>ENA-ORUF01000171-ORUF01000171.1-human-gut-metagenome-genome-assembly--contig:-NODE-171-length-100391-cov-7.617176_pt1 | contig 100391 bp, 67 predicted proteins | sample MGYA00242077_ERZ509203 | MGnify/ENA primary metagenome ERZ509203 (study PRJEB26280, sample SAMEA2338834) | human gut metagenome | biome: human gut; feature: human-associated habitat; material: faeces... | reverse complement strand
CCAAGTGTTTGTCGAGCTCGTCGAGGACGATCAGCGACAGAATCGGGCTAAGGTTCGAGCCTTGCGGCGTACCTTCCTCTCGGAGCGAGATAAGATCGTTCTGCGCAAATAACGCCCAATCAGCCTCAGCAGGGCCTTGTCCTTGATCCGTTTGGCCAGGCACGTCATTATGCGGTCGTGGTTCATGGTGTCGAAGAACTTTTCCAAGTCCATTTCTACCTCCAGTACTTTCCCTACTTGATCGTTCGATCGATTCGAGGGTGTTTCGGCCGAGGAGCGAGCTAGACGAGCGCCTGCGGGTCGGAGGGGCAACCTGAGGGCGCGCATCGCGCAGAGCGTAACCTGTACCCCAATGTTCGGGCTGAAGAGCGAAGGCGACGTCCGTGCAGCCTTCGCAGTTGACCATGACATTCTCGGCGCCGGGCTTCACGACGACCCTGAGGGATCGGGAGAATCCTTCGGTGGCATCGACGAATACAAGATCGAGCATCAGACGCCTTACCAGAGTTGAAGAACTGTCAGGAGGCGGAAGCGCATACGCTTGCCCATGCTGGTGGCAAGAATGACTACGTTCATTCTAAATTAATTGTGAATTATTTTTTTCGAATATCTTTAATGCAAAAAAATGATTGCACGCTATATGCTGAAACAATCGTAGCGACCCCCTTATCCAGTATACTATCTAGATATCTTTGCTTGTAAAATATCAGACCATCATTAAGAAATATCCTTAACTCGAAAATCGCATCACCCCCAAAAATGAAACCAATTTTACTATAGGATTCCTCCATTTGTATTTAAGAGTTTTGCACTCCTCTTTAAACAGAGCGGCCTACTTATCACTCCTTAACTCCTTCATTTTATTTCTATCATGCGCAATATATGATTTAGTATAAAGCAAATCTCCATTACGAACATATGATTTTTTACATACCATAATTCTTATCCCTGCAGAATATTGTAATCCTTTCCAAAAATCCGCTTCGTAACGTATCGGCAAGACAACAGTCATTAACTTCCTGGCAGCTTCATTATCAATCAAATAGCCGTAGGTTCCGTTTCCAGACTTGTAGCATCCATAAACACCCGCCAAATTGGTCCGAGCCAATGGTGAATATTGAACATTGGAAGTCAGTAGAATCACTGAATTTTTAGGTACCCCATCGCCATACGCATCAAGAAAGTTGAGAAAATCTGTAACATCCGATTGAGCAATATAGGCATCATCTTCCATTACCAACGCAAAAGGAATATTTTTATCCACTATTTCGCGATAAATGGCAAAATGCCCCAAAGCGCAACCTATCTCACCCGGAGTCAAGCATGACTCCTCCAATGGCATATAAAGAAGTTTGTCAGATGCAGAAGGCTTCCTACACAATTCCTGTCCATCCACTCCATCAAAAAAACTGAACGACAGTTTAGTGCATGAAAAGTGCCTTTCAAATACAGCCCTTTTTTTGACATCCGATGCCAAGCTTAGTACAAAAACCTTCATACGAAATTAATTACACGCCTGGACAGCCAAAAAGGAATCAACCCAAACAAAAGATATGTCGTCTTTTCGTTATGAAACTTGACGAAAATTAAAGGAACCCCTAGCACCTTTATTACATTCATCCTCATTCCCAATACCGACAAAACCTCTGAAAAAACAGACCGATGTGAATAATAAATATTCAAAAGCGTTATCGCCCGAAGATGGTTTGGGAGATGAGTGTATGACCATGCATAATTCCATTTTTCCCAATTCCTCAAATTGGCACGCAGCCAATGATTATTCGGAATTTCATGATCACTCATGATTTTAGAAACGATTTTTCCGACCCTAAAAAGATCTAGTGACTTTATAGATATTGAATTACTAATACTCTCTGCTCTAGCCTTCCGATAATTAAGAAGATAATCGGGAATATAAAATATTCGCGGATTTGTTAAAGAAAGAGTCGTCGTGAAAGGTACATCTTCATAATTAAGCCCATCAATGAATTTGAGTTTATTATCTACGAGGAAGCTTCGCTTATACAACTTATTCCACGACCAACATGGCGAAATCAGGAGGTCCTTCTCGAGCGAATCTAATCCTGACAGAAGACCATAGTCCACCTGCAACATTCGCTTTTTTTCCACATCAAAAGTCGTTGCATCAACCACATTGACATTGTGAACCACCAAGTCGCAGTTGCTTACTTCCGCCGAATTTACCAAAATTTCAAAAGTGTTATTCTCAATCCAGTCGTCTGAGTCAAGGAAATAAACGTATTTCCCAGTGGCTCTCGCCAACCCGTTGTTCCGAGCATTTGACAAACCACCGTTCTTTTGCGTAATCAAAATACACCTAACATCGGAATCGGCAATTTTTTTTGCCAAAATCCCGCTATTATCAGTAGAGCCATCATTGATCATGATGACCTCCAATTCACGATATGTCTGATTTAGTACTGAAGCAAGGCACTGCTCAATATAATCCTGAACGTTGTAAACCGGAATAATGACGGAAACTACAGGGTTCATCACAACCTCTTGATGGAGATAAGTTTAATCCCGAAGACTTTGAATTTATCTCTAGAATAGATCACACACGGAACCCCAAGGACTCTCACTTTAGTCACTCCGTTCTGCTTTGTCACAGAAAATAGTGGAAGGCATTTAAATAAATAGTGCTTTTCAGTCTCTATTTTTTTAATATCTCCCATATGCCGTGAAAATTTCGCTTTATTTTTAAGAAAATAAAAGATATCTTCTTGCAGCCATGATCCTCCAAACCAGTGTATTGTCACGGTGTCAGCCTCCACATCCGTTGGTTTAAAGTCTTCACCATACCTGAATGGAATGAAAATTCTTTCAGGGAAGATTGAAATGTCTCGCAATTTAATTTGCACCTGATTCCGTTTTTCAGGGAACTTATTTACACCCTCTCTCTGGAGAAAAAGTTCAAATATTTCAGGCATTGTCGTTGGGGGATTATTCCAAACATCTTGTTTATAATAATTCAGAATTTTTTCTAAAAGCTGATTCCCCTCAACGCTCCCTAGAATTGCAGGTTCTACATATCTTTCATTCTGCATACCAACAAATGCTGGCAGATTTAGAAAATCATCAAAATTCTTTACACAAGTAACGTCAGTATCCATATAGATGCCACCGTTATCATAAAGCACCTTGATTCGCACATAATCAGCCACATAAGCCCACATTTTCATGTTATACACGGTTCGGAACCACGAATTATTTTTCAACTCTTCTTGATAGTTGAAATAATTCTTCGACAGCTCGTTGATCTCAATAATTTCATAGTCAGCACAATTTTGACGCCAACTCTGAATGCAGGCGAGCACATCACGTGGCTTGCGCTCATTAGCCCCCCAGACGTAAAAGATTCTCTTGGGGATAGTGTGGATGCTTGACATAGTGGTTACCTGCGACCGTAAAGGTCATCAAGACGTTCAATGTCGTCTTCGCCGAGATAATCCCCGGTTTGAACTTCAATTAGCGTTAAATCCGAAACACCCTCATTCGTGAGACGATGAATCGCACCCTTTGGGATATAGACTGACTGATCCGCAAGCATTTGCTGCTCAACATCACCAACCCGAACTCGAGCTACGCCAGAAACAACTGTCCAGTGTTCAGCACGGTGCTTATGTCGCTGCAACGAAAGGCTACATCCCGGGTAGACGACAATTCGCTTCACCTTGAAGCCAGATGCTTCATCAATGGAATCGTAGTAGCCCCAAGGACGGTAACCCTTACGGTGATATACAGCCTCTGGGAAATTCTTTGCTCGTAACTCTTCTACCAATTTCTTGATGTTCTGACTATCTGACAATGCCGTGACAAGGATGGCATCAGGCATTTCAAGAACCGCAACATCTTTGACACCATTTCCAACGATGAGACGTGAGGTGGACACCATGAGGGACTTTGAACAACCGTCCTGCACTACCTCCCCTAAAGCAAAATTGCCGGCTTTGTCATGTGGAGAGGCGTCATAGACAGCTTTCCAGGAGCCTAGATCAGTCCACATTCCGGAAAATGCGATAACTTTGATAGAAATACCCTTCTCCGCGCATTTTTCCATTACTGCGTAGTCAATTGAATCTTCAGGAATTTTCTCAAAGATTTCGCGCGGCCCTGTCAATTCACCCCCCTTAAGGAGTAATTTCGCAGCAAACGCCTCTAGGCAAGCCTCTTCAATATCGGGACGGCAAACATGTAAAGCTTTAAGCCATGTTGAAGCCTTAAGAATGAAAAGACCAGAGTTCCAAAGATAATGTCCGTCCTCTAAGTACTTCTTCGCCTTCTCCAAATTAGGTTTTTCGACAAATGCAACTACTTCTGTCGGTAATGTCTCGGAAGGTTTATTCGTCTTGATGTAACCGTAACCAGTCTCAGCATACTTTGGTTTTACGCCAAGAAGAACAATGCTCCCTTTTTCACAATCTGGAATAGCGTACGCAAGCGCCTCATTGAGTTTAGAACTATCAATTGCCTGATCAGAGGGTAGGACTACAAGAACAGGATCTTCAGAATCGTTCAGAAGTGCTGCCATTGTGAGTGAGGCTGCAGTATTTCGTGGACATGGCTCAAGAAACACGTCCGGCACAATGTTCTCACCTTTAAGTTGCCCACGAATAATGAATTGGTGCTCCTTAGCTGCCACAATAAGCGGAGGCAGAACAATTGCCTCAGAATATTTTCTGAGTTCAGCGTTAGTGATACGATTCACTGCATACCGAAATAGACTGTTATGTTCACTTTTCGTATTGGGAAATTCAATGAACTGTTTTGGAAGATCCGTTCGACTCAGCGGCCATAACCGAGTACCCGAACCCCCACATAAAATTACTGGTTTGATCAATGTCTTCATTTATTTCTCTTACTCACCAGATTGAAGAAGATCGACGAACGCGTGGACGCTCTGCGCCCATGACTGCGGACAAAGTGCATAGGGTTGAATGCGGTGCTCGGAAATTGCTTTTTCCATACGTTCGATAGCTGCAGCAAGCTCTTGTGGTTCTAGTCCGCTAAAAAAATGCACACCTTTGGGAGCGACTTCCCGAAAAGCGGGGATGTCACGAACGAGCAATGGCTTCTGATGATTTGCCCCCTCTACTACCGAAAGCCCATAGCCTTCTGCTTCCGAAGCAACCACGACACACCTCGCCTGCTCATAAAGAGCGTTCAATGCAGTATCTGAAAGCCCAGAAAACCAAAAAAGACGTTTTTTGTTTTCTAGATGGCGTGAGATACGACGGCAGAGTCCACGTACAAGCCAACCTTGACGCCCAACTAACACCAATGTGAGTTGTGAGTTATCCTTCCAAAGCAATTCAAAGGCAGAGAGAAGCTGTGCAAACCCCTTTCTTGGCTCAATAGTGCTGACTTGGAGGTAAAAAGAATGGTTCCGAAGCTGATTCAAAACTTCATTGTCTGAAGCAGTAAGTTCAGAACGATGTGCTACAAAGTCTGCCCCTAAGTGAAACCATCCTTGAATCTGTTGGGGAAACGTTGACACAGCATTTTCTTGACACCACGAAAGGTAATCGTTCAAGGTCGATCGAGAAACAGCAAAAATGCCGTCATATTGCCCAAGCACACGCAGCCAACGGGCAAAATTACGAGCATCTCGATGCTTGAAATAATCTGGGGAACGCTCGGCAATGAGATCATGCAGAACAAAGCCAACCTTGACACCGAGTTCACGCATTTGTGTGAACTGATCGGCCTCAAATGCAATCTCGTTTGGATTGATCATCGTGTGAACAAGCCAATCTCCAGAAGCGAAAGTCACTGGAGCATCACTGCCGTTATCACAAAATGCATGTAACGCTTTGAGTTGTGAAATATCACATCCTTTATCCAAAGCCCAATGCGCGGCGTAACGATACTGCCCCTTCAAAGGATCGGCATAAATAGGCACAACCACTTTTTCACGCCAGTGCAAACCGTGAGCCGCAAGCTCCTTTGCGACACGTGGAATCCCCGACCGATTGTCATAAAAGGGCAGTGATCCCACATTGATGTAGACGCGAGGTTCACGGTTTCGTTCCAGAACGTAGCGCCCCTCTATCGGCTCCTCTATGACTGGACGTTTCCATGAAATAATGGGAAGACCACAAATAAAAAGCTTTTTTTTGAAATTCGGATTATGTTGTAAAACGAAAAGCGTAATCTCTTGCCACTTATAAACTGAACAAATACCCAGTCGTGTTTTAGAAACCCCAAAACCGATTAACTCGCGTCTGCCTTGCAAACTAAGCTGAGCAGCTTTTCGTGCATTGCTGATGTATATATTCGTCATCTCATGCACTCCTTTGCATCTCATAGAGATGACGGAAAAGGCCGTTACTTTGATTGAGGAGCTCCTCGGCAGTGCCCTTTTCTCGAATAACACCTTGCTGCATTACAACAATCACGTCGGCAATCGCAATCGTGGAATAACGATGCGCAACGGTCACAATCGTTTTCCCTTTATTAAGCTTTTCAAGCGCATTTTTAATAGCAGCCTCAGATTCAGAATCCAACGCTGACGTTGCTTCATCAAGGATCAAAATGGGAGCGTTCTTGAGAAATGCACGTGCTATAGACAAACGTTGTTTCTGTCCTCCTGACAACAACCCTCCGCCCTCACCAATACGGGTATCAAGCTCATGAGGTTGAGCCGCAACAAAGTCCTTGAGTGCAGATGCCTCAAGAGCTTGCCAAATCGCTTTATCCGAAACACTCTTGAGTCCATAAATGAGGTTTTCTCGGATCGTCGTGTCCAAAAGCGTCACATCCTGAGACACAATTGAAATTTGGCGGCGCAGAGACTCCAGCGAGAGATCTCTAATGTCGTGACCATCCAAGGTGATTCGACCACTCGTCAGTTCCCAGAAACGCGGCAGCAGATTCACAATCGAGGTCTTCCCCGATCCCGACTGACCAACTAGTGCAACATGTTCACCGGGTTTGATGGTGAGATTGATGTCCTGCAGCGCATACCCTGTCTGCCCTGGATATTTAAGGAAGACGTGTTCAAATCGAATTTCGCCTTTAGCACGGCCTAAACTGATAGTGCCTTTGTCCGATTCAGGCTCAGCATCGAGCATTTCAAAAATGCTTTTGGCTGCCGTTGACATCGCCGCAAACGTTCCGTTTAATCCTGAAAGCGCTTGTATCGGTGTTCTCAGCAGCAGCATGGCAGCGAGGAATGTGATGAATTCCCCGAAAGTCAGCAGTCCCTGCTGAGCTTGAAAAAGTGCAGCACCGACGACAAACGCAATCGCCACCATCGTGAGCATCTGTGTGAGCGGCGTTGAAAGACTCTGCGTCTGAATGGTCTTCATGGCCAGGCTGCGAATACGGCCGTTGATCTGAGCAAATCGCTCGTCCTCAAAGTCGTAGGTACCCGCAACCTTTACAATGCGCGCAGCGCCGTAAGACTCCTGCACGCGCGAAATCATGGCGGCCAATGCTTCTTGCGAACGCTTGACGATCATGCGCATGCGGCGGCTGATCGCACGAAGAATGAGTGCCAGCCCCGGAGCAATAACGAACGCCACAAGCGTGAGCTGCCAGTTGTGCCAGAAGAGAACTGCCAGCAACGCAATCACTTGGACGATATCGCGCACCAAAACAATGATTGAATTCGTTGCGCCGCTCAAAGCAATGTTGGCTTCATTTACGAATTTGGAAGAAACCGTTCCGGTCGAAAACTGTTGATACGCCTCCGCCGGCCAATGCAGCATCCGTTCAAAAAGCTCAATTCGCAAGGTAACCAGCACAGACTGCGACACCTTTGCCATCAAAATAGAACTCATCACGGTAGAAACCGCAAACAGCAGCGATACACCGATCAAAGCTGCCGGCGCCGCGAAGATCACCCACTTTTCTTCCTGATAAAAACCAAGATCGGTGAGTTTGCCCAAAAGCGTCGCCGTGAGGGACGACATGCTTGCCGCGCCAATGAGAAAGATGCAGGCGAGCGCAATGAGCCCCTTATATGGGAGAAGCATGCGAAAGAGGCGGATGAGATCCGCATCCAGACCATTTGCAAAAACGCGCCGCAGGAAGTTCATGCCGCATCCTCCTGCTCGCCCTTGGCACTTATGCCCTGAAGACGACACAGCTTCGCGAAGAGACCGTTTCGCTCAATAAGTTCCTGCCAGCTTCCGGACTCAACGATTCTGCCGTCTGCCAATGCCAGAATTTGATCTGCATGCTCAATCGTGGTCAGGCGATGTGCAACGATCAGCGTGATGCGTCCGGCCATGAGACGCGTTAAAGCCTCTTTAATCTGCGCTTCCGACACACCGTCAAGGGCAGACGTTGGTTCATCCAGAATCAGAATGGGTGCGTTCTTCAGGAAAGCTCGTGCAATAGAAATCCGCTGTTTCTGCCCGCCGGAAAGACGATCTCCAGCCTCACCCACCGGTGTATCCAGACCTTGCGGAAGACTTTCCACAAAGTCGGTTAAAGCGGCATCTGCTACTGCGCGCCTGATATCATCATCCGAAGCGTTCGGACAGCCATAAGTGATGTTTGCGCGAATCGTGTCGTCAAACATCAGCACGTCTTGCGAAACGATGGCTATTTGACTTCTTAAGCTTGAGAGCGTATAGCGTTGTGCATCAACGCCATTAATAAGAATGCACCCTGATGTTGGATTCCAAAACCTCGGGAGCATATTGACGATGGTCGTCTTCCCCGATCCTGAGAGACCAACGAGAGCAATAGCCCTGCCCTTTTCAATGGCAAAGGAAACCGATTCCACAGCATCCCGTTCTGCCCCCGGATACCGCAGACCGACGCTGTCAAAGACCACATTCTTTACGTCTTTAGACAACTGCTCTGTACCTTGATCAGGCTCCTCCTGCAGGTCAAGTGTTGAAAAGAGGCTTTCCGCAGCCACCGTCATCATCACAAAAGATGCATTCAAGCCTGCCAAATGCCTCAAAGGCGGCATGATGAGAAGAAGCGCAGCCAGAAACGTCACGAATTCACCAATGGTGAGAAGACCCGCCTGCGTCTGGTACATCGCGATCGTGAGCACTACGGCAATACCCGTCATGCAGAGAAGCTGCGTGAGGGGCGTCCCCAAGGATGAAGCCTTGGTCATGCGAATCATCAGATCCTTAATGTCGGCATTCAATCTGGCAAAGCGAGATGTTTCCTGCTCGTAAGCATTTGAGATCTTTACCAAACGCTCGGCGCCATAGGCTTCTTTAACTCGCACCAACAGCTCAGCAATGTTGGCCTGACTTGAGCTCATCACCTTTTTCATCTTGGCGCTGATATATCGCAGGAGCCAAGCCACAAAAGGTCCAATCACCAAGGCAATCATGGCAAGTTCCCAGTTGTGCCAGAAAAGAACAACTGTGAGCGCGGCAACCTGAATGCTGTCCCGCACCAGAGTGATCGCAGACTTTGCTGCATTGCTGAGTGCAAAGTTCGCTTCAAAGACGAATTTGGAAGTCACCAAACCAGTTGAATTCGTCTGATAGGTTTCTGCCGGCCAATGCAGCATGCGGTGAAATATTTGGCGTCGCAGCTCAGCCAAAATGGACTGAGAGACTTGCCCGAGCAGATAGTTGCTGCCGAACATGCTCCCGCCGTGGAGAAGCGAAATGAGGATGAGCCCGATCGGAGCTGCAAGCACCACCCAAGCCTGCTGCTGATAAAAGCCAGCATCGGTGAGCCGCCCCAAAAGGGTCGCAATAAGCGATGAGGAAAGACCGGCGGTCAGCATGCAGCAGACAGCCAGACCGATCTTTCCCTTATAAGCGGGAAGATACTTCGCCAATCGAATCAAATTCGGGTTCTTGAAACGTTCAAAAGCGGCGAAAAGACGGCAAGTAATGTTGCTACCTGCCATCAGACAAGATCTCCTTTGCCTGTTTTTTTAGCTTCGGCTGCCCGTACCCAGCGACGCACAGTAGCCTGTGCAACTCCCATTTCACGTTCAATGGCCGACCAACTCATGCCGCTCTGACGCATGGTCACGCAGCGAAGCTTGAAATCTTCCGAATAGCGAAACTGCGTCTTTGAAAGCTCAGTTTTAAACTTGCCGGCCAAAAAACTTTTTGCCCAGTCACGGACCGTGTTGGGATTCAGCTCCAAGATGTCTGCAACCTTCGAATAGCCCAGCCCACAGTTAAAAAGGACAAGCGCATCCCTGCGCTTCTTGTCAGAAGGGAAGTCAGGCCGTTCACGCTCAATGCTGACTGCGGCAGTTACTACAGATGATGATGGATTGATTTGAGCTGCTGGCATCTATATTTACATCGTTTGAAGGACACTCAAACTCAATGCCCGATCTGCCGTGAAGAAGAACGGGATGCCAGCATGTTAGGTGAGTAATCGAAGTATTCAAATCCGTCAATATTTGAATAATTCCTTGTTTTCCACAAATATCAATACAATAGCGAAACTACAAGTTTATTAGTAAATTCTATTGTTGCCCCCCCCCCCACAAATTTCCCCTATCGCCACTTAGCCGATCATTGTCATGTGCAATGACGATCAGTTCAGAAGGTAAACTATCAAAACTATTTCTATAAACAGCATTAATGCCTAAATAACTGGATATCAATGGTTTTGAAGTTGAGCAAAAAACCAACACTTTCATCAAAACTCCAGATTAATTTCAAATTCGTCATTGTCCTTTGTTAACCAATTACTTAGCGCCGTAATCAAAATTTCTCAATAAAAATAATATGTTAGCTTCGCCAACCTCACCTTAGAATGCGAATCATTCTCATCATTAAGGTCGTCTGCAGTCTACAAACGCAGACCGCTTTGTCAACGGAGATTGGCATGAGCCCTTCTAATATTTACCCCCCCCCCATTTTTCATTTCGTCCTCTCGTACTGACGATAGCCTTTCTATTTGCAGGAATGAATAGTGCTGCCGCAGCTGAAGATTCGACTCCCAAAGCGACTTACATTGATACACAGCCCATCGTCGTAACGGCTACCCGAACCACTCAGCCCCTCTCTCAGGCCGCAAGCTCACTCAGCGTGCTCACAGAGCAGGATATTCAGGAAGATCAGCCTGTTACTTTGGGCGAACTGCTTTTAGATATTCCTAACGTTGACGTTCTTGACTTTGCCTACATATCGTCGCAAATTTCAATCCGAGGATCGAACTCCTCTCAAATTACGTATTTGATTGACGGAATGCGTCAGGACGACCAAACAATGGCCGGCAACCGTCCAAGCGGCATTTTCATTGATCCTGAAATTCTTAAACAAGTTGAAGTCAAGCACGGCGGCGGCAGCGCGCTTTACGGCAACGGCGGTATTGGCGGCACATTGGCCGTCACCACAATGAACGCCAATGATTTCCTGAAGGGAACCGATCGAAACTTTGGGGCCAAAGTCAAGGCCGGCTACACCTCAGACAATCTGGAATGGCAAAAGAGCGCTTACACATTCGGCCGATCCAACCAGTGGGACGTCGTCTTTGGGGTTTCACGCCGTGACTCGGGTGCCTCCACCAACTCCCTGACCGGCAAACGAAGCAAAGCCGATATCGATGCTTACAGCACAGCAGCATTCGGCAAAGCCTCCTTCATGCCTAACGATGCCAACGTACTGAGCCTCTCATACAACTTTGACCGTGCGAATTCTGAAAGCGATACGTTCTATCGCTATGAACAGCAGCGCGTCACCGGCAAATGGGAGTTCGAACGAGGCGACCTCTGGAATCTCACCGCAGCCCTTCAATACGCCCACTCCAAATTCCACTACGTCAATCCTGATCCTTGGCGCGGCATCAATTCCAAAGATAAGTTCGACTCCGTGAGCGGAAATGTGCAGAACACCTCCTACCTCAGCGGACTCGGCCGGCATGCCGTCACCTATGGGTTCGATTTTTCAAAGACATCGCAAAGCGGCTTAGTTTTAGATCAAACGACAAACGAATGGGACAAAGATTCAACCCGTCCGGACGCTGACGGTTTTGACGGCGGCTTCTTCATTGAGGACGAATATAAGATCAACGGTCTTTTCTCCGTGGTCCCCGTCGTGCGCTTCAACTACTTCAAGCGCGAATCGAATACCGGTTTCCCTTCGCTTTCCGACTCCAAAGTAACGCCGGGCATCACGCTGAAGATGACGCCCTATGAATCTTTGCTGGTCTGGGGGTCCGTACACACCGGTTACCGTCCGCCGATGCTCGATGAGATGTACTTCTACAGCACAGACTACGGTCAGAATGTTGAGGTCATCAATAATCCCAATCTGAAGCCTGAAAAATCCACGAACTACGAAGTCGGCATGAGCGGCCTGTTCGGCGATCTTCTCACTGAGAACGATCATCTTTCCTGGCGAGTTGCGGTCTTCTATGACGACGTCAAGGACTTCATTTCGGTTCAGGATAATATGCTCGAATGGTGGCAAGGCGGCATGGTCGGACCGATCAAATACCAAACGGTGAACTACGGCCACGTTGTCAACAAGGGCGCTGAGCTCTCCGGCACCTATGAACTCAACAGCTTTAAAGCCTCCGCTTCATACGGTTATCTGCATTCCGAAGATAAGGAAACCGGCGAACGGCTGGGCGGTGTTACGCCTCAGAGCGCCAACCTGCGGCTGAGCTACAAAATTGCAGCTGCCCAACTTGAGCCTTGGTACCGGCTCCATTGGGCTAAGGGCGGCGATACCGTTCCGTTCCCAGGATATGCAGCAACCCATTTGGATGGCTACACCCTGCACTCCGTAGGCATCAATTGGACGCCGAAGATTCCGAATTACTTCAACATTCAGGCAGGTCTCGCCGTCACTAACCTGACAAATGAGAAGTACGTTGCGCTGTTCGGCATGCGTGAGAACAACGTGGGTTATGCTCGAGGCTTCCGTGCCTGGCTCTCGGCCCAGTTCTAATTTCACCTGAAAAAGTCTGCCGAAAGCGGTCTCCCCGAACCGCTTTCGGCACAGCACCATTCAAGCACAAGCATGTTCCTTAATCCGCGTCCGAGCGGCTTATGCCGTCTTATCACGCAGTATCTTTTTACCCGCAGTCAATGGCGCTTGTGGGGACTTTTTGCCATCGTTCTTGCGGCATACGCATTCAATATCAAGCTTGCTGTTCTCTATAACGATTGGAACGGACGGTTCTTTAACGCACTTCAGGCGGTCAATCGCGATGCGATCTTCCGAGAACTTTTTTATTTCATAGGGCTTGCCGCCGTCATCATCGTACTGCTCGTCTGGGCTGGCTATGTCAAGGACCGCTTGGCGCTTGCGCTGCGCCGCGACCTTACGCAGATTTTCTTCAAACGCTGGCTATCTCCGGAAAGCGCTCACTATCTGCTGCGCGAGAGCGGCCGAGAACCCGATAACCCAGACCAACGCGTGACGGAGGATGTTCGGCAGCTCGTCAATCTTTCCGTCGATCTTCTGGTGAGCTTTTACGACGCCATGCTCACGATCGGCAGTTTTTCAGTCATCCTTTGGCAGCTCTCAGGCTCTGCTGAAGTGTTCGGCATCACGATCCCCGGCTACATGTTCTGGGTCTGCATCCTCTATACGATCGTTGCTACATGGATTACACACCTCATCGGACACAAGCTTAAAGGCCTCAACATCAATGCTCAGCATATGGAGGCGAATCTGCGTGCCGCCCTCATGGAAAAACGCCGTCATGCAGATGCCATCGCCGGGGCTCATGCTGAGGCAGTGGAGGAAGCCGGCCTGGTCGAGCGCTTCCGGCAGCTTCTCTCTGTCCTCATTGCGTTGGTAAAACGAAAGCGAGACCTCAACCTCTTCACGGTCGGCGTCGGACAATTCACACACCTCGCTCCCATTTTTTTCGCGCTGCCGAGTTTTTTCGCCGGCATCATCCAATTGGGCGGACTCATGCAGATCAGGGGCGCCTTCAATGACGTGGCACGGTCACTCTCATGGATCATCATGTCCTACGACGATCTGGCCGCCCTTGCTGCCGCTTATGAGCGTCTTCGCCGTCTTGAAGCAGGGCTCTCCGAAGCGGACGATCAACGCAGAGCTTTGGAGAAACGATGTCAGGACAATTCATGCACTGGTCTCACCGCGGCCCTTGACCTCATCGTTCCAAACGGAAAAAACATCAGCCGCGTGCCCGTCCGTCTCAAACTCGTCCCGGGCAGCTTCACCATCGTCTGCGGCCCGTCTGGCATCGGAAAATCCACGCTTCTCAAAGTCCTTTCAGGCTTCGCCGGAAATTACGAAGGTAAACTCTCTGAACGCGGATCCATCTTCTGGATGCCGCAGCAGCCTTATTTGCCAAAAGGAGAGCTCATCGCTGCGCTCACCTATCCGCAAAGTCCTGAAACGATCACGGAGCAGGCAGCACAGGAACTGCTCAGTGCCGCACACCTTGACCATCTCAAAGAAAAGCTTTACGACTCGGGCGACTGGTCTGCACTGCTTTCCGGCGGTGAACAGCAGCGGCTTTCTTTGCTGCGGGCTCTTATTGTCAAACCTGACATCCTGCTTCTCGACGAAATGACGAGCGGCCTTGATCCGGCCAATGCACACTGGATGATCGCCTTGCTCAAGGCGAAACTCCCTCAGACCGCAATGCTTCTCGTCACACATCAGCAATCGCTTTGGCCGCTTGCGGACCAAATCATCAACCTCCAAGGACCAGCTCATGGGCAATCCGTTCATTCCGTTTCCCAGATGTGAAAACATCATCATCGTCGGCGATGCCGCCGCTGAATATCTCGGTGCACTGCGCATCTATGGCCGCGGCTTGATTGGCGGCGACGTACCATCCATGGAACTTCTCCATCCGATGGAAAAGCACCTTGAATGCGTTTCGTGCTTTTTGAATGACCCAACACAGGTGCTCCTGCCGGCGGTGCGGCGCATGAAAGCCAATTTTGTGGTGCTTGAGGAAAACGGATCCGCCGACTTCAATCCTGCAGCGGGCCGAGAAGTACTCGAAAAAGAAGGCATATCGGTCAAAATTCTTGACGTGCGGGGATCAACAGAATCGGTTCTGCGCCGCGCCGGCAAACTTTTCGGCGAGGAAAAACAAGCCGAACGCATTATTCGTGAACGAACGGAGCGACTGGCAGCGCTCGACGATGTGCGCAAATCCATTCGTAAGGGACAAAAGGCCGCAATTTTTCTGGCGATCCGCAGTCCCGTTCGCCATGAAAGCTATGTCTTCCGGATCTCTGAGCGCAGTGCACTCTCTCAACTGCTCACAAACACTTTTGCAATAGAGAACATCAATGTTCGGCCAAATGCCGAAGAACGCATCCCTGGCATTCAGGAACTCGATGACCTCTCCGACCTCTTCGAAAAGAACCCGGACCTCATCGTCTATACCGGCGATGCGGCCGCTTGCGGCCAAAAAACAGCTGAATTCATCCGGAAACACCCCCAATTCGCCGAATGCAATGCGGTAAAGAATGGACGCATTTACGGCGCACCGTATTACTGTCATGCGCTCGACTTGAGACGCCATGAAATACTTGAAGCATGGAGCGATGTATTGGCCGACTAACCACTGAAGTAACGGCGTTTTGATCCTGTCAGACCGCCGCTTTGCCGCTCCGCCTTGGGCTCGCGCAAGACCGAGCGGCTGTCGCGCCCGCTATAAATCATTTTCTGACACAGCTCGTCTGCGGTCAGAGCCCAGGCGGCTCCGGATCCATCGCTGGACAAACATGCTCCCATCCCGCCGGCATTCTTGAGATGTGCCAAAGTTGGGAATCAGCCTGAGCGGTCTTCAGCAGAAATCAGGAGGTCCTCACCGCTAGAAATTGCTTTGCCCCCTCTTTATCCTTCCTCATTCGCAGCCCATTACACCTAAAATTCAAAGTCATTCACTCACACACAAGATTGCCTTCAATCTAAATTATTTTTTCACACCTTTAAGGCTGTATTCGTATACATATTGATTAACATCCTCATCCTTTCTAATAAGGGTGTTGTATAACATATATGTAAGCTTACGATTGGTCGTTCCTTCATATTGAAATTGATACTTCAATCCTTTAGCTTTATTAAGCGGGTCCTCATTAAAGGATTGAGCTTCTTGCATTTGTGCAAAAACTTTCCCAGATCGATTGACACAAACCTCAAATCGGGGAGGAAAAACTTTATTCGCAAACATTAAAGGATGATATTTATACATTTCCGGCGTCATGTAATCCTTCAGCTTAGGGTAAGCTTTAATCATTGTGTAGAAATTAGTTCTGATTTCATCGATTTTTTTAGAATCAACTGACCAAGCATTGCCGCCAGGAAGACCGTACAAAAAATAAAAGTACTCCATATCAAAACTATGGTTATAGGCGACATCAAATACAGATATTTCTTCTTTATGAAATGGATTAGATGCCACACACGAAACAAAATACCCCCAGAAGCGAGATAAAAATCCATCATAGAATTCATTTTTCAATGAAGAATATTTAGCATGATAATATCTCATATAATGAGCAAGGAGCTCTTTTTCATTTTTGGCAACAACTAAATTTTCTTTATTCCACAACTCAAGATCATTAACTGTCAGGGACCAATTTAAAGGGCTGAGTTCCTTAATATCAGCATTAACTTTAGGATCCAACATCCCACATGATCCATTCAGAGAAAAAGCCGCCAAAATGAGAATTAGAATTTGCTTCTTAATACTTACTGTCATAAGATAATCCAAAATCAAATTTAAACATTGCATAAAATGTTTTATATCTCGACTTAATTCTATTACCCTCTCATCACCTATCTTCACCTTCAAAAGCACATAATATAAAAATTCTAACTAGCGACAGATCGATCAATTGGATCTTAAACGAATATGATTTAACATCCATGGATAAGTCAAAATCTAAAGATTCATGCTTCTCGCTCAATAAACATCAATCCGACCATGTGATGCTTACACTATATAAACATGCAGCACTCAGTAGTTGATGCCGCATACAGAACCATTTTGCGTTCCTATATTTTAAATATTATTTGTTCTTTGGCTCATTTGTATACCGTTTTAATCATCTTACTGCGGCAAAGAACGTGCATACAACTCCCTTAGATACCCGACAGATTCAGGGTTCCAATCTTTAAAATAGTTGCCGCAGCCAAACGTGTAAACTAGAAGAGCACAGTTAAGTGCCGCATCCGCGATACGTCTGCAATTTGGTGCTGGTTATGTTTGCACGCAGTACAGCCATCTGCCCCTCAGAGCATTGAAGGTGCAGTCAGGCATCAGAATCTGCCGGAGCCTGTTTTTTTAAATTTATCGCTCGGAAAATGCTGTGAAATTAGTGCCGTGCTGTTCTCAAATAAGGAAGCAGCACGACGAAAATTTAAGGTTGAAACACAATAGTTTTTTGAAAGTAAACCTTAATGTTACGCCCTTGATGATAAATAGGCGCAAACTTCATTTTCTTTACTGCCTCGACAGCAGCCTCTTTGAAACCTAGATCCGGGATATTTCGGGTGATTATCTCTGTGGTTTCAACCTGTCCGTCGAGTCCTACCAAGAATTTCACCCGCACCCGTACGACCTTGTTGAAGCCAATGGAACGAGCTGCCCGCGGATACCTTGGCGCTGCCTCTGAAAGGATTTTGTACGAGATGCCGCCGGAACCCAATGCCGTATAGGAGCCGTCACCGTTCGCAATGAAATTGCCGCTGCCGAAAGCCGTTCCTTGCCCATCCCCCACTCCGGATCCTTCGGTCTGAGCTTTGCCGTCAGCCGTTCCGCTCGCTCCAACTGCACCGCCGGAGCCTGCGCTGACATGCTTAGTCTTGCCGTCTTTGCCATCCGTTTCGGAAGCGGAAGCTTTTTCTTTAAGCGGTGCGGGCTTTTGGGTTTCGCCTTTATAAGCTTTGCCTTCCGAGTTTTCTCTTTTGGGTTTGCTGACCGGCTTTATGTTTTTGGAAACTTGGGGCTGAGGATTCTGCCTTTTTAGAATAGGCTTTGCCTGCGCAGACTTCACCTGCTCATCCCCCGAATCTGCTGTTGGCTGTGTCGATGTCAGCTCAGGCGCTTTGGGAGTGGGCTTCGAATCCAATGAAGTCTCAGCGGCAGCAGCTTTCGGAGGCTCGTCCAGTGTCTCTCCTTCTGTTTTCGGGGCCAATGGCTTTTCGGGCTCATCAGTCGGTTCCAGACGCCTGTCCTTGGAATGGGATTTTGCGCCGTCCCCGCCTGCCCCGCCGTTGCCAAGTCGGCCGTCTTGATGCATATCTCCCAAACCGCCGGCATTCCCTGCAGGGCCGCCAAGATCAACGGTAAGCATGCCGGATCCGCCGACAGGCGCGGATTGGAAAAAGATAAGACCGATACCTCCGACCAATAAAGCATGAATAACGACAGAAGCGCTCAATGCCGACTGCCAGGAAAGTGGCTTCGGACTCATCAGCGTCTTCCCTCGGTTGCTATGGAGACTCGTTCAATGCCTGTGCGGCGGATGACATCCATAACGCCAACCACCGTGCCGAAATCGGTTTTTTCATCGCCGCGCAGCACCACAGTGAGCTTCTCATTCTCAGTCTTTAAAGACACAAGCCGTCGAGCTAACTCCTCCTCTGAAACTAAATTCTGCTCAAGGAAAAGACGCCCGTCCTCTGTGATCGACACGGGGACTGTTTTGGTGGTGTCCACTTTCGCGATGGCCGCCTTGGGGAGATTAAGGGCAATGGTTTTCTGCGTCACCATGGTCAGCATCGACATCATGAAGAACACCAGCAGGAAAAAGATGATGTCGATCATCGGAATGATCATCAGCAGCGGTTTCCTGTCCTCCTTGAGACTGTTGATGCGCATGCCTTACTTCTCCGAAAGACAGGCGAGATAAGCACTACCCGCAGCCTCAAGGTCTTCAATAATTCGGTTGGCCCGCTGAGAGAGCCAGACATAAACCAGCATTGCAATAATGGCGACGAGCAGCCCGAACCCCGTTGCGACCAAAGCTTCCGCAACACCGCCGGTAATAGCAAACGGCTGTCCTTCAGAGATCGACAAGATGTCGAATGATCGGATCATGCCGGTCACGGTTCCTAAAAGCCCCATCAAAGGAGCCAAAGTTACGATCGCACTCACATAGTTGAGATGATCCTTGAGCCGCGCTGCGCTGTAAGCCGCAGCTCCGGAAAGATACTGCTCAGCATTGATCACGGCATTGCGCTCTGCAATGGCCTTTTCAAGAACTGCACCGACGGTGCCTCCTGCTTTTTTGCAAAGTGCGGCTGCAGCATCAAAATTTTTAGCACGTACTGCTGACAGAAATTCACCTTGAAGCACCTGCATATCGGATGCGGAGCGTCGGTAGAAAACTGTTCGTTCGACGGCGATGGCGATCGTAACGATGGAGGCCGCCAACAGCGGCCACATCATGAACCCTCCCGTCAGGAAGGTTTGAATAAACTGAGACATGAGACAGCGTTCCCAAAAAAAGATCTGACGTCGAAAGGAGGTGCTATTGCACCTCCTTCGCACTGAATGAGATCAATACGTGCCGCGCAGGCCAACGAAATAAGTCCGCTCACGTCCTGGTATCAGCGACCAGCTCCCGATTGATACGTAGTCGTAGTACTTCTCGTTGAAGAGATTCGTTACGCCGGCATAAAGTTCCAAATGCTCCCAAGGTTTGAAATGCAGGCTTGTATCGACGATCTGTCTGGACTTGACAATACCGTCCGTTTCCTTTTCAGCATCTGAGAGGAAATTGTTGTATTTCCCATAGTAGGTATAGCGAACGTCACCGGAGAAGTTGTCTGTGAAGTCGTACTTTGCAAGCACCGACAGAGAGTGCTGCGGCACTTTCTGCAGACCGCTCCGCGTGAAATCGATTTTGTCCTTGCCGACCTCATCCATGAATCGACTGCCGGCAGATGTATAGTCAGACCTTCCTTTAAGCCATGAATACGATTCCGTAAGCGTCAGCCTGCCGATCGTCTGCTGAAGGCTGACGTCAGCCCCCCAACGGCGCGTCTGAAGCAAATTCAGCGTCCGAGCATCACTGAGTCCCCTGACATACATACGGTACAGCTGGTTGTTGGTGTTCGACATCCAGAGTGAAACGCTGACGGTTGAGAAGGCGACCTTGTCGCGAAGACCAATCTCGTACATATCGTACTTTTCATCTTCGGCATTGGTGATTTTATAAACCCTGTCACCGTTGACAACCGCTTGATCTGCAATCATCAGACCGTCAGGGACGGTATAGCCGCGCTCATACCGAGCGTAAATTCTGCCGGTGTCGCGGTACCGCCAAGCCGCCGACAATTCCAACGCCGTATTCCAGCGATCTGAGGTATCTGCGCCGGCAATCCGGTTGCCCGTTTTGTCATATCCCCATTTAGTGAGCTCACGGCGCAGCCCCTGGGTAAAGCTGAAGTCGCCCCACTTCAAGGTATTCAAACCGTATAGCGCGATGACTGTTTTGTCGTAAAGGAAGCTGTAGGGCTCACCATAATACTTGCCGCTGCTGTCTTTCTTCCATGAACCGATGTAGTTAAAGTCAGCACTTTGCTTGGTGTAGTCAAACCCAAGCAGCAGATCGCTGCCTTCAAGATAATCTATATCCAATTTCAGTTTGAGGCCCTTGCTTTCCTGATCGATGATCTGGTCCCCGAACTGATTGTTGGAGAAATACCCATCGCTGTAAAAACTATCCGCCGTCAAATGCAGTCTATCCGTGAGATCGTTGGCATAGCTGAGGTTATAGCTGTTGATCGCGCGATCTCCGTTCAGATAACCCCTAACTCGGCGTTTAATAAGCTGACCATTTTCGTCCACGCCAACGGTTTGCGTAGTCCATGGAGGGACGTAGTCTTTCCCGTATTTTTGAATGTTTCTGGCAGAAGCCGTTTTGATGAACTGAGAATCCTCTTCAAGTCGGCTGGCACGAAGCGTGAGACTTTGCTTTTCGGTTAAATCCCATCGAATACCGGCAGAGTAATAATTCGAATTGCGATACGTATTCTTGAAGTAGAGATCCCGATCAATTTTTGAAGCGGTGCCTAAGAAAGAGAATTTTTCATTGAGCCGAGCCCCCACGCTCGCGCCGATACGATATCCGTCTGAATTCCATTCGCCGAAGGCTGACGTTTTCGGATCCTTCATCGAACGAAGATTCGTTGTGATGTTAATCACGCCGCCCGCTGTGCCCGAACCATAAAGGACGCTGCCGCCGCCCGGAATAATTTCAATGCGTTCGAGTTCCTCTACGGGAACGACGTCATAGTTCGTAGAGTGAGGATGATTCAGCAAGGTCGTAATGGGCGCACCATCGAGCATCACCTGAAGATTTCGGTTAGCCGTATCATTGCCCTGACCGCGCAAATCGATGCTGCCCCACCCGCTCGTATTAACGGAAACACCGGGCACGCCTTCAAGCACATCGGAAATTGTTCTGTTGCCGCGCTCAACAATATCTTCCTTTGGAATGACGATAATTTCCTTTGTTTCACGCAGTCGTTCGATTTCTACATATTCCGGCCGCACATAAGTCGTCTTTAATTCAATAGCGTCATCAGATGCTGGATCTTCATCCATACGCGCATTCTGTGCCTGAGCGCTGCAGCACGCCATCAGCAGGGCTGCCATGACGGCGGAATGTTTGAAACTCCATTGGGCCGTTAATCTTTTCGTATGGGCGGCAGAAGAAATAAAAGTTATAGGCATTGTCGGGTTAAGCGAATCAGATGTTTACTATCAATAAATAAATTGATATTGAGAATTGTTCGCATTATATGAATAGTGCATTCTCAATTCATCTTTGAAACACATTCCCGGAAGGACCTTTCATTCTTCCAATTTTTTCGTATACATCTGATTACTCTGCCTTTCCTATTTCATCCATCTGAGACTGCGACTAGGATTAAACAAAACGGCATCAGTTGTTTTCATCACAGTCTAAAATTGTCAGTTGTAATCTTGGTGAAATTACTTATTCATTGACTGAATAAAATTTCATTTAATTAAATTAATTAGTATACGTTGCTGAAAATCCGTTTTCATCCATTATTGTATATGTTTCAATTGATAAATACACAGCGGTGACTGATCAATTTCACTATAAAAATCATTATCTAGCCTCCGGCAAAATATTTTGACCAGCAAACAGCCTGCAGACTGCTCGGACGGCTGACTCACATGGGAATCAACAGACATCAATATTTACAATTTTATGAATTTATTATTTATTCTCCATGAATCATTCAAGACATCCTCAGAAAAGCGTCATTCACGCCGTTGCCTCAGTACGCTGACATTCCCGCCTGCTTGCAAAGCCGAAAAGCTTCACTCTGACTGACCAAATGACGCAAGTCCTGTTAGGAGCAGCCAAACGCTCCACGACGATTGTCAGGCCGGCATTGAGAATAAAAGCCTTCCTCAGCCGGAAAGCCCAGATCACTGCCGCATTGAACTGAAGGCTGAATCCAGCATCTCCTCAGATTGCCGGTACCGGCTGAATGCGCCTGCCAAACACCATTGTCTTTTTGTGGGAACGCAGAGCATTTCCAGCGCTACGGCGAAAGCACATTTTCTGCACTCGACCGTCTCTGCCCAGTGAGCGCCATCCCCTCTGTTTTATTCCAATGCCAAGATTTGAGCGTCGCGAATCGTCACCATTCGGCCGCAGACACGTTTGAGAAATGCGAAATCATGACTGACGATCAGCTTGGCGATCTGCAAAGACTCGATTGTCTTGGTGAGACGATCGACCGATGCGGGGTCGAGCGCCGTAGTCGGCTCATCCAAAAGAATCACTTCGGGTTCCATCGCAAGGATGCAGGCGATGGAGACCAACCGCTTCTGCCCGCCGGAGAGCCGAAAAGAGATGTCCTCGGCAAGATTTGCTATTCCAAGCATCGACAGCACATCCAATGCACGAGTGCGCGCTTGAGCGTATGAGAGACCGAGATTCAGCGGCCCGAACATGACGTCTTCAATTACCTCCGGGAAAAAGAGCTGATCGTCCGGATTCTGCAGCACGTAGCCCACTTTTCTTCTGAGTCTTTGAAAGTCTTTCTGTGCAGTTACCGGCACGCCTTCCAGCGAAAGAGACATCGTCTGCGGGCGCTCGAGTCCCGTGAGGATTCTCAGCAGCGTGGTCTTCCCGCAGCCGATCGGACCACAGAGGCCGAGCGATTCCTTTGGAGCCAGTGAGAATGCCGCATTGCGAAAAATCACGCGGTCTGAGCGTGAAAAGGAAAGGTTCTTCACCTCAAGAAGCGCAGTCTGCATCATGAAACGAAATCCCAGACGAGAAGCAGCAAAGCAAGGCCAATCGTCAGAACAAGAAGTCCCGCTTCACCGGCATTCTTCAATCCGCTTGCAGGGACTGGCCAGTGCCCAGAGAATCCCCGAAGAATCAGCGCCTCATTGAGCACACGGCTTCTTGCATATGCCCGGATAAAGAGTGTCGAGATAAAGGCTGCAAGCGTTTGGTAAGAATGCTTATTCATAGAAGCCCGAAAACCTCGGAGCTGAACAGATTCCGAAAGTGAACGGTACGAACGGCTGAGCAGTTCCGTCTCACGCGTCATGAAAAGCAAAAGCGTCACCAGCTTCATCGGCAGACGAGCAGCCCGCAGACCGGAAGCCACTTCCGTGAGCCGCATACCGGGAACAAACGCATCGAAGAGCAGAAAAACTGCATTGCACTTCATCGTGACGAGAAGCGATAGCAGGAGCCCCTCCTTCGTAATATCAAAGACACCCGCTGAAGCAACCGTCACTCCAGGCGTGCTCCAGGGCGTGAAGCACCAGATCAGAATCAGAAAACCGTTCACGGCGGCGAGCCGCCGAAGACGAAGTGGTTCGCCGCTAAACCATGCGGCTAGACGGATCACAACGGCTCCCAAGAGTGCCGCTTCCGCCGCCGACAGCGTGGTCAGGAAAGCACTTGCCGTCCCAAGGATGCTCGGAACGGCTAGCCGCAATGCCGGAGACAGAGCGAGACGCATGCTTATGACCGCCGGCGGCGAGCCCATGCGGCAATGCCGCCCAAGCCAATCAGCCAGCCCATTCCGCCCACGATTTCCGGAATCCCAGGCGTTTTATCGTGACTCAGCGCTAACTCTCGATAAACCGGTGCAAGCTTCTTATCAAGAACGCGGCTGAAGACCGCCTCAAGCTCGGCCTCACTCATAGCCGCCGCAGCACTGTCTTTTTTCGGCGGTGCAGCTGGCTGAGTCATTTGCGTGCTGACGGGAGCAGCTGCCGGGAGCTCGGATGCGCCGGCTCCGTCGGCCGCAGCAAGCTCATCAGCAGGAATCGACCATTGATTCTGATGACCCTCTCCTGCGTTGATCTCCAACTCAAGGCCTTTGGGCGCATGACGCATCGCGTCAGTGACATCGAACCGCCAGACCCCGGCATCGTCCGTGACGCCGGTCGCCAATACAGAACCATCGGCGGCATTTTTCACCGTAACGGCTCCCTTTTGCACCCGGCTGCCGCTGGAAAACTTGGATTCAGTGACAACTTGATCTCCTTCAATCCAAGCAAAAATATTCACGCGGTGTGCGTTCGCACCCGCACAAAGCAAAAGCGCGAGCGCTCCGGCTGCGATTTTTGATGTGTTCACAAGGGCCTCTCTTCACCAAGATGAAGCAGTTCAGGATAAGTTCGAGCGATCATATCGACCACAAGAGCGGTAATCACGGCTTCCGCCGCCATAATGGGGACGTGTGCCGCAAGGAGCGCAGCCGCCGAAGCAACGAAACCTTCGCTCGAGAATGCCAATGCGCAGGCGGTCATCAGTGCCGCAATTAAAACGCCTGCTGCGCCCGCTAAAGCGCCAGCAATCATCAATCGCCGGCGCGACACGCCAGGGTGAACCAACGCATGGAAAAGCATGCCTGCAGCCAATGCGCCGGTCCCCATCGTAGTTGTGTTGACGCCGAGCACGGTGAGCCCGCCAAATTCAAAGAGCACTCCCTGCAGCAAAAGCGCTGTAAAAATCACAGGGTAGGCAGAGACTCCCAGCATCACGCCGACAAGTCCGCAAAGCAGCAGATGAGCGCTTGACACGCCGATCGGCACATGAATCAGGGAGGCGATGAAAAAAGCGGCGCCAACGAGCCCCGCAGTCATGAGGCGGGACTCGTCAAGGCGCTTTAATCCAACGACGATGCCTGCCGCAGCCGCAGCCGCGCCGGTAATGAGCACTGGCGCGGAAAGAACACCTTCGGCGATATGCATGATGGCTCACTTCACCTGCGGTGCGGTGAATTCCGTCCAAAGCACGGCCCCGAGCTCGACATCCTTCTCAGCGCCGGCTTCTTTGAGCTTATAGTCAGCGTCCGTGAGTGCAGCAAAGCCCCACCAGCCGGCCCAAGGCGCAGTGAAAGCGAAGATCCCCTGAGCATCGGTTTTCACGACCTGAGTGACAAAGTAGTCATTGGGAGCCTCGTATTTGCCGTCGCGATTAAAGTACTCCACCTCGACGTCAGCCCCTGCCGCGGGCTTGCCGTCAACCAGAAGCTGACCGCGGAAAGTATTGCCGGCATAGTTGGCAAAAGGCCGTGTGAGCGGAACAATTTCAGTTTTAACGCCTGCAGGCTTATCCCAGCCATCCTCATCGCCGTAGGCAGGAACAATCACTTTCGTGTAATGCACGATGAACTTGTCTTCCGCAGGTTCCCAGTAAGGCTTGGGTTCAACCACAAATTGATAAACCCCGGGACGCGCGAAACGGTAGTCTGCCTGCCAAGAAGCCTTTTCAAAAAGCTTGTCAGCCTTGAGTGAACCCGAAAGATCCGTCTTTCGTCCGTCCTGAACGACATAGAAAGCATCGGGCTTAGCCATTGTCATCCCGTTGCGCTCCATCGGATGAGCAAAGGCGATAGTGAAATGCACATTTGCATCCTTCTGTTCCAAAACGGCGGAATGCTCTGGAATCACAATCCCGAAATGTGCCCAAGCGACAGCGCTTGAAAGCGAAAGAACCGCAGCTGCGGCAATTGTGCTGAATTGAAGTTGAAGCTTCATTGCTCGATGCCTTCTGAGAGGAGATAAATGCTTTGAATACTGCTCGAGAGCAGATATTCATACGCTTTCTTAAATCATCATACGCTCTGCTCCAGATACTGCAAGATGGTCAAACGACCTAGGCATCCACCACCTTTGAGGCATTGCTTCTGAGATCGCACATCCGAGCGAACCGACTTCATTGCATACAACCCTGCCCCTACGGGCAAAAAAGACGTTTGTATGCGGCGATCTCAGCTCCCCGCATCAAGCTCTAATGGCTCTCTCGGGGAAAAAACAAAACTCCCGAAGACTCATGCCCTATGGAATAGGATCAAGTCGTTCGGGAGTTTGGAATAAGAACCTTCCTCCTTAAGAAGGTTCCTGCCGTTCTCTTTAGAAGCTGTAGCGAGCCGAAACCTGAGCGAAGAAGCTGCTCATATTGTCGCTGCCGCAGGCGGCTCCGCCTTGAATGCCCAGACTGAGCGCGCCCTTCTGGGCTTCAATGCCTGCGCGCGAGCGCAGAACATTTTCTGCCCAAACAACCATATTGACGGATCCGACAGTAGAACCCCAAGTCGTCGTTGCTTCGACATCCTTGTCGCCGAAGGATCGAACATAGGCGACATCCAAGAGCGGCTGCAGAGTCCACCCGGAGGCAGCTGCCGTCTTGCCCGTGAACATCAGCCCGACCGGGACCGTCCAGAGACTCTGATGAGTGCTCGAAACATGAGTGCCGTTGCTTACGGTGTAGTCATCCGTGTTCAGACGCACATAGTTGAGCCCGACATACGGAATGAGTTTTGAATTCTCATAAAGCTGAACCGCAGCCTCACCGCGAACCCCAATAGTCCAGACATTGGTCTTCACACTGTCGGCCTTAGCATAGCCGACAGAGGAATCCGTGAGATCGTTGCTGGTACGCAGATAACCGGCCTGCCCGACAATGTTGAACTGCCCGAAGCGTTTGCCCGCATAGAGCGACGCGCCGTAGTAGTCGACATCATTTTTGACGCCGGCATTGGCCGACTGACCGCGTACGCTGCCGGAACCCAGATTGGCCAGCCCGCCGAACGTCATGTCGCTTCTCGTCCACTCACCGCCGACGATCACGCCTCCGAGTTCAGCATTGATCTCATTCATGGACGAATTGCCGCCCAAATCCAGACGCGTGCCGGAAACTTCGGCGAAACTCGTAACCCCGTCGACAAAGGTCTGCGAAAGTGATGCACGTTTCTGTGCAGTATCCGTTGCTAAACCCAGCCCCTGCAGAGCGGCTGCCTGAACGCCCGCAGCCGCGGCAAGATTCATCCCGCCTTTCAAATTGGCTTCGCCGAGGAAGAATTCATCCTTGATACGGTCCTTTAAGGGCGACACACTCGGCAGTCGGTTGTAGAAGTCAATCACGCCGGCAGTCTTGATGCCGGTTGTCTGCGCAACTTCTTCGGCAGACTTCTGCGCAAGCGTGTAGGTATCCGTTCCATAGACATACTTCCACAGAATGTTGTCGACTTTCACGGTGCTGGGCGCATCCGCAAGCTTCAGGCTGCCCGTCTGCGTGGTTTCGCCGTCAGCCAAATTGATGCCGACGTTATGGAAGTAAAGAATCGAATCCCCTTCCAGCGTCACGGTCCCATTCGTAATATTGGTCTTCCCTGCGGCGTCCACCACCAGCGTTCCGTTATGAACGACCAGCCCAGCTGAAGCAGCAGTCCCCGCACCGGCAAGGATGGTCGAACCAGTGAGATTCACATTGCCGCTCGCGTAGACCGCAGGGGTATTGCTCGTCAAAGCAGCCGCCCGTTTAGTTTGAGAGAGGAGATCAGCACCGTTCCCCAACCCCAGCGTACTGCCGGCAGTCACCATAACCTTGCCGGCATTGGCAATGTCGGCGAAAGCCGCAGCAGCCGGGGCAGTTTCGCTGCCGATCGACAAAGTCTTCCCTCTGTTTGCGGCGTTGGGTTCAACGCCAGTGAAGAAGAATGCACCGCCCGCAATCGTGCTCTCATTCTTGTCCCCGTACGCAAACTGCAAATTCGTCAGATCGCCGCCCGAACCAGTAATAGTCGTGAAGCCTTCCAGCTTGACCGTCTTCTCAAAGTCCTTCGAGAAGCGGCCAAAATTCAAAGCTGCCGCCTGAGCACCATTGCCGGAAAGCTTTTGCCCCTGAAACACGTCGGCCGAATAGAGATTGATCGTACCCTCTGTAACCGTGGATTGCGCATCGTCGCTTCCCTTATAGAGATAGCCGCCGGCATAGACGTCACCCGTCACGGAACCACTGACCAAATTCACGGTCGCGGTTTCCACTGACGAAGCGGCGCGGCTATAAGCTTCAGACCCTGTGTAACCGCTGTTATTCGTGCTGCCTGCCAAGCCGCCGCCATAGACGCTGCCGCTGACAGCGGAGCCATCTACAGTAATAACTGCCTGCGTTACCTTGGAGGAACCGCCAATCGTCGCCGCACCGCCGCCAAAAACACTGCCGTTAACCGTACCGCCGGTCAGATTGATCTGAACCGTCTCAGTGGCAACACTTGCACCTGCACCTGTCGCTACGCCTGCACCGAGAATGGCAGCATCGGCCGTTTTAGCCAGATCTGCCGATTCATGAGCGTAAGAGCCATTGCTCGGCGGCAAACCGGAGTTGGGTTTATTGCCGTGGGCCGTGTTGAGAATCACACCCATATTGGCGCGGTTAACTTCGCCGCCCGTTACCGCAATGACCACATCCTTCGTGTTGGCGACCGCATTCACCGCATCTGAATTGGTGTCGTCAATCGCCATGCCGCCGCCGTAGAGGCCGTCCACGGATCCGTTCTGCACAGTGAGCGTCGCAGTACCGTCAACATTAGCTTGAGCCATCACTTTGGAAGCGTAGCCATTGGAGCCGGTTGCATACGCGCCGCCGCCGCCCATCAGGAGCACATTTTCACCGCCCAGAACGTTCACGGCCGTACTTTTAACCGAAGACGTTGCCGTGACAGCATCTTTTGTACTCAGAGCGCCCGAGGACAAGGCCACCCCCGCGGCCATCGTACCGACGTTGTAGCCGCTCAGGATGTTGAGCGTAACGTTGCCGGCTTCAGCCGCAGCCTGAGACTTTGCCGCGGAATCCTGATTAAGCTTAGGATTCGTTCTGGCAATTGCTGCTCCGCCGCCGATAGTGCCGATATGAACGTTCGGCGCAACCAACTTGCCGAGTGTTTCCTGTGCACCAGAGAGCGTGATATCCGAAAGTCCGCCCTCAGTGAGCTTTTTAGCCAGCGTTAAGACCTTTTTCACTCCGCCGACCAGCTGACTTTTAGCCGCGGCATCGATTGAAGAGCCGTCTGCATCGCCCAAAGTGATCTCAACATCGCCAACCTTTGCTGTTGTAATAGCTTTAGCTTGGTCAGTACCCGCAGACGAAACGGCCAAACCGCCGCCGGCAAGACCGGCAGTCTGTGCTTGACCGCCTACGGTAAGTGAGACATTGCGCGAAATAGTCTCTGCTGTTCCGGCGACATGCAGCGTGTCCCCTTTCCAATCGATGTTGTCGGCGTAATGGTCCAAGAGAGCCCAGACACCATCAAATTCCGCAGCCATGGCAGCGCCGCCGCCAAAGACCCCGGCCGCCATGCCGTCCGTAATGGTGACTGTCGTGTCTTTTTCAACTTTGGACGACGCAGTCCCGCCCATCGTCGCGGCTGACAAACCACCGCCGAAGGCTCCGAGCGTCATCCCCTCATAACCAGCAGGCGAAGCTTTCGTTCCGATTGAAAGATGGGAAGTGCCCGTAACATTGGATGTTGCCTCGCCGCCAAGTGCTATGGCACTGCCGCCGGTGAAGACCGCAGCTGAGGTTGTAGTGCCTTGCAATGAAATCGTCGTGCTGCCGTCCACAGTTGCTGTCGTGGACGGTGCGGCAAGTGGAACAGTAACCTTCAACCATCCACTTCCCGCTTGTAAAACCGGACCATTGACATTCAGAGCCACACTGCCGCCAGTGACTGCCAGTAGATTGCCGGAATGGGCCGTAATTTCACTATCCCCCTTACGATTAACTTCCATTGCGTGAGATTGAAGTGTCGGCACTACCAAGGACACTATCCCAGAAGGGCTACAACTAACCCCTAAATTGAAAACATTATCGGCACCAGTCAATCCCAAAACTAATGGAGTTTGATCCTTTTCTCCAACTATAACCTGGGTGCCGTTTTCCGTTACAACTGGCCTTTTATCAGTACTCACCGTTTGTTGTACCAGTTTTTCATAGATCGACTTTAACTCTGATTTGAAAGATTTAGCGGCGTCAAAAATTTCTAAAGTATTATCATCAATGTATTGTTTTCCGCCCGCGGCTCCGACAAGTGTTACGGTGCTTCCAGCCGCATTTGAACCTACTCCTAAAGCTGCGCGAATTGCATCTAACTTGCCCGTTTTCAGCGCTTCAGCCAGTTGCCGCAAGTCTCCAGCAGTCTCTATTCAACTCGCCATCACCGTATATCAGTTTTGTCGTTGTCTCTTCGCTGATGCTGTCGTTGGTAATAGTTTTCGCTGTGACCGTAGCACTCAAAGCCAAAGCCCCAGCCAGAGCGAAAGCGGCTGCTGTTTTCACTCGCGAAGTTTTGCCGTGTGCTTGCTGCATTTCGGAAGCCACTACATAACCGCCTCGCGCTGTATTCCAAATAATTTTGAAGGCTTTATTCATCTCGATCATTCCATTAGTAATACCTTTTTTCAAGGTATTGTTTCGATCAATATTTAAGGCAGGGTAATCACCACCCCCTGTCCTTGTCAACTTGATAGTTTTCACTAAGCGAAAACCTTTATAAAAACGCAAGTAGACAAATTAAAAAGCCAGTATTCGTTTACTATTTGTACACAGCACGTTTGTATATTCCGTTATCAATGTGCAATTCGTGCAATGCAATTCACAATGAAAAAAACGCCCCACCAGCAATTCACTGGTGAGGCGTCCTAGAGATACCTCAGGCCATTAAGCCGTCAGTTTTATTTAAAAGGCGTATTTCGCGCGGAGCTGAACAGATGCAGCAGAACGTTCTTCGTTGCCCCAGTCGTAGCCCGCGGCCAGGCCAAGCGTGAAGTTATCTTTCTGCGCTTCAATGCCAAGCTGACTGCGAACCTTCACGTCGTCAGCGAAAGTAAAGTTGTAGGTGCTTTCAGCACCGGCAAACCGCACCTTGCTGTCGATGTCCTTGGAACCCACCGTCGGCACAACGGCGAGCGAGAAGGACGGCGCAACGCTGAAGCCGGAAGACGTCTGGAACGCCTTCTTCACCTCCGCACCGATCGGGAATTCCACGATCGTAGCGTTAGCGTCTTCAATTGAAACGCCGTGATTCGTCGTGAAGCCGTCGCTCTTGATGTGGTAGACGTCCATGCCGATAAAAGGCGTCACATCTACACCCAGATTAAAGGTCTTCTTCGCTTGAATACCCAGCGTGTAGACGGCCGTCGTCGTATCGGTATCAACATCGGCAGCGCCGCCCACCGTCAGGTCGGACTTCAGCCATGCCGCAGAAAGATCGCCCTCAAGATCAATGCCCTGTACCTGAGTCTTCGCATAGAGCGAGAGACCGTAGTAGGTGAAATCATCTTTGCCGGCAACAGAATCATTTTCCGTCTTGCCGCTGCCGCCCATGAAGGCCGCACCCAAAGTGATGTTTTGCACCGCAGCTTCACCGCCCACTGCAAGACCGTAGGCATCGGTGTCAAGATCGAGATCCTGAGCGCCTGTAGAGATACCCTTGAGTTTCGTCTTGCCACCAGTCACCTGTGCCCAGAGACCATTCGCGGTGCCGTTTCCAGCATGAGCGCGAACAGCATCGCGAAGTTCCGTAGAGCGGTCCTTGGCCGTTGTGAAGACACCCAAAGTGCCAGCAGGATTCATGGCAGCATCAAATTCACGCGCAATCTGAGCATTGCTCTTCTTACCCGTTGTATCTGTGAGAAGTGCTTCGGCATAAGACTTCACTGCTTCATTATCAGAAGCTGCGCCGGCGTTTGCCAGAGCCGCCCCCTGCATGAGACCGGCGAAGACATCTTCCGCATCTTCGGCTTCAGTAGAAATCTTGCCGTCAGCCCCGACATTGAACGAAACGAGTTTGTTCGCAGAGATCAGCGTATCGCCAGCCTTGTTCCAGTAATTCTTATTCACCTCGTCGTCGCTTGTAAGCTGGAAGGTTTGACCGGCCTCGGCGATCACGACAGCCTTAGAGGTCGAATCGATCTTAAAACTGTCGGCCGTGATGACAACGGCGTTATTAGAGAAGTTTTCCACGTTTGCTACAAGAACGGAGTCCTTGGCAAAAGTGACTGAACCGGCTTGGGGATCTTCGTCAGGTACAGCTGTCAGCGAAGCATCAACTACAAGGCTGCCCGTTGAAGTGATCGTAATCGGCTTAGCAACATAGGCAGCAGCTAGAGTGCCGCCGTTATTGCTCCATGTCAGCGTTCCGTTATCAAAGAGCTTCACGAAATCGGAAGCATCGGTCGTCCCGAGTGCCGCGTAGCTGTTCTGGCCCACAATAATCGAACCGTCAATCGAAGTTTGTGCGAGGAGGAGCTTAGACGCGTCCGTCACTTCCATACCGTCCTTCCAGGTTGGATCAAGGAAGAACTTGATGCCTTTCAGGAGACCATCCTTAATGGTGAGTTCGCCTTTCTTTGAATTCGTACCAACATGGATTACGGCTTCTTTCACCGCATCTCCGGCATTCTCAATGATCTTGCCAGCCTCGACAGCACCAGTAATGATGTGTTCACCCACTTTAGCGGCTAGTTCGCCAATTGTGACCTTGGCGCCTTCGTTTACAGAAATTTGGGTCTGACCATCATCAGTGGAAACATCCAGCTTACCAAGCGTCAAATCGCCTGCTTGTACAGTGATTTTGCCGTTGACAGCCGTGACTTTGTCGAGATTGAATTTGCCATCCTGAACAGTAAGACCGCCAGTAGTTTCTTTGGTGAGATTCACTGTTGCAGAAAGCTTGCCGGAAGTATCCGTACCAGTCTTGCCTAACGTAAGGGATCCCGCAACATCAACAGACTTTTCACTGTCACCGGAGAAGGACACGAGCTCCTTCGAGCCATCCAACGTACCAACGATGGTTAAGGTTTTTTCTGCTGTAATTTCAAGCTTGCTGGCATCACCAACGATGATCGTTTGTCCGCCCACGTTCTTGTCAACTGTGACCGTGCCCCCTGACTCAGTCGGCTTAGCGACGATGTCAGTCTTATCAAGAACAGAACCGTCCGTCACATTGCCGATATCAACTTCAGTTTGCTCTTCTCCCTTATCGTCAACGAGTGTACCGGTGAAATGGACTGTACCGTTGGCAACAAGCTTAGAAGCCGTATCGGAATAAGCGAGGTTGTACTTCGCATCCGTAACATCCAGCGTGCTGCCGGCCGCAAAGATGAGGTGATCGGAACCATATTTCAGTTCGCCCGCATCCTTAGCCGTACCATCTACTCCAAGAGCATTCGTAAAGACCTGATCTGACGAAGTGGCCAGCGTCGCAGTACCATTGATCGTGAGTTTGCCGCTGGTGAGGTCCAATGCTTCAACCGCCATCTTGCCAGCGATGAGTGTGAAATCACCATTCTGCTGTCCTTGGAAGCTCTTAACCGCCAGAGTCCCAGCATCGGCTACAGACATTTCGAATGTACCGTTGCTGATAAGTTTGGCTGCAGACAATGAGCCCGATTCAACCGCGGCAGAACCTGCTGTGAGGGTCAAAGTATCGGTCGTTACAGAAGCACCGGCAATCCGCAGATTTTTGTCGCCGTCAGTGCGATTACCGTCAGTATTGACAGTGAATTTGCTGTAATCGTAGGTGCCCTTGGTGTAGGCAACCGAATAGTTCTTCAGCAGCTCTACTTCTTTGACCTGCGCTTTCTCATTTGACCCGACTGTTGTGAAGTGACCGCCGGCTAATTCCAGTTTCTGTTCGGCAGGAGCATCAGTATCCAAACCTAATTTCAACAGCAGCTCTGTTGTATTGTCTCCTGCAATCTTGCCATCCAAGTCATAGAACTCTTTCGATTCCTCCGCCCAGGTGCCGCCTACAACACCCTCTTGGAAATGCATTCCGCCGGTCTGCCGAAGTGTAGAGCCTTCATCAAGGGTAATTGTTTTAACCCAGATATCATCCGTTCCGTCACTTACTGAACCGTTGATGAAAACAGCATTGCCGGTAATCGCCAATGTATCGCTAATCAGCATATGGGCGTTATTAGTGACCTCGCCGCCGCTGATAGTCAGCTTGCCAAGCTGAAGACTGACATTGATATCTTTTGATGTACTCGTTTGAGTACTGACAGCATTAGATGCCTGTGTGAAGACGGTCTTTTGACCGTTGACAATGGTGAGACTGCCGTCTCCTGACGTTACGCCATTGCTCACATAGTCGCCATTGACCGTAACATCGCCGCCGATTTTCAAGGTCGTGTTGTCACCGAGCGAAACCTTGCCGTTCAGTGTTGTTTTGCCATTGAACTCTATAACTGGTTGTCGAGGAGTTTGGTAGCCATAGTTATAAATTTCGTCATTGGCCCACTCCAGTCCGTCCAACTCGTCTTTAGGTGTCAGGACGAGCGCATTTGTAGCTGTAATCTCCGTTTCGCCATTAAATGTCGCCTTACCATGTCCTCGGATGACAATGCCGTACTCATTTTTGGTGCCCGAAGCCTTGATATCAGCCTTGCCGTTGACGATAAGTGAACCAACATCAACCAGTACGCCGACCGCAGCCTTGCCTGATGCTTCTACCGTTAACGCGGAAGTATCCTCAAAGACAACGCTTCCTCCTTGCGCTCCGTCAGTACTGTTATTGGAGCTGTAGTCACTGTAGTTCAGAATGATGCCGCCAGCTTCTCCGGAAGCAGCATGCGCAGAAATCTCAGCATCCTTCTTAAACGTGAGAGACGGTTTATCGAGCGCATTTGCGCGCATGTAAATGCCTGCGGCCCACGCGCCATCTACAGAGGAACTGGCTGAAATAGATGCCGTATCCGTAAAAGTCGTTTGACGGGGGGATGGAGTCGGACGCTCATTGTCGTGAATGCTGTCAAATGCATACCCCATCGCTATATCCGTAGCATCGTTCGATACAGAGATAGTTGCAGCACCATTCACCGTGACGATCCCGCTGTCATGCCACAAGCCGAAGAGCTGGGTTTCACTGACGCCGGATTGCATGCCGACGGTTACATTTACATTATTCAATGTGAAGGAGTTGTTGTCAGCCTTGGTTGAACGAACGTGAATACCGGCTGCCCCGCTGAAAATATCAGAGATGCTCCCAACGTTAGTCTTATCAAAACCGGAGAACCCGTTGACCGCTTGAATTGACGTTACATCGGCTCCGGAGAAAGTGAACTGAACTGTACCGTCCGTTGCTCCAGACTGCTCATCAAGCAGGATCTTGCTTGCAATCAAATCGAGAGCATCACCTTCATCCTGCTTCGAAAGATTGAAGTCACCGACTGTACTGGTAACGTAGTCTGGAGCAGCTTGAACTACATCTCCAGCTGACAAAGCTGCGGCAACAGCGACTGTCAGCACCGCGAGTTTGACCGATCCGCTTTTTTGACTTGCTCCGCATACAGTTTCATTAACTGTCACATAAGCGCCGCGCACAGCGTTCCAGATCGTCTTGAATGTTTTATTCATCTTTAACCTTGATACAAGATGAGAGGCTAGATGTCAAAGCAAGGGCTCCGGCACCCATTAAAAAGCCAACTAAGTAGTTGATTTTTAAAACCTACCCCCCCCCCTTATCTGTCAAGATTCGACTTAAAACTTATTTTATTTTTAGTATTCCGTATATTTTCAAAGCTTTGTTCTATAAACACAATCCTGAAACGATATTTTCAGTTCCGTGAGTAGTTTGCAAACAACAACTCCCCACACTCGACAACGAATCGAAAACTCCAATTCCGCGAGTTGGGTTGTCAAACAGAATCTGACATGGAAAAACTGACTATTGAGACAAACAGGCAGGAAAGATCAATGTTTATTCATGCACTGCCGTCGTGTGTAAACCTTCAATCTGTTGTTTATTGAAAACACATACAGATTACCTTGACTTATATTTTATTTCTCAAAATCAATCGGTTAGCAGCTTGCTAGGGGATTACCCGCTTGCAAGGGGGGGGGGGTACAGGATGATTTGCAGCGTCCCCTAATCATTGTTGACTAGGGTTCTTAAGGAAAAGAAGTTCCTTGGAAAGACTTGCTCCCTGAATAAAGATGACAAGCCCAAATAGAAACTTCGCCTCCTGACAAAAGACCTGCTCGACCCCTTGAGCAGGATACTTCATTGCTCATTAAAGGCTCTGAAAAATGAAAAAGACACTTGCTGCTCTCGCCGTTCTTGGCGCATTTGCGGGTTCTGCTATGGCTGCCGACGTCACGCTGTACGGCTTGGTCGACTACGGCTTCTCCTATGAACATCTCGATGGCGATTCGTCTACGTATGATGCACAAGACACATTTCAGATGAAATCTGGCCAGAACTCTGGCTCCCGCTTTGGCTTGAAAGGCACGGAAGACCTCGGCAACGGCATGAAGGTCTCCTTCGTTCTCGAAAACGGTTTTTCGGCTGATACGGGTGCTCTGTCCACCTCCAATACGCTCTTTGATCGTCAGGCTACTTTGGCTTTGTCCGGTGCTTTCGGTGAAGTCGCATTTGGCCGTACGGGCCAGCTCGCCAGTTCGCTCGGCTCCTATGGTCTTCTCGGCGGAATTTCGCCGTTCTCCACCGGCTGGGGTGACTTTTCCGGTGTGAAATATGTGCAGGCTAAAGGCCATACGAGCTACAACAACATGGTCACCTACAAGACGCCGTCTTTTGCCGGCGTCACGGCTTTTGCTCAGTACTCTTTTGGTGATTCGAACACCGAGAACACCGATAAGGGATACACGGAAGGCAAGGCTACGGCCGACCGCTACTATGGCATCGGTGTGACCTACAAGAATCAAGATCTCTACCTTGTTGGTACGATCGACTCCGTCAACTACGGTTCTGTGCAGACTCCCGCCAGCAAAACTTCGCTGGATGACTCCTTGACGGTGACATTGGGCGGCAACTACAACTTTGGCGTTTTAACTGCTTACGGCTCATTCCAGTACTTTGACAACGCCCTGTCCGTTGGTCAGAAATATGTGACTGATAAAGGCGGAGTAGATACTGCTGACGCTACGCACTTCGCCAACGGCGCTGAAGGCTGGAGCGTTGGTCTCGGCGTCGGTGTCCCGCTCTTCGGCGGCACGGCCAAGGCTGCTGCAGGTTATGTTTCCGCTGAAGATACTGAAGTCAGCTCAACCAAGCTTGATCGTTGGAACGTGACGGTCGGCTACGATTATTCACTCTCCAAGCGCACGAGCGTCTATACGGCTGCGACGTATTTGGAGGATACGTATAAAAAGGCTAATGAAGACGATCACAAGCCCAATGCCTGTGAAGTCATGGTTGGTTTGATCCATAAGTTCTAATCGGCCTATCGATCTAGAAGGTTCCGAATCGACAAGTTTGCCAGAGCCTTCCTGTCGATTTAGGAATCCTACTAGTCTGCCCCCGCAATCTTTGGACGGCTTGCGGGGGCTTTGCTTTTTGCGGGAACACAAAACAGGCAGCAGCTCCGGCCGGCTCATGCCGCAGTTCTTTCGGTTCAATAGGACCATTCTTCTCGACAAGAGCTTGAGCTTACGCAAGCACCCTCTGCGGCCGATCTGCAAGCAGACCGGCCGATGCATATGGCTTTGCGGCGTTTCGCCTTAAAGCTTCCTGCGCCGCAGCATGATGAGCTTCCAGGCTGCGGGAATAACGAAGAGCGAAAGGAGTGGCGCCGTTACCATGCCGCCCACCATCGGCGCGGCAATGCGGCTCATCACCTCACTGCCGGCGCCTGTTCCCACCAAAATCGGAATCAGGCCAGCAAGCACCACAGCCACCGTCATGGTCTTCGGACGAACTCGAAGCGCCGCACCATGCTCAATAGCTCGGTCAAGCGCCTCCATCGTAAAGGTCTTGGGATCGGCCAAGGACTTATCGTTCTGCACGGCATGCCGCAGGTAGACGATCATCACCACACCGAACTCTGCCGCAAGACCCGCCAAGGCAATGAAGCCCGTACCCACGGCAACTGACAGTCGGTCGCCCAGCAGGTAAAGGAGCCAAATGCCGCCCGTAAGTGCGAAAGGCAGACTGCCCAAAATAAGGAGCGACTCTGCAAAACGGCGGAAAGCCAGATAGAGCAGCACAAAGATGATGAGGATGGTCATCGGCACCATCAGCGTCAGGCGATCCTTGGCGCGCTCCATCAATTCGTACTGCCCCGAGAAGGCCACGGAAACGCCCGGCTTCAGAGACACTGATTTGGCAATGGCTTCACGAAGATCCCCCACTACCGACGCCATGTCGCGATCACGGGCATCGACAAAGACCCAGGCAGCCGGCCGGGCATTTTCCGTACGCAGCATCGAGGGACCGAGAGACGTGCGGATTTCAGCCACATCCCCCAAAGTCAGACTCTGACCGGACCCGGAAATGATCGGCAGATTGCGGAGCGCTTCAGGCGAATCGCGCCAGCTCTGCGGGAAGCGGATCGTGATCGGATAGCGCGCGATCCCGTCGACGACGTCGCCCGCCATCTCTCCGCCGACGGCGGACTTGACGTAGCTCTGCACGCCGGCAACGGTGAGCCCCCAGCGGGCAGCCTTGAGACGATCTACGCTGACTTCAACGTAGCGTCCGCCCGTCAGTCGTTCAGCAATAGCTGATACAACGCCCGGAACCGTCTTCGCGGCCTCTTCAATCTGCTCGGCAGCGCCGTCGATGTCGGCAAGCGACTGTCCGGACACCTTAATGCCGATGGGGCTCTTCACACCGGTGGAGAGCATGTCGATACGGTTTCGAATCGGCATCACCCACAAGTTGGCCAAACCCGGGAGTCGAACAGTCTTATCGAGCTCGTCGATAATCTTTTCCATCGTCATGCCGGGGCGCCATTCACTTTCGGGTTTGAGCTGAATGGTGGTTTCAATCATCTCCAAAGGCGCCGAGTCAGTTGCCGTATCGGCGCGGCCGGCCTTGCCGAAGACGGTAGCGACTTCGGGCACGGTACGGATGAGCTTGTCGGTCTTTTGCAGCATGGCTGCAGCTTCAGATGAAGACACCCCCGGGAGCGTAGACGGCATATAAAGAATATCGCCCTCGGCAATCTGGGGCAGAAATTCGCCGCCCAGCTTTTCCACCGGATATAGGCCGCCGATAAGCACCAAGAGCGCCGCAAAGAGCGTCGTCTTCGGCCGGCGCAGCACGCCCATGAGGAGCGGCTGATAAAGACGCACAAGCCAGCGGTTCAGAGGATTTTTGTCTTCGGGCGGAATCTTGCCGCGAATCCAAAGTCCCATCAGCACCGGCACGAGCACTACCGCCAGGAAGGCCGATGCGGCCATCGACCACGTCTTCGTCCAGGCGAGCGGCCCGAAGAGACGCCCTTCCTGGCCTTCAAGCGTGAAGATCGGAATGAAGGAAAGCGTGATGATAAGGAGGCTCATAAAGAGCGCCGGTCCCACCTCTACCGCAGCTTCCGTAATGACCTGCCAGCGTTCCGCGCCGGCAAGATCTGCCCCAGGGTGCGCCTCCTCCCAAGCTTCAATATGCTTGTGGGCGTTCTCAATCATGACGATGGCCGCATCAACCATGGCGCCCACGGCAATTGCAATGCCGCCGAGACTCATGATGTTGGCGTTAAGCCCCTGAAAGTGCATCGCTATGAAGGCGAGTGCGAGACCGAGCGGCAGTGTGATCACCGCCACCAGTGCACTGCGCACATGCCACAGGAAGATGGCGCAGACGAGCGCAACGACGATGAATTCTTCAATAAGCTTATGCGTGAGGTTTTGGATGGCACGGTCAATGAGTGAACTTCGGTCATAAACCGGCACAATTTCCACGCCTTCGGGGAGCGCACTCTTAAGTTCCTCAAGGCGCGTCTTCACAGCAGCAATGACTTCACGGGCGTTGCCACCGGTACGGAGCAAAATAATGCCGCCCGCGACTTCACCTTCGCCGTCAAGCTCCGCGATGCCGCGGCGCATTTCCGGCCCCAGGCGAACCTGAGCGACGTCGCCCAAAACCGTCGGCGTTCCCGAAGCATTTGTTTTGAGCACGATGGAGCGGAAGTCGTCAAGCGTCTTCAGATACCCCTGAGCGCGCACCATGAATTCGCTTTCGCCCATCTCGATGGAACCGCCGCCCGCTTCCTGATTCGAAGCGGAAAGCGCCGTCTTGATGTCGCCCACCGTAACGCCGTACTGCTCGAGCTTGACCGGATCCGGAATGATCTGATATTCCTTCACGGCGCCGCCCACGCTCGCCACTTCGGCTACGCCCGGGATGGTCTTGAGTTCATACTTGAGAAACCAGTCCTGGAGCGCCCGCAGGCTTTCCAAATCGTTCTTTCCGGATTTGTCCACCAAAGCGTACTGATAGATCCAGCCCACACCGGTGGCGTCCGGGCCGAGTTCGGGCGTGACGCCGCTCGGGAGTTTCCCTGCAGCCGAATTAAGCGACTCCAGCACGCGCGAACGCGCCCAGTAAAGATCCGTTCCGTCCTCAAAAAGAACGTAGACAAAAGAGGTGCCGAAGAGTGAAAAGCCGCGTACGGTCGAGGCACCCGGCACGGAGAGCATCGTCGTGCTGATGGGATACGTCACCTCGTTCTCAACAATTTCCGGCGCCTGTCCCGAGTAATCGGTCTTAATGATGACCTGAACGTCGGAAAGGTCGGGAAGCGCATCCACGGGCGTCTTCAGCACCGCAACGATGCCGGCGATCGCGAGCAGAAGAGCGCCGAAAAGAACGAGTACGCGATTTTCAACCGAGGCGCGGATGACGCGTTCAATCATTTCGCGGCTCCTTGGGATTGTTTTGCCGCCGAGGGCGTCGGACTGCTGAGGTCGAGCACCGTCTGAGGCTTGGACGCTGTTTCGAGAGACTCATCCGGCGCTCCGTGCGTCATGCCCTGCGGCATGCTGCTCTGCGGCTCGCTCTGAACTCCTGCCGGCGAAGCCGGTTTCATAGGATCTGCGGGCATCGCCATGGGGGCTGCCGCGCCCTCATTGGCGCTCTGGCCATCGGCAGCCGGCTGCATACGGGCAAGCGCCCCTTCAATATTGGCTTCGCTGTCGATCAGGAAGATGCCCGATACCACCACGTCTTCGCCGGGCTGAACACCCGAGGCAAGCGCTGTCTGTCCGGACGATTCACCGAGGATGCGCACGGACTTCGGAATGAAGCGCGTGCCTTCACGCACGATCACGCGGGGATTTCGTCCGTCGTCAATCACCGCCTGCGTGGGCACGAGAATGCCTTGGGCCCCCGGCGCCGCAAGCAGAAGCTTGGCCGTCATCCCTGGGCGCAGTTCAAGATTGGAGTTGTCGACCGAAAACCGCAGCTTCAGCGTACGCGTAGCCGCTTCGCCCTCCGGCAACACTGTCGGCGCAGAAGCCTCCCAAATGCGGCCGGGGAAGGCGTCAACGGAGAGCTTAAACTTCGCTTGGGGCAGATACGGCGCATAGCGCTCCGGCACCGAAGCCGTTACCCAGAGCGGATCGAGTCCTTCAACCGCGGCTACCGCATCGCTCTTCGTGACGTTCATGCCGTTTTTCAGCGCGAAAGCGGTCAGCACGCCGTCAATCGGAGCGGCAATATGAAAGCTCGTGCGGACTTTCTTCGTACGGCGAAGCGCTTCAATGTCGGCATCGGGCATGCCGGCAAGCTTGAGGCGCAAAAGCACTGCGTCGAGCTCAGCACGGCTGCGCTTTAATTCAACGAGCACCAGATATTCACTCTGCATCTCCACCCATGACGGGATGGTCAGCTGAGCGAGCGGCTGCCCTTTTTTGACAAAGTCACCGACCGTCACCGGCGCGACTGACTCCACAAACCCCTCTGCCCGAGCCTGCACCTGAGCCGTATGGTGGCCGTTGACGAGCACTTCTGCCGGGAACCAGCGCGAAAGCGAGAGCTGCCCCGCCTCGGCCTTTGCCGTCTTCAGACCCAGATTGGCGGTGAGCGTCGGATCTATGACAACGCCCTGAGGCTCAAGATTTTCATCCTCGCCGCCCGATAAATCGGCTTGGGAGGCGTATTTCGGCACCAGATCCATGTCCATGAAGGGCGACGGACCGGATTTCTCGAAGTGCACGTCGGGCTTCATCGGATCGTACCAATAGAGCACGGGCTTCCCGTCAGCATCCGGTTCGGCGAGCTTCACCTTGGCTTTGGGCTTTGCTGCGGCAGCGCCGACGGGGGCGTATTTCGGCACGAGGTCCATATCCATGAAGGGCGAAGGACCGGGTTTGTCGAAATGCACGTCAGGCTTCATCGGGTCGTACCAATAAAGCACGGGTTTGCCGTCGGCATCGGGCTGTGCGAGCTTGACGCCTGCGGGCGTCTGCGGGGCTTCAGAGGCCGAATGCGCTGCTGATGCTGGTGTCGATTCAAGGAGCCCGAGCCGCTGCGCGAAATGTTCGAGTGAAGACTGGTGCCGCCAAACGGCATACCCGCCGGCAGCTGCGCCGGCGGCCAAAGCGACAACCACAGCAAGCACCGTGAGCACCGGACTGCGGCCGGTCTGAGTCGATGGGGAAGATGAGGTGGACGGGGAAGGCGACGTCATGGGAACGGTCCGTCAGTCATTTTGTCGATGCGGCGATTGGGCGGCTGACAAAAAAGGGGTAATACGAGGAGAGCCGTCGTCCCGGCGAGGGATGACGGCTTGAGGGTCGGGCAAGCAGAAACTTGCGGGCAGAAGCAATGCGGACTGAAGCGCTGCTGCGTTTCGGCCAGAAGCTCGGGGGAGCGACGGATCAGTGCGCGGCAGAGTCCGGCAGTGCTTGGGGCAATCAGTGTTCGATGCTCTGGAGCACCGAGAGCTGACCTTCCTGCGTGAAGGTGAAGTGAATCTTGTCGCCAGCCTTCAGACCTTCAACGAGCTTGGGGTCCTTGAAGGTAAAGCGCATCGTCATGGCCGGCCACTGCAGGGCGGCAATGGGTTCATGCTCAATCGTGACCTTGCCGTTGGCGGCATCAATAGCCTTGACAACGCCGACAGCCTGAACGGCCGGGCTCTGTGCTGCCATATGCATGGAATGGTCCCCCGCCATCATGTGATGTTCATGGCCGGACATATCCATATTCATATCGGCAGCCTGAACGGCACCGACAGTCAGAACAGCAGCAAGAGCGGCAAACGTGCGAATCATGGTGATCTCCTTTATTGCGTTTTGCATCTGCGGGCGATCCCTGCCGTCTCAGGAAGATGGTCAAAAATCAGGGATAACCCTCAACGGACTGCAAATATACAACCAATACGGAAGATGTAGGGGATTGTCCTATCATGGCGTAATTTTGCCGGCAAGATCATTGTCGGCTGAAATTCCCTCTGCCGCAGTCTTTTGCAGGATTTCAATCAGCTTTTCCGCATTTTGTCTTTGCGATTGGTTGCAATTCTCATTGCAGGGATGCTGATCGTCTTCTGCGTTCTGGGCTCCCCAACATCAGGCGCAGACTATCTGTTATATAAGGAACGGCTTACGCTGTCTATCCCCCTACTGCCGCAGCGGATTTCATTACTTATACGTCAAATGGCCTAATTCCTTCGCATCAATCCCTGAAGGCTGAAATTTTCCCAAGTTTATAAAGATATGCAGGTTGATCTTCTCAGACGTTCAATCGGAAGATACAATGCCGCTCCATAGAGCTAAGGGATAACGTGAGTACAGTCTGCCAAGCTCTTCAGCCCCAACCACCTGCACCTATTCATAAAGCTACATCACGGTGCAAGCCATGAAGATCTAGGAGAAGTTCGTGGCCAGACTATCCGTTCATTCCATCCCCGTGACTGATGCGCGCAACGAAGAAACCATGCATGGTTTTGCTCGGCGCATCGAAGCCACGCCTCCAGGACAATGCGCGCTTGCGCTGCAGCTGAGCCTCCTTGAAGCGAGTGCGCTGCAGACCTGCGGCAAATGTGTGCCGTGCCGGGACGGCCTCCCTCAGCTCGCCAAGCTTATGCGCCGCATCGTGGACTGCGAAGCTTCGCCTGAAGATCTCGGCCGGCTCAAGACACTGGCGGAATTCATCCGCTTGGGCTCGGACTGCGCCATCGGCTACGGCGCTGCGCAGATGGTGCTCGAGAGCCTCACCCGCTTTGCCGACGAATTTAAGCACCATACGGAAGAGCAGAGCTGCCAGAAGGGCATCGCTCAGTCGGTGCCCTGCGAAACCTTCTGCCCTGCGCACGTTGACGTGCCGGGCTACATCGCGCTCGTGGCCGAAGGCCGCAGCGCCGAAGCCGTTGCGCTGATCCGCAAAGACAATCCCTTTCCGACTGCCTGCGGCTATGTGTGCGAGCATCCCTGCGAAAAGCGCTGCCGCCGCACGCTCATTGATGCGCCGATCAATATCCGCGCCATCAAAAAGTACGCCTGCGATCAGGCGGCTGCCGACACCGTTCCGACCCCGAAGCGTCAGCCTGATACCGGACGCACGATCGCCGTCATCGGGGGCGGCCCCGCCGGTCTCACCTGTGCCTATTTCCTCGCGCTCATGGGGCACACGGTGGAGCTCTATGAAGAAAAGAAGCACTTGGGCGGCATGATGCGCTACGGCATTCCTGCCTACCGTTTCCCGCGCGAGCGTCTGGACGAAGACATCCGGGCCATTCTCGGCGTGGGCAACATCAATGTCCATCTCGAGAGCCCCGTCGGCACCGACGAAATGAAGACGCTTTCGGAAACTTGCGACGCTGTCTTCGTCGCCATCGGCGCACATGCGGCTAAAAAGCTTCGTCTGCCCGGGATAGACGCCAAGGGCGTCATTTCCGCAGTGGATATGCTGCGCAGTATCGGCGACGGCGTCTACCCGGACTACCGCGGCAAAAAGATTGCAGTAATCGGCGGCGGCAATGTCGCCATGGACTGCGTGCGCACCGCGGTGCGCGCGGGAGCAGCCGAGGTGAATCTGGTCTACCGCCGCCGCATTGAAGACATGACGGCGCTCAAGGAAGAAATCGAAAGCGCCGTTGCTGAGGGCGTCGAGATGCTCCCGCTTCAGGCGCCGGTTTCCATTGAAGTCGATGCATCCGGCGCCTGCACGGCACTCCTGATGCAGCCGCAGATGATCAGCGCCTGCTCGCGCGGCCGCCCCGGCGTCGTCAATGCGCAAAAGCCCGTTGAGCGCCTTGAGGCAGACCTTATCGTGGCGGCCGTCGGTCAGGATGTGGTTTCGTCGCCCTTTGAAGCCTTCGGCATGAAGACGCACTGGGGCGCTTTTACGACGGACGAATTCCTCGCTGCCGAAGGTTTTTCCAATGTTTTTGTCGGCGGCGACTGCCAAAGCGGTCCCACCACCGTCATCAAAGCCGTGGGCGCCGGCAAGGTCGCCGCCCGCAACATTGATGAAATGCTCGGCTTTCACCATTACCTCGACTGCGGCGTTTCGGCGCCGCCTCCGCGCATGAATGACCGCACGCCCAAAGGGCGCGTCAATCTGATCGAGCGGCCGGTCAAATTCAGAAAGCGCGACTTCAATGAGGTCGAAATCGGCATGAGCAGTGAAGAAGTGCAGCAAGAATGCGGCCGCTGCCTGCGCTGCGACTGTTTCGGTGCAGGTGCGTCCTGCGGCGGGAGAATCCAATATGTTTGACTTTACGATCGACGGCAGGATTGTCTCCGTCCAAGAAGGCACCACCATTCTCGAGGCTGCGCGCAGCGCCGGTCTTCATATTCCGACGCTGTGCTACCTGAAGAATGTGAGCTCCATTGGCTCCTGCCGGCTCTGCGTGGTTGAGGTCGAAGGCACTGCCGGCCTTGTATCCTCCTGCAACACCCTCGTCAAGCCCGGCATGGTTGTGCACACCAATTCGGATGCGATCACTGCGGCACGCCGCACGGCACTCCAGCTCATCATCGCCGACCACGGACTCAACACCACCCAGTACTGTTTCAGCTGTCCGAAAAACGGCAGCTGCGAACTGCAGGACCGCTGCCGAGAGCTCGGCGTTGAAACGACGCCCTTTGACGTTAAGCCCGCCGGGGGACCGATCCTCGACTCGAACCCCTTCATTGCCTTTAATCCCGCGCTCTGCATTCGCTGCCAGCGCTGCGTAGGCGCCTGCAACAACGCTGCGGGCAACCACACCCTGATCACCGGCCGCAGGGGCGTGCGCACCTCCATTCTTGCGCCTTTCGGCGAAGACTGGAAAAGCACGAACTGCGAGTCCTGCGGCAACTGCGCAGGAGCCTGCCCAACAGGCGCCATCACTATGAAGCGCCGCCGCGAATACCGTTCTTGGGAAATCCAGCGCGTGCGGACGACCTGTCCGCACTGCGCTACCGGGTGCCAATATAACCTCGTGGTGAAAAACGGCCGCATTGTCGACACTGAAGCTCTGGACGGTCCGACCAATCACGGGCTTCTCTGCGTGAAAGGACGATCGGCGAGCTTTGACTTCGTTCACTCGCCTCAGCGCCTGACAACGCCCCTCATCCGCAGCAAAATCACCGGCGAACTTGAACCGGCCTCCTGGGATGAAGCGCTCGATCTGGTTGCGCGGCGCTTCGGCGAAATCAAGGCCCGACACGGCGGGAGCGCCATCGCAGCTTTTGCCTGCGCGCGTTCAGCCAATGAAGACATCTACATGCTCCAGAAGATGGCGCGCACGGTTTTTGAGACCAACAACGTCGACAACTGTGCTCGCGTCTGCCACGGACCATCGGTTGCCGGCCTGCAGCGCACGCTCGGCTCCGGCGCGATGACCAATCCCATTTCCGATATCTGTGAAAACGCTCAGGTGATCCTGCTCGTGGGCTCCAACCCAGAAGAGGCGCATCCGGTGATCGGCATGCAGCTTCGCGCTGCGATCGCCCGCGGCACACGGCTCATTGTCGTCGACCCCCGCGATATCGGACTGTCCAAAACGGCCGACCTGCACATCAAACTCAAGCCCGGCACGAACGTCGCCTTTGCCAACGGCATCGTCCGTCAGCTTATTCATGACGACTTGATTGACCACGCGTTCATTGAGTCCCGCACGGAAGGTTTCGCAGACCTCAAAGCGATGGTCGAGGCGTACACGCCGGAGCGCGTCGCTCAAATCTGCGCGATTGACCCGCGCGACCTCATTGCCGCCGCGCGTCTTTACGGCCGCGCGGACCGCGCCGCGATTGTCTACTGCTTAGGCGTCACCGAGCACTCTTCGGGCACCGAAGGCGTGATGTCGCTCTCCAACATCGCCATGGTGACCGGCAAATACGGCCGTCCCGGCTGCGGCATCAATCCGCTTCGCGGCCAGAACAACGTTCAGGGCGCCTGCGACATGGGGGCATCTCCGGGCGATCTCACGGGCTACCAGAAAATCGCAGCCCCCGGCATCGTTGAGAAATTTGAAAAAGCATGGGGAACCCATCTACCGAGATTCAAAGGACTCTATGCCACGGACTGCTTCCCCAAGATGATCGAGGGCGAAGTAAAGGGACTCTTCATTTTCGGCGAAGACCCGGTGCGCACCGACCCGGACACGCATCACGTCATCAAGGCCCTCAAGAACCTTGAATTCCTGGTGGTGGATGAACTCTTCCTCACGGAAACGGCAAAGTATGCCGACGTTGTGCTTCCGGGACGCAGCTATGCCGAAAAAGAAGGCACCTTCAGCAACACCGAACGCCGCGTGCAGCGCATCCGCAAAGCCGTGGAAATCCCCGGAACGCGCGCCGACACGGATATCTTCACCGATATCATGAATCGGATGGGCTACCCTCAGCCGCATCTCACGCCCGCTCAGATCATGGACGAAATTGCTTCGGTTACCCCGTCCTTTGCCGGCATCAGCCATGCGCGGCTCGACGGCGCCGAAAACGCCGGTCAGGGACTGCAGTGGCCCTGCACGGGTCCGGATCATCCGGGTACGCCGATTCTCCACGTTGGGAAGTTCACCCGAGGTCTCGGCCGCTACTCGACCGCGCAGTACCGCGATCCGAGCGAACTGCCCGACAGCGAATATCCGCTGATGCTCACCACCGGCCGAGTGCTCTATCAGTACAATGCCTGCGCCATGACCGACAAAACGGAAGGCATCAACGAGATTTCGGGGCGCTCCTTCATTGAGCTCAACACGAAGGATGCTGAACGTCTCGGCATCAGCAACGGCGACCGCGTGAAGGTCACTTCAAGGCGCGGCGCTATTGATTCGGTCGCTCATGTGTCCGACAAAACCAATGTCGGCGAAAGCTGGATGCCCTTCCATTTTCAGGACGGCAACTGCAACTGGCTCACCAAAGCGGCACTCGACAATATCTGCAGTACGCCGGAGTACAAGGTGTGCGCCGTAAGAGTTGAGAAGCTCGGCGCATCGGCTTAAAAACGAACGGCAGCTCTGTTGCGCGACTAGGCGCTCTGAATTCCTCTAGGAATCAGAGCGCTTTTTCTTCTTTGTGCCCCAACTGTATCTGTGTCTGACGCCACTCAGAGCTGAATTTTCGGCTTAAGTAAACAATATGTTTGCTTTAGCCAACACTTTTTATTGCCTGCAGATACTTGCCAACGCTCAACTTATTGATTTCTAAATAATATCATGTCATATAAGGGTGCTCTGCTATCGTTTCAACGCTTTACCAAACGAAGTCGCAAAGTACCGTCATACATGACAGAGAGACAATAAATGGCTTACACAAAAATTTGGACACTCTTGAATACCGAGCAATTTCACTGAATTGGCCTTCTGGTCGTATCGGATTTTCAAAAACTCCTATATTTAGTATCTACTGAGGATGCTATGACCATCAAACCGTTACGGGATTTTGGCATTGGAAAAACAATAAAGTGAACAGAAGTGATAATTTATAATTACTTCGTACTATGTAAAGAGATATCGATTGAAAAACATTAGTCGATATTAGAATATTCTCAAACAAATAGGCTTTTATTTGAGAATTATTAAAATTTCAGGTTGTTTGGAATAGACGGATTTAATTTCTCAAGTTTGGCAGTCGTCGCTCTTACTGTGTCAAGTTTATCCGCTTGCTATCCAATTCGGTTTGACCTAATGAGCGTATTGGTTAACCCTTTGTTGCGTCGATCAAACAATATCCATTTCTTGTTAAAGCCTGAAAATAAGCGCATTGCAATGTAGTAGGGTATACCCCCCCCCAAGTCAACAAATCGCATTCTTCTCCCCATAAGCTTTTTAAAGCTGTTCAGTACAGTCACTCAACCTCCCGCTTGAACGCGGGGAAATCTGGGGAATTCTGATGAAAAAAACGATCATTGCCGTAGCGACGCTTGCTGCCGCCTCTCTCGCTCAAGCAACCGATACAACGTGGACCAGTCAAAGTTGGACTCCTGCTTCTACAGGTCAGACTAGTTGGGAAGGATCTTCTGCAGATAAGCTTATTTTTAATGGCACTTCCAGCTCGAATAAAAATGGCGATGAGTGGACAAACGCCCAACTCTTTATTCAGGGTACTGAGGGAAATAGCCAAAAAAGCACCATTACTGGCGGAACTCTTGAATTCATTTCTCAGAACCCCGCAACCAATGATGCCAACAATGCTCCTGGGGTAGACTACAACGCTGTAGTTTTAGGCGGAAACAGTTCTCTCACCATTGATGTGGGCACCTTATTGTTGGGTGATTCTGTCATCGATCAAACCGATAAAAAAGGCGGTGACCGCGGCATACGTCTTTCTGGTTCGAACAATACGTTGACTATTTATGCCGACCGTATCGTGTCGTATACGGGTGATGAATTTATTCATGTGCGTCAGGGCAATGGTTCGTCGGTCGCCAACATTGGCTCAGCTGACCGCCGCATTGGGTATTTTGAAGCGCACACTGGCTGGGGCAAAGATGATTACGGCGTTGCCCTGCTTCAGGCCAATGAAGGCAACAAGGTGTTTCTTTATGCCGATGAAGCAGTACTTGATGGCTCAACAAATTCCCAGGGCGGTGTAATTGGTTCCGGCGGCTGGGGTACCGTCATTGTTGATGCCAATAAACTCACCATTGACGGTAATATTTGCGGCACTTATGGGGAAATGTCCAGGCCCGGCAAAGAGCTGACTTTGAGCGTCAAAGCCGGAACGCTGGATATGACCGGGAGTATCAATGTTGGCAACGAAGGCGCAGATCACAGCAACTTTGACCGCAATACATCCGTAGAAATTGTTGCCGACGTTCTTAATCTTAAAGGCAACATTAAAGTCGACAATAATAAACGAACGGAATCAGATGCAAAAGGCAACAATATTTCTGCAGTTAATTTAACTGTTAACAAAACGGCCAATATCACCGGCACGATTATTGCCTCGCAAACGGATGGAACATCTACTGTCACCTTGGGCGGCGCCGGCGATGCGACAGCCTCCTCCGGCAAGTACGAAGTGACTGGGAAGGGCAGCAGTATTGTCTTTAAGGATTCCGGCTCTTGGGTGATTAACGAATGGAAAGGCACTGACGGGAACCTTACAGCATCCGATTCCGTTAAGGTTGATGTTAACGGTGAAGTTACAACGACCTCCACCACGCTCAACGGCACATCTACGCTCACGCTTAACGACAGCGCAAAAATTACAAGCGACAAACTCGAGGGCTCGGGCGGCACTTTCCTCATTAATACTGCTGATAAACAGATCATCAACATTGGTGACTACGAGAATACCAATGCCCAAGCCGTTCTTTCTGGCAGCCAGAACGACAAGTATGCGTCAGCTGACGAAGCAGTCAAAGCTCTGGAAGCCTCTGTCGGCTCTGATACAAAGCTAAGCCTCTCTGCTGCTGAAGGTGCGGTCGCTGACAGCTGGAAGGTTGTTGACAATGGGGATGGAACGACTTCATTGATAACGCAAGCCAACCAAAAGCTTGAGGGATACAACACGATTAATTCCCTTGCCGTTTTCTCCTGGCGTCACGAGCTCAATAATCTGCAAAAGCGCATGGGTGAACTCCGCGATCTGAACGGCAATATCGGTGCTTGGGCACGCGTCTTCGGATCTGAACAGAAGTACGGCGATGCCGGACAGGTCAATAAGAACACCACGATCCAAATCGGTGCCGATGTTAAGGTGGCGGACGCCTGGACAATCGGCGGCGCATTCAGCTATACCGACGGTTCAGTTGAAGCGACCGGCATTTCCGGCGACAACAAAGCCTACGCTTTTACGGCTTACGGCGTGTGGCAGCATGAAAATGGATCCTATCTGGATTTGACGGCACGTTATGCTCGGCTCGACGCTGACTTTACCGCTCAGACGATGACAGGTTCCTACAACAACAATGCCTACGCTGTCACTGCGGAAGTGGGACACAAGTTCAATCTTTCCGAGCTCGCCTTTATTGAACCGCAGGCTGAAGTGATCTACGGCCGCGTCGTTGGTGACGATTTCACGGCATCTAACGGCACCCGCTTCTCCCAAAAAGACTATGACTCTCTGATCGGACGCTTGGGTGCCCGTGCAGGTTTCAACTTCCCGGAAAACAAGGGCAATATCTACGCTCGCTTCTCGGTTGTTCACGACTTCCAAGGTGAAGTTGAAACGACAGCCTTAAACAACACCTCCCGCACGGTCAAAGATGACTTAGGCGGCACCTGGGTTGAATACGGTGTCGGCGGCAACTTCCGGCTCAGCGACACCGCCAACGTTTACGTTGACCTTGAACGTACTTCCGGCGGCGAAATTCAGGAGAATTGGCGCTGGACCATCGGCGCACGCAAAGTCTTCTAAAAACACCTTTATTTCATAATGACCTGAAGCCCGAAGAATCATCATTCTTCGGGCTTCAAAATAATGAAAGAAACTGCATTCTCTTATTTTGTAAACTTTATTTCATTGCGGCTGAGGGAATTCCCGCAGAAACAGCATTCTTCATAAAGCGTGATGCAAAAATGTTCATAATAGATATCACCTTTATAATTTTTAAAAAACAATGCCTCAGCAGCCTGCCCCTTCCGACGAGATTATTCCCGCCGCCCCAGCTTCGGTCATACACGAGCTCAAATACATAGACCTTCTGCTCCTCAAAACCCTTGCCGAAACCGAATCTCTCACGAAGACGAGTGCCCGCATAGGCATCAGCGTGGCCAAAGCTTCGCGCATGCTTTCATCGCTTCGCAAACTTTTCAATAATGAACTCGTCCAGCGATGCGGCCCGCGCATGATCGCAACGCCCGAACTTGAGCGTTTGCTTCCGGACATCAGAGCTGCACTCAAAAGTCTTGGAAAACTGTTCGAGCATCCGCTCGCCTTTCATCCTGCAGACATTGAAAGCCGGCTCGTCTTCGCCTGCACGGACAACGCTTATCTGGCGCTCCTCGCTCCGGCATTAAAGCGCCTGGCCGAAGAGGCGCCCCGTCTGCAGATTTCCGTTTCCGAACTTGACGACCAAACACTGAGCAAACTTTCTTCCGGCGACATCGATTTCATTCTTGGTCAGGATTTCTTAGCGCGCAAAAATGACCGATTTCGTCATCAGCGGCTGCTCACCTGTCCGCACTGCGTTGTCGTACGCCGAGATCATCCGATGGCGCTCGCCCATCCGGGCGGCCGAATTGCCGCCGGTGATCTGCGGGGTTTCCGCCAAGTGCTCCCCATTATTCACCGTCCATCGGGTTTTGAAAGCCCTACGCGGCTCTCAATGAATCTGGCAACTGCTGAAGCCATCCGGCTTCCGTACTTTATTGCCGGATTCTTTACCATTTTGCAAAACGACTGTTTTCTGGCCGCTCCGCTTGCCGTTGCGCAAAGGCTCTCGACCTGGCTGCCAATTGAACTGCTCCATTTTGATGAAGGCAGCCAATTTCTCTGGACGCCGGAAATTCTTTGGCATGAACGCACGGACGCGAGTCCCCTTCATCAATGGGTGCGTTCCATTGTCTGTTCGGCGGCAGCCGCGGCAAACACCCTTTAGCGAAAATAATGAGAGCCGCAGCACAGACGTACTGCGGCTCTCAGCGCTTTATGGCCTAGAGCGGATCAAACCCAGATTAGTTGTCCGTGAAGGCCTTCTTCACGCTGATCGGGAAGGCTTGATAACCGAAGACATCGGTAAACTTCAGCGCAACTGCCGGCTGAGTTTCACCCCAACGGTACTCATAGAGATACGGATGCGGCGAGGTGGCTGCTGCGGCCGTTCCCTTCTTCTTCTGGAAGCTCAATCCAGCCGTCGAATAGAAGACCGTCACAGAATTCTTGTCGGCCTCATAGCCGCAGAGTCCCGTCACCGGACTGTAGTACTCGTGTCCGAGATCTTTGCCCACTTCCCAGATCTGTTCGACCGTCATCTTCTTCTGATCGATCTTATAGATCACGCCGCGCGTGTATTTATCTTCGGCCAATGCCGGCTGTTCCATGCCGCGGGCATCACCGTTGTCGAATACCGTAATGTAGACCGTGTTTTTGTCGGACTTTTCGTCAATACGCCAGGCCGTATGCTGCGTCCAGCTCCAGTCGAAGCTGCCTTCGCACTTGCTGCCTTCGCACTTAATGGGCTTGCCGTCCTTATCCACCGGCGTCAGGACTTTATCAGCCCAGCCTTCGCGCCAGCCTTCAGGAGAAGAAAGAATCCATTTGACCTTCTTGTCGCGGCCGATCTTGATAACGGCAGACTGGTGACGCGACGAAATGATGATGGAATCGTCAGTCGGATCGTAGTCAACCGAATTGACATGCGCCCAGTTGCGGCCCGGTCCCACGCCGGCGACGTCACCGAAGACGCCTTCCTGCTCCTGTTTGGCAAGATCTTCGGCCGAAAGGGTCTGACCGGCCTTGGAAGCATCAATATTGAGGCATACCGCACCCTGATCGAGCGCCTTAATGACGTTGGAACGATACGGATCGAGAATTTCAGCCAGACGCCAATCATCGACCACGCCGCCATTCGGGTCAATTTCAACGATCACGTCACGCACCGTGTGAACGCGCTTATTGTCGGCGCGACGGTAGTCGAACGCTGCGACGCGAAGGAGACTGTTGCCGTTCTGGGCGTTGTCAAACGAATGGCTGAAGTCGCTGTAGCCCGAGGGGAGCCGGCGATTGAAGATCTCGCGTCCCATGAGGTCGTATTTGACATACCGCTGACCGAAGCCCCAGGTGAGCGCACCGTCTTTGGTCTGCTGGAAGCCCATAAAGTAGCCCGAGTACCACGGGTTTTCCGGATCGCCAATCAGCGTATCAAAGAGCCACCAGCGAACTTCGCCGGCCGTATCGATGATACCGACATTCGTGTTGTAAGCCCATTCCAGCGCACCGCCCGAGGGATTATTCCAGGTGAAGCGGGCGCCCTGCGGCGCAACGCTGTTCAACTGTGCGTCAACGAGGTAAAGACGGTCTGCAAATTCCGGATCTACCTTCTGAACTTCAACCGTAAAGGGACGCCGCTGATTAGGCATGCCGTTTGAACGGGTATAAATGGACGGTGCATAGAACTGATAGCGGTCAGTGAACTTCTCAGCCTTGCCCTGGAAGGTTCGCGTATAGCTCACTTCCACCGTGTTGAGGTAGTCCTGATAAAGACCGAACACCGGAACGCCCGCATGCGTTTTAAGCTGGCGTTTGGAGACTTTGTATTCGATCGTGCGGCCGTTGGGTTTAGGAAGAATTTTGACGGTGACGTCATCGAGCTTATAACCGCCGTCGCGGATCACGGCCGTCAAAGGCGCAACGTTATAGGGATTAACAATGACTTCGCCGATATGACCTTGGACGGGATAAGTAACGGCCGGACCGCTCGGGCCGCCGCTGGCGGCAACGGCTGCCGAAAATCCCAGAAACGCGGCAAATGCCGCAATTTTGCTGAGCTTCATTGATTTCATGATTTCTCCTTTGGGCTGGATGTTTTTCAGCTGTGACAATCATGAAATCTGGGCGCTTTTCTCGCCATGCGCAGATTTAGCATTTTTTTGCCGGCGAACGCAAAGGGTCTTTGCATATTCTGCAACGGCAGGCCGGGACAAGCCGCGTTCAAACGCTTGGCGGAGGACTTTTGCCTTTGATGCGCCGCTCAGGCGCCTTGCGCAGAAACGAACAGCGCACTGCCGTCATTTGTGAGCTGTCCAATTAGGGAAAAAGCCGGGGAACCGTCACCGCGTGAGACGCACAAGATCGAGGCCGGCCTTATGCATCTCCCGCTTGATTGGGAGGCCGCCGCAGCAGCTTCCCAATCGCCGAGCGTTCATTATTTAGCTTCGACTTCCTTAGCGGCCTCCGTACCGGCCAGTCGGCCGAGCACCACGGCAATCGTGACGCCTGCACCAAACTGGCTGGCCGTTTCGCCCGCGACATAAAGCCCGGGAATCACCGAACCGTCAGCCCGAACGGCACGGCTCTTCGCATCACGCATGACGCCGCCATAGGTCGTCTGCGAGGCGGGCGATATTTTTTGTCCGTAATAAGGCGCAGTGTCAATTCGCGTGAAGATGGAATCCTTCCGCCCGAAGACGGGATCCTTCTTGGTGTCATAAACCGTATGCCACTCCGTAACGGTTGCGCCCAATGCCTGCGGATTGATGCCTAGTTTGGCTGCAAGATCCGTCAGATTCGGCGCTTCAACAAAGTAGCCGCGCGCTTTGTAGGCCTGCATCAGCGACGCATGGTCGACAGCTTTCTGGTCAAAAATCAAATAAGCAACGCCGCCCGTCTGCTTGGTGATCGCCGAAGCGAGCGCGGCCGTCTGTCCGAGCTCATTGGCAAAGCGCTTGCCCTCTTGGTTAACGAGAATGGCGCCGTTGTAGCGGACATTGGTGAGCGACACCGCACCGTGCCCCGTGTCATAAGCCACCGTCTGCGGCCCGGTCAGATCCATTTGCGAGAGTGCTGCACCGGCCTTTTCCGCCATGATGATGCCGTCACCCGTCGCGCCGACGCTGGCCGTCGACGGATATCCGGCCCACTGCGGGCTGAAGCGCTTCACGAGATCTGGGTTCGACGCAAAGCCGCCGGTAGCTAAAATCACCGCTTTTGCGTGAATCTCATAAGAACCCTTGGGCGTCGTCACCCGAACGCCGGACACGCGGCCGTCTGTACCGACGATCAAATCAGTCGCCTTCGTATCGGTTCGCGTTTCGATGCCGAGCGCATCCACACGTGCCTTCATGACGGGCACCAGGCTCGTGCCGAGCGCGCCGCCGTCTTTGGGCGTGTGCTGGGAACCGTTGATCACGCGGGATAGATCCGCACCCATGCCGATTAGCCAATCCGCAGTGGGTCCGGAAAGATCAGCGAGCTGCTTCACGTTGGCAAGTTCCTGACCCCGTGCGCCTTTTTCAAGTTTGGCGTAATAATCCGCGGCAGTATAGGGTTTGGCGGAGCTCATCTGCACTTTGGACCCGCCGGCATTAAAGGCTGTAGAAGCCAAGAGCGTTGTGCCGCCCACGAGCGGCAGTTTTTCAATCAGGAGCACCTTCGCTCCGGCTTCCTTGGCTGCAATTGCGGCCCCCATGCCGGCGCCGCCGGCGCCCACCACCAATACATCCGTCGAATTATTGGTGGGCAGCGCAGCATCCGTCTGATGCGTCTTTTTCAGATCTGCAGCGGTTCCGCCCGCTTTTTGGAGAGCCGCTTCGACCGCTGCCGTCACAGCCCGCGAGGAATTCGTCGCACCCGAGACCGCATCGACGGCCGTCGTTTGCCGGGAAATAATTTCCCTAGAGATCATAGCAATGGCCTCAACACCCAGGCCCGGCGTTTCTTCACCGCGCACCACTTTGATGGATTTAATCGCCTGCCCTTGGATTTCAACCGAGAAGACAACGGGTCCGTTATTGCCTTTTGCCGATACCTCATAGGTCCCGTCCTGAAGCGCGGCCTGAACCGAACCGGCCAAACCTAAAGCCGCAAGAAATCCAATTGTGAAGAGCTTCCGCATATCTTTCTCCGCATCCAAACTTTCAGACAAGGATCCCTGTGACCCTTGCCGCTGCGTTCCATTATCTGCGCCATTTAAATCCTGCGGACTTATGAAAAACACGGAATATGCACATGTAATACGTTTTCACTCCTTTCGCCGCAACGCGTTAACAGACCCCATTTTCCGCCGCTAAAAGTTCTATCGCCGATTGTTACGGTTTTAATGCTTTGCGGCCATCTCAATGCTTGGAGAACCGCCCGTTCGAGCTTTAGACTTTGGCCGCTCGCCCGCAGTCTTCGGAGGCCAGCCAACGACTGCGGCACAAGTTCATATCAAAAAAGGAGGAAACCATGAATAATCTCTCACGCCGCTCGCTTATCCGCGGCGCCGCCGTGCTCCCAGCTGCCGGATTGGGTCTTGTCAGCACTGCCGATGCATCGTCCTCGCCAAAGCCAAAATTCGACGAAATCTATGATGTGGTGATCATTGGGTCCGGTTTTTCCGGTCTTGCTGCAGCCCTGGCTGCGCGCGAAGCGGGCGCTTCAGCTGCCGTATTTGAAAAAATGGCTTTCGTGGGCGGCAACTCCTCGCTTTCGGGCGGCATGTTCGCCGTACCGGGCTCGAGCGTGCAGAAAGAGCAGGGCATCAAGGACTCTCCCGAAGCACTGATGGCCGACATGGAGCGCATTGGTCTGGGTCTGGGCGATCCTCAGCATATTCGGTTCGTCTGTGAACACGCCGCAGAAACCTTTGAATGGACACGCAGCTATATCGGTGTGGACTGGAATCCAACGCTTACCGGCAAGGGCGGCCACTCCGCCGAGCGCTGTCTCATCACACGGCAGGGCACCGGCCAAGGCATCATTGTGCCGGCCGTTAAAAAGCTCGCTTCGCTCGGCGTTAAGCCCCGTACGGGCTGCTTCATGGAGAAGATCCTGCGCAGCCCCGAAGGACGCGTTCAAGGCGTTGAGATCCGTGAAGGGTATGTCTTCGGAAAGCCTGCCGCGGGCACCGTGAAGCGTATCGGCGCCCGGCGCGCCGTAGTGCTCGCCTGCGGCGGCTTCGGCGCTGACGTGAAGTATCGTCAGAAGCTCGACCCCAAGCTGGGCGCACAGTTTCTCACCACGAACCAGCCCGGCGCCACGTCGGAAAGCTGGCGCGAAGTCTCCCGCATTGGCGCGCGCGTCATTCAGGCCGATTGGATTCAGTGCCTGCCGTCGTGCTCACCGCTCGAAAAAGGCATGGGGAAAGCCACGCACTTTGCCTCTATTTCCGGCTCGCTCTTCGGCTTCTGGCTTTCGAGCCTTACCGGAGAACGCTTCGTCAATGAATTCGGCGACCGCAAAGTCTGCACGGATGCCATTCTCACCGTCATCAATAAAGGAGGACACGCGCTTGCATTGAGCGACAGCGACGGCGTCGCACATCTCGAAAAGCTCCGCCCGGGCCTGTTCGACCAGATGATTGCAGAGAAGACCGTCGTCAAGTATGAAGATGCCGAAGCGCTCGCCAAAGCCTACAAAATGGTTCCGGAAGTTCTGAAAAAGACCATTGCGCAATATAACGATGATCTTGCCAAACAGAGCGATCCGAAGTTCGGCCGCCGGTTCGATCGTTCGGCCAAGCCCATCGGCTCGGGCCCCTACTATGTCTCTGAAATGAGTCCCAAAGTTCACCACTGCATGGGCGGCGTGGCTACCGCCGTTGACACGGCGGTACTCGACGTCATGACCGACAAGCCGATTCCCGGCCTCTTTGCGGCGGGCGAATTCGTGGGCGGCATTCACGGCGCCGTGCGCATCGGCGCGTGCGCGGTGATGGACTGTCTCGTCAATGGGCGTGAAGCCGGCCGCATGGCTGCCCAGTCCAAAGCCTGGTTCTAAAGTCGTTCATTAACCGTTGACCGGCCAGGAAGCGGCGCAAAGCTCAAACCAGCTTTGCGCCGCGCTTAGGTCTCTCATCCAAAGAAAACCAAGATGTTCACGCCTGCCTTTCGACGCTTCGTATGGGCTGGTTGCGCCCTCTTCGCCGCAGCCGGCACCCCTGCCTGCACGCTCTTTGGCGCCGTCGGCGAAGGCATGGTCGAGGGCGGCGGAACGCTCGCCGCTAAAACCCGGGACGAACACCCCGGGCCGCAGCGCTTTGACATCGCAGTGCCTTCAAAGGGCTATGCCTATCTGGGACTCTTCACGGGCGACAAGCACCGCTTCAACATGGGCTTCAATGAGAAGGGGCTCTTCCTCGCCCGTTCAACTTCAGGGAGCCTTCCGCGCAAAGAGCGGCTGGCATTGCCGCGCTTTTTTAAGCACCGCTTGAGCGCAACCGACTGGATCATGCAGCATTACGCCTCAGTCGACGAAGTGCTCGCACACAAGGAGGTTTTTGTCGAGCCGGTGAACTACCTTCTGGCAGACCGCACCAAAATCGCCGTCGTTGAGGTGATGCCGGGCGGTCAAACCACTGTCCGCATCACGGAACACGGAACGGCCGCCCACACCAACCACTTCATCGAACCGGAATCCGAAGCACTCAACCAAAAAATCGGCTCGAGCAGCGCACGCCGGCTCGAGCGCATTCGGGAGCTTCTCGCCGCTGCGGATAAACCCCTTAAGATCACGGACATGGCGGCCATGACCCGCGATCGGCATGACGGTCCCGTCCGCAGCATTTGGCGCACCGGCACCAAGCCCGACGGCGTTCAGACGCTGGTAGCCATTGCCGTGAGCCTCCCCTCAAGCGGCAATCCGTCCCTGAACCTCACCTGGCGAACCGATCCGAACAATCCTCGCGCCATGGACTCACTCGTCTGCAGCGTTGCGCCCGAAGATTTCAAAATGGGAACTGCCGCCTTCCGAAAGAAATGTTCCGCTATGGAAAACCATCCTTGATTCGCTTCAAGAAAGGGCCGCCCGTTCAAAAGGAAATCCGCCGGCCGTCATAGCTCAGAGTGATGGAGCAGACCGCAGGCATCAGCTGATAAAGAAGAGGAATGCAAGCGTACAGATCTGCACCGGTGCGGAACGCTTAATCACCTCCATCGGACTCACGCCTGCAATGCCCGAAATCACGATTACACCGGCAGCCAGGGGCGAAGAGACGCGGCCGAACGTAGCGGCAACGCTTGCGAGGTAGCCGAGGTCGGGGATCGTCATGCCGAACGAGGCGGCGTGCGGCGTAACGGCTTCATTAAAGGCAAAGGCCGCCGCGTCGCCCGAACCCGTCATGACGCCGAGCACATAGGGACCGACGGCCGCGCCGAGTTTGGCGAGGTCGGACGAACCTTTAAGCGCCTCGACGAAAACGTCAATGACGCCGCAGGAACGCAGGCCGGCGGCGAAAACGCCGGCGGCAATGATGAGCCCCAGAATGCTGCCGTAGCCCTGCCCCATGCCGTCAAAGAACCGCTTTGTCAGATCCGCCGGACTGACGCGCGTCACGATCATCGTGTAGATCACGCCGATCAGCATAGCTGTCGCCACGGAAACCTTCACCTGCGGGAACCCGATGGCCACCACAAAGAGCAGTATGACCGGCAGGAGCGGCGCAAAAGCCCAGAGCAGATTAGCCTTTTCGGGCAGCTCCACTTGGTTTGCCGAGTCGTGAACGCCGTCGTTCTCGAAGCCCCCTTTCTTATAGTCGCCAAAGAGCAGACAGGCCGCAACCATCACGATGATGCAGACGATTGAAATCAGCAGCGTGCGCGTGCCCGTATAGGTGAGATAGTCCATGATCGGCCAGTCCGCGATCTTTGCTACGAACCCGTTGTGCGAAGACCCGGGCGACCAAAAAGACGGCAGTGTCGAAGCTATCACCGTACAGGCAGCCATTGCCGGCCGAAAACCCGCGCGAATCATGAGCGCGCAGATCGTCGGACCGATGGCCGCACACATGCCGGCCAAAGACGAGATCGCAATGGATACAACGCCCGTCACAATCATGCAGCAAGGCAGGAGCGCAATGCCCAGACGGTTGAGCGGCTTCGTAAGGAGCCTCACCAGATGCAGGTCGCACCCGGTGATATTCATCACTCGGGCGAAACCCATCGCCGAACAGACCACAACGATGAGTGAGGCATTGGTCATCGACTTATCGAACTGCTTGAAAGCGGCAATCGGATCGAGTGCGAGCAGACACATTGCGAAACCGGAAGTGAGGAGCACCAAACGTGTCTCCCAGCGTTTGAGCAGTCCGTATACCGTGATGCAGACGACAGCCAATGCTGCCCATATTTCAAAAGTCATGACTTTCGCTTCCTTGGATGGTATTCATGGTTTTTTTATACTTTTCGCCTCTAGGCGAATTGGCGTATTTTAGAAAGCAAAATGTCATACTCCATTAGCGGTATTACCTATTACCTAAAACCGTCTGAGTCGGCATACGGGACATAAACCGACGTTTTCTTTTCAGACTGCCGACATCGCAAACTGCTTTCGATATGCGTACCCATCCTGCGCAATCTGCAGGTTTTATGGTCCAGGTCGTAATACCGCAGGCCGCTTCGGCCATCGCCCTCCTTAGACTCATTGCGGGGATGTGAAGCGCCCCGTGAGCGAGCCTCTCAGTGCGCTCGATCAGCCCGCCGTCTCTTTGAGACTTCTCGATTTCCCATACGGAGCACTTCCGCGATGCCAGTCATTCTGCCCAACGGGCTTCCTGCCAATGATCGCCTCCTTGACGAAAACATCTTCGTCATGTCGCCCGACCGAGCGCGCACACAGGACATCAGACCGCTTCGAATTCTGGCGCTCAACTTGATGCCGACCAAAATCACAACGGAAACGCAGATTGCGAGGCTCCTTGCTAATTCGCCGCTGCAGGTAGAGCTCACGCTGCTTCAGACCGCCTCTCACCGCGGCAGGCACGTCTCGGGCGACCATCTCGATGCTTTCTATAAGACCTTCGAGGACGTCGAAGACGAACGTTTTGACGGCATGATCATTACCGGCGCGCCCGTGGAACAGCTCGATTTTCACGAAGTGAATTATTGGGAAGAGCTCAAAGGCATCTTCGACTGGAGTCTCACACATGTCTATTCCACGCTTCATGTGTGCTGGGGCGCATTTGCCGCGCTCTGGCATCACTACGGCATCCGCAAGCACCCGCTGGCCGAAAAGCTTTTCGGCATCTTTGAGCATGAAGTGCTTCGCCCTTCCAACCCGCTCGTGCGCGGCTTCGATGACCGCTTTTTCGTCCCGCACTCCCGCCATACCAGCCTCAATCTAAAGGATCTTGCAGCAGTTCCCGCCTTGAGAGTGCTTGCTTCGGGCCGCCGCACCGGTCCATTTCTGCTTTCCACGGAAAACGGGCGGCAAATTTTCGTGACCGGACATCCCGAATACGACCTGCTCACACTCGACGCGGAGTATCGCCGGGACCTTGAAAAAGGACTCGAGATTTCTGTTCCTGAAAACTATTACCCGTCCGACGATCCGGCGCAGCGTCCGATCAACCGCTGGCGCTCTCACGCGCACCTCCTCTACCACAACTGGCTCAACTACTACGTCTATCAAACGACGCCCTATGACCTTGAGGAACTTTCGCCCCTTGCCGGCGAGCCGCGCTGAGTTCGGCTCAAGTCTTCAGTGTCTCCCGTCGTTAACACCTACGATGACTTCCCAGGGCTATAGGCAAGAAGTTGTAGGCAACCCGAATCGGCGTCATTATTTCTCTCAGCGGCTCTCAAAAAACCTTGCAAAGTTTGGCTGAGCGAGTAAATTGATTCTCAACCACTTCGCTTTCATTTCTCCTTTACACCGATTTCGAAATGAACACCGTCCTTCATGCATCGTCCTTTTATTACGCGTTTTGGCGATTTACGCACAAGACGCGTTTGACTGCATAAAAGGTTTCGGCAAGCGAAAACACAAAACCTGCGGTCTCAAACGCCGCAGGTTTTTTGTTGCTCCTTCCTCTCCCGCACCGCACCAAAGATACGACGGGATCCAAGCAAGGCCAAGCAGCACTCTCCGGCGGCAAAGAGATCGAGCCCAGACACTCGAATCCACCCCAATACCCGAATTTATTCTTCCGGAGAGAAACCATGATCATCATCATGAAGGCCACCGCCACAACGACCGACATCACCGATCTTAAGGACCGTCTTGAATCCCGAGGGCTTCGTGCTGTCGTCATGCAGGGGCAGGAAAAAACAGCCGTCGGCGTCATCGGCGAAACCCGCCTGCATCTGCCCGCCGACCAAATTCTGGCGCTTCCGTCGGTTGAATCCATTCGCCGCGTAAGTGACCCCTGCAAACTCGCCAACCGCCTCTTCCATCCGGAGGACACGATCGTCAAAGCGGGCAGCGCCAAGGTGGGCGGCGGCCACTTCGCCATGATTGCCGGTCCCTGCTCGATTGAATCCGAAGAGCAGATCGTCGGCATCGCCAAAGCCGTGAAGGCCGCTGGCGCCACGATGCTCCGCGGCGGCGCCTTCAAGCCGCGTACGTCGCCCTACGATTTCCAGGGGCTCAGAAGCGAAGGGCTTGACCTGCTCCTCAAGGCCCGCAAAGCCACAGGTCTGCCGATCGTCACTGAAATCATGAGCATCACCCATCTGCCGCTCTTCGAAGACGTCGACGTCATTCAGGTCGGTGCCCGCAGCATGCAGAATTTCGAAATGCTCAAGGAACTCGGCCGCACCAATAAGCCCATTCTGCTTAAGCGCGGTCTGGCCAACACCATCAAAGAACTCCTGATGGCCGCCGAATACATCATGGCAAGCGGCAACGATCAGATCATCCTTTGCGAACGCGGCATCCGCACCTACGAAACCGCCACCCGCAATACGCTTGACCTCTCTGCCGTGCCGGTGCTTCACGAAAAAACGCACCTCCCGGTGGTGATCGATCCCTCGCACGCCACAGGCGTCGCCCGCTATGTTCCGTCCATGGCTGCCGCAGCAGCGGCCTGCGGCGCCGACGGTCTGATGATCGAAGTGCACAACAACCCTGCCGCCGCGCTCTGCGACGGTCCGCAGTCGATCACGCCCGAAGAATTCGAGCGCGTCGTGAAGACTGTGAACGCCGTGCGCGCCGCCGTGAATCTTCACAACATGGCCGCCCCTTCCGCCGTCCGTACGGCTGAAGATGTGATCCGCGTGTGCGCGTCATGAGCTGCTGCGAACGCTCCCGCATTCTGCATGTCTCAACGGGACGCACCTACGATGTAGAGGCGCTCCCGGGGCTCCTCCATGCCCGCGGTCATGACGCGCTGAAAGCGCGCCTTCAGGCACTGGTTCCCGAACGAGCGGTCATCGTCTCAGACACCAACGTTGCGCCGCTTTATGCCCGCGCGGCGGCAGATGCACTCGGCCCCAAATGTGCCGGCATTCACGTGATTCCTGCGGGCGAAGCGTCCAAAACGCCCGCAGAACTCGTCCGCGCGCTTGAAGCCTTTGCTGCGCTCGGGCTCACGCGAAGCTCTGTGGTGATTGCGCTCGGGGGCGGCGTGATCGGCGACCTCGCCGGTCTGGCTGCCGCGCTTTGGATGCGCGGCATCGACTGCGTGCAGATTCCTACTTCGCTCCTCGCAATGGTCGATTCGAGCGTAGGCGGCAAAACCGCCGTGGATCTGCCTGCCGGCAAAAACCTGATGGGCGTCTTCTCGCAGCCCAAGGCCGTGCTGATCGATCCGCAGGCGCTTGACACGCTGCCCGAGCGGGAACGCGCCTGCGGCTGGGGAGAAATGATCAAGTATGCGGGCATAGACGCCCGCATGAACCAGCTCGTCCATGAGGCTCTTGCCGGCATTGAGCCCGGGTCGCCCGCGCCCCTTCCGACGGTTGACCTCATACTGGCCGCCATTGACGTCAAGCGCCGCATCGTCGAAGCCGACGAACGCGAAGCGGGTGAAAGAAGACTCTTAAACCTCGGCCACACCGTCGGGCATGCCGTCGAAGCGGCAGCGCACTGGGAGCTTTCTCACGGCGCCTCTGTCGCCATCGGCATGGCAATTCTCACTCGTGCTTTGGTTCGCGAAGGACGTCTTCCCAACGAAATGCGCGTTGATCTCGAGACGCTTCTCGCCAAAACGGGGCTCCCATCGGCCGTTCCTGCGGCTTTAAAAGCCCGAAGCGACCTCGATTTTTCGCCCGAATCGCTCCTTAAGCTCTGCCAGCACGATAAAAAGGCCGGGGCCGTCGATGTCGCGCTGGTATTGCCTGTTTCACCCGGCTGCGCCCGAATCGAGCGCACGTCCTGGGCGAAACTCCTCGAGAGGATCCGCGCAGGACTCTGAAGAAAAATACGGGCGGCCGGAGCGCCGCGCCAACTTGAAGCCACTCCTCATGCAGCAGACCGTTTCCCCGCAACAGCTTTCCGGCACGATTGCCGCCATTCCTTCAAAGTCCTGGGCTCACCGCGAACTGATTGCCGCCGCGCTGGGCGCGCCCGATCATGCCGTGCTCGTGCGCTTTCGGGGCGGCTCCAACGACATTGAAGCCACTTGCCGCGCCCTGCGGGGGCTCGGCGCCAAAATCGAACGGCTCCCCGGGACGGGCGCGCGGGTAGAGGGCATCAGCCGCGCAGAACTAAACACCCGCACGGAAACGCCGGTGCTCGACTGCGGCGAATCGGGCACCACGCTGCGCTACCTTCTGCCTGTCGCAGCTGCCCTCAGCGGACCGGCCGGCGTCATCTTTACGGGATCCGGGCGGCTTCCCGCCAGACCGCAGGAGCCGCTCGCCGGCGAACTAGAGCGCCACGGCATTACGCTCGACTATGCCGAGGCTTCTCCTGGGGCGCTACTTCCCGTGCGGCTCACCGGCAGACTTCTCCCCGGCGCTTATGCGCTTTCGGGCGCCGTATCGTCGCAGTTTCTCGGCGGACTCCTCTATGCGCTCTCCGTTCTTGACGGGCCAAGCACACTCGCCGTTAAGGATCGGCTCGAGAGCGAACCCTATGTGCGCATGACGCTCTCCGCGCTTGCCGAAAGCGGCGTTGAAATTGCCGAATCACGCACCGACCAAGGACTGCCGCTCTGGACCATTGCCGGCCGAGGCGTCCTCACGCCGCCCGAAGATGTTCAGGTCGAAGGCGACTGGTCCAATGCCGCTTTCTGGCTCTGCGCCGGGGCGCTCACGCAAAATCCCGAGGGCATCGCCGTGGAGGGACTCAGCCTCGCGTCGCTCCAAGGCGACCGCGCCGTCGTCGACATTTTGGCGCGCTTCGGCGCGCAAGTTGAATCGTCCTCAGAGGGCCGTATCGGAACCGTGCGGATCAAACCTCCGAAAAACGGCGCCGCGCTTCGCGGGCAAACGATTGATGCCCGGCAGATTCCGGACTTGGTGCCGATTCTTGCCGTGGCGGCCGGCGCCGCCGAGGGCGAAACTCGGTTCACCCATGCCGAACGGCTCCGCATCAAAGAAAGCGATCGGCTGCAGAGCACGGCTCAGCTCCTGCATCTGCTCGGCGTCCCGCATGAAGAGCTCCCCGACGGACTGGTGGTGCACGGCATCGGCAGCGCACGAAAATTTTCGGGCGGGCGCATTTCAAGCTTCAAAGATCACCGCATTGTCATGGCTGCCGCCGTGGCCGGCGCCTCCGGCGGCGCCCCCATAGTTATCGACGGCGCAGAGGACGCAGCTAAGTCCTATCCTCACTTTTTCGAGGATTTGGAGCAGCTGAAGGGCTCCGCGGCCCCTGCCGATCTCAAGACCCGCAACTGAATTTAAAACGATTGACTCCATCATGAACACCACTTTCGGCACTTATCTGCGCACCACCGTCTGGGGACAAAGCCATGCGGCGGCCATTGGCTGCACCGTTGAAGGGCTCCCTGCGGGCGAAGCCGTTGACGAAGAGGCGCTTTGCGCCTTTATGGGACGCCGGGCGCCGGGCGGCCGGCTTTCGACGCAGCGCCGCGAAACGGATCAGCCTGAAATTCTCTGCGGTCTCATGAACGGCATCACCTGCGGCGCGCCGCTCACTGCCCTTATCCGCAATACCGATCAGCGCTCGAAAGACTACAAGGCCATTGCTGACCGCCCTCGTCCGTCGCACGCGGATCTGCCCGCGCAGGTGCGTTATCAGGGCTTTCAGGATGTTCGCGGCGGCGGCGCCTTCTCCGGACGCCTCACGGCTCCCATCTGCTGCGCGGGCGGCATTGCCCTGCAGATTCTTGCCCGCCGCGGCATTCGGGTTGCGGCTCACTTGGCCGCAGTCGGCACCGTTGAAGACCGGCCTTTCAGCCCCATGGGCGAAACCGATGCGGTGCTGCAGGCGCGGCTGGAGCGCGAACTCCCAGTGCTCAGCGATGAAGCCGACGAAGCCATGGCCGCCGCCGTCGCTGCCGCCCGAAAGTCGGGCGACAGCATCGGCGCGGTGATCGAAGGCATGATCACGGGACTGCCCATGGGCTTGGGCGGCCCCCTCTTTGAGGGTTTTGACGGTGCGCTCGCCTTCGGACTTTTTGGCATTCCAGGGGTCAAAGGTGTGGAGTTTGGTGACGGCTTTGCGGCCGCACGCCGTTCGGGCTCGGCTGAGAACGACCCCTGGGAGCCTCAGCTCTCTGCTCCCGGCGCAGCACCAGCGGCCAATCACGCGGGCGGCATTGCGGGCGGGATGACCACCTCTGCACCGATCCTCTTTCGTGCAGCCATGAAACCCACGCCCTCCATTGCGCTCCGCCAGCAGACGGTCTCGCTCGAAGCGGGGACAGCCGCCGAGCTGATTGTCACCGGCCGGCACGATCCCTGCATTGGCATCCGCGCGGTGCCGGTCGTAGAGGCCGTTGCGGCGCTCGCTGCCCTGGACCTCCTCCTCGCGCCGCCGGCAGTGCTCTCAAAGGACCTCCCCAATGCCGAGTGCTGGGCTTCTGAAGCTTTAAAGGCACGAGCCGAGAACACTGCCCAATGAAAGCGCACCGCGCTGAAACGCCCCATACCACCCTTCAAAAAGATACGTTTGAATTCATCATGACCGACCAGCAGACGGCAGAACCTCACCCTCATCCCGCGCAGCTGCGCGAAGCGCCGAGCGACCTCTTGGCTGACCTGCGGGCAAAGATCGACGTCATTGACGCCAAGCTCTCGGCACTCATTGTCGAGCGCCTGGCCATCGCCGACGAAATCGGCGAGCGTAAGCGCGGCCGGAACCTGCCGATTCATGCGCCCAAGCGCGAAGAAGCACTGCTGGAAAAGCTCGTTGAACGCGTGCCGCCCAACGAGCGGCCGATTGTCGCAGCGGTCTACGAACTTTTGATCGCGGGCTCCCGCCAGCGGCAGCTCGCCGCTCAGCTCTGCGATGAAGGCGCTCTCGGCACTGAAGGGCATCAGCCCGGGCGGCTCTCTGTTTTCAAAACGCTCGGCGAAGGCGAAACGCCGCAGTATGCCGCCAAACGGCTTATTTGCGCCTGCACGGCTGCGGGGGCTGCGCCCGCTCTGCTCGAGGCGACTCGCGAAGGCGTCGGCCTCACCCTTGAAGGGGCCGGCATGAACCGCGTTCTGGCGGCCGACCTCAAGGGGCTCGGTGCAAAGGTGGAAGTCACCATCGACCGCAATGCTGAACCGATTCCGCCCAAAGCGGGCGCCGGACTGCTCTGCGGACTGCTTGGCCGCCGCCTCGGACACACGCTTTCGCCGGAAATTCACGCGCGTCTGGGCGCCTACGCCTATAAGCGTTTTGAGTGCGAGCCCGAGCGTTTGGACGAATTCCTGCGAACAACGCCGTTTGACGGCCTCAACGTCACCATTCCTTATAAGGAAGCGGTGTTGCCCTACTGCGACGAATTGACGCCCGCCGCGCAGCATGTCGGCGCGGTCAATACCCTCGTGCACCGTCCTGACGGAAAACTCGTGGGCGACAATACCGACTATGCCGGATTCCTCGACACTGTCCGTGCGAGCGGCATCAAAGTGAAGGGCAGGAAAGCCCTGATCCTCGGCACGGGCGGCGCGGCTAAATGCGTGCAGGCGGTCCTAAAGGATCTCGGCGCCTTTGCCGTCATGGTGAACATTCGCGGAGCCGAAGGCCGCGAAGCGCTTAACCGCCATGCCGATGCAGAGATTCTTGTCAACGCCACGCCCGTAGGCATGTTCCCGGTCTGCGGCGTGTCGCCCATCGGCGACCTGGGCCTCCTCCCTAAGCTCTCCTTCGTTTTCGACCTCATTTATAACCCTGCCGTCACCGAACTCATGCTTCGTGCGAGAGCGCGCGGCATCCCCGCAGTCAACGGCCTGCGCATGCTTGTCGTGCAGGCCGAAGCAGCCGCGCGCGATTTTCTCTCGATCGCCTCCCCCGTCGACGGCGCGCCGGCCCAACCGGCAGCGAGCGCTGAAGAAATTCACGCGGACCTCAAGCGTCAGTTCGAAAACATCGTGCTTTCAGGCATGCCGGGGAGCGGCAAATCCACCGTCGGCCGCATTCTTGCAGCACGGCTTGGACGCCCCTTCATCGATCTCGATGAAGAAATCGAGGCTGCTGCGGAACTCCCCATCCCCGAAATATTCCGCCGTCACGGCGAACCCGCTTTCCGCGATCTGGAATCGCGCATTGCCGCCATTGCCGGAGCACGGCGCGGCGTGGTGATTGCCACGGGCGGCGGCACTATGATGCGCGTGAAAAATGTCTCAGCCTTAAAGCAGAACGGCCGCGTAGCGCTTTTGAAGCGCCCCATCGAAGAACTGCCGACCATGGGGCGCCCCGTCTCGCAGTCGCGGCCGCTCTCCGTCATTTGGGCGGAAAGACGAGCTACGTATGAGGGCACCGCGGACTGTTCGGTCGACAATGTTGAACCCGAAGCCGCGGCGCGCAATGTGCTCGAAGCGCTCGGCTGGCCGATTGGATGACATTGACAAGGCAACCGACCGCTATCCGCACCGGATTCTGATGCGGATCAAATCGACCGAGGCGGAGCGCCGAGAGGCGCTCCCGCCGAACTGCCCCGCATCATGCGATAGTGATTCTGTACTTTATGCCCCATTGAGGAACCTTCATGTTCTTGCTTCTTCTCTCCCGCAGCTGGCGGTGGCGTCCCGGATTCGATCCGTCGGCGCCCGTCTGCGTCTGCAGCCGGGAGGAGCAAAAGAACGAAAAGCGCCCAGCGCCTTGATGCATTCGAGCTTCCTCAGCCGCCGCGAGACCTCTGCTGCAGAGCGCCTGCCGCAGATCTCCAAAAGAACGGACCGAATCCTTGTTCAGTGATTCCGGTCCGTTTTTTTTCGTCTTCCGATTTCATGATTCTCTTTTAGGATGCCGCCATGCTCGCCTTCAGCGAATTTGCCCGACTCGCCCAGCAGGGCAATTACGTTCCCGTAACGCTCACGCTTACTGCCGATCTGGAAACCCCCGTCTCCATTCTTTCCCGGCTCAAGGATGACGAGGATGTGTTTCTCCTTGAATCCGTCGAAGCCGGCGAGCGCTTCGGCCGAAATTCCTTCATTGGCCTCAATCCCAGAGCGCGGTTCTCGGTCGAAGACGGCCGAGCATTTATGGAGGACGCCGACGGACGCCGAGAGCTTCCCGAAGCCGCAACAAAAGAGGGCGCCTTCATGGCCCTGAGGTCGCTTACTGAAGGCCTTCGTCCCGCGGCTCCTGCAGATCTGCCCTCCTTTACGGGCGGTGCTGTCGGTGCGCTCGGCTGGGAGATGTGCGGTGATTTCGAACCCAAAACCGGCTACAAGCCTCATGGGCTTACGGCAGCCTTCATGGTGGCCGAAGATATGATCATTTTTGACAACTTCCGCCATACCATGACGATTTCTGCGGGTGTGCGCATCGACGAATTCCCCGATCTCGGTTCGGCTTTCGCCGCGGGCGCGGCCCGCGTGGAAGCAGTGCGGGCGAGAATCCGCAGGCCGCTCGATCTTTCAAAGCTCCCGGATCAGCATCCGGCTGCAGTACCCGTTCTCAAGGCCAATACGACCGAACACGATTTCTGCGCTATGGTAGAAAAAGCCAAAGGCTTGATCCGTGACGGCGAACTCATTCAGGTCGTTCTTTCCCAGAAATTTTCCGGTGAAACGACGATTGAACCCTTTACTTTCTACCGGGCGCTTCGCCGCATTAATCCCTCGCCCTACACCTTCTTTATGAAGATGGGCGGCCTCACATTCGTGAGCTCCTCTCCTGAAACACTGTGCCGCACCGAAGCCGACGGCAGCGCGCTGCTCCGCCCGATTGCCGGCACGAGGAAACGCGGCGCCTCTGCCGCTGACGATGAACGGCTTTCCGAAGAGCTCTTCGCCGACCCGAAGGAGCGCGCCGAACACCTGATGCTCGTTGACCTTGCACGCAACGACTTAGGACGCGTTGCCGCCCCGGGCAGCGTCAAAACGCCCTCCTTTATGACCGTCGAATACTTTTCGCACGTCATGCACATTGTTTCCACCGTCACGGGTCGGCTCGCCCCTGGACTCGACGCCTACGATCTCGTTCGTTCGGCCTTCCCCGCCGGAACGCTCTCGGGCGCGCCGAAGGTGCGCGCGATGCAGATCATTCGCGAACTTGAACCTGAACCGCGCGGTTTTTACGGCGGTGCAGCGGGTTACTTCGGCTATGACGGCGCGATGGATCTTGCCATCACGATCCGCACGCTGATCTTTGAGGACCTTGATGATCCCAAAGCGCCGGGCGGCGCCAAGCGGCGGAACTTTTCCATTCAGGCGGGCGCGGGCATTGTCTACGACTCCGTTCCAGCGCTCGAATATAAGGAAACGAAAAATAAAGCCGCAGCCATGATGAAGGCTGTTGAACTCGCTGCCCGCGGACTCGCCGACTGAATGAGCCCGAAATACGCTTCAAAAGGAAGGATTGCCATGAAGATTTTCATGCTCGACAACTACGACTCGTTCACCTACAACCTCGTGCAGTACTTTCAGATCCTCGGCTGCGACGTGACGGCTCGACGCTGCGACTGCACAACGGTCGATGCCGTCTTCGCCCTTCGCCCCGACGCGATTGTTCTCTCTCCCGGTCCGGGCCGTCCAGAAAGCGCGGGAATTCTGCTCGAGCTCATCCGCGAGGGACTCGCACGCCAAATGCCGATGCTCGGCGTCTGCCTCGGACATCAGGCCATCGGCGAAGCGCTGGGTGGAGACGTTATTCACGCTCAAAAAGTGATGCACGGAAAAACGTCGCACATCCGTCATGACGGTCAGGGACTCTTTGCCGGACTGCCCGAAGACTTGTCTGTGGTGCGCTACCACTCGCTCGCCGTGGACCGCACCACGCTCCCCGCAGACTTGATGGTGACAGCAGAAACGGACGACGGTGAAATCATGGGGCTGCGCCATCGCACGCTCCCGGTTGAAGGCATTCAGTACCACCCTGAATCCATGCTGACCGAGCGGGGGCTCGATCAGCTCGAGAATTTTCTGAAGATTGCTGCGGCAACTCAGAAATAATTAGGTTGGTCGAAATGCCCGAATGCATTTCGACCAACCTTAAACATGAGATTTCACTTCACATGAACTAATTCTTTTCCATCCAATGAAGCCCAAGCGAAATTAATGCGGCTGAGTAAATGGACAAAGCAAAGATACATTCATCGGCACAAAGTCACGAACATTTCGCGTCACCACAGTCATGCCATGTACTAATGCTGTCGCAGCAATCCAAGCATCTTGATAAGGCCGCGGGTCCGGTACATTTAAACGCGCGCAGGTATAGGCAATATCAGGAGTGATATCGAGCACTCTCCCCTCGTAATTCGGTTTGATTTCCATATCAAACCATTCTCGGAGCACGATACCCTGCCGAGTATCTCTGCGGGAGATGCGGAGAATACCCACTTCAAGTTCCATCAAACTGATGACCGATACATAAAGCAGATTTGGATCAATTTCGTCAATCCAGTTCTTAAAGACAGGATCAACATTGCTGGTTGCAAGCTTTCTGCTTTCTGAGACAGCGTTCGTATCGAGAAGGAACATTAGTCAAACTCCGGTGCTTTGACCAATTCCTTATTACGCACCAGTTCGGACTCGAGATCGCAATAAGCGGCTTTTTTGTGAGCAAAAAGCTCAGTTGCAGTCTTGCGGTTATCTGAAGATTTGAAAACACGAACATACTCCTTATAAGAAAGGAGCACATTGGTCGGCTCGCCTCGCACAGTGATGATCACCGGTTTATGAAGAGATTCCTCACGAATCTTTGCAGAGTTACGATTAAACTCGCGGCTAGTTACTTGAAATTCCATAATTATCCTCCCAAACATACGCTCCAATGATACTACAAACATACATCAAGATCGTACAGTAAAACAAGATCATAGGCTGATCTTATCTGCCCGAGACACCAAAAAAAGCCTGTGCAGACGTTTTAACCGAGCTCTCGGCATGAGAACGCCGAAATAAGCGGCAAATCAAGTTTCCTTCACAATCTTCTGATGAAGTATGTGTTAAATCGCGTGAGCCGATCAGTCACGCGTCGTTTTGTTATTCGCTGCCGTTGCGCGAGAGCGCAAGGATGACGTCATAGACACGCCGCACGGCCGGCGCATTGTTGACCGCGAGCCGAGCGGCACGGGCTTTCATCACGCCGCGGCCGCCGGCCACGGCTCGAATGAGCGTATTGGTTCCGCGTATCGTTGCATCAGGCGCAGGAATAAGCGCGACGCCGTAGCCGGCATCCACGTAAGCCATCATCAGTCGGCTCGAGGGCGTGCTCAAAGTCGATTTGGGCGTAAAACCCAAAATGCTTTCCACCACGTGCGGATAGCCCGCTTCACCGCCCTCCAGATAGATGAATGTTTCATCCTTGAGAAATTCCGGAGACGTTGTTTCCTCGAGTACCAGTCGGCTCCTAGGAACTGCCAGTACGGCATCCCACTCTGCGATGACCTGACTGGTTACAGTCTGCGGGAAATCAACGCCAGTCGTTAATCCGGCATAAATATCAATCTGTCCTTTGGTGAGCCGGGCAGCCAAATTCGTGGGCGGAGATACCTCCGTGAGCACTTTGATGCGCGGCCATCTGCGTCGGGACTCTGCAAGGAGATTAATAAGGAATCCGGAGCTGATGGTGCCGGGGCAGACGCCAAGCTTCACTTCGGCCTCTTCCCCGGAAAGAATGTCCTCAGCATTGCGTTTGGCTCGCTCCATGAGCGTGAGGATTTGCTGCGCATCTTCAGCAAAAACGCGGCCTACCGGCGTGAGTTCCATGGTGCGGTTGCTGCGGTTGATAAGCGGCGCACCAACCGCTTCCTCAAGCATCCGAATCTGCTGGCTCAAGGTCGGCTGCGAAATACCGAGCATTTCCGCTGCGCGGCCAAAGTGCATGCATTTAACGAGCGCCAAATACGCTTTGAGATGACGAGGTTCAAACATGACGTCTCCTTTACGAGCGCACGAATGGAATGAAGAGCTGAACAAAATGCTGCTGCCGGACTCAATCGGAAAAAAATAACACAGCCACGATTAGCTTTCCCAATGATGCGGTAGCTCCGCCGAGATTGTTCAAAAAACCACTGAACTTTAGGCTACCGACCTATTGAAGAGTGCCGTTCGAGCGCCTCACAGCCTCGGGCAGCCGCAAACCACATACGAAGCCTCACTTTTCTATCTGGAGAACCGTTCATGATCACCAAGTCCTTCCGCATGACCGCCGTTGCCGCGCTCTTGTGCGGTGTTTCGGCCATGGCCGTCGCTGCTGTTACTGCCGGCACCTATGAGGGTGCCGCTCAGGGCAAGCTTTCAACCGTCAAGGCTGCCGTCACGCTCAATCAGGACGGCCGCATCACCGACGTTAAGCTTGACGTTTCCGGCGAAACCCCTGAACTCGGCGGCGCTGCTGCCAAGAAAATGGCGCCTGCCATTGTTGAGCATCAGTCCACGGCTGTCGACGGCATGAGCGGCGCTACGGTGTCGAGCGAAGCCATCCGCAAGGCGGTGGCTGCGGCGATCGAGAAGGCCGGCGCTGATCCGAAAAAGTACGACGTGAAGGTTGCTAAGACCGTCGGCGCCGATGAGACCCTGACGGCCGACATCGTGGTGGTCGGCGCGGGCGCTTCGGGCACTGCCGCCGCCGTCACCGCCGCTGAAGCAGGCGCCAAGGTCATCGTGCTTGAAAAGGGACCTGCAGTGGGCGGTGCCGGCAAGCTCGCCTCCGGGCTCTTTGCCGTTGAATCCTCCATGCAGAAAGCCAAGTACAAGAACAATCCGGAACTGCTTTCTCAGCTCACGAAGGACCAGCTCTACAAGCAGCTCATGGATTACAACCACTACCTGAGCTCGGCCTCGATCACCCGCCGCGTCATCGATGAATCCTCTTCGACCGTCGACTGGATGAATAAGCACGGCGCCAAGCTTGAACTTATCGACTGGAATCCTCAGCAGGGCCAGAACCCCTATCCGATCCGCTGGCGCATTTACCATCGCTATGTCGACAATGCCGGTGCATTCAAGAATATGTATGACGCATTCGGCAAGCTCGGCGGCAAACTTCTGCTTCAGACCCGCGCCTATGACCTTACTCAGGATAAGGACGGCAACGTAACGGCCGTCATCGCCGAGAAGGCCGACGGGGGCAAACTCACCATTAAGACCTCGGCTGTCATTCTCGCCTCCGGCGGCTACGGCGGCGATGCCAATCGCCTCGCCAAGGAAATGGAAAGCAGCCAGCTGACGAACCGCATCGCCTGGTCGAACAACGGCGAAGGTCTCAATATGGCCTGGAAGGCCGGCGCCCAGAAGTCGGGTGAACACAGCGCGCTCATTCACGCCGCGGAATTCGACGGTCTTTCGACCTCTTCCGCGGGCAGCCACGGCATGGTCGACTCGAACCTCTTGGTGCGCGTTCTGAAGACGCCGCTCCTCTGGGTGGATCCGGCCGGCCGGCGCTTTGCCAATGAAGAACTCATCTACGACACCGTCTACTGGGCCAACGCGGGCTACTCCGTGGGCGGCAAGTACTTTGTCGTCGTTGACGGCAAGACGCTTGACGCCTACACAGCCGACAAGCTCCCGTTTGAAGTCTCCGGCGCCGGTCCCGCCAATCCGACGGGCAAGGGCGATTTCCGCGCGCTGATGGAAGAAGCTGTACGCCAGGGCGTGGCCTTCAAGGCCGATACGCTCGAAGAGCTTGCTCAGAAGGCGGGTTTTGAAACCAAAGGATTCCTTTCCGACGTGAAGGCCTACAATCAGGCCGTATCGAGCGGCAAGGACCCCTTCGGCAAGCCGGCTGAATTCCTCAAGTTCAAGGTTGAAAAGGGCCCGTTCTACGCTGCGCGCGCAAAGGTTGTGAGCCTTTCGACGCTGGGCGGCGTGCGCGTCAACGACCGCTTTGAGGCCCTCAATTCTGAGTTGAAGCCCATCCATGGCCTTTACGCCGTCGGCAACAACGCCAACGGCTTCTACTCCGCTCCATCCTACCCGCCGTATCAGGGTCTCGCCCTGGGCTTTGCATGGAATTCCGGCCGCATCGCCGGCAAGGAAGCCGCTGAGTACGTGAAGACCGCTAAGTAACGCTCCGCGTCTCGGTCTCCCGACTTTGTTTTTTCTCCTTTTTCAGAGTCGGGAGACCGTTCAGCTGCACCGCATCAGAAGGCAGCCTTTCACCCTTCTTCGAGGACAAACACTCCAAAGCAACATCTCAGCTTCACTGCGGAACCTCTCTCATCCCAAAGCTCACACACATCAGAAGTCTTCTTCAATCCTTGGTTCCGAAGTTTCGGGCGTCACAGCACGCCGACATTCCAGAAAGCGCATCGTTTGACTAAACCTGCCTTTCGCCAATCAAACCACACCAGAGAGCGCCAAATGATGACGTTCAATCCAAAATTATTCCCTCTCTCCCGCTGCGCGGCCTGCGCTGCGCTTCTTGCGGCAGCTGCATCGTCGGCAGTCTGTGCTGCCAGCGTATCCATCGGCGGCATGTACGACACCGGTCTTAAATATACGTTCGTGAACGACGGCATCCACGGCACGGAGACGGCTTTAGGCATGGAATCAAGCATGCTGGACTCCAGCCGCTTCGCCATCCGTGCTCACGAGGACATCAGCGATCAGCTTTCCGTGGGTTTCATTGCAGAATCCGGTTTTAGAGCCGATTCGGGACAACTTCAGGAACAGGACATCTTCTTTAACCTCGGCTCGCTCTTTTACCTTGCTCACAAGCAGTACGGCGAGCTTTGGATGGGACGCCTCGGCACGATGCGTTCGGGTGCCACACCCGCGGGCTTCCAGATCCTCGGTCAGCGCACCAGCCCGTTCGGCTCCGGCTGGGACGGTTACGGCGCAGGGGCTTTGTATGCCATGCCTTTCATCGGCTTCTCGGTCGACAATGCATTGCTTTACAAATCGCCCGTCATCAACGGACTGCAGCTCGACATTGAAACCAGTTTCGGCGGCACAGACGGCGGCGACGAGAATAAGGCCAATACGGACCGTTACAGCGCCGCTGCGCTCACTTATGACCGCGGTCCCCTTCGTCTCGTCACCGTTTTGGAGTACATGAATGAAAACTCCTCGAAAGGAAGCCGCGACGATGAAATCGCTGTGACAGTCGGCGGCAGCTACGACTTTACCGCTTTCCAGCTTTTCGGCTGGGCGCAGTACTTCCGCGGCGCAAACCACATCATGGCACTCTCGAACATCGGCGACTATCCGCTCTTCACCGGTCTGGACGACATGCGGGGCTTCGCCGCCGCGGTTTCAGCGAAGATCCCCACCGGCCATGGTTTTACGGATCTGGCGCTTTCCTGGCTTGACGCCAAAGTGCACGATGACGTTGAGGCTGCCGACGAAGACAATGTCGGCAGCAGCCTCAAACGCTTCGGCGCGACAATTGCCTACGAATATCCGCTCTCCAAGAGCACAACAGCTTATGCTGCAGTGGGCGTTTATAAGGACTTCATCGACGCGCGCACCAACAATGCACCCGTGGACGATCCGCTCTCCGGCCAGGCAATGGCGGGCATCCACATTAACTTTTAACGTTTCGGCGAAAGCATCCCGCACAGACGCCTGAAGATCATTCATCGTCTGTCGCCGAATCCTGCCGAATCTGCCGCGGCGAAACGCTCTTTTTTGCGTTTCGCCGCGTTTTTCTATGTACACCACTCAGGAAGCAGCTGCACCAGGCTAGCCCCAACTGCGCACATTTACCTACATCGACTGCGTAAGAGTCAACTCGGCTGAAATTCTGCAGTCTGCAGCTGAGATTCTGTGATGCCGAATCGTTTGAGCGGGTTAGTCTAGAAACGCTTTTGCGGGTCGATTATTAGGGCAGCCCGCGCCTCACCTGTTTTGGAGGAACAAAATGAATTTGAAGCATGCAGCCGCCGCGCTCGCGCTCACAAGTCTTGTCGCCGCCGGCGCCGCGCAGGCTGCGCCGAAAGAAATTACGGTGGCCATTGCCAGCACGTTCACGACGCTTGATCCGTACGACGCTTCGGATACGCTGTCGCAGACCGCTTCGAAATCCTTCTATGAAGGTCTCTTCACGTTCGACAAAGACATGAAGGTGATCGATGCACTCGCCACGGACTACAAAGTGAGCGACGACGGCCTCGTCTATACGGTGACGCTGCGCAAGGGCGTGAAGTTCCATGACGGTTCAGAATTCCAGGCTGACGCTGTGAAAGCCAACTTTGACCGCGTGACCAACAAGGCCAACGGTCTGAAGCGCTACATGCTTTACCAAAACATCGAAAAGACTGAAGTGGTCGATCCCTACACGGTGCGCTTCACGCTCAAGAAGCCCTTCTCGAGCTTCATCAATCAGCTCGCGCACCCGGCCGGCGTCATGATCTGCCCGTCGACGCTTGCTAATAAGACCAATAAGCAGATCGCTTTCGAACCCTGCGGCACCGGTCCCTACACGCTCGACAAATACAATCCGAGCGAAGGTATGCGCGTCGTGAAGAACCCAAACTACTGGCAGGCAGGGTTCCCGAAACTCGATGCCATTAACTGGAAGCCGGTCGTTGAGAACAGCACCCGCGTTGCGATGCTTCTGACGGGCGAAGCACAGTTTGCTTTCCCGCTGCCCGCCGAACAAGTCAAGCAGGTTCAGGGGAAGGATCAGGTTCGCCTCGACATTACCCCCTCCATCATTCTTCGCTATGTTGAAATGAACATGTCGAAGAAGCCCTTCCAGGACAAGCGCGTCCGCGAAGCCTTCAACTATGCCATCAATAAGGAAGCGCTCTGCAAAGTCGCTTTTGCGGGCTACGCTGATCCGGCCACGGGCTACGCTCCGGCCGCCATTGATTTCGCCGAGAAACTCGGTCCCTGGCCCTATGATCCGAAGAAGGCCCGCGAACTCCTGAAGGAAGCCGGCTACGGCAGCGGTCTTACGATCAATCTCTGGTCGGGCTACAACCACACGACCGCCCAGAAGGTTATTCAGTTCCTGCAGCAGCAGCTCGCTCAGGTCGGCGTCAAGTCCAACATCCGCGCACTTGAGGCCGGTCAGCGCACCGCGCTCGTAGAGTCTGTGCCGACGCCCAATAAGAGCCAGCACGACCTTTACTACATCGGCTGGTCGAGCTCCACGGGTGAACTCGACTACGCCATTCGTCCGCTCCTCGCCTCCGAAAATATGCCGCCGGTGGGCTCCAATGAAGCCTACTACAAGAGCGAAAAGGTCGACCGTCTGATTCAGGAAGGCCTGGCAACCACGGACCGCACCAAGAAGGCTGCGATCTATAAGGAAATGCAGGAGCAGCTCTGGGCCGACATGCCGTGGATCCCGCTGGTGACGGAAAAGAATATTGCCGCCAGTGCGAAGAACCTGACGGGTTTCTACATTCAGCCTGACGGCGGGTACAACTTCTACCAAGCCGAACTGAAATAAATCAAGAAGCCTTTGCCTGCGAAGAGCGCTGCTTTTCGCAGGCATCCGCTATTGAGAAAAACTGCGTGCGGGCATTTTCATCAGATGCCTGCACGCGTTTTTTTAGAGTTCAGAGAGCCGATTCAGCCCGCAATAGCACGGGCTAATGCGATGCCGCCCACGACGGCGCCAAGCCCCAAGACCAAGGAGCCCAGCGCATAAAACACGGAAAGCGCCAAGGCGCCGCGCTCACCGAGAAGCACCGCTTCAAGCGCAAAAGACGAAAACGTCGTGAAGCCGCCGAGCAGTCCTGTAGTGAGAAAGAGCCGCAGGTTTGCCGATAATCCCAGTCGGCAACTCCAATACTCGACCACCAAACCCATTAGAAAGCAGCCGATGAGGTTGACGGCGAAAGTGCCGGCCGGAAAGGCTGTGCCGAGGAACCGCACAGCAGATGCAGAGAGCAGCCACCGCATGGATGCGCCGATGCCGCCGCCGAGAAATACCAATGCCAGTTGAGTGAAATTCATCGTCTCGTTTCAGCCGAAAAACATTCTGTCCGGCTCAGACCGTCTGCTCGAGCGCACATTGGCGCACTATCGGGCAGTTTTACGCAACAAACTCAATGGCAGCGTTTACCGCCCTCTGCAAACATATCGAGCGATAAGCTCGGACTTTGCTCACGCGGTCCAATGGCCGGCCCAGCCTCTCTAACTAGGTCTAAAAGGTTAATGCATTTACAGCCGCAAAGAGTATGATGCTTTTTTGTTTTGTCATAACAGGTGTGCTCCGCAAGGCGCAGCGCCGCACTTCCAAACCGATTCCGTACGACTCTCCATGAGCTGCCACGTCCATTACCGACAAGCGATGAAGCACCGACTGGCGCTTATCTTTGGGCTCACCGCATTGACGGCGCTGCTCTTTGCCGCTGATCTGACGGCCGGTTCTTCGGGCATGCCTCTGAGCGCAGTGCTCAATGCACTTTGGGCCGGACCGTCGGGTCAGTCCCCGGAAGCGCTCATTTTGTGGTCGCTTCGCCTGCCGATGACCCTGACGGCGCTCTTCGTCGGCGCTGCGCTAGCGCTGGCCGGACTGCAGATTCAAACAATCACGGCCAATGCGCTTGCGAGCCCTTCTACCCTCGGCATCACCTCGGGAGCGAGCTTTGGCGCAGCGCTCGCGATCACCGCAGGTTTTACGGTAGGGGGAGAACTGTGGCTCGGCACCATGACCGCCTCCTTTCTGGCGTCGCTCTTGATCTGCGCGCTGATTCTTGCACTGGGACGGCTGCGCGGCATGACGCCCACAACGCTCATTCTCGCGGGCATTGTGATGAATTTCTTCTTCATGGCCCTGCACCAATTTCTCGTCTATGTCGCGAGCCCCGAAGTGGCGCAGCTGATTTCTGGGTGGACCTTCGGCAATCTTGAGCGTGCTGGCTGGCTTTCGGCGGCGTGCGCCTTGGGCGCAGTTCTTTTCGGCACCCTCCTTCTCGCGCCGAAAGTCTGGGCGCTCACAACGCTTTCTATCGGCGAGGAACGTGCCAAAAGCCTCGGCATTCAAGTCAGCCGCCTGCGGCTTCTCGTTTTTTCAACGGCATCCGTGCTGATCGCTGCGTCGGTGAGCTTCATCGGCACGATTGCCTTTGTGGGGCTCGTGGCACCCCACTGCGCCAAACTGCTTTTAGGGGATGATCAGCGCTTCCTCATGCCCGCGAGCATGCTTTTCGGCGGAGCGATTCTTCTGCTTTCTTCGCTCCTTTCCAAATTCATCTCAACGGGCGCCATGCTTCCGGTAGGCATCATCACATCGATCGTCGGCGTGCCTTTCCTCTTCGTTCTGCTCCTTAAGAATCGGAGGGACTACTGATGACCGGCCTTGAACTTCGCGTAGAAAACCTCAATGTCGGCTTCGGCCGCCGCACAGTGCTCCGCGACATCAGCTTCACCGTTCATTCGGGTGAATTCATTTGTCTGCTCGGGCAAAATGCCGCCGGAAAAACCACGCTCTTCAAAGCCGTCTCAAACCTCATTGCTTCTTCCGGGCGCGTAACGCTCTGCGAAAACGGGAAAGCACTCCCCCGGTCCGCTATTGCTTACTTGCCGCAGCTCACGCAGGTCCAGAGCCGCCTGACAGTCTTCGAGATGGTCATGCTCGGCCTCGGCCGCCGGCTTTCCTGGCGAGTGACGCCCGACATTTTCGAGCGGGTCGATCAGACGCTTCACGCCATGCAGATCAGTCACCTTGCCGACCGTCCCGTTGCCTCGCTTTCGGGCGGTCAAAAGCAGCTCGTTTTCATGGCGCAGGCCTTTGTTTCCCGTCCCCGCGTGCTGCTGCTCGATGAACCTACTTCTGCGCTCGACCTGAGACATCAGCTGATCGTCATGCAGGCCGCGCGCAGCTACGCCAAAACAACCGGCGCAGCCGTCCTTGCCATTGTTCACGACTTGATGCTCGCGGCTAGATTCTCCGACAAGCTCCTCATGCTGGGCGACGGCACCATTCGCCGATTTGCCGCTCCGGCTGAAGTACTCACGCCCGAAGAGCTGGCGGTCGTTTATCGCGTGGAAGCCGCGGTTGAACGCTCTCAAGAGGGGCTTCTCACCGTGATCCCCATGACGCCGCTTGACGTTGACGACGGCACACACGGCCACGGGTCCCATCCGCACGCGCATGACCCTGCCTGCACGCATTCGAGCAGTTCCGATCAACACGACCACCGCATTCGCCATGACGACGACCACCCCCATCTGTGAAACCGCTTCCGTTAAATCCTCAGCCTCTTTGGGCGACAAAGTTTCGAGCTACTGGAACACTCGTGCCGAAGGCTACAGCCTGCGCACCGCTGACGAACTCAACGGCCCCCGCGGAGCGCATTGGCAAGAACGGCTGCTCAGCAATCTGCGCGGCGTTCCGTCGGGCGGTTCGGTGCTCGACGTTGGCTGCGGACCGGCGCTTCTGGCCATTACCGCTGCCCGATGCGGCTGGAAAGCTTATGGCTGCGACTCCAGCCCTGAAATGCTCCGGCGCGCTCTTGAGAATGCGAAGACGGCCGGGGCTGATGTGACGTTTTGTCAATGCGACGCCGCAGCGCTCTCTTTTGCCGACGAAACCTTCGACGCCGTCATCTCCCGCAATGTGCTGTGGAATCTGCCTCATCCGGAAAGGGCGCTCAAGGAATGGATGCGCGTACTTAAACCCGGCGGCCGTCTCCTTTATGAGGACGGCAATCATTACCGCCATCTTGTGGATCCGCTCTTTAAACGTCATCACGACAACATGCCTGCGCCCTTCGGTCACCAGCCGCAGTACATGCTCAACGTTGATACTTCGGCGATTGACGCCATTGCCCAGACGCTGCCGCTTACACAGGAACTTCGTCCGCAATGGGATTTGCATGCGCTCATCGATCTGGGATTCACCGAAACACAGGTGATCGAACCGAGCCTCGCTGAAGTCTCGGATCCTCTGTCGGGGAAAAGCATCCGCATCGTCACCGATTTCGTCGCAGCAGCGACAAAACCCGCGGCTGCCGCCTTCTCGAATGTCACAGCTGCGACCTGAATGCCCTGAAACACCATCAGCCGCTCTATCTTCATCAACCTTTGCGCTTTCGGAGTGCCTCATGCTTACTCGCCGTACGCTTCTTCTTTCCGCAGCTGCCGCATCCTTGGCGATGCTGCCTTTTGCCAGTTTTGCCGCTGAAGCCGCCGCCGGCGAAGCGGCATTGGGCAACGCCGCCCTGCCGCCGGCGGGCAGCTGGCCCGTCACCTTCAAGGATCTCGCGGGACGCACCGTCACCCTCACCCAGGAGCCGCAGCGGATCATCGTCGCCAACTACATTCAGAACTTCATGCTCGTAGGCGGCCGAGACGCCCTCAAACGCGTTGTCGGCATGACGCAGGATCATTGGGAATCCACCCGCATGGGCGAATATCAGGTCTTTACCACAGCCTACCCGGAACTGAAGTCCATTCCTTCCATCGGCGGATTTCACGACGACATCCTCAATTCTGAAAAGATCATTGCTTTGAAACCCGATGCGATGATCATCAACCGTACGCAGTTCGCAGCCAACACCCAGCGTATTGAAGTGTTTGAGCGCGCCGGCATCCGTGTGATCGTCACCGACTACCACGCCATGAAGCTTGAGAACCATGTGCTCAGCACACGCATCATCGGCCGCATGCTGGGTCGGGACACCGTCGCCGAGGAACTCTGCCGCAAAGCCATTGACGGCCTCAAGGACGTTGACGCACGCGTTGCCCGAGCCTCTGCCGGCAAGAAGCCGCCCAAGGTTTATATGGAGCTCGGCAGCAAAGGCGTCGGCAACTACGGCAACACCTACAACTCCACCATCCTTTGGGGCGCTATGCTCGCCCGCGTGGGCGCCGACAGCATCTCAGCCAACAACCGCGAGCCCTACAGCGCTGCTACGCGTGAGTACGTCATCTCACAGAACCCGGAGATCATTATCATCGGCGGCTCGAGGTGGTCGGGCGGCGCGAGCGACCAGATGCAGATGGGCTTCACGGTCGACCGCAAGACCGCGGAAAAATGTCTCGAAGCCTTTATGCACCGCTCGCTCTGGCAAAATCTCCCGGCCGTGAAAAACCGGCGCTTCTACGCCGTCGACCACGGGAGTCTGCGCTCCATTATTGACTGGCACATGAGCGCTTTTATCGCCAAAGTCTGCTGGCCGGAAGGCTTTGCCGACATGGATCCGGAAGCCGGCATTGTCGCCGACTATAAGCACTATCTTCCGGATTTAGATCCGGCCGGCACCTTTACGCTCGCGCTCGGAAACTAACCGCAGAGCTCCGCGCGTTTGAATGGAATGCGGCCTCCGGCTCTTCGCTGGAGGCCGTTTTTTGATGCTGTTCGTAGGTTTGGCCGGCAGATGTGCTCATGCCGAATGCATGCCGTCCATGGCCGCAGTCAGCCAATCAGCCCTTAAGCACTCGGCTGCAGGTACAGCCGCCGCCTTCCTTTCCGGTTTCATCCGCAGCCGGGCCGTAAGTCCGGACAGCTTTGGCGAGCAGTACCTCAAGCTGATCAGCCTCATCCTCTGTGAGCGACCCCAAAATGCGTTCGTTCATGCGGGTTGAAATATCGGCCATGATGGGTTTGAGCGCACGGCCTTTCTCTGTGAGCATGATGATGCTCGCTCGGCCGTCGGATTCACTGGGGAGCCGATCGACGTAGCCCTGCTTGGCAAGTCGATCGAGCATGACGCAGGTCGTCGACTTCGTACGGCGAATCTTCTGCGCAACCGCCGTGAGACTCAAACCTTCCTGCTGAAAGAGCACCTGGAAGATGTCTCCGCAGCTCGTCGTCAATTCGTCCAGGCCGGCCTTTTTCATCTCAGTGAGCAGAAAACGGCGGCCCTCTTCATGCATGCGGGCTGCGTAAGCAAGTATGGGACGGTCTTCCTTCATTGGCTCTTCTTATTGTTGGCAGCTGAATGCCAGTCGCATTTCAAAAGGACTTCAGCTCGTTATGAATATTCTAAGAATTATAAGACTAGGGATTTTCTTCGATTCGGACAGCACCTGCAAATGACCGCACAACCCTGTGTAATACGTAAATATGTATGACGTCTTGACAGTATTCAGCCGAAATTTATCCGTCCTCAACGCACTTCGAAGCCCAATCAGAGCAACTCTGGTAGTCCATATCTTCAGCGAAACCGCACTGCACGGTATGGATACTCTCCTTTGAACTGCTCGAAAATTCGAGGAGAACGGTTTCACAACCCCCTGCTGGCTCCTCACTTTATGAGCGAACAAACAGTCAGTGCGCATCAGCCCGGGAAATCCGCACCCGTTCAATACGGCTGCGGGTTGCTTTAACCACATCGAACCGCAGTCCGCTGAATGTGATGGACTCTCCGGCTGTCGGAATCCGCCCGAACTTCTCTAAGAGCAGCCCGGCAAGCGTTGCGCAGCTGTCATTTTCGGGACGCAGTCCGCTCACCTGTGTGGTCTGTTCGACCAAGAAGAGGTCAGCAGCGCCTTCTGCCGACCAGCCTCCCGCGATCGGTTCGATAAAGCGTCCCTCGTTTTCATCCGGAAAATCACCCGCAATCGCTTCCAAAAGATCATGCGTCGTCACTAATCCCTGGATAATGCCGAATTCGTCAGCCACCAAAATAATGTGATGGTTGCCCTCTTGGAAATTCCTCATCAATCCGATCACGCTGACCGTTTCCGGCACCACCAATGCGCGACGGCGCCGAGCAATATCGGCAATAGCAGCAGGATTGAGCGTATCGCCGGCTAAATCCTTCGCTTTTAATATCCCGATCACATTGTCAAGCGACCCCTCACAGACGGGGTAGCAGCTGTGCGGCTCACGCTTGATCAGTGCGGCAATTTCCGATGCGGGATGTTCTAGATCGATCCAGACCACATCGCAGCGCGGCGTCATGATGGTTTTGACCGTACGTTCCGCCAAGGAAAGCACGCCTTCAACCATGTGCCGTTCTTCCTCAGCAAACATGTCAGGCTTTCCGTCTGCGGCAGTGCCCTTGGCAGCCGTGTCAACCTTTTCGCCAGGCCGGCCCATCAAATTCACAATCGCCGAAAGCGTGCGTGCGCGAAAGGGAAGCTTCTCCGTATGCTTACGAAGGTTGCGGGCAGCCAATTGGTTGAAGAACTCAATCATGACCGAGAAGCCAATGGCGGCGTAGAGATAGCCCTTCGGTATATGGAAGCCGAACCCATCAGCCACGAGTGAGAGGCCGATCATGAGCAAAAACGACAAGCACAAAACCACCACGGTGGGATGTGCGTTGACGAAGGCCGTCAGCGGACGGCTGGCGAGCATCATGACGCCGATGGCAATCACTACCGCCGCCATCATCACGCCCAGATTGTCCACCATGCCGACGGCCGTAATGATGGAATCCAAGGAAAAGACCGCATCCAAAATCAAAATCTGGACGATCACCAGCCAAAAACTTGTCGCAGAACCCGCCGCGCTTTCTTCATGCGGACGCGCTTCCAATCGTTCATGAAGTTCTGAAGTGGCTTTAAAAAGCAAGAAGAGCCCGCCGGCGCAAAGAATAAGGTCACGCAGGGAAAACGAATGCCCCCAGAGCGTGAACAGCGGCGCTGTCAGACCCACCAGCCAGCTCATCACCGAAAGCAAAGCCAGCCGCAGGAAAATAGCCATGCCTAAACCGGTATAAAGCGCACGATCTTGCTGCTTTGCCGGCAGTTTTTTGGCCAGAATGGCAATAAAAACCAAATTGTCGATGCCGAGCACCAGCTCGAGCACAACAAGCGTCAAAAGTCCAACCCACAGGGTGGGATCAAAAAGAAATTCCATCAGCAGCAACAGAGCGGCTCTCGAATCAGCCGCGGAAGTCCCCAAAACACAAAAGATTTTTATAACAAAGATACAAAAAAACCATGATTTCGGCTGCCTCGGATGATGAGGCGACAACTCTCATGGTTTTACATGTTGGAGATTATATCCCAAGCGCCCGGAAACTCGCTCCGGGAGGTCCTGACACAATCACCCGTACGCTGCCGGGCGCATTGAAAAAAACTCACCTAAAGCACTGGCTCCAGGTGAGTTTTTCAATGGTTTGACTTTTATTTGGAATTAATGTTCATCACCGCCGGCGTGCTTAAACATGCGCAGACCCGTGGTCATGGACGAGAGCGTGGTGCAGCCGCCCATGATGTCTTCACGGAAGGACATGTACATATGCGCGATGGTGAAGATAATCAGCACGTACATCAGTGCATGGTGCACCGTACGCACGGCCTGAGCATCGCCAAAGAGCGTGAACACCCATCCGAACCAGGCCATCCAGCTCGTGTCGGCACCCCAGGCCTGAGCATAAAGCGCAAGACCCGTGATGATGAGGAGGATGCTGCCCAACACAAAGAAGCCGAACATGGCGAGCTGCGCGAGCGGATTGTGACCCGCGTACTCTGCGCTCGTCTTCTTCATGAAGAGGTAATAGGCAACCTGACCGAAAACGCCCTTCCACCACTTCCACGACCAAAGCGGCGGAATGAAGATCTGACGCGAGTACTTGTTCCCGACGACCGCCCAGTAGAGACGGTAGATGAAAAGCACCGTGTAGATGATGCCGGCCGCAAAGTGCGCAAAGCGGATGTAGGCGAAGTCATAGGTAGCCCATGTATCGCCGAGATTGGAAACCAAAGGCGCCCCAATGAGGAACCCGGTCACAATCATCACGAACATGCAGACCATCATGGCCCAGTGCCACACTCGAACCGGCGCCTCCCAGACATAAAGCGGGTGCGTACCCGCACTCATGTCTACTTCGTAGGTGACTGGATCGATTTTCATAGGTCCTCCTTGACCTCAGCACACCTGCACGGACGTAAGCTCTTCGCCTTCGGGCGAGTAGAGATGCGTAGCGCAGGCAAGGCACGGGTCGAAGCTGTGGATCGTACGGATGATCTCCAGCGGACGCTTCGGATCAGCGAGCGGCGTACCAATAAGCGAAAGCTCATAGGTACCCTTCTGCCCTTCACTGGAGCGCGGCGAAGCATTCCAGGTCGTGGGCACCACCGCCTGCCAGTTTTCGAGGCGGCCGTTCTTGATGACGCAGTAGTGCGCGAGTGCGCCGCGCGGAGCTTCGCACGGACCCACGCCGCGGCATTCCTTCGGCCAAGTCTTGGGTTCCCAGAACTCCATATTGGCCGCAGTTTCGTCGCCGGCCTTGATGTTGGCCGTCAGGTCATCAATGTACTGCGCGAGCTTGTGCGTCATCCACTGGCACTCAAGCGCACGGGCAGCATGACGGCCGAGTGTGGAGAAGGCCGCTTCGAGCGGGAGATTCAATTCCTTGAGAAGTTCGAGAGCCGGTTCCTTAAAGTGCGGAACGTTCTTAGCGATGCCGATCACCATACGGGCAAGCGGCCCCACTTCCATCATGTGACCTCGCCAGCGCGGGCTCTTGATCCAGGAATACTTGCCGTCCGGAGCGAGCCAGTTGAACTTCGTTTCCGTACCGTCGCTTCCCGGCGGGAGTTCGTAGTGCTGGTCAGTAATGCCGTCCCACGGATGCAGACCTTTGTCGGCTTCCGGATACTTGTACCAGGAGTGGTCAACAAATTCCTGAACCTGCTCGGGATCGCGCGTGTCAACATCAAAGACTTCGTTGAGGTTGCCGTTGAGAATGGCGCCGCGGGGAATCTGAATCGACTTGTCAGAATAGTCGTTAGCGATTTCGGGGAAGTCACCGTAAGACAACATGTTGATGCCGGCGAGCCCCTTGCCGTACTTGAACCAATCCGGATAGAAGGATGCAATAGCCTTAATGTCCGGGATATAGACGTTCGCGACGACATCGATGGCATGCTGGGCGACTTGACGCATATAGTTAAGCGTCACTTCGTTTACCATTGTGCCCTGGGCGCCCGTATCGTGGACGTTGATCGGGCAGGCGACGCCGCCCACAAGATAGTTCGGATGCGGGTTCTTGCCGCCCAGAATCGTATGAATGCGCACAACTTCACGCTGGAAGTCGAGCACTTCAAGGTAATGAGCGACCGCAAGCAGATTCACGGCCGGCGGAAGCTTCATGGCGGGATGGCCCCAATAGCCCTTATTGAAAATCGAGAGCTGCCCCGATTCAACGAGCTTCTTCACGCGGTTCTGCACATCGCGGAAGTAACCGACAGCTGCGAGCGGATGGCGCGGCGAAATCTTTTGCTGGATAGCAGCCGTTTCGCGCGGATCAGCATCGAGCGCGCTGACAACGTCCACCCAGTCGAGCGCTGAAAGCTGATAGAAGTGAACGATATGGTCATGAATGTAGAGGGTGGCATTCAGGATGTTGCGGATCAGATTGGCGTTCTTCGGGATCTTGATGCCGATTGCATCCTCAACGGCACGGACGGCGGAAAGCGCGTGAATACCCGTACAGACGCCGCAGATGCGTTCAACGAACGCCCAGGCGTCGCGGGGATCGCGGCCCTTCAAAATGACTTCGAGGCCGCGCCACATCGTGCCGGTGCTCATGGAGTCGACAATCTTGCCGTCATCGCCCAGCACTGCCTGCACGCGCAGGTGACCTTCAATACGGGTGACCGGGTCGACTACGATTCTGCGTTCGCTCATTATTCCTTACCTCCGATTTCCTTATTGGTCTTGGCGCGCGCCTGAGCAACCGCCGAGAGCGCAGCATGCGCTGCAGCTGCAGCGCCCACCACTGCAACAGTGGCGAGGCCGACCTTATCGACCGTGCCTTCAACGCCCGCAAAGATCGGGGGCAGAACGGTCGTTTCGTGTTCGTAGAAGCTGCCCTTGTCAAAGAAGTTGGGTTCAGCGCAGCCAATGCAGCCGTGGCCGGACTTAACAGGCCAGGACAGCCCTTCGTTCCACTGAATCGTGGAGCAAGGCGCATAGGTCGTCGGACCCTTGCAGCCGACCTTATAGAGGCAGTAGCCGAGCTTGGCGCCCTGATCATCAAACTTCTCGGCGAACTGACCGGCGTCGAAGTGACCGCGACGATAGCACTTGTCGTGAATGCGCTGGCCGTAGAACATCTTCGGACGGCCGAGACGGTCGAGCGGCGGGAGACGATCGTAGGTGAGGATGTAGGTAATGACCGAGGTCATCACTTCCGGAATCGGCGGGCAGCCCGGCACCAGGACGATGGGCTTGTCGGTAATCACTTCCGTGATCGGCACGCATTCCGTAGGATTGGGCTTAGCAGCCTGCACGCAGCCCCAGGCGGCGCAGGAACCCCAGCCGATCACAGCCTTGGCGCCTTCGGCGACGTGCTTGATCTTATTGAGGAAGATTTCGCCGTTAGGCACACAGTTGATGCCGCCCTGATGAAGCGGAATGTTGCCTTCGACAGCCAGGATGTAGTTGCCCTTGTACTTTTCGATCGTCTCGTGCAGCGACTCTTCTGCCTGTTCGCCGGCAGCAGCCATAATCGTGTCGTCGTAGTCGAGCGACACCATGTTCGTCACCACATCGGCGACGATCGGCGTATAGGATCGGATGAAGGCTTCAGAGCAGCAGGTGCATTCCAGGCCGTGGAGCCAGATAACGGGCGTGCGCGGTTTGGTTTCCATCGCATGGGCGATTTCCTGCGCACCGGCGCTCCCGAGTCCGAGGCTCGCCGCAGTGAGCGAGCAGAACTGCAGGAAGCTGCGGCGGCTGATGCCGCGGCGGCGCAGCGCCTCGTATTGCGTTTCAAACATGTTGGTCTCCCCTCGTTAGAGAAAAGCGGGTCGAGCTTGGAAACCGGCTGGAGGGTGCGCCGGAGGCAAGCTTCTTTTCATTCTGCCGCGATTAAGGATTTAAGACTGCTTTTGCCAAAATCTTTTTCCCGCGATATCGAGAAATAGCGAAAAGGTTCTGAAAACACTTGTCGCTGCAGCTGGTGAGAAGATTAAAACCCAAAATTGTTCTGCGCATCCCCCCTAATGCTCGCTTCGCATAGGCCAAAAGTACTAGCAAGGTGTAGAGCCAAGCATTTTCTGAATAATCAATGTCATTGGAAAACACTATTAGCTCTTCAAGGTACGACATTCCGTTTTCAAATATCGTTTTGGCGGCCGTTTCGTTTTCAGCAAAATGGCTCTCCCAAAGAGGACGGACGTTTTGCGCTTCTACTGCTTAAAGATTAGGAAAGCGTATTCCTTCGACGGATTGGCGCTCGACCGGCGGCCTTCTATACTCGGGGAGCAAAAAAACAGACTGCGCCTTTTGCCTGAATCAGGAGCGTCCGTTAAGGACGGCAAAAGAGGCCGCAGCTGCCGGCCGGTCATCCCGCCGCTTCGGCACCATGGACGCGTCGCATGCCGTCAGCAGACGCAAAACGTCTTCCATGCCGGAGCCGATCGAGTTTTGATGACCTTCCGGCAATATGGAGAAGTGAGGAGAAAGATCCATGACCGAAGCGCAACGCGAGAATCCGAGCAGACGCCTGCGCGTTTTTACGCAGTCGCCGGCGGAGTTTTTCGACGAAGGTCTCCGGCAGATTGAAAAAACGCGCATGGCGGGTCTCCCGATCCTCAACCCCAAGCTCGTTGTGCGCTCTGCCGGCTGGCGGCGCTGGGGCAACGACTGGATCGGCGTAGTGACGACGCCCTGGGCAGTGCTTGGCATTTATGCCTGCGGGTCAAGAGAAGGATGGGTAGACGTTCCTGCCGACCGCACCCGAATCATTGAACTGCCGGCGGGCGACTTTCCATTTCGGGCCGTTGAAGATCCGATTTTGGGGCGGTGCCTCTTTTTGTCGCTCAAGAGCCCGCTCCTTGATGTGGGCGATCAGGAAACCGCTGACCTCATCGGCAAAATCACTTTAGACACGCTCTTTAAGGCGCAGTCCATTCCGGAGGACGATGAAGACGCAGCCGCCTGGGTGCCGCCGACCGCGGACGGCCAGCTTCGCCGCGTCATTCCGATTCGAATGACTCCGCCCAAAAACATTGAAGCAACGCCGCCCTTAACGCCGCCCAAGCCTGAACCTGAACCTCAGCCCGCTGAGCGCGAATCCTTCTTCGATAAGCTCGAAGAACCCGTATCGCGCCGCGAACTCTTCGGCCGCCGCAAAAAAGCAGAGCCGTCGGATGCAGCGCCCCTCATCAGCGCAGACACGACGCATGCCGAAAACGGCGCGAACTATCCGCTTCGCCCAACGTCTCACTCGGAGGACATCAAGCCATGATCATTGATGATGCCTCCATCCGCGTTCATATCAAGTCAAAGCCCTGCAGCCGAGCGACGGCAGTCGTTTCCTCAACGCGCACCAATGCTGTTGCGCGCGCGGCATCGCTGCCGGAAAACCGCGGAAAAGTTCGCCGGATGCTGACGCTCCTTTATGGCCTATGTCCGCTCGCTCATCTGGCCGCGTTTGAGGGCGCTTTGTCGGCAGCCCGCGGTGAAGATGAAAAACTTGACGGCTCTAAGCTCGAACGTCAGCGTCTCTTGGCGGATGCCGTGCGGCTTGAGGGGCTGACGGAAAACCTCCGCGTTCTGCTTTTGGAAGCCTCTCGTCTGGAGCTTGAAAGCGAAGCGCTCAATGTCATGCCGGGAGATTTGCCGCCGGCACCGTCTCTTGAACCCGTTGACGCTCGTGCTGTCGGGCGTCTGCGCGCCGTCCTTTCTCAGGCAGCCAGCGCTTTGCTTAAGCTCCCGATGAGCAGCACGTGGTCGGAAACGGAACACAATTTAGCTCAGCGCACGCGGGCCGAGCTCTCGGCCTCCATGAATGCCGCTGCAGCCATAGCTCAAACAAGCCTTTGGGGAATGCCGCCGGAGGATTTCTGCAGCTTAGTCGAAAAACCCGATGATGAAGCGGCAGCTGCCATAATGCAGTGGGCGAAGACTTACGCGGCAAAACTGCCCGCTGCCCACCTGCTTGCCTCCATGCTCGCCTGCGCTGAAACGCTTGACCCGCGGGCCTTCCCGGAATCCGAAATTCCGCCGCTCCCGCATCACGCCGCGCTCGAAAGGCAGGCCTTCAGCGAAGAGCTCTGCTACCGCATGCTCCATGACCCGGGTTTTGACCTTGCGCCTTTCTGGCAGGGCACGCCGCGGCTCACCGGTTCCGCAGCACGGCTTCGGAACCACCCGGTTGTGGAGGGGCTCCTCAGCCGCTTCGGCTGCAAGCCCGCAGTACTGATGGCTGCGCGCATCGTCGAAACTGCTGAAGTACTTCGCGCCTACCGGGCCTGCACGATGTGCCGGGAAGCCCGAGATGAAGCGCTCGAAGCGGGCGACGCCTTTACTCATATCCTTTCGGCCTCGTCGCCCGCCGACGGCACGGGAATCTGTCTCGTTGAGACCGCTCGGGGACTCCTCGCCCATGCGGCGGCCGTCTCTGCGCAGGGCGAGCTCACTGCACTGCGCATCACCTCTCCCACGGAGTGGCAATTCTCTCCCAATGGTCCGGGTCAGCGCATTGCCCGGCCGGTGGTAAAGGAACTCCGTTTTCCTCAGAACGATCTTGAACGCCGCAAGCTTGAGGTCCGAGTGCGCCGTGCGCTCTTTGCGCTCGATGCCTGCGTGCCGATCACATTTGCCTATACGCCCGCGGTGGGAACACAGGCTCAGGATGCCGCTGTCGAAGCGATGCGCCGGCCGGCAGCTCCCCGCACGGAGCGCACGGACAACGGTGTTCGTGCGCCGCAGACTGCCGCGGCTTATAGTGATGCCGCCTATGAACTGATTGGAGTGCCGAGCAATGCATGAACTTTCCATAGCCGAAGGCATCATCGAAATTGTTGAACGCACGGCCAATGCCAACCATGTCCGGCACGTGAAGACCGTGCGTGTCTCCATCGGCGAACTCGCCGGCGTTGACATTCCCAGTCTCGAATTTGCCTGGCAGTCAGTGCGTAAGGGCGGCGTCGCTCAAAACGCCGAACTTGAAATTGAACGGCCGAGGGGCGAAGCTTGGTGCCTTCAATGCCAAAAAAACATTCCGCTTCACCGCTACGGCGATCCCTGCCCCGACTGCGGCGGCTATCAGCTTGCCGCGACGGGAGGAACGGAAATGCGCGTGATCGACATTCTTGAAGCTGCTGACGACCCTGCGGACAGTCACGGCTGAAGTCCAGAACGCCGGCACACGCCCCTAACCCTTTTTTTAAGTCCTCTTTTTGCCATACGAACAAAAAGAACTGCAGAGAATCGCCATGCTGCCTTCGCGGTAAATGAGCACTCTGCAGACTTCAGATGAATAGGAAGAAAATCCATGTGCACCACTTGCGGCTGCGGCCATTCCGGCCCACATATGCATGAACATGTTGACGCCGACGGCAACGTGACGCTCACGGTTCATGATCATGACCACGATCATGATCACGGGCATACCCACGATCATGAACATGCTCATGCCCATCCGCATGACCACAGTCACGGGCATGACCATCCGGCGCATTCGCACGATGCGGATATGTCCGCCGGCCGCGCCATTTCGATTGAAGAGGACATTCTGGCACGCAACGATGCCGTAGCCGCCAAGAACCGCGCGCTCTTCGCCAAACTCGGTGCGCTTGCGCTCAACCTCGTCTCGAGCCCGGGATCGGGAAAGACCGAACTCCTCTGCGCAACGCTCAAGGCGCTCTCCGATGTGCCCACCATGGTGATTGAAGGCGACCAGGAAACCGACAACGATGCGGACCGCATTCGTGCGACCGGCACCCGTGCGCTGCAGATCAATACCGGCAAGGGCTGCCATCTGGATGCGGCCATGATTGAACGTGCGCTTGACGCGCTCCCGCCCGCTGAACACTCAGTAGTCTTTATCGAAAACGTCGGCAACCTCGTCTGCCCGGCCGAATTTGATCTCGGCGAAGCGCATAAAGTGGCAGTGCTCTCTGTCACCGAAGGCGACGACAAGCCGCTCAAATACCCCGACATGTTCCGCGCGAGCGATCTGGTGATCATCAATAAGATTGATCTTTTGCCCTATGTTCGCTTTGACGCTGAACGGGCCGCAGCCAATGTGCTGCGCGTCAATCCCCGAGCCAAGGTGCTCCAGCTCTCAGCCACCACAGGCGAGGGATTGGAAAAGTGGCTTGCTTGGGTAAAGGCTCAGCTCGTGCTCGCAAGCCTCTGACGGCCTTCCTGATGAAGGAGCTTGGAGCCGCTTCTCGTGAAGCAGCCTTCCGAGCTCCTTCACGAGCATTCAGTCCATAAAGAGAACATCGTGACCCCGACCAACGTCAATGCTAAAGACATTGAAGCCCGACTCGTACGCGTGAACGGCCTCGTTCAAGGCGTGGGCTTTCGCCCGACGGTCTGGCGCATTGCCGCGGCACTTAACCTTCGCGGCGAAGTCTTCAATGACCCGCAGGGAGTGGGTGTCCGCCTGGAGGGGGATCCGCAGGCTTTGGATGCTTTTCCGGGTGCGCTGCGCCGCGAATGCCCGCCCTTGGCCCGCATCGATACGCTTGAAGTTTTTCCGGCGGAGACGGTCGGTTTTACGGATTTCCGAATCGTTAAAAGCGAAACCGCGGGTGAAGTCTCAACGATGATCACTCCGGATGCATCCGTGTGCCGGGCATGCCTCACAGAGGTCTTTACGCCGGCCAATCGCCGCTCTCGCTACGCCTTCACCAACTGCACGCACTGCGGTCCGCGCTTTACGATTACGCGCGCCCTTCCCTACGATCGTCCGCAGACGTCCATGGCGGTGTTTCCGATGTGTCCGGCCTGTCTGAAGGAATATGAAAATCCTGCTGACCGGCGCTTTCATGCTCAGCCTAATGCCTGCCCGGTGTGCGGACCAGAGTTGTCGTGGACGGATGCCGGAGGCCGCTCGATTCCTAATGCCGGTGACCCTATTCGTGCTGCCGCCGCAGCGATTGCCCGCGGCGAAATTGTTGCGGTTAAGGGGATCGGAGGCTTTCACCTCGTCTGCGACGCACGGAACCCTCTGGCGGTTGAACGGCTGCGCACCCGTAAGGGCCGCGGCGAGAAGCCGCTGGCAGTGATGGCCGCAAACACTCAGTCCATTCGCGAGTTTGTGCATGTCTTGGCAGCGGAAGAAAAGATGCTTCTTTCTCCCGCCCACCCCATCGTTCTCCTCGAACGCATCGAATCCGAGGAAGACCCGACAAAGCCGCGCCTTGAACTGCCGGGCATCGCCGACGGGATCAGCGAACTTGGCGTCATGCTGCCTTATACGCCGCTCCATGCGCTTCTTTTCCATGCGCTTGAATGTGAGCCCGCCGAGACGGATTGGTTTGAAGAACGCTCCTGCCCGTCACTCCTCGTCATGACGAGCGCCAATCCCGGCGGAGAGCCGCTCGTGATTGACAACGACGAAGCCGTTCTTCGTCTTGGACAGATTGCAGACAAATTCCTCATGCATAACCGTGAGATTCTCATCCGGTGCGATGATTCGGTTGTGCGCTTTGTGAACGACTTGCCGCTCTGGGTGCGCCGCGGACGCGGCGTCACGCCCGAAGCCGTGCAGATTCAAGCGGTGCCCGCCGCCCCAGGGTGCCGTGCGCCGCACGCCGTATTGGCCGCGGGGAGTTTCTTAAAGAACGCGGCTGCGCTCACCCGCGGCAGTGAACTTTTCCTCACGCAGCACATCGGCGACCTGGAAAATGTGGCGAGCTGTCAGGCACTTGAGCTCGCGGCCGAGCACCTCGAAAAAATTCTCGATGAAGCGCCCGATGCTTACGCCTGCGACCTGCACCCGGACTTTTTCTCCACGCAGCTCGCACAAAAGCTTGCCCATGAGCACCAAAAACCCCTTGTCGCCATTGCGCACCATGCCGCTCATGTTGGAGCGGTGATGGCTGAAGCCGGCCGCAGCACACGCACCATCGGCGCAGCATTGGACGGCGTCGGACTCGGTCCCGACGGCAGTGTTTGGGGCGGAGAACTCCTCGCCTGCTCGGCCGAAGGTTTTGAACGGCTGGGCACTCTGGAAGCGCTCCCGCTCCCGGGCGGCGACCGTGCGGCTCGGGAATGCTGGCGCATGGGCGCAGCACTCCTGCTTTCGATCGATCGTGAAGATTTGATTGAGCCGCTGCTTTCCGGCCCCGAAGTGTCTCCTTGGATGCTTGCTGCGCTTCCCCGGCTGGCTGCCTCGCCCAATACGCCAAGAACCTCAGCGCTCGGCCGCTGGTTTGATGCCGCAGCAGCGCTTCTCGGACTCTGCCGCATTCAAAAGGACGAAGCCACCGCCGCCATGCGGCTCGAAAGCGCGGCGGCGCCGATCCTGCGGCACGTTCCTGAAACGCAGATTCTCGCCGGCTTTGACCCGACCTGGACAATTGAACAGGGCGTACTGTCGCTCGCACCTTTTTGGAAGAGCTTCGCGGCTTTTCTCGCGCACCCGGAAGGCCGCACGAAGCGCCGTCAGGCTCAGGCCGCCGCTGCCTTTGAACTCGTTCTTTCTCGAGCGCTCGTCGACTGGATTGATGCCGCAACGCTCCATGACCCTGACCGCGCCGACGTTATGCTCTCGGGCGGGTGCTTTCTCAACCGAACACTGGCTTCAGCCGTTCCGGCCGGACTCCAAGCGCTCGGCATTGCTGCGCATCTGCCGCATGTCGTGCCGCCCGGGGACGGCGGACTCGCGCTCGGTCAGGCTTGGCTCGCGTCCCTCGCTTTGGCTGAGGGCAGAGCCGAGTATCCTTTCATTCAAGATAAAACCCTGTTCAATCACTCAAGAGACCCCGGCTGCAGCGAAAGTGCAACTTCCGCGGCAGCTCCGACCCGCGTCTGACGCGGCAGCGATTGAACTTTTTTCATTCAAGAGAATTTAATCATGTGTCTCGCAGTTCCTGCTCAGCTCACCACCGTATCGCCCGACGGCATGACCGCCGCCGCGATGATCGGCGGCATTGAAAAAGACGTGGACGTGTCCTTGATTGATGACCCGAAATCGGGCGACTGGGTGATCGTGCACGTGGGATTTGCACTCAACCGCATTGACGAAGCCGAAGCGCAGGAAACGCTCAAGGCGCTTGCCGCCTTGGCTGCCCCTTCTGCCGCTGCGGCATCGAACGACCCCGCCGCCCCGAGTGCTGACTCTGAGGAGATAACGGCGTGAAGTACGTCGACGAATACCGTTCCGGCGAAACCGCCAAGGGCATTGCCGCACGCATCCGCGAAGAAGCCGACCCCAAGCGCGAATACCGCTTCATGGAGTTCTGCGGCGGCCACACCCACGTGCTCTCCCGCTGGGGCTTGGGCGACATTCTCCCTGAATCCATCCGCATGATTCACGGTCCGGGCTGTCCGGTGTGCGTGATGCCCATCGGCCGCATCGACATGGCGATGAACCTCGCACTGAATGAACATGTGATCCTCTGCACCTACGCCGACGCCATGCGCGTGCCGGCCTCCAAAGGCCGGTCTCTCTTTAAGTGCCGGGCCGAGGGCGGAGACGTGCGCATGATTTATTCACCGATGGATGCGGTGAAGATTGCGCGCGAAAATCCTGACCGTCAGGTGGTCTTCTTTGCCATCGGCTTTGAAACCACAACGCCTCCGACGGCAGCTGCCATCCTCGCTGCGAAGCGGCTTGGGCTGAAGAATTTTTCCGTTTTCTGCTGCCACGTGCTCACGCCGGCGGCGATGGAGCATATTCTCCTCACCGCGCCCGACCGTCCGGATGCGCCGAAGCTGAACGGCCTCGTGGGACCGGCGCACGTTTCCACCGTGATCGGCTGGAAGCCCTACGAGCACTTTGCCCGCGACTGGAAGATTCCTGTGGTGGTGTGCGGCTTCGAACCGCTCGATATGCTCTACTCGATCCTGATGCTTGTGCGTCAAGTGAACGACGGCAGAAGCGAAGTGGAAAACGAATTTATCCGCGCCGTCACGGAAAACGGCAGCCGCAAGGCGGTCGAGCTCATGGCGCAGGTCTTTGAGCCGCGCGAATCCTTTGAATGGCGAGGTCTCGGAACGGTGCCAAAATCCGCCCTCCGGATTCGCCCGGAATATGCTGAATTTGACGCCGAAAAGCGCTTTTCAATGCCGGAAATCCGTGTGGCAGACAATAAGGCCTGTGAATGCGGCGCCATTTTGCGCGGTGAAAAAGAACCCAAGGACTGCCGGCTCTTTGGTACGGTCTGCACGCCGGCGCATCCGATTGGCGCCTGCATGGTATCTTCCGAAGGCGCCTGCGCCGCGTACTACAGCTACGGCCGTCACAGCACGATTGAAATTCAGAAAAACGCCTGATCCTGCGGCCCGTCAGCGTCGCAAAACCTTTCAAGCGGAGAAAAACAATGACTCATGATCTCAAGGCAGAACGTGCAGGACTGGGACGGCGGCTGGATGTGCGCCGCGGCACAGTTGACATGACGCACGGTTCGGGCGGACGGGCTTCTGCTCAGCTGATCGGCGAACTCTTTGCCAAACACCTCACCAACGAGTGGCTCTCGCAGGGCCACGACGGCGCTGTCATGCCGCCTATCGTCAAACCGGTAGCCGTTTCCTGTGACGCCCACGTCGTGAAACCCCTCTTCTTTCCCGGCGGCGACATCGGCCGGCTGGCCGTGACCGGCACGGTGAATGACGTTGCCATGTGCGGGGCTAAGCCGCTCTGGCTTTCCGCGGCCTTTATTCTCGAAGAAGGTTTTCCGCTCGCTGACCTCGAGAAAATCGTGATCTCCATGGCCGAAACGGCCAAGGAAGCCGGCGTTGCCATCGTGACGGGCGACACCAAGGTTGTGGAAAAAGGACACGGCGACGGCGTCTACATCGCTACGACCGGCATCGGCGAGCGGCTGACTGATCATTTGGTTTCCGGCAAAGCAGCCCGTCCCGGCGACGTTGTGCTGGTTTCCGGCTCCATCGGTGATCACGGCATGACCGTAATGAGTCTGCGCGAAGGCATGACTTTCGGCACGACGCTGGTTTCCGACTGTGCGCCGCTCGGCCGCATGGTGGAAGCGATTGTTGCGGCAGCCCCCAATGTGCATGTGTTGCGTGACCCCACCCGCGGCGGCCTGGGGACAACATTGAATGAAATCGCTGCCGAATCTGAAGTGGGCATTCTGCTGCACGAAGCGGCCATCCCCGTGAAGGATGAAGTCCGCGCAGCCTGTGAATTCCTTGGACTCGACCCGCTTTTCAGCGCCTGCGAAGGCCGCCTGATCTGCATCGTTCCGGCCGATGAAGCCGATGCGGCGCTTGCCGCCATGAAGGCGGATCCGCATGGCGCGGGGGCAGCCAAAGTTGGTGAAGTGCGCTCCGAAGGACCGGGATTTGTAGAGATGGAAACCCTGATGGGCGGCCGCCGCATGGTCGACTGGCTTACCGGCGAGCAGCTTCCGCGCATCTGCTGATTCTGTCGAAAGAGCCGGATTTATCGGGTAGAGAGCGGGTTTGCACCTCGCTCCCTCCCACACCACCGGACGTG
>ENA-ORUF01000149-ORUF01000149.1-human-gut-metagenome-genome-assembly--contig:-NODE-149-length-106049-cov-9.034483_pt1 | contig 106049 bp, 90 predicted proteins | sample MGYA00242077_ERZ509203 | MGnify/ENA primary metagenome ERZ509203 (study PRJEB26280, sample SAMEA2338834) | human gut metagenome | biome: human gut; feature: human-associated habitat; material: faeces... | reverse complement strand
GCCCCTCTGGGACTTCGCGCAGTACCGGCCCGACATCGTGGTAATCAAGCTCGGATCGAACGACTTCAGCGAGGGAGTCGCCCCCTCGGAGGAGGCTTTCAACGCTTCCTATGCGCAGGCGCTGCGGCAGATCCGCGCGGCCTACGGCGACGTGCCCGTGCTGTGCGTCGCCCCGGCCGAGAACACGACCGTCTATGGCTACCTGCAAACCTTCCTCCGGGAGCAGCAGGACCCCGCGCTGCACTGCACCGTGATGACCCCGGGAATCACCGACTGGGGCAACGACATGGGGGCCAACTTCCACCCCAACCACCGGGGCCACCGGAAGCTGGCTTCGGCCATCATCCCCTACATCGCCACCATAACGGGGTGGGAAATGCCGGAAAAAGTCGTATATTAGAGGCCGGAAAATCAAACCTACGCGATGAAAAACCTGAAAAAACTCCTCCTGCTCGCCGCCCTGACCCTCTCGGCGGCGACGGTAGCGGCCCAGGACCCCGAAACGGACTGGGCGAATTTCGGCCGCTTCGAAGCGGAAAACGCCGCCCTCGCCTCCTCGCCCGAGGTCGTGCTGATGGGCAACTCGATCACCGAAGGGTGGATCCGCCTCCGTCCCGGCTTCTTCGCCGAGAACGGCTACGTGAGCCGCGCCATCAGCGGCCAGACCACCTCGCAGATGCTCGTGCGCTTCCGCGCCGACGTCGTGGAGCTGCACCCGCGGATCGTGGTGATCTGCGCCGGAACGAACGACATCGCCCGGAACACGGGCCGCATTTCGCTCGAACACATTCTGGACAACCTCCAGTCGATGGTCGAACTGGCCCGCGCCAACGGCATCCGGCCGATCCTCTGCTCCGTGCCGCCCGCCGGAGCGTTCGGCTGGCGTCCGGAGCTGAAGCCGGCGCAGGATATCGTCCGCCTCAACGGAATGATCCGCGCCTATGCCGACGCGGAGGGCATCCCCTATGTCGATTACCATACCCCCATGGCCGCGGCCGACGGGTCGATGAACGCCGACTACACGAAAGACGGCGTGCACCCCACCGAAGCGGGCTATGCCGTGATGGAGCGCATCCTGCCGCCCGTCGTCAAGCGGGTGCAGGCCGAAATCGGGAAATAACGGCCCCGGCAGCGGGCATTTTCAGCCCCGGCGAAATGAACGGCCGGGCCCCGAACGAATCGGGGTCCGGCCGTTTTCCGTAGGAACCGGTCCCGGGCGTCAGGTCCGCCAGAACCACCCGCGTTTCGAGAATCCGGCCGTGAGGAGCACCATCAGCGCCGTGATGAGCACGCCCCGGAAGAGACTCATCGCACAACCGCTGCCGCCCCACAGCCAGGGCAGCGGAACGACGCAGGCGAGGAGCGTCAGCAGCGGAACGATCACGTAGCCCGCCGCCACGTAGGCCGCCATCGGATTCTGGCCGCAGCGCACGAGCAACCCGGCCCGCGGACGCAGGCACTCGAACCAGACGGTGGCCGCCGTCACCACGAACGAAGCCAGCCCGACGGTCACGAAGAAATAGCTGATCGTGGCGTGGTCCTTCTTGATGCCGCCTTCGAACGCCTCGAACGCCAGCCCCAGCAGAAGCCAGAAGAATCCGGTCGAGACGAGACGCGCGAGCAGCCCTTCGGTCTCCGTCCGCGGACGGCGCAGCAGCAGCCACGCCGCACCTCCCAGCGCGACGGTCAGCAGCAGGTTCGCCGTCAGATGCCGCGTGAAAAGGCCCCACATATTGACCGGCACGGCCAGCAGGACGAGCCCCGCCGCGAGGTACGTGCGGACGGGGTTCGCCGGACGTTCGCCCGCCTCCGGCCGCCGCGCCAGCCAGCGGGCGACCAGATCGCCGGCGATGCTGCCCGGCAGGACGATGCAGAGGTATTTCATGAACTCGGCACGGTAGAGCCACGGCGCGAACGAGGCGTTCCACAACGTCTCGTTCCACGATCCCGGCACCGACGCGCCGATCTTCAGCGCCACGAGCAGCGCCACGACGCCCAGCCTCGCCAGCGGACGGCGGCGCGTCGCCCACCAGACAAACGACCCGGCGACCACGACGTTGGCCAGCACCAGAATGATGATATCCGACCGCTCGACCGAAACCGGCACGCCGAGCCTGCGGTAGAGCAGCATCATCGCCACGAGCCACACGGCGCCGCAGGCGTTGAGCAGGTCGTTGCGCCTCTTCGACAAGGCCGGCAGACGGATGAACAGCGCGAAATAGCCGCCCCACACGGCGAGCGTCAGCAGGGCCCGCAGGGCCGGTTGCGGCAGCACCTCGTTGAGCCGCCACATGCTCAGATTGCCCAGCGCGACGGCGAAGAAGGCCAGCAGCACGCCCCGCCGGAGTATTCCCCCGACGATCGCGGCGGGCCGCACGCCCCGGTCCAGCTTCCGTCCGAGCGAGAACGGGAACGCCGCGCCCATCGAGAAGAGGAAGAAGGGCAAGACCAGGTCCACCCACGTGATGCCCGGCAGCGAAGGGTCGAACGTGAAGTCCGGAGGCGGGACCTGCGCATGGAAAAGCCATGCCGGAAGCGCGGGATTCCAGCCGAAGTTGCCCGAGAGGACCATCCCCACGATGGCCAGTCCGCGCAGCAGGTCGATAGCGTATGCACGTCCCTTCATCGGCTACCGGTGTTGGGGGCGCAACAGGTCCTGCACCACTTTGACGGGAGAGAAGGTCGTGATCGGAACATCGACGAAGACGGTGTTCCACCGCGCCATCGCGCCGTTCCAGAGCCCCGGGAGCTCCTGCGCGCGCAGCGGCCGTCCGCCCGCGGATTTCGACGAGATGAAGCCCGTCGCGGGATCGGTATATCGGCGCAGGTCGAACTTGCGGCCCTTCGAGTCGCGGATGCCGCACACCAGATCGACCGGATTGAAATGCGTGGCCGCCTGCATGAGCGGCTGGTCGGCGGGAGCGATCTGGCTCGACTCGGCGATCTGCAACGACTCCGTGCCGTCGGGATTGGCCACCCAGAAGGGACCGCCGCCCGGCTCGCCCTCGTTGCGGACCATGCCGCAGACACGGATCGGACGGTCGAGCACGGCACGCAGCAGCGCCGAATCGTAGTCGGAGGGGAGCTTCACGCACAACCGCCGCTCGACGAACGCGGCGATCGAGGCCAGCTCGGCGCCCCCGACCTCGAGGGCCTTCAGGTATTCGAACGCCTGCTCCTGCAACCCGAGCAGCACGCCGGCCAGCGCCTTCTTCCAGCGGACCGTGTCGCCCCGGCGGGCGTCGGTGGTCACGTTGTCGATATTCTTGATGAACACCACGTCGGCGTCGATCTCGTTCAGGTTCTCGATCAGCGCGCCGTGCCCCGCGGGACGGAACAGCAGCGAGCCGTCCTCCTGCCGGAAGGGGGTGTTGTCGGGATTCACGGCGATGGTGTCGGTCGAGGGCTTCTGCACCGAGAAGGAGATGTCGTAGCGGACGCCGAAACGTTTCTCGTAGAGGGGGACACGCTCCGCGAGCAGCTCCTCGAATCCGGCCATGTGCTCGGGCGAGACGGTGAAGTGGATGCGCACCCCACCGCCTGACGCGGCATAGGCCGCGCCCTCGGCCAGATGCTCCTCGACGGCCTTGCGGCTCCCCTCGGGATAGACATGGAAGGTCACCAGCCCCTTGGGTTTGCGGCCGTACTCCAGCCCGTCGTTCACGATGGCGTCCACCTTCGCCCGGTCGTCCGCCCCCGCAGGCAGCACGGCCCGCAGCTCGGGCCAGAAGGCGAACTCTTCGAGGTGCTCCAGCAGCGTATCGACGCCCTTGCCGCGCCGGCCCTCGTTCACGAATTCGAACAGCTCCTTGAACATGCGGGTCGCCGCGCCCGAGGCGGGGACGAATTTCACGACGCCCAGCCGGGCCGCATCGCGTTCGTAACGCGCCACGGCCGCATCGGCCGCCGCCGCGTCGAGCAGCGTCACGCCGTCGCCGGGCGACGCGGCCCGCACGACCTTCAGGAAGGGGAATCCCCGTCGGAAATTTTCCAACTGCGCCTCGACCTGTCCGAGCGTCAGGCCGCGGGCTTCGATCTGTCGTAAGTCTTTTTCGGTAAACATCGGATCGTTCGTTTTTTTAGGTTGTCGTATCGTCGGACCGGGGGCCGCGCGCCGCGGGCGGAGAGCGCCGCGCGGTACGGGAAAAAACCGCCGGAAGCGGAATGGTCCCCCGCGATCATTCAAAGTTACTAAATAATTCCTAACTTTGCACGTATGATCCGAGAATTTCACCACATCAGCCTGCGCGACCGCAACAGTTTCGGCGTCGAGCAGCAGGCCGCACGGCTCGCCGAGTTCGAAACGGCCGACGACCTGCGGGCGATCTTCGCCGGAGGCGCGCCCGCGGAGTGGTGCGTGCTGAGCGGCGGCAACAACATCCTCTTCACCCGGGACTACGACGGGCTGCTGCTGACCCCCGCGGCGCGCGGCATCGCCGTGACGAAGGACGAGGGCGACAGGGTGTACGTCCGGGCCGAGGCGGGCGTCGAATGGGACGACCTGGTGGAGTGGGCCGTCGGGCGGGGACTGTGGGGCATCGAGAACCTCTCGCTCATCCCCGGCAAGGCCGGAGCCGCGCCGGTGCAGAACATCGGAGCCTACGGCTGCGAGGCGAAGGACGTCATCGAACGGGTGGAAATGTTCTGCGTCGAAACGGGCACGATGCTCACGCTCGACGCGGCGCACTGCGGCTTCGGCTACCGCGAGAGCGTCTTCAAGCACACGCTCCGGGGGCGCGTGGTCATCACGGCCGTCGAGCTGCGCCTTTCGCGCACGCCGCAGCCCCGGCTGGACTACGGGGACGTCGCGCGCGAGGTCGAGGCCCGCGGGGGCGTGTCGCTGCGCAACATCCGCGAGGCGATCTCGGCGATCCGCCGCGCGAAACTCCCCGATCCGAAAGTCGCGGGCAACGCGGGCAGCTTCTTCAAGAACCCGGTGGTCGGAGCCTCCGAAGCAGCGCGGCTGCTGGCTGCCTGGCCCGACATGCCGCACTACCCCGCCCCGGACGGCGGCGTGAAGCTGGCCGCCGGATGGCTCATCGACCGCGCGGGGTGGAAAGGCCGCAGCGAAGGGCGCGTCGGCGTGCACGAGCGGCAGGCGCTGGTGCTCGTGAACCGCGGAGGCGCGACGGGCGCCGAAGTGATCGCCTTCGCCCGGCGGATCCAGCGGTCGGTCGCAGAACGGTTCGGCGTGGAGATCTCGACCGAAGTCAATATCCTCTGAACACCCCCGCCGCAGCCGGGCCCGCCCCGCCGGAAAGGGAACGAAACGAAAACATGTCGGAACGATGAATCTGCCGGAAGCCTTTCAACGCTATATCGACGAGAACCGCCTCGTCTCGCACGACGACCGCATCCTGCTGACCGTCTCGGGCGGCGTGGACTCGATGGTCATGCTGTCGCTGTTCACCCGCTGCGGATACTCCGTGGGCGTGGCGCACTGCAACTTCCAGCTGCGGGGCGCCGAGAGCGACGAGGACGAGGTGTTAGTCGAAGAGGAGGCCGCCAAATACGGCGTGCCGTTCTACAACAAACGGTTCGAGACGGCCGCGGAGATGGAGCGCACGGGCGAGTCGATGGAGATGGCGGCCCGGCGGCTACGCTACGCGTGGTTCGACCTTCTGAGCCGCGAACACGGCTATACGGCCGTGGCGATCGCCCACCATGCCGACGACTCGATCGAGACGTTCTTCATCAACCTGCTGCGCGGCACGGGGCTGCGCGGGCTGACGGGCATTTCGGCCCAGATCGGCAAGGTCGTCCGTCCGCTCATGTTCGCCTCGCGCAAGGAGATTCTCGAATACGCCGTCCAGCAGCGCATCCCCTTCCGGGAGGATTCGTCGAACCGCTCGACCAAATACCTGCGCAACAAGATCCGGCTGGGGCTGATTCCCCGCATCCGGGAGATCAACCCCAAATTCACCCTCCTGATGCGCCGCAACCTCGCGCGGCTCACCGACGCGCAGTTGTTCATCAACCACGGCATCGAACGCATCCGCGAAGAGGCCGTCGAGAGCCGCGACGGAATCGACACGATCCGTCCCGAGCGCATCGACCCGGCCTTCCCGCGCGAGTTCGTCATCTACGAGCTGCTCAGCTCGGCCTACGGCTTCAAGGGCGACACGGTCGATGCGCTGTGCCGCGCCCTGGAGCAGAACGCCACGGGAAAGCGCTTCTACGCCCGCGACCGCGTGGCCACGATCGACCGCGGAGCGATCCGCGTGGCTCCGATCGCCCCGGACGACGACTGCCTGACGACCGTCCGCCAGGGCGCCCTGCGCAGCTACTGCGGCAACTCGGCGCTCTACTACGAATACCTCTCCGTTGACGAGGTCAGGACGTTCGACACCCCTCCGAACGTCGCGCTGCTCGATGCCGACAGGCTGCGCTATCCGCTCACGCTGCGCCGCTGGCGCGAGGGCGACCGGTTCATCCCCTTCGGCATGACCGGCAGCAAGAAGGTCAGCGACTTCCTGGTGGACGCCAAAGTGTCGATGCCCGAGAAGCAGCGGCAGTTCGTGCTGCTCTCCGGCGACGAGATCGCATGGCTCGTCGGCCGCCGCATCGACGACCGCTACCGCCTGACGCGCGGCACGGAGAACGTGCTGCGGATCACCAAAGAGATTCTCTGAAAACATGGCAAAAAGCGCACTCAAATTCCGCGACTCGGTCGCCCGGTACGAACAGCTCGCCGCAGAGATCGCGGCCCGGAGGTTCGCTCCCGTTTACCTGCTCATGGGCGAGGAGGGCTACTTCATCGACGCGCTGGCCGAACGGCTCGCCACGACCGTCCTCGACGAGGCGTCGCGGGCCTTCAACCAGATCACCGTCTATGGCCGCGACACCGACGCCGGACAGGTGGTGAACCTCTGCCGGCAGATGCCCATGATGGGACAGTACCAGGTGGTGATCGTCAAGGAGGCGCAACAGTTGCGGGGCATCGAGAAACTTTCGTACTACACGCAGAAGCCCTCGCCCACGACCATTCTCGTCGTCTGCCACAAGGAGAAGAACGCCGACAAGCGTTCGGCCTTCTACAAAGGATGCGCCGCGAACGGCGCGGTGTTCGAATCGGTGCGGCCGCGCGACTACGAGATCGCCTCGTGGTTGCAGCAGTTCGTCAAGGGGCGGGGGCTGACGATCGACCAGAAGGCGCTGTCGATGCTCACCGACCACCTGGGGACCGACATCGCCAAGATCTCGAACGAGCTGTGCAAGCTCACCGTCTCGCTGCCCGAGGGAACGAAGCGCATCACCGATGCGGATATCGAGGCCAACATCGGCATCTCGAAGGATTTCAACAACTTCGAGCTGTGCAAGGCCGTCCTCACGCGGGACATGGGCCGCGCGCTGATGATCGCCGACCACTTCGCCCGCAACCCCAAGGACAACCCGCTGCTGCTGACCGTCATGGCGCTGTTCGGGCAGTTCCGCGACCTGTTCGTGGTGAACTATCTGCGGTGGCTCGCACGCCACAAGGGCAAGCCCTTCCCGCCCGATCAGGAACTGATGCGCATCCTGCGCAAGAACAACACGTTCGTCCTCGCCGAAATCAAGCAGAACGCCGCGGCGTGGGACAACCGCAAAGTCTTCGGCATCCTCGGGCTGCTGCGCGAATACGACGCCAAGAGCAAGGGGCTCAATGCCGGCGGCGCGCCGGACGGGGAACTGCTGCGCGAACTGCTGCTGAAAATCTTCTTCGCTTGACGGAGCTCTGCCTATACCAGACCGTGCACGTCGCCCGCGGGCGCGCGCGGAACGTCGCAGCGCATGCGGCGCTGCTCGACGCAGCGTCGCGCGCCCTGTTCGGACGGCCCTATGCACCCGATCCGGCACGGCTCGCAGCCCGCATCGAAGCCCTCGCCGCAGCGGAACGCTACCCGGCAGGCGTCTCGGGTTTCGTACGCCTCGAGCTGACGCCCGAAGGCGGCGAACGGCTGCTCGCGGCCGGCATCTCCCTTTACGACGGGTACGCCCTGCGGAGCCTCTCGCCCGCGGCCGTCACGCTCCGCTACGACCCGCTCTGCCCCGAAGCCCCTACCTCGGCCCGGGAGGCCGCGGAACTGCTGGCCGCACGGCTCGCCGCCCTCCGCGGCGCGGCGGCGGCCGTGCGCTGCGACGCGGAGGAGCGGCTGCTCACGGCCGACGGCGCCCCATTGTTCGCCGTGCGCGGACACACGGTGTACACCGCCCCCGCGCCCGCGAGCGTCGAGGGATGCCTGGCGCGCGAAGCGGTCCGGGCGGCCGGACTGACGCTCCGCGAGGAGCCGCTCCAACGCCGCGAGCTGCCCCGGGCCGAAGAGCTGTTCTACGCCGACCACCGGGGCATCACGGCCCTTTCACGTTGCGACGGGCAGCCGCTCATGATACTCGTCGCCGAACGCGTCGCGGAGGCGCTGGAGGGGCTGTTTCCGAAAAAATAGAAACCCGAACGCCCTCCGCCGCCCTATCTTCGGAGCGTCGAACCGGACCCTGCGCCGTGCGGAAAACCGTCCCGGCAGCAGGGTCGTAAAAACGCTTCAATCATGAAAAAATTCCTTCTCTGCTACGCCGTCCTGACGACGGCGCTGCTCGTCTGCGCCTGCCGCTCCTGCCGCCACGCCCGCGGGGAAAGCCGGCGTCTGGCCGACAACCAGACCGCCCTCGCCTCCGAAGTCGAACGCTACCGCACACGGCTGGGCGAGGAGGCCGCCTCGGTGCAGGCGCTCCGCCTCCGCTGCGCCGAGTTCGAGGAGCTGCGCGCGGCCGACGCCGCCCGCATCCGGCAACTGGGAATCAGGCTGCGCCGGGTCGAAGCCGCGGCGAAGAGCTCGACGCAGACCGCCGTCGTACTCCGCGCGCCGCTGCGCGACACGCTCGTTCCCCGCCGGGCGGCGGTCCCCGCATGGGACACCCTGCGGCGGTTCCGCTGGCGCGATCCGTGGGTCACGGTCGAAGGGTCGATAGGCCGCGACTCGGCCGAATGCCGCATCCGCAGCGTCGATACCCTGCGCCAGGTCGTGCACCGCGTCCCGCGCCGGTTCCTCTTCATCCGCTGGGGCACGAAAGCCCTCCGGCAGCAGATCGTCTCGTCGAACCCCCACACGCGGATCGTCTACACGGAGTACGTCCGCATCGAGCGCTGACCCGCACGCAGCCGCAGGACACACCCCGCCGAATAAAAAATCCGCCTGAACCCTTGCCCTTTTCACTTTGTTGCGTATCTTTGTCCGGTATGGAACGGACTGCAATCTTTCCGGGGTCGTTCGACCCTTTCACGCGCGGCCACGCCGCGCTGGTCGAGGAGGCGCTCAACCTGTTCGACCGCGTGGTGATCGGCATCGGCAACAACACGGCCAAGCAGGGGTTGCTGACCGTCGGAAACCGCAAGCGGCTCATCGACGACATCTACGCCCGCAATCCGCGCGTCGAGGCCCGGGTTTACACGGGGCTGACGGGCGAGTTCGCCGAGCAGATGGGCGCCTGCGCCATCATCCGCGGCGTGAGGAACACCACCGACTTCGAATACGAACGCACGATGGAGGCCACGAACCACCGCATCTACCCCGAGATCACGACCGTGATGCTCTTCACCCCTTCGCCCGTGGCGGACATCTCCTCCTCGACGGTCCGCGAGGTGCTCTCGTTCGGACGCACGGTGGAGGAGTTCATGCCCGAAGGAATCGACATAAACAACTACTTGCAATAAGCCTATGATGGAATTCACAGCCGAAATGATCGCCGGTTTTTTGGGCGGCGAAGTCATCGGCGACAAAAACGCCAAAGTGCACACCGTCTCCTCGATCGAGGAGGGGAAAGCCGGATCGCTGACCTATCTGACCAATCCCAAATACGAACCCTTCGTCTATACCACCGGAGCGTCGATCGTACTCGTGGACAGTTCGTTCACGCCTTCGCGCCCGGTCGCCGCCACGCTCGTCAGGGTGGCCGACGCCGGAGCCTGCGTGCTCCGCCTGCTCGAAATGTACAACGCCGCGAAGCCCCGCCGCACGGGGATCAGCCCCCGCGCCTCGGTGGCCGAAGGGGCCGTCGTAGGCGAGGAGTGCTACATCGGCGATTTCGCCGTCGTCGAAGCGGGCGTGCGGATCGGCAGGGGATGCCAGATCTACCCGCAGGTTTACCTCGGGCAGGGCACGACGGTGGGCGACGGCACGATTCTCTACCCAGGGGTCAAGGTCTATGAAGGCTGCACGATCGGCAGCCGCTGCATCCTCCACGCCGGCGCGGTGATCGGCGCCGACGGCTTCGGATTCCTTCCCAATGCCGAGGGGGGCTTCGACAAGATTCCCCAACTGGGCAACGTAGTGATCGAAGACGACGTGGAGATCGGAGCCAACACCTGCATCGACCGCGCCAAAACCGACTCGACCGTCATCCGCCGTGGCGTGAAACTTGATAACCTGATCCAGATAGGACACAACGTGCAGATCGGCGAGAACACCGTTTCGTCGGCGCAGACCGGCATCGCGGGGACTTCGAAGGTCGGGGCCAACTGCTTCCTCGCGGGGCAGGTGGGCATCGCCGACCACGTGACGATCGGCGACCGCGTGAAGATCGGCTCGAAGAGCGGTCTGGACAAGGACGTGCCCGACGGGGAGATCCGCTTCGGCTACCCGGCGCTGCCCGGCATGCAGTACCACCGCGCGGCCAATGTCTTCAAACGGCTTCCCGAGCTGGACAAACGGGTCCTGGCCCTGGAGAAAGAGATTACGGAACTTAAAAAATAACTGACGACCATGAAAAAGATCCTGACACTCGCAGCGGCCGCCGCCGTGCTGTGCAGCTGCGGCAATAACGAAAACCGGTATGTCGTCGAGGGCAATCTCGAAGGCATCAACGAGACGGTCTATCTGTTCGACCGGCAGCAGCAACTGCTCGACTCGGCCAAGGTAGAGAACGGCGCATTCCGCATCGAAGGCGTGGCCGAAGCCCCCGCGAGCGCCATCCTGACCGATGCCCGCGACATGCGCGGAACGTTCGGCGTCATGCTGATCCTCGAACCGGGCACGATCACGGTGGCCCGCAGCGAGCAGGAGCAGAACGCCCTGTTCGCGACAGGCACCGTATCGAACGACGCCAACACGGCCTACATGACCGCCGGCAGCGAGCTGATCCGCGAATTCCGCGATCCGGAGACCACCGACGAGCGCCGCGAGGCCATCGAGGAGGAGTACGAGGAGCTGGGCAGCCAGGCCCTCGAGCAGAACCGCAACAACTATTTCGGCGTGGTGATGCTCTCGCAGCAGGCCTACGGACTTTCGGGCCAGGAGATTCTGGACGAGATCGCCCTCTTCCCTGCGGAGTTGCAGCAGACCGGGGAAATGACCAAAATCAGGGAGAACGCCGAGCAGAAGCTCAAGACCGACGTGGGACAGCCCTATATCGACGTCGTACAGCCCGACGCCGACGGCAAGGAGGTGTCGCTCAAATCCGTCGTAGAGAACCCGGCGACGAAATACGTCCTGCTCGACTTCTGGGCTTCGTGGTGCGGTCCCTGCATGGGCGAGGTTCCCCACCTGAAGAAGACCTACGGGGAGTTCCACGATAAGGGATTCGAGATCTACGGCGTGTCGTTCGACAACAACCGCGACAAGTGGCTCGCCGCCGTGAAGGACAACGGCATGGACTGGATCCACGTGAGCACGCTCGGCGGATTCGACAACCAGGCGGTCAAGGATTACGCCGTACAGGCCATTCCCACGAACCTGCTGATCGACCGCGAGGGCAGGATCGTCGCCAAGAACCTGCGCGGCGAGGCGCTCTACGAGAAGATCGGGGAGCTGCTGAAATAGCCCGTTCCGCCCGACCCTGCGCCCCTCCGGTTCCGGTTCGCCGTCCGGAGGGGCGCTTTTCCGAATCCGTTTCACCGCAAACCGCACACGCCGTTGGCTGACAAGACATCCTACCGCATCATGGGCATCGACCCCGGCACGAACTACATGGGTTACGGCGTGCTGGAGATCGAAGGGCACACGCTGCGTCCGGTCGTGCTGGGCGACATCGACCTGCACCGGATCGCGGATCCCTACGCCAAGCTGCGCTACATCTTCGAACGCGTCGGCGCGCTGGTCGATACCTACCGTCCGCAGGAGGTGGCGCTCGAATCGCCCTTCTTCGGCGAGAACGTGCAGTCGATGCTCAAGCTCGGGCGGGCGCAGGGCGTGGCGATGGCCGCCGCGCTGAGCCGCGGCCTCGACGTATTCGAATACGCCCCCATGCGCATCAAACAATCCATCACCGGACGCGGCTCGGCCGCCAAGGAGCAGGTCGCCGCCATCGTCTGCCGCACGCTGGCCGTCGAACGGCCGCCGAAGCGGCTCGACGCCACGGACGGAATGGCCGTGGCCCTGTGCCACTACTTCACGACCTCCGGCCCGATGAACGCCCTGCTGGGAAACGACCGCGTCAAAGGCCTCGGCGGAGGCAAAAAGGCCGCCTCGAAGGGCGGATCGCAAAGCTGGGAACAGTTTCTGAAAAAACACCCCGACCGGGAGATCAAATAATCCGCACCGCAATGCAATAGCAATCAACGCATTGCACTACGGAGACAGAAATTCGGCAATTTTTTCCCGAAATTATTTGCGAGTTTCGGATTTCCGCCGTATATTTGCACTCGCAATTCGGCGCCGTAGCTTAATTGAATAGAGCATCTGACTACGGATCAGAAGGTTACAGGTTTGAGTCCTGTCGGCGTCACAGGAGAAAGAGAGTCCAAAAGGCTCTCTTTCTTGCATTTAGGGAGTGCCCGAAGAAGAAGGAATGGAAATCCGTCCCGCGGCGGACAGGATTCACATTCCGGAAAGGGCCGGAGCAAAAAAACGGAAAAACCGAAAACCGGGAAAGCCCCCGGGAACCGCGCTCAGAAAACCGGAAAGGCCCCGAAGCCGGACGAAGGAACCGGGAGGAAACCCGAAAAAAGGGGATGCCCGACAAAGTCTCCTCCGCAAGCAAAAATCACCCCTGTCGGAGATTGCTCCGACAGGGGTGAACACGTAACCGAACTCGTCGGACTGCCTCTTGTACCGGCAGTTCCGGCCGCCGGCCGGGCTTCTCTACAGATTGCGGGACAAATCGCGGGCCTCCACTCCTTCGAATGTCAGCCGGACCGGTTCGATCCGGCCCTCGGCGTCGAACGTCATCCGTTCGATGCACACCTGCCGGTGAGCCCCCTCGCCGTCGCCCAGCGGATGACGGTGATAGACGATATAGTAGTCGTCCGTGCCCGGGATGCGGATCACGGAGTGATGTCCGGCTCCCGTAGCCACGGCGGGGTCCTGCCGCATGATCGTTCCGATGCGTTCGAACGGTCCGAGCGGCGAATCCGACACGGCGTAGGCCACCGAATAGTCGGGGCCCGTCCAGGCTCCCTCGGACCACATGAAATAGTATTTTCCCTTGCGTTCGAACAGGAACGGCCCCTCGGTATAGCGTTCGGGGGTGATCTCCTTGTAGAGCTCCCCGTCGTCGAAAGGTCGGATTCCCGTGAAGTCCTCCTTCAGCCGCACCACGTTGCAGTGGCCCCAGCCGCCGTAATACATGTAGTATTCGCCCCCGTGTTCGTAAACGAACTGGTCGATGGGCTGCGCGCCGTTCACGATCTCATTGATCAGCGGCTTGCCGAGCAGATCGCGGTAGGGTCCCTCGGGACGGTCGCTCACCGCCACGCCGATACCGCCGACCTCGCCTTCGTGCACGTCGTTGGCCGCGAAGAAGAAGTAGTAGCGGCCGTCCTTGCGGACGGCGGACGGCGCCCACATGGCCCGCCGCGCCCACGCCACGTCGGCCTGCTTCAGGATGCCGGTGTGCTTCGTCCAGTGCACCAGGTCGTCGGAGGAGAAGCAGTCGAAGGAGAGCTGCTCGTCGTAGGGAAGGCTGCTCGTGGGATAGACCCAGCAGGTTCCGTCGTAAACGACGGCTTCGGGATCGGCATACCATCCCTCGAAAATGGGGTTGCCGCTCCGTTCCGGCGTTCCGGACCCGGCGCAGGAGACGCCGAATACCGTGCACCCCGCCAACGCGAGCAGGCTGAAAAAGCGGATGTTCATAACGTTTCAGTTGGAATTGACGACGCTAAAATACGAAAAAATCCGCCACGGACCCGCAGATCCGCGGCGGAAAATTCGCCGGCGCACGCCCGCGCTCACTTCCGCCCGCCGTCGGGCATCGTCCAGCCGCCGCCCAATGCCTTGTAAAGCTGCACGAGGGCCAGGTGCTCGTCGCGGACGGCATTGCTCAGCCCGATCTGCGCATCGAGGTAACGCCGCTGGGCGTCCAGCACGTCGATGTAGTTGATATTGCCGCCGCGGTACTGGATATTCGCCAGTTTGACGTATTTGCTGGCGGCATCGCGGAGCGTGACGTTCAGCTCGGCCGTCCGCCGGACGTTCCGGTAGGTCACGATGGCGTCGTCGGTCTCCTTGAAAACCTCCAGCACCTTCTTCTCGTAGGCCAGACGCGCCTCGTCGTAGGCCGCCAGCGCGGCACGGTACTTGGCCTGCCTACGGCCGAACCCGAAGACCGGGGCTGCGATCGCCCCCGCCACATAAGAGAAGGGCGAACGGAAAAAGCCCGTCAGCTCGCTGTTCTCCACGCCGCCCGTCAGCGTGAAGGTCAGCCGCGGGAAACGGTCGGCATAGGCCATGCCCGCCTCGGCCATCGCGGCCCGGAGCTGCTGCTCCGAAGAACGCACGTCGGGGCGCCGCTGCAACAGCCCCGAAGGCAACCCGACGGGCAGGCTGTCGGGCATGGTGATGTTCAGCGCCAGCCCGCTCCGCCGCACCTCCCCTCCGGGATAGCCGCCCGCGAGCAGCGAGATGCTGTTCTCCATCATCCGGATCCGCCGTTCGAGATCGGGGATGCGCGCCGCCGTGGTGGCGTACTCCACCTGCGCCTGCTGATAGACCGTCTCGGCCGTGAGGCCCCCTTCGAACCGCAGTTTGGCCTGATGCACGTCCTCGCGCCGCGTCTCGAGCGTCCGCCGCACAATCGCCAGTTCGTTGTCGAGCGCCATCAGTTCGAAATAGGCCGTGGCGACCTCCGCCACGAGCGTCATGCGCATCGCGCGCCAATCCTCCACCGACGCGAGGTATTCGGCCCCGCCCCGGCGTTTGGCCCAGCGCAGGTTGCCCCACAGGTCCAGCTCCCAGCTCACGGAAGCCTTGGCTCCCATTTCGGGGTCGTTGCTGAACGGCTTCTCGTAATAATCGTTCGTCTCGCGGTTGGCATAGACCGAAGCGGAGAAAACGGGCAGCCGGCTGGCCTTGTCGATCCGGTAGAGCTGCCGCATCCGCTCGACGCGCGCGGCGGCCGCCAGCATGTCCTTGTTGGCGGCGAGCGTCCGTTCGATCAGGTCGCACAACGCCGCATCGCCGTAGAACCGCCACCACGCGACGTCGGCGACGGTCGTCGAATCGGTCTGGTCCGGGGAGAGGGTCTCCGGCAGGTTCAGCTCGGGCGACTTGCAGTGCCTGACCGCCGAACAGCCGCAAAGGAAGGCCGCCGCAAGGGCGGCAAGGTATATCGGGATTCGTTTCATCGTTTCAGTTTGGCTTTAAGACGGTAAATCCAGACGAAGAAGAAGGGCACGAAGACGATGCCGGCGGAGATGGCCACGAGCATGCCGAAGAACACGCCGGTTCCGATGCCCTGGCGGCTCGCCGAACCCGGCCCCGACGCGAAGACCAGCGGCAGCAGGCCCAGAATGAAGGCCAGCGAGGTCATGACGATCGGGCGGAAGCGCAGGTGCGCCGCCGTGACGGCCGCCTCGACGATGTCGCGTCCCTTCTCGACCTCCTCCTTGGCGAACTCCACGATCAGGATGGCGTTCTTGGCCACCAGACCCACGAGCATCACCAGTCCGATCTGGAAATAGATGTTGTTCTCCAGTCCGCATATCCAGATGCCCAGATAGGCCCCGATGCCGGCCACCGGCAGCGACAGGATCACGGCCACGGGAACCGACCAACTCTCGTACTGCGCCGCGAGGAAGAGGAAGACGAACAGGAAGGCCAGCGCCAGCACGACGCCCGTTTGCCCGCTCACCCGCTTCTCCTGATAGGAAAGGCCGCTCCATTCGACGCCTATATCCGCCGGAAGATGCTCGGCGACGATCCGCTCCAGCGCATCCATCGCCTGCCCCGAGCTGTAACCGTGGGCCGCCTCGCCGGAGATGGTCGCCGAGGTGAACATGTTGAACCGCTTGATGGTTCCGGGTCCCGTCGTGTAGTCGGTCGTGCCGAGGGCCGTGACGGGGATCATCGCCCCGTCGGCGCCGCGCACGAAGAACAGGTTCAGGTTGTCGCGGCTGGCCCGGTAGGGCGCTTCGGCCTGAATATAGACGCGGTAGATGCGGTTGAACAGGTTGAAGTCATTGACGTAGATCGACCCCGTGAAGGCCTTCATCGTCGAGAAGACGTCCGACATCGAGACGCCCAGCAACTGCGCCTTGTCGCGGTCCACGTCGAAGTAGAGCTGCGGAATGTCGCCCTGCATCGACGACGACAGCCCCGTCAGCTCGGGCGTCCGCCCGGCGTAGTACATCAGCGTATCGACCGCCTGTTGCAGCTCGCCGTAGGTCGTGTTGCCGCGCGCCTCGAGCACCATCTCGAAACCGCCCGACTGCCCCAGTCCGGGAATCACCGGCGGCGTCGAGAGGTAAACCCTGCTCTCGGGATAGCGCGACAGCTCGTCGCGCACGCGCTGCATCACCTCGCCGATATCCTCCGTCTCGCGCTCGTCCCACGGCTTGAGGATGACGGTGAGCTGACTGCGCGCCTGGTTCGTCCCCACACGGGGACTCGACCCCGTCACGTTGAGCACGTATTCGACGTCGGGGTCCTTCTTCAGGAAGCGCACGGCGCGGTCCGTGACCTCGCGCGTCCGCTCGATCGTGGCGCCCTCGGGCAGCTCCAGCTCCACGGTGAAGTATCCCTGATCCTCCTGCGGCATGAAGCTCTGGGGAACCAGTCGGTTCATCGCCCAGATGCCCACCAGCACGATGCCGAAGGCGGTCAGCATCCGCCGCGAACGGCCCAGCGCCCGCACGATCGTCCGGCCGTAGAGGAGATTGCCGCGGGCCAGGAAGAGGTTGATGTAACGGAAACCGCGGTTTTTCTTTCCGGCGTTCTCGGGCCGCAGGAACAGCGAACACATCACCGGACTGAGCGTCAGCGCGACAACAGTGGAGATAATCACCGACACGGCGATCGTGATGGTGAACTGCCGGTAGAGCTGCCCCGTAATGCCCGAGAGGAAACTCACGGGCACGAACACGGCGCAGAGCACCAAGGACATGGCGATCAGCGCCCCGCCCAGGCTGCGCATCGCCTTCTTCGTCGCCTCGTAGGGCGACAGGTGCTCCTCGTGCATGATACGGTCCACGTTCTCCACCACGACGATGGCGTCGTCCACCACGATGCCGATGGCAAGGATCAGACCCAGCAGCGTCAGCAGGTTGAGCGAGAAGCCGAAGACGAGCATCACGCCGAACGTACCGACGAGCGAAATGGGCACGGCGACGATCGGGATGAGCGTCGCGCGCCAGCTCTGCAACGAGAGGAAGACCACGAGGATCACCAGCACCAGCGCTTCGAAGAGCGTGCGGTAAACGTGGTGGATCGATTCGGAAATATAGGTCGTCATGTCGAAGGGCACGTTGTAGGTGATGCCCTCCGGAAAGTTGCGGCTGATCTCGTCCATCGTGGCACGAACCGCACCGGCCACCTCGACGGCGTTGGCCCCGGGCAGCATGTAGATATCCAGCACGGCGGCGTTGCCGCCGTTGATGCCGCTCTCGGTGTTGTAGGACTGCGCCTCGAGCGAAATGTTGGCCACGTCGCGCAGACGGATGATCGACCCGTCGGGATTGGCCCTGACGACGATGTCCTCGAACTGGCTCACCGACGACAGACGCCCCTGCGCCGTGATGGGAATCGTCACGTCCACGCCCTCCATCGGAGCCTGTCCCAGCACGCCGGCCGCCGATTCGCGGTTCTGGTCCTTCAGGGCGTTCTGCAAGTCCTTGACCGTCAGTCCCAGGTCGGCCAGCTTGTCCGGCTCGACCCATATCTGCATGGCGTAGTAGCGGCTGCCGACGTTCGAGACGCGCCCCACGCCCGGAATACGGCGCAACATGTCCAGCACGTTGAGCGTGGCGTAGTTCGAGAGGTAGATTTCGTCGAACTTCGGATCCGACGACAGCAGCGTGATGGTCAGCAGCTTGCTCGACGCCTGTTTCTCGACCGAGATGCCGTTCTGCACGACTTCGGCCGGCAGGCGCGCCTCGGCCTCCTTGATGCGGTTCTGAATATCGACGGCCGCCAGATCGGGGTTCGTCGAGATGTCGAAGGTCACCGTCACGGTGAAGCCGCCCGAGTTGGAACTCGACGACTCCATGTAGATCATGCCCGGCGTGCCGTTGAGCTCCTGCTCGATGGGCGTGGCCACGGCCTGCGTCACGGTCTGCGCGTCGGCGCCCGGATACGAGGCCGAAACCTTCACCACCGGAGGCACGATCTGCGGGTACTGATCGACGGGAAGCAGCGCCAGGCCGATCGCCCCCACGATCACGATCACGATGGACAGGACGGTCGAGAAGACGGGCCTGTCGATGAAAAAGTCGCTCTTCATGGCCTATTCCTCCCCGGTTGCGTTATCCTCCCGGCGGATCGGCGCCACCGGTTCGACCTTCATGCCGTGCTGGAGCTTGTGATACCCCTCGACGACGATCCGCTCCTCGGGCGAAAGGCCGCGCTCGACGACCATCTTGTTGTCGGGAATTTCCGGTCCGGTCTCCACGAACCGCTTCTCCACGACGCTGTCGGGCCGCACGACATAGATATAGGCCCCGCCCTTCTCGATCACCAGCGCCTTCGTCGGCACGACCACGGCGTCCTCCCTGACGTCGAGCAGCAGCTTCACCTTCGTGAACTGCCCCGGCAGCAGGATGTGGTCCGGGTTGGCCATCTCGGCCCGCACGGAGAAGGTTCCCGTCTGGGGATCGACTTGCGGATCGGCGAAATCGACCAGTCCCCGGTAGGGATACTGCGAACCGTCGGCCAGCGTCACGGTGATATAGGGATTCCACTTGCGGGTGGTGTCCTTCTGACCCAGATTGACGTTGCGCGCTTTCGAGCGCAGGTAGTCCAGCGCCGTCATACTGAAATCGACGCGCACCGTATCGCTCTTCACGACGGTCGCCAGCAGCGACTTGCCGCTCGGACCGACCAGCGTGCCGATGTCCACGTTGCGCTCGGAAATGTACCCCGAGACGGGTGACTGCACGGTGGTGTAGCCCAGCGTCATCTCGGCTTGCGTGAGGTCGGCCTCGCACACCACCACGTCGGCCGCGGCGCTCTCGTAGGAGGCGATGGCGTTGTCCAGGTCGAGCTGGCTGGCGGCGTTCTGCTCGTAGAGCGGCCGGATGCGCTCCAGGTCGCGCTGCGCCTTGAGCGCCTGCGCCTTGGCCTTGTTGAGCTGCGCCTTGGCCTTGTTCACGCGCGCCCGATAGAGTTTGGGGTCGATGACGAAGAGCGTCTGCCCCTTCTTGATATACGTGCCTTCGGTGAAGAGCATCCGCTCGAGATAGCCCTCGACGCGGGCGCGGATCTCGACGAACTGCTGCGCGCGGATGCGCCCCACGTACTCGCCATAGACGCTCACGTCCTCGACCTCCACCGGTTCGGCCGCCACGACCGGCAGCACCTCCGGCACGGGACGCGGCCGCAGCCACCACCAGACACCGCCGCCGGCCGCCAGCAGCGCGCAGACCAGCACGATCCACCGTTTGCGGTTCATCTCGACCGACACATGCGGAATCCGTTCCGCCACTCCCCTCTTCAGTTTGTCCAGATCCAGATTCTTCAGATCGGGTTTCATTCTTTCGAAATTCATCTTACTTTTTTGTCTGTTTTCGCCGCAGTACGGGCACGGCCGCACGCGGGCTTATCGTCGCGAAAGGGACAAACCGCGGACCAATCCGGCCGCCGCAAACGCAAAACGGTCATTTCCAACCCCCTAACGGAACGACGGGACAAAGATACGCAAAAAAAACGTGGAAACGTTCCACACCCGCCGGGGAGATATTCCACAACCGGCTGCCCGGCGGGGCGCGTTGTCCGGCCCGCCGGAGGCCGGAGGCGCTCCCCGGAAACGCCCGCCGGACGTTTCCGGGGAGCGGCGAAACCCGGAAAACGCATCCCCGGTACATTTTTCCGCCACTCCGGACACACTTTGGCCGGCTTTTTGCGACATTTATATATTTTTTTGTTCCGCAAAAGGTGAATTTTTGCGACGAAAGCTGCATTTTGTCGTATATTTGCATACGATTTCCGAACCTAAACCGCACTTTCGCACAATGAACAAAAAGAAGAGATGGATTACGACCGCCGCGATTCTCGCCGTATTCTGCGCTGCGCTGGGATATTACAATTTCCGTCATGACAGCCCCGACGCGGAAGCGGGACCGGAGGCGCTCCCCGCGCCGCGACAGAAGAACGTCCTGAACGTGAACGGAATGGTCATCCGCCCGCAGACGCTCACCGACGGCATCACGACCATCGGCAACCTGCTTCCCGACGAGGAGGTGGACCTCTCGTTCGAGACCTCGGGCAAGATCGTGGAGATCAATTTCCGGGAGGGAACCGCCGTGCGCAAGGGCGAGTTGCTGGCCAAGGTGAACGACAAGCCCCTGCAGGCGCAGCTCTCGCGCTACGAGGCGCAGCGCAAGCTGGCCGAAGACCGCGTCTATCGCCAGAGCGCCCTGCTCGAAAAGGACGCCGTGAGCCAGGAGGCCTACGAACAGGCCCGCACCGAACTGGCGATGCTCTACGCCGACATCGACATCGTGAAGTCGAACATCGCCCTCACGGAGCTGCACGCCCCCTTCGACGGGGTGATCGGCCTGCGCAACGTCAGCGAAGGCGCCTACGCCTCGCCCGACGTCGTGGTGGCCAAGCTCACGAAAATCTCGCCGCTGAAGATCGACTTCTTCGTCCCCGAACGGTACGCCAACCAGATCAAGCCCGGCACGCGCCTCACGTTCACCGTCGAGGGGCGCGACGAGCAGTTCCGCGCCGAGGTTTACGCCACCGAGTCGAAAGTGGACATCGAGACCCGCACTTTCGCCGTGCGCGCGCTCTTCCCCAACCGGCAGGGCAAACAGCTCCTCCCGGGACGCTTCGCCGACGTCAAAATCCGGATGCACGACATTCCGGACGCCATCGCCATCCCGACCGAGGCGATCGTCCCCGAAATGGGCGTGGACAAGGTTTATCTCTATAAGGGAGGCAAGGCGCGGGCCGTGACCGTCCGCACGGGGCTGCGCACCGACTCCTCGATCCAGATCATCGCGGGCCTCAATGTCGGCGACACGATCATCACCTCCGGCACGCTGCAACTGCGCACCGACCTGCCCGTGAAACTCGACACCGTAGAATAAACCCGCCGCCGCATGAACATCTCCGAATTGAGCATCCGGCGGCCCGTCATGGCCACGGTGCTGACCATCATCATCCTGCTGTTCGGCGTCATCGGATACACCTACCTCGGCGTACGCGAATACCCGAGCGTGGACAACCCGATCATCTCCGTGACATGCTCCTACCCGGGCGCCAACGCCGACGTGATCGAGAACCAGATCACCGAGCCGCTCGAGCAGAACATCAACGGCATTCCGGGTATCCGCTCCATGTCGAGCACCAGCCAGCAGGGGCAGAGCCGCATCACCGTCGAGTTCGAGCTGTCGGTGGACCTCGAAACCGCGGCCAACGACGTGCGCGACAAGGTGTCGCGCGCGCAGCGCTACCTGCCGCGCGACTGCGACCCGCCGACCGTGGCGAAGGCCGACGCCGACGCCACGCCGATCCTCATGGCCACGATTCAGAGCGACAAACGTTCGCTGCTCGAGCTGAGCGAAATCGCCGACCTGACCGTCAAGGAGCAGTTGCAGACCATCAGCGACGTCAGCTCGGTCGAGATCTGGGGCGAGAAACGCTACTCGATGCGCCTGTGGCTCGACCCTGCGAAGATGGCCGGCTACGGCATCACGCCCGTGGACGTCAAGGAGGCGCTCGACCGCGAGAACGTCGAACTGCCGTCGGGCAGCATCGAGGGCAACACCACCGAGCTGACGATCCGCACGATGGGCCTGATGCACACCACGCAGGAGTTTAACGACCTGGTGATCCGCGCCGACGCGGGCCGCATCATCCGCCTGAGCGACATCGGCCGCGCCGAACTCGGTCCGCAAGACACGCGCAGCTACATGAAGATGAACGGCGTGCCGATGGTCGGCATCGTCGTCATCCCCCAGCCGGGCGCCAACCACATCGACATCGCCGACGAGGTTTACCGCCGCATGGAAACCATGCGCAAGGACCTCCCCGAGGACGTGGTGACGGGCTACGGATTCGACAACACGCGTTTCATCCGCGCCTCGATCGACGAGGTGAAGCAGACCGTTTACGAAGCCTTCGTGCTGGTCATCATCATCATCTTCCTCTTCCTGCGGAACTGGCGCGTGACGCTCATCCCCTGCATCGTGATCCCCGTCTCGCTCATCGGCACGTTCTTCCTCATGTACCTGGCGGGCTTCTCGATCAACGTCCTCTCGATGCTGGCCGTGGTGCTCTCGGTGGGTCTGGTCGTGGACGACGCGATCGTGATGACCGAGAACATCTACATCCGCATCGAACGCGGCATGACGCCTTTCGAGGCGGGCATCGACGGCGCGAAAGAGATCTTCTTCGCCGTGCTCTCCACCTCCGTGACGCTCATCGCCGTCTTCTTCCCGATCGTCTTCATGGAGGGCACGACCGGCCGCCTGTTCCGCGAGTTCAGCCTCGTGGTCTCCGGCTCGGTGCTCATTTCGACTTTCGCGGCCCTCACGGTGACCCCGATGCTCGCCACCAAGCTCCTCGTCCGGCAGGAGCGCAAGAGCTGGTTCTACAACAAGACCGAGCCGTTCTTCGTCGGCCTCAACAACTTCTACAGCCGTTCGCTGGCAGCCTTCCTGCGCCGCCGCTGGATCGCCCTGCCGCTGGTCGGCGCGATGGTCGTGCTGATCGGCCTGCTCTGGAGCACGATCCCCACGGAGATGGCCCCGCTCGAGGACCGCTCGCAGATCACGATCAACACCCGCGGCTCGGAGGGCGCGACCTACGAATACGTCCGCGACTACACCGAGGACATCAACCGCCTGGTCGATTCGCTCGTCCCCGAAGCCGAGGCCACGACGGCCCGCGTGTCGAGCGGCAGGGGCAATATCCGCATCGCCCTGAAGGACATTTCCGAACGCAGCCGCAGCCAGATGGAGATCGCCGAGGAGCTGTCGGCCGCCGTGCGCGCGAAGACCAAGGCACGCGCCTTCGTGCAGCAGCAATCGACCTTCGGCGGACGCCGCGGCAACATGCCCGTGCAGTACGTGCTCCAGGCCACCTCGATCGAACGCCTGCAGGAGGTGCTGCCCGAGTTCATGAAACGCGTTTACGAAAGCCCTGTCTTCCAGATGGCCGACGTGGACCTGAAGTTCAGCAAGCCCGAGGCGCGCGTGACGATCAACCGGGACAAGGCCAACCTGCTCGGCGTCAGCGCGCAGGACATCGGCGAGACGTTGCAGTACGGACTGAGCGGCCAGCGCATGGGCTACTTCTACATGAACGGCAAGCAGTACGAGATTCTGGCCGAGATCAACCGCCAGCAGCGCAACAAGCCAGCCGACCTCAAGTCGATCTACGTGCGCGGCGACGACGGCAAGATGATCCAGCTCGACAACCTCATCACGCTCGTCGAGACGGTCGCCCCGCCGCAGCTCTACCACTACAACCGATTCCTCTCGGCCACGATTTCGAGCGGACTGGCCAAGGGCAAGACCATCGGGCAGGGACTCGACGAAATGGACCGCATCGCCGCCGAGGTGCTCCACGACGACTTCCGCACGGCGCTGGCCGGCGACTCGAAGGAGTTCCGCGAAAGCTCGTCGAGCCTGATGTTCGCCTTCCTGCTGGCCATCTTGCTGATCTACCTCATCCTGGCCGCGCAGTTCGAGAGTTTCAAGGACCCGCTGGTCATCATGCTCACCGTGCCGCTGGCCATCGCCGGAGCGCTCGTCTTCATGTGGGGCACGGACCAGACGATGAACATCTTCAGCCAGATCGGAATCATCATGCTCATCGGTCTGGTGGCCAAGAACGGCATCCTGATCGTCGAATTCGCCAACCAGAAGCAGGAGGCCGGCGAGGAGAAGATGGCGGCCATCCGCGACGCGGCGCTGCAACGCCTCCGCCCGATCCTGATGACCAGCGCCTCGACGATCCTCGGCCTGCTGCCGCTGACCGTGGCCACGGGCGAGGGGGCCAACGGCCGTATCGCCATGGGTATCGCCGTGGTGGGCGGCATGCTCGTCTCGACGCTGCTGACCCTCTACATCGTGCCGGCGATCTACAGCTATGTCTCGACCGACCGGAGCAAACGAACGAAAAACGAAGCACTATGAATATGAAACGGGGATTGATTACGCTGCTGGCGGCCCTTCTCTGCATCGCGGCCGCCGCCCAGGAACGACAACCGCAGCCCGGACACGCGGAGACGACGCACGAAACGGGAACGGAACGGCCCGCAGCGGACGACGTGCGCCCGGAGGCGGCATCCGCCCCGCTGCGCTCCGGGAAACCCGGCTCCGGCGCGAAAGGCGGTCCGACGGACGGACGGATCGCCCCCGTACCGGCCGCCGCGCCGGCCGCCGGGGAGGTGCTTTCGCTGCGCGAATGCCTCGAAAAGGGGCTCGAACGCAACTACGACATCCGCATCGTCCGCAACGAGGAGCGCATCACGGACAACGACGCCACGGCGGCCAACGCCGGGATGCTCCCCACGATCGACCTCTCGGCCGGTTACGGAAGCAACGTGAACCGCATCCGCACAACGCCCCGCGAAGGCGACGTCACGACCGCAAAAGGCGTTTACGACGGAACGTTCGACGCCGGGGTGGCGCTCAACTGGACCCTCTTCGACGGGTTCCGCATCCGAACCGACTACCGCAAGTTGCAGGAACTGAAAGAAAAAGGAGCCTTGCAGACCCGTCTCACGATCGAGGATTTCATCGCCTCGTTCACGGCCGAATACTACAATTTCGTGCAGCAGACCCTGCGCCTCGAGAATTTCCGCTACGCGATGGCGCTCTCGCGCGAACGGCTCCGCATCGCCGAGGCGTGGTATCACGTGGGCAGTTCGGCACAGCTCGACGTGTTGCAGGCCCGCGTGGACTTCAATGCCGACAGCTCGCAGTACATGTCGCAGCAGGAGGCCGTCGTGGCCTCGCGCATCCGGATCAACGAGCTGCTCGCCAACGAAGAGCTGGACCGCAGGTTCCTCGTGCGCGACACGGTCATCGCCATCGACGACGCCCTGCAATGGGACGTCCTCGTGGCCGAGACCCGCACGGCGAACGCCGAGCTGCTGATGGCCGACCGCGACAACGCGATCTCCGAGCTGGAGTTGCAGAGCATCCGCTCGCGCAATTACCCCTACCTGAACCTCACGGCCGGCTACGGCTACACACACAACCGCTACGGCAGCGGCACGACGCGGATGCGCGGCCAACTGGGACTGAACGCCGGATTGCAGGTGGGCTTCACGATCTTCGACGGCAACCGCCGCCGCGAACAGCGCAACGCCCGCCTCAACGTCGAGAACACGCAGCTCACGCGTCTGCGGCTCGAACAATCGCTCATGGCCGACCTGTCGAACTTCTGGCAGGCCTACCGCAACAACCTCGAAGTGATCCAGCTCGAACGGGAGAACCTCGTCGCGGCACGCGAAAACTACCGGATCGCCATGGACAGGTATCTGCTGGGCGACCTCTCGGGAATCGAGATGCGCGAGGCGCAGAAGAGCCTGCTCGACGCCGAAGAGCGTATCCTGACGGCGCAGTACAACACCAAGCTGTGCGAAATCTCGTTGCAGCAGATCAGCGGCAACGTCACGGCTTACATGCAATAACCGCCCGGGCGTGACCCACGCCCGTGTGCGGCCCGGGCCGGCGCATTCCGGCATCCGGTCCGAATCCCGTTACCACGTCCCGCCCCGGCCGCCGAACCCGTGCCGGGGCGGAGTCGTTTTTCCAAGAGCCGATTCCACGAACGAGACCACGGCCCCCCCGTTACCGGCCCGGTTCGGGCACATCGCCCGCCCCGGGGACCGCGGATCCCGGGGACCATTCCCCCCCCTGCCGCAGCGCCTCTCCGAATCTACCCCGCCCGGTCCGCCGGCCCCGGCTTTCGGGTCTCTCCATCCGTCCGGATTCCCGGCAACTGCGCATGCGTGCGGCCTCCGCACCGCATGCCACCGCCTACCCGCACCGCAAATCGCATCATAGGCCGCACGCGCCTCTCCGGCTGCTGCCCTTCCCCCCCCCGCCAACCGCCCGTACATACGACGTCCCGCCCGGTCTGAATCCGGTTCCCCCGGTTGTCACCCCTTCCGGTCGCCGCCCCACACATACGTTGCCCCGCCCGGTCCTTATCCCCTCCGGCCACTGTCCCTGCCTCCCACACATACGGCGCCCGGTCCGGATCCGGCCCCGGTCCGCCCCATTCTCCCTATTCCCTTCGCTCCGTTCTCTCTTTATTCCGCCTCTTTTTCCCGCCTTCTCCTCCGCGCGTTTCCCTTTCCGAAAATATTTTCCATAGGAAATTTGTTTTATCGGAAAATAAATACTACCTTTGTCCCGTTATCACTTACGAACAACGACGAGAACGCATGAAAAAACTGATGGCGGCCGCACTGGCCCTTCTGACGCTCACGGGCGTCTGCGAAGCGAAAGCGAATGACAACAAAAACCAGAAAACGAATATGAAAACGATCGCACTGAACAAGGCCGATTTCCTGAAGAAGGTGGCCGACTACGAAAACAATCCCGAAACGTGGAAATACCTCGGCGACAAGCCCGCGCTCATAGACTTCTACGCCACGTGGTGCGGCCCCTGCAAAGCGCTCGCTCCGGTGCTCGAGGAGCTGGCGGCCGAATACGGGGACCGGATCTACATCTACAAGGTCAATACCGAGGAGAGCCAGGACCTCGCCGCGGCCTTCGGCATCCGTTCGATTCCGACGCTGCTCTTCATCCCGCTCGAGGGCGATCCGCAGATGGCCGTCGGAGCCATGCCCAAAGCCACGCTGAAAGCCAATATCGACCGGATTCTGCTCGGCAAGTAACGATGGCGTTTACGATCGACCCCGGGCTATGCCCGCAGAACCACCGCTGCCCGCTCGTCGCGGCATGTCCCGCAGGGGCCATCTCGCAGGAAGGGTTCGCCCTTCCGGAGATCGACCCCGGGCGGTGCGTCGAATGCGGTCTGTGTGCGGCCGCCTGCGGCAGACAGGCCGTCCGCGAACGCAACTGACCCCGACCCAAGATGGAGCGACTTTGCAAGATACGCGACCTGCAACACGCCGTGGCCCGCTTCGAGGCGGCTTTCGAACGCCGCTACGGACTGTGCCTGAACGAAGGCATGACGCTCTGCACCCTCTCCAGAAGCGGGCGGCTCTGCCCCGGGGAGCTGGGCGAACGGCTGGGACTGACCCCCTCGAACACCTCGAAAGTGCTCCGCGCCGTCGAATCCAAAGGACTCGTGAAGCGCGAACCGGGCTGTGCGGACCGCCGGCAAATGTACTACTCGCTGACCGGGGAAGGGCGTGCGCTGCTGGCCGCGCTCGACTGCCGGGAGGTGGAGATTCCCCCGCTGCTGCGGGAGCTGCTCGGCGAGTGACCGCAGCCGCAAAGGCAGCTCCCTACCGCAGTCCGTCTCGGAACAATCCGCGAACGACGAAAAAAATCCGTACCTTTGCCGCATGGAACCGACCTCGCGCAAATACCTCTTTTTCGACCTCGACGGCACGCTGACCGACTCGATGCCGGGCATCGCGCGCGCCGTGCAGTACGCCCTGCGCCGTTTCGGAATCGACGTGCAGGACCTCGCCGCGCTCAAACCGTTCCTCGGTCCCCCGCTGCGCGACTCCTTCATGGAGTTCTACGGCATGAGCCCGGAGGAGGCCGACCGGGCGGTGGCCGTCTCGCGCGAATATTTCGTCCCGCGGGGCATGTTCGAGAACGAACTCTATCCCGGCATTCCGGAGCTGCTCGCCGCCACGGCGGCCGCCGGACGGGTGAACGTCATCGCCACGTCGAAACCCCAGCCTTTCGCCGAACGGATCGCCGCGCATTTCGGCATCGACCGCCACTTCCGCCTCATCAGCGGCAGCACGTTCGACGGCCGGCGGAAGACCAAGGCCGACGTCATCCGCCACGCCCTCTCCGCGCTCGGCATCGCCCCCGGCGAGGCGGTGATGATCGGCGACCGCCGCTACGACGTCGAGGGAGCCGCCGAGGAGGGGCTCCCCGCCATTGCGGTGGAATGGGGTTACGCACCGCCGGGCGAGCTGGAGGCGGCCCGCCCGCTACGGATCGTCCCCGACGTCGAAACACTGCGCCGCCTGCTGCTCGGGAACGAATAAGCGATTGTTTTTCAACGAGATATTCCGCCCCGACTATAATCCGAAACCACACCCGTTCGGGGGGGGGCGGCTTCTTATTGATTTTCGATAAAAAATAATTGTTTTTCATTTTTTATTCATTATCTTTGTTGCCGGGGATTCCGGGCGGAGTGACAAATCGTCACATTCGCCGCAAAACAGGACGACGAACAGCGCAAAGACGATGATCAAACTGGAAAATATCAACAAGACCTACAACAACGGCTCGCCGCTGCACGTGCTCAAGGGCATCGACCTCGAGGTGGAGCAGGGCGAGCTGGTGTCGATCATGGGCGCCTCGGGATCGGGCAAATCGACCCTGCTGAACATTCTCGGCATTCTGGACGACTACGACAGCGGCAGCTACTACCTCGCCGGACGGCTCATCAAGGGACTGTCGGAGACGCAGGCCGCCGCCGCCCGCAACAACATGATCGGATATATCTTCCAGTCGTTCAACCTCATCAGCTATAAGAACGCCGTCGAGAACGTCGCCCTGCCGCTCTACTACCAGGGCGTCGCGCGGCGCAAACGCAACGCCCTGGCGCTCGAATACCTCGACATGCTGGGACTGCGCGACTGGGCCGAACACATGCCCAACGAGATGTCGGGCGGGCAGAAGCAGCGCGTGGCCATCGCGCGGGCGCTCATCAACAAGCCGCAGATCATCCTGGCCGACGAGCCTACGGGCGCCCTCGACAGCAAGACCTCGCAGGAGGTGATGAACCTGCTGCGCAGGGTGAACGTCGATATGGGCATGACGATCATCTGCGTCACGCACGAACAGTCGATCGCCGACCAGACCGACAAGATCATCCGCCTGCGCGACGGCGTCATCAGCAGCATCACCGAAACCGGGCTGGGACAACGATGAGGGAGCTGCTGCTGGAAATATGGACTTCGGTGCGCCGGAACAAGCTGCGCACGTTCCTCACGGGCTTTTCGGTCGCGTGGGGCATTTTCATGCTCGTCATTCTGCTCGGATCGGGCAACGGGCTCAAGAACGGTGTCGAATCCAATTTCGGCGACTACGCCACCAACTCGATCGACCTCTACGGCGGCTGGACCTCGAAACCGTGGGAAGGCTACGACCGCAACCGCCGCATCCGCCTGACGAACCGGGACCTCGAAATCCTCGAACGGGAGTTCCCCGAAGTCGAGCAGGTCGCCGCCAACACGTGGCTCTCGTCGAAAAAGATCGCCTACGAGGGGGAGTTCATGGACGTCTCGCTGCGCGGCTCGCTCCCGGAAGTGGCCCGGATCGAAGGCATCAAGGTCGCCAGGGGGCGTTTCATCAACGACGCGGACATCCGCGACTACCGCAAGTCGGCGCTCATCGACGAGGCGACGTCGCTCGTGCTGTTCAAGGGAGCCGACCCGCTGGGCAAGTTCGTCCGCGTGGACAGCCTCACGTTCAAGATCGTCGGAGTCACGCAGGGCGACGCCATGCGCAACAACGCCGTCTGCATCATTCCCCTCTCCACCGGGCAGCTCATCTACAACGCCAACGAACCCTACGTGAACAACGCCATCATCACCGTGCGCGACATCCGCACCGACGCCGAGATGGAGGATTTCGAGAAGCGACTCACGGGCCGGCTGGCCGCCGAGCACCACTACGATCCGACGGACGAGAGCGCCATCTGGATCAATAACACGATGGAGCGGTACAAGGACATGATGATCGTCTTCGGCGGCATCAACCTCTTCGTCTGGATCATCGGCCTCGGCACGCTGCTCGCGGGCATCGTCGGCGTGAGCAACATCATGCTGGTAACGGTGACCGAACGCACGGCCGAGTTCGGCATCCGCAAGGCGCTCGGCGCCAGGCCCCGGTCGATCATCCGGCTGATCCTCACCGAATCGGTGATGATCACCGCGGCCTTCGGATACATGGGCATGGTGCTCGGCGTGGCCGTGATGGAGGCGGTGAACTACTACCTGACGCAAACTCCGGCCGACACGTCGGAGACGGGCTTCGCCCCGACGATCTTCCTCGATCCGACGCTCAATCTCGGCGTGGCGGTGAGCGCCACGGTCGTGCTCGTCATCGCGGGACTCATCGCCGGCTACGTCCCGGCCTACCGCGCCGCCCAACTGAAAACGATCGACGCCTTGCGCTATAACAAATAGAGAGACGATGGGATTCTTCGACACAGACCGCTGGAACGAAATCTGGCAGACGATCCGCCGGAACCGCAAGCGCAGCATCATGACGGCGCTGGGCGTCTTCTGGGGCATCTTCATGCTCACGGTGCTGCTGGGCGCCGGCATGGGGCTGGGGCGCCTATTCCGTGCGCAGTTGGGCGAAACCTCGACCAACACGGTGCTGATGAACCCCGGCCGCACGTCGGTCCCCTACAAGGGAATGCCCACGGGCCGGTGGTGGAACCTCGAGAACGACGACATCGCGGCCGTGAAGGAGCTTCCCGAAGTGAAATACGCCACGGGCATGGTATGGGCCAGCCAGTTCTACGCCAGCCGCGGCGACCGCAAGGGAGAGTACGCCGTGATGGGCCACATGCCCGACTATCAGAAGATCAATCCCGAGAGGCTCCTCTTCGGCCGCTACATCAACGAGCTCGACATGGAGCGCAAGCGCAAGGTGTGCCTCATCGGCACGCAGATATGGAAAGACCTTTTCCCGGGCGGCGAAGACCCCACGGGCGAGATCATCACGTTGCAGGGCACGCAGTTCACGGTCATCGGCGTCCAGAAACGCCAGAGCCAAATGATGTCCTTCAGCGACGTCGAACGCACGATCGTCCTCCCCGCCACGCTCGTGCAGCAGATGTTCGGCATGGGCAGAACGATCCACATGCTCGCCGCCGTGGGCGGCAACGACGTGCCGCCCCGCGTACTGGAACGCGCCGTCAAGGAGCCCGTCTTCGCGCGCCACATCATCTCTCCGGACGACCCGAAGGCGGCCTGGGTGATGACCACCGCCGAGTTCATCACCAAGATCAACAGCCTCTTCCGGGGAATCGGTCTCCTGACGTGGATCGTCGGCCTCGGCACGCTGCTCGCAGGCATCGTCGGCGTGAGCAACATCATGCTGGTCCTCGTCAAGGAGCGCACGCAGGAAATCGGCATCCGCCGCGCGATCGGCGCGCCGCCGCGGGCCATCATTTCGCAGATACTCTCCGAAAGCTTCGTGCTGACCTTCATCGCCGGCGTGCTGGGCCTCACGGCCGCCGTGGGGCTGCTGTCGCTCGCCGACTCGATCTACTACCAGGCCGTCGTCGTCGCGCAGGACGGCACGAACGTCTCGTGGCAGATCTCCTTCCAGACGGGCATGCTCTCGCTGGCGATCCTCGTCGCGGGCAGCCTGCTGGCCGGAGTGATCCCCGCCAGCCGTGCGCTGAAGATCAAGGCCGTGGACGCCATCCGCGAAGAATAGGACGATACGAACGAAACAATACAATGCGATAAAGCTATGAAAAAAGTGCTGAAAATTCTCTCGGGCGTGCTCTTCGTCGCGCTGCTTGTCGGAACGTTCTGGTTCCTGTGGCGGAAAACCCGTCCGGTGAAGATCCTCTACGCCATCGTGCAGCCGGCGACGGACACGCTCAAACAGTACGTGGTGGCCACGGGCAAGGTCCAGCCCCGCGACGAGGTGGAGATCAAGCCCCAGATTTCGGGCATCATCTCCGACGTTTACAAGGAGGCCGGGGAGACGGTCCGCCAGGGCGAGGTGATCGCCACGGTGAAGGTCGTCCCGGAGATGGGCCAGTTGTCGAGCGCCGAATCGCGCGTCTCGGTGGCCGAAATATCGCTGGCGCAAGTGCGGCGCGAATACGACCGCACGGCGGCCCTGCACGAAAAAGGCATCGTCTCGGACGAGGAGACCGAGCAGAGCCGCACGGAGCTGGCGAAGGCCGAGGAGGAGCTGCGCAACGCACAGGAGAATCTCGAAATCGTCAAGGAGGGCATCGCCAGCCGCTTCGCCGAGCTGAGCAACACGCAGATCCGATCGACGATCGACGGCATGATCCTCGACGTGCCGATCAAGGTCGGCAACTCGGTGATCCAGGCCAACACGTTCAACGACGGCACGACGATCGCCACGGTGGCCGACATGTCGAACATGCAGTTCCAGGGCAACGTGGACGAGACGGACGTGGGCAAGCTGCACGAGGGAATGCCCGTGCAGTTGACCATCGGCGCCCTGCAGAACGTCGAGCTGGACGCCCGGCTCGAATATGTCGCCCCGAAATCCACCGAGAGCAACGGCGTGATCCTCTTCGAGGTGAAGGCCGCCGTCGAGATTCCCGAAGGGGTCTTCGTGCGCGCCGGGTACAGCGCCAACGCCAGCGTCGTGATCCGGAGCCGCGAAGGGGTGCTGACCCTGCCCGAAGGGTGCGTGGAGTTCGAGGAGGGCAAGACCTACGTGCAGGTGCTCACCGGCCCCGAGGACGCCGAAGAGCAGACCTTCGAACGGCGCGAAGTGAAGGTCGGGCTTTCGGACGGCGTGAACATCGAAATCACCGAGGGCGTGACCGCTGACGACAAGGTCCGCGGCGCACGCATCGACCAGAAATAACCGCGACCAAACGACTTTCCGCAAGATGAAAACAGGCATCATTCCCATACTCCCGCTCCGCAGCCGGCGCAGCGCATCCGGGCCGTTCCGCAGCGATCGCCGGAGTTCCGGCCGCGGACGGCTCCTGGCCCTCCTCGCACTGGGCCTCGCCGCCCTGCCGTCCGCGCCGCTCCGCGCGCAGACCGCCCCGGCGGAACCGGCCGGGCAGCCGGAAGCCGCCGTTCCGGCCCCGGGCGAACCGTGGACGCTCGAAGCGTGCATCCGCTACGCCCAGCAGCACAACACCGAGGTGCAGCAGCGCGCCCTCGAGGTCGAACGCAACGACATCGAGCTTTCGACGGCCCGTTACAGCCGGCTCCCCGACCTGAACGCCTCGCTGGGCGGCGACGCCTCGTTCGGCCGGGCGCTCACGAGCGACAACACCTACCGTGACAACAACCAGACCTCGGGATCGCTGAACGTCTCGGCCTCGATGCCGCTCTTCCAGGGCATGCGCATCAACCACCAGATCAAGGCCGGGAAATTAGACCTCGCGGCCGCCGTGCAGGACCTCGAACGCATCCGCGAGGACGTGGCGATCAACGTCATGACGCTTTACCTCCAGGTGCTCTACTACAAGGAGCTGGTCGGCGTCTCCCGGCGGCAGCTCGAACTGAGCACCCTCCAGGCCGAACGCAGCCGGGGGCTGGCTGCCGAGGGCAAAGAGCCCGAGTCGGCCGTCTATGAAAGCGAAGCACTCGCCGCCAACGACCGCATGACCCTCACGCAGACGCGCAACGAACTGCAACTGGCTCTGCTCGACCTGAGCCAGGCGCTCAACCGCGAAAGCGCCGCAGGCTTCGACGTCGTCTTCCCCGAGCTGGACAGCCTCACGATCGAGACGCTGCACCGCACGGCGGGGTCCGTCGATGCGGTTTACGCCTATGCGGCCGAGAACCGGCCTCACATCAAGGCCGAGCGGCTGCGCCTCGGCAGTTCGGAGCACGCCGTGGACATCGCCCGGTCGGCACTCTACCCGTCGCTCTCGCTCTCGGGCGGCTACGGCACGGGAGTTTACAGCGCCGACGACTCGAAATTCTGGGCCCAGATTCGCCACAACAGCCGCGAATACGTGGGGCTGTCGCTCGGCATTCCGATCTTCAACCGCCGCGCCTCGCGCAACAACGTCCGCACGGCGAAGATCGCCGTCCGCAACCAGCAACTGGCCGTGACGGCCGCCGAACAGGCCCTGCGCAAGGAGATCGAGCAGGCGTGGTATTACGCCGACGCCGCCTACGCCAAATACCTCTCGGCGGCCGCCGCGCTGGCTTCGGCCGAGGTGGCTTTCCGCTACGAGGAGCAGAAGGCCGCGGCGGGCCGCTCGACCGTCTTCGATTTCAGCGACGCCAAGACGCGCATGGAGAAGGCTGCCTCGGAAGCCGTGCAGGCCAAATACGAGTTCGTCTTCCGCGCCAAGATTCTGGACTACTACCGCGGCGAGCCGTTGCGGCTCTGACCCGGTGTCCGAACCCGGCTCCGGCGTCCGAACGGAACGGCGGCGGGAAGGCGCCCGAAGAGGCTTCCCGCCGCCGTCTTCACCGTTGCAGATCACCTGTCACCGACTGCGGCCGCATTCCTCCGCCCCCGCTTCCGGCGGATCGCGGCACGTCCGGGAGGCCCGCAATGCAAATTTCCGCGCCGAAAGGCGGCAATCCCGAAAATTTGACCTACTTTTGCAGCGGTTAGCACGCACAAGGTTAGGATGGAATGGCTTAAAGATCTGCTCGTCGAGCATTCGGCCCTGCAGGCCGTCGTGGTGATTTCGCTCATCTCGACAATCGGCATCGGACTGGGAAAAATCCGGTTCTTCGGCATCTCGCTCGGCACGGCCTTCATCTTCTTCGTGGGCATTCTGGCCGGGCACTTCGGACTGTCGCTCGACCCGGCGATGCTCACCTATGCCGAGGATTTCGGCCTCATCATCTTCGTCTATGCCCTCGGCCTGCAGGTCGGCCCGGGCTTTTTCAGCTCGATGCGCGCCGACGGACTGCGCCTGGTCTCCCCGGCCATCGCCGTCGTACTCGCTGGAACGGCGCTGGCCGTGGCCCTGAGCTACGCCTTCGGAATTCCGATGCCCGACATGTCTGGTATCCTCTGCGGCGCCACGACCAACACCCCGGCACTCGGCGCGGCGCAGCAGACCCTCCAGCAGGCGGGGCTCGATGCCAACGGCGCGGCGCTGAGCTGCGCGGTGACCTATCCGCTGGGGGTCGTGGGCGTCATCCTGGCGATCGTCACCCTGCGCAAACTCTTCGTCCGCCCGGCGGACATGCCGGGACCCGACGCCGAGCACAAGAAGAACCTCTTCATCGCCAGCTACCACCTCACGAATCCCGCCGTCTTCGGCAAGAGCATCCACGACATCGCCGCCGAGAGCCACCACCACTTCGTCATCTCGCGCCTCTGGCGCAACGGGCAGGTCTCGATTCCTACGTCGGACAGGCAGTTGCAACGCGACGACGTCATTCTGGTCATCACCAACCGCGACGAGGCCGACGCCCTGCGGCTCATCTTCGGCGAACAGGAGCAGAAGGACTGGAACACGGAGAACATCGACTGGAACTCGGTGGACGGACAGCTCATGTCGCAGCGCATCCTGGTGACGCGCCCCGAAATCAACGGCAAGAAGCTCTCGGCACTGCGCCTGCGCAACAACTACGGCATCAACATCAGCCGCGTTTACCGTTCGGGCGTGCAGCTGCTCGCCACGCCCGACCTGAGACTGCAACTGGGCGACCGCCTGACGGTCGTGGGCGAGGCGCAGGCGATCCGCAACGTCGAGAAGATCCTCGGCAACGCCGTGAAGAGCCTCAACGAACCGAACCTCGCGGCGGTTTTCATCGGCCTGATCCTCGGCCTCACGCTCGGAAGCATCCCGATCGCCGTGCCGGGCGTCTCGATCCCCGTGAAACTGGGACTGGCGGGCGGCCCGATCATCGTGGGTATTCTCATCGGCACGTTCGGCCCCCGGATGCACATGATTACCTATACCACGCAGAGCGCCAACCTTATGCTGCGCGCGCTGGGGCTCTCGATGTACCTCGCCTGTCTGGGCCTCGACGCCGGGGCGCACTTCTTCGAAACCGTCATGCGGCCCGAAGGCATCCTCTGGCTGGGCGTGGGCTTCGTGCTGACGTTCGTCCCGGTCGTCATGGTGGGCCTGCCGGCGATGCGGCTGCTGAAGGTCGATTTCGGCTCCGTAGCGGGACTGCTGTGCGGCAGCATGGCCAACCCCATGGCCCTCAACTACGCCAACGACACCATCGAAGGCGACAATCCGTCGGTCTCCTACGCCACGGTCTATCCCGTCTGCATGTTCCTGCGCGTGATCGTCATCCAGATCACGCTCATGCTTTTCATCTAACCGCAGCAGAGCCGGGGTTTTCCGTCCCCGGAGCCGCCGCCGGTTCCGCATTCTCCGCAGCGGCCGGAGCCGCAAATCCCGGCCGGCCGAGCGCCGCCACGTCGTTGCCCGACGGATTCTGAAACACCCTCAGGTCGAAAGCCGGAATCACCGCCAGCACATGATCGAAGACATCGGACTGAATCCCTTCGTAATCCTCCCACACCACGGTATCGGTAAAGAAATAGAGCTGCATCGGAAGCCCCGTCTCCGTGGGCTGCATCTGCCGCACCATCAGCGTCATGCTCCGGTTCACCGGAACCTCCTGCCGCAGGTAGCGGACCAGATAGGCGCGGAAAACGCCCAGATTGGTCTGGTGCAGGCCGTTGATCCTCCGCTCGCCCGGGCCGATGCCGTGCGCGGCGTTGTAGGCTTCGATGCGCCGCTCCGTTTCGTCGATATACTCCCGGACGAGGTCGATCTCCCGGTAACGCGCCAGCATCTCCGGCGTGCAGAACCTGACGCTCGTCATGTCGATCGACACCGAACGCATCACGCGGCGGCCGCCCGAGAGCTGCATGCCGCGCCAGTTCTGGAACGAATCGGAGGTGAGCAGGTAGGGAGGCAGCATGACGATCGTATTGTCCCAGTTGCGGATCTTCACGGTCGTAAGCGACACCTCCTCCACCGTGCCGTCCGCCCCGTACTTCGGCACGGAGATCCAGTCGCCGACCTGCAACATGTCGTTGGCCGAGAGCTGGATGCCCGACACGAACCCCAGGATGCTGTCGCGGAAGATCAGCATGACGATGGCCGCCGAAGCGCCCAGCCCGGTCAGCAGGATCGCCGGGGACTTGCCGATCAGGATGGACACGACGAGAATCGTACAGACCAGCAGCGCGATGCCCTGCGCCGTCTGCCGCAGTCCCTTGATGGGCTTGTTCTGCCAGGCGGGGCGCGATGCGGCGATACGGAAGGCGGCATAGAGCAGCGCGTCGATGAAGCGGAAGACCGAAATGACGACATAGGACTGCATGAGGCGCATCACGACGACGCGCACGCCGGAACGCTCCTCGAACACGATCGGGAGCACGACGGCCAGCAGCACGGCGCTCAGAATGTGACAGGCGCAGCGCAGCACCCGGACGCTGAACAGCGTGTCGTCCCACACGGCGCGCGTACGCGCCACGAGCCGCCGCACGCCGCGGACGATGACCAGCCGGCAGGCGAAATCGAACAGTACGACGAAGAGCAGCACCAGCAGAAAGGCGATCCAGCGATCCCACCCTCCGGTGTCCGACGTGACCCCCAGCCACCCGAGCAGCAAGTCGGTCCAATGCTTGAGTAAGTTCCGCATACTGGAGGAACCCGCAAAATCCGGGCCGCCTCGTGCCGGGCTATCCGAGAATCAGCGCCGCCTCGCTCTCGAAATTGGGGGTGAAGACACCCTTGCCGAGCGAAGCGCGAATCTCCCCGGGCGTCCAGAAACGGCCGCCGTCCAGCTCGTCGCTGGGGAAGATCGCCCCGTCGTACACCGCACGGTGGACATAGACCAGTTCCCGCTCGCGGTCCGAACGGAACGGATAGACGGCGATGCGGAGCGGTGAGAACTCCGTAATGCCCAGCTCCTCGCGCACTTCGCGGCGCAAGGCCTCCTCCACCGTCTCGCCCCAGTCCACATGGCCCCCGACGGCCGTATCCCAGCGTCCGGGCTGAATGTCCTTCCACACCGGACGCCGCTGAAGGTAAAGTTCGCCGCGCGAATTGAACAGGTGCAGGTGCACCACCGGATGCAGCAGCATCGACCCGCCGTGGCACACGCGGCGCGTGGCCCGGCCCACGACACGCCCCGTCTCGTCCACCACGGGAAAAAGCTCCCCGCCGTCGTCGCGACGCGCGGCGGCTTCCGGCCGCACCCTGTCATCGCGCAGCATGACGGGGGTATTTTTTCAGGTAGATGAGCACGGTCAGCATGCCGACGAAGACGAACGCCGCGCCGGGCAGCGCCGTATAACGGTAGTCCAGCCCCCGTTCGATCGGCAGTCCGCCGCAGTAGGCCCCGAGCGCATTGCCCAGGTTGAAGGCCACCTGCACGAGGGCCGCACCGAGCATCTCCCCGCCGCGCGAGTTCTCGAGAATCAACAACTGCTGGGGCGACGACACGCAGAAAAGGCAGGCGGCCGTCAGGCACATGAGCGCCAGCGAGAGGTCGCGGACCTGCGCGCCGAAGAAGATGGCGAGCAGCGCGAGGCACGCCACGCCGAGCGTGCAGCAGACGACCCGCTCGGGCGTGAAACGGTCGGCATAGCGGCCGCCCACGATATTGCCCGCGAACATGCCGAAACCCGCCAGCATGACGACGAGCGTCAGATCGTCCGCCGCGAAGCCCGAGGTGCGGACCATGAGCGGGCCGACATAGCTGTACCAGCAGAAGATGCCGCCGTTGCCGAGCATCACCGAGAGGAGCACCAGCCACGGCGCGAGGCTCCGCAGGAAGCGGAACTGCCCCCGCAGCCCCGTGTCGGGAAGCGCCGGCAGCGCAGGGACCCACATGCGGATCAGCAGCAGGGCGACGGCGCCCCACACGGCGACGATGGCGAACGTGGCGCGCCATGTCAGCGCATGGCTGATATAGGTTCCCAGCGGCACGCCGAAGAGATTGGCGACGGTCATGCCGACGATCATGACCGACACGGCCCCGGCGCGTTTCCCGGGGTCGGCGACCCGTTCGGCGACGATGGACCCCACGCCGAAGAAGGCGCCGTGGGGCAGTCCCGAGACGAAGCGCATGGCCATCAGCGTCCAATAGTTCGGGGCGGCGGCCGCGCAGAGGTTGCCCGCGACGATCAGCCCGGCGAGCACCAGCAGAATGTGTTTCAGCGGACGCGTGCGGGCCACGAGCACCGTGAGCGGCGCCCCGAAGCAGACTCCCAGCGCATAGGCCGAGATCAGATGCCCCGCCTCGGGGATCGATACGCCGAGGCTCAGGGCGATGTCGGGCAGAATGCCCATCATGACAAATTCGGACATACCGAGCGCCAGCGTACCGAACGCCAGCGCGACAAGACTTTTCTTCATCGGGAAAGAATCTGAAACCTGACTTTTCAACCGGCTGCAAAAGTAGTACAAAAACGGCGGAAAGCGCAACGCTTTCCGCCGTTTTTTCCCGGACCGCCACCGGAATACCCCGTCTCCTCAGGGACTCCCGCCCCGCAGGACCGGCACACCGGCCGCAGCCGGACGTCAGAGCTGCGGGCCCGATTCGCGGGGCTGCCCCACCTCGAAACCCAGCGCACGCATCCACTCCACGGTGGCCGCATCGACCTGGTCGTTCCGGTCGGCCCAGCGTCCGGCTTCGGTCAGCTCCCGTTTACGCACCTCGAGCGCCTGCCGCAGCGGGAAATCCGGCCGCCGCAGCCGCGAACGCGCGGCACGCTCCGAGGGGCGCACCCGCCGGCCGAAGACCTCGCGCTGCGTCGGGCGCCGGACACCCTCCCACTTGAATCCCTTCAGATAAAGCTCCCGGTCGGGCGCCAGCTTGGGCAGCGGCGTGATATGCCAGACGGGCTCCTGACGGTAGGTGATCTGCACCACCTGCTTGCCCTCGATATAGAACGAGCAGTCGCCGCTCTCGATGAAACCGACGTCGGTGATCTCGGGCGGCTCGCCGTCCTGCATGTAGTAGATCGTCTGCACGTTGCCGTTCACGTCGTTGCGGTAAATCTCGTTGTCGCGGAACCATGCGGTCATCTCCTTGCCCGCCACCTGGTTGTAGTGCAGCGTATCGAGCTGCGACGACATGATCGGGCTTCCCACGCACTCGGCGCGCGCGAGCTGCTGCCGCTCGGTATAGACGTCGATGACGTCGGACGTGATCTGATTGCCCTGATTCCACAGCACGGGGTTGATATAGAGGTGAATCGTCGAATCGGTGCTGATGGCCGTCATCGAGTCGCAGACCGCCTGGAAATCGGAACGGTAGATCCGCACGTCACGGTAGCCCTTCAGCAGCCGGTAGATCGAATCCCGCAACGGCTCCTGCCCGAGCGAATCGGCCGCCGCGAGCGAGTCGGCCCCGACGGCCAGCGAGTCGCGGGCGAGCGAATCGGCGGCCAGATGCAGCGAATCCTGCTCGACGGCATTGCGCCCCAGCAGCGAATCCAGCTCGCGCAGCTCAGTGGAATCGACCTCGATGCGTTTCCCCTTCCGCGCCGCACGGGCCTGCCGCGCCTTCAGTTTCGATTCGGCCTTGAGCCGCCGGGCCGCGAGGCGCTTCTCCTCGCGCTCCTTCTGCGCCAGCAGTTTGGCCGTCGCCTTCTCCTGCCGCGCCGCGGCGATCTCCTCGAGCTTCTTCTTCCGCGCTTCGGCCTTGGCCGCCTTCTCCCGGGCTTTGGCCTGCCGCGCCTGCTCCTTCAGATAGGCTTTCCGGGCATCCCCCGTCAGCGTGTCGAGCGGATTGACAGCCGGCGTCCGCAACGAATCCGGCGCGCTCCGCAGCGAGTCGGGCAGCGTCTCCGCCGCCAGCGAATCGGGCCGTCCGGCAACGGTCGCCGCAGATTCCGCGGCACGGCGCAACGAATCGCCGCCGATTCCCGCGGAATGCGCTCCGTCCGTCTGCCCGGCTTCGGGGTGCGGCGCGGCCGACACCGAATCGGCCGGCGGAATCTCCCCCGCCGCGCGGGCCAGCGAATCGGCGGCGCGCCGTTCGGCAGCACGCCGCTCGGCCGCCTCGTTGATCGTGAAGAGAAACATCGAATCGGAACGCATGAAGAGCGAATCGCCCTGCGAAAGGTCGTAACTCACCACCGCCGGATCGCGTGTCAGCAGCGCATTGCCCGGCTCCTTCCAGTATTCGCCGTAATCGCCGAAGGCCAGCACCTTGTGCTCCGTGTCGTCGATCTGCACGTCCCGCCGCAAGATCACGTGGTTGCGCGGACGGTAGAAGTCGATGCTGTCGCTCCACATCTCCTGCTTTTCGGTCAGCACGTAGCCGTTGCGGGTGACCAGATAGAGCGTGTCGAGCTTCTCGTAGGCCCCGCGGTCGGCATAGAGGTAGTCGCCGTCGCGGTTCCAGATATTCGTGCGTTCGTAGAAAAAGGCGTTGTCGGTGGCCATGTTATAGACCACCGAGTCGCCCCTGAGTTCGTACTCGTCGTTGCGCATCTCCACCCGCTCCACGGCCACCAGCTCCTTCGCATCGGCATAGTAGTAGCCGCGGACCGCCTCGAGCAGATTCTCGCGGTTCGTGAGCACGCCGCCCCGGTCGAACCGCCCCACGTTGGTCTTCGTATTGAACCGGAAATCGTAGGTGTAGAGCGTGGCGTCGCCGTCGATGACCTTCACGATGTCGGAATAGACCCGCGCCTCGTTCAGGTCGCCGTCGTATTCGGCCCGGTCGCCGTAGATATAGGTCGTATTCTTGTTGATGAGCACGTTGCCGAAGAACTCGATGCGCATGTCCGAATAGCGCACCGCCGAGTCGCACGTGATGACGGCCCCGTTGTGCTGCGCGGCGAAATTCCCCACCAGGAAGACCACCGAATCGCCCGGGGCCACGGGCCCCATGAGGTCCGACTTGAGGTCGATGAGTTTTTTCCCGCCCTCCTCCGGGGCAGGCTGCCGCATACCGCTGCGCGCGGCGAACACCCCCGCGACGGCCAATGCCGCAACCGCTATGGAGACGATCCTGCGCACCGGACTACTTCACCCAGTGTTTGTTCTCGAACTCCCCGTCGCGGAACTCGGGGTCGATATAGACGTACATGCCGTCGATCTTCTTCGAAAGCCACTCCCTGAAGGCCCGCTCCTGCTTGTCATGCAGGGCCATCTCCTCCAGCCGCAGGTAGTCCTCGTTGAGCGAGGCCGTATGCGCGGGAATCACCTCCACGAGCTTGACGATCTTGCCCATCTGGTTGCTCAGCATGTCCTCCGTGAGGAAAGCCCCCGACACCTCGCCGGGCTCGAGCTGGATGAGCGCATTGTAGTCGGGCAGCCGGTTGAAATGGCCGAAATCCTCCTTGAGGAACTTCGTGACCGTCATCTTCGCGTCGGGCATGTAACGCTCCAGCACCTCGTGGTTCGACACCAGACCGCCGTTCATCTTCGACGAGGCATCGTCCGAATAGAGCAGCGCCGCCTTCTCGAAAGTGATCGAATCCTTGTGAATCAGGTCGGCGATGCTGTCCAGTTGCGTCAGCGTCTCGCTCAGCTCGTCGCTCGTGAAGACCGGATGCAGCAGGATATGGCGGAAGTGGTAGAGCTGTCCGCGCTTGTCCAGCAGCTGAATGATGTGGAATCCGAACTGCGACTCGACGACCTCGGAAATCTGGCCGGGCTTCAGCCCCTCCAGCGCCCGGCCGAACGCCTCGTCGAGACCCGACAGCGGCGTGGGGTCCATCTCGCCGCCGCGAATGGCCGTACCGTCCTGCGAATACATGCGCGCGAGGCTCTCGAAACGGGCTTTGCCCGTGATGACGCGCTCGCGCATGTCCAGCAGCCGCTCGCGCGTGCGCTGCTTGGCCTCCTTCATCGACTTGGGGAACTTGGTGATCTGCGCATAGACGTACTGATCGGCGATCAGCGGCAGGCTGTCCTTCGGGATCGACTTGTAGAAGCGCTCGACCTCGCCCGGGATCACCGACACCTTGTTGATCACCTCCTCCTGCATCCGGCTGGCATAGGCCTGCTCCTCGTAGCGCTGGCGGAGTATCTCGCGGAGCGTGAAGATCGGCATGTGGTGCTTGGCCTCCAGTTTCGAGATCGAGCCCTCCAGATCGACCATCTGCTGCACCTGGTTCTCGACGCTCGTCAGAATGCCGCCCTGGTCGATCTCCACCGAGTCGATCTGCGCCTGGTTGTAAAGCAGTTTCTGCGTCATCAGCCCTTCGAGCGCCTCGTTCATCGGGTCGCGGTCGGAGGTGTAGCCCTCCTGCCGGCGCTGCTCGACGAGCTGCCGCGCGTACTCGTCCACCTCGGAGTAGAGGATCGACGACCCGCCCACCACGGCCACCACCTTGTCGAGCATCACCTGCCGCCGCTGGGCCGATGCGCCTGCGGCCGAAATGAGGATCAGTGCCGCCAATATACCTTTTTTAAACATGCTCGTTTGCGTTTAGTTTCTATTTGGTCTCTTCGTTGTCCGTCTCCTCCAGACCATAGACGCTCACCTCGCCGTTCTCCGAGGCGCGGTCGAAAAGCTCCTCCTCGTGACGGCGGATCACCTCGCCCTGCCGCCGGTTGAACAGAATGCGGCGGATGGTCGGCCGCAGGCGTTCGAGCGGAATGGGTTCGCCCTCGCGGCGCACCTCGTCGATCTGGAAATAGTATTGCGAATGGCTGTCGCGCATCTCCTGCACGGCAGTCGTCGCCAGCATCGCGTCGTAATTCTGCGAGCGGAGCGTCGGCAGGTAGCTCAGGAATTCCGGGAAGTCGATCCACTGCTCGCGGAAATCATTGACCGCAAAATCGTTCTTCGCGCAGAGGTCGCTGAAATCCTGCTGCTGCGCCGCCGATCCGGAGGCCATGAGCGACTTGAGCTTCGCGGCCTGCCGGTAGTGCAGCCCCAACCGCACGATACGCCCCTTGACGATCGGCCGGTCGAGCCTGAAATCGGCCTTGTGGGCGTTGTAGTACGCCGCGATCTCGTCGTCGGTGAAGACCGTATCGACCGAACGGTCAACGTAATGCTGGTCCAGCTTGCGGATCAGCAACGCCTGCCGGTACTCCTCCACCATGCGGTCGATATCCCCGGCCGACTCGGAGAAGAGGATTTCGGCCTCCTGCAACTTCAACTGCTTGCGCACCCAGCGGTCCACGTACATCTTCACATAGGCGGCGCTGTCCCCGCCCGTCAGCCCCTGCGGAATGACTCTCCGCACGTCACGCATGCGAAGCTCCCGCCCTCCGGCGCGGGCGACGGTCTCGTCGCCCGAGAAATAGCGGGGCATCTCCCGGCAACCCGCCAGCAGCAACGCACCCGCCGCGACCGTTATTTTCGCTCGCAAATTCATATTCCGAAGGGCAAAGATAGGGTTTTTACCCGTAATTAACGCATCGGTGCGGGGGATTATTACGCCCCGGCCCGATTTTTCTCCGCCTCCTTCATGCGGCGCAGCGCGCGCCACATCATGTAGCCCGAGACGACGAGCACGGCCAGCGCGACGACATAGACCGCCACGTAGAGCGTCCGCCCCGGAATCAGGTCGATCAGCAGCGTGTTCGCATGGCCCGTGACGAGCATCAGGTAAGCCACGGCGTTGTTCAGCGCATGGAGAATCATCGCGGCCCACAGCGAATCGGTGGCGATGTAAACGTAACCGAGCACCAGCCCTACGACGAAGGCATTGACCACCTGTACGGGCTGTCCGTGGAGGATGCCGAAAAAGAGCGACGACACGAGCCACGCGATCGTCACGCCGTAACGCGAACGCAGCGAACCGAGCACCACGCCGCGGCAGATGAGCTCCTCGAAGACCGGCGCGAAGAGCACCAGCGAAAGAATCGTCCAGAAACCGCGTCCCACGTTGATCTGCAGCTCGGGCAACAGGGCCAGCAGCGGTTCGAGCACCACGCCCACGGCGCACATCATCACGAAGGCCCACAACAGCAGCGCCGGATTGAGCCCCCGTGTCGAGAAACGGGCCCAGCGCCCGCGCCCGCCGCGCACGCGACGGTAATAGAGGAGTCCTCCGAGCGCCACGGCCATCGAAACGAAGTAGAGCGCGGCGACCAGCCGGCCCAAAGCCGCAGGCTCCATCGTGTTGTAGTTCGCCCCGTGTCCGGCGAAGAGCGAGAACAGCAGACCGAAAAGTCCCACGAGCGCCTGCGCGCCCAGCGCGATGCCCAGCATGGCGAACAGGTCGCCCGTCGTGGGAAACCGCCGCCGGACGGCGCTCTCCGGCCCCGCTCCGCCCGGTGCGGCGCTTCCGCCGGCGGCTGAAGCAGCCCCTTCCGTCCGCTCCGGTGCGGCATTCCCGTCCTTTCCGGAGGCGGTCTGTTTTCCCCCTCCGGAAGCGGCCGCCCCCGGCTCCGGAAAGACATGCGGCTCCCCTGCGGCGGCAGCGCCGCCCTGTCCGGAGACGGGCTCCGGACCGTTTTCCCCGCGCGGCCCGCGGGCCGCGGCGGTCTCCTGCGACGGGTCTCCGGCATGCGGAGCGGCCGGTTCGGTTCGATTCTCTTCCATAAGCGATTCCGGTTACTTCTCTTTGCGACTTCAAAGATAGTGCAAGAGCGGCGCAATGCCAAATTTATTTGCGTTCCGCCGTCCTTATTTTCCGCCCCGCGTAAAGCGGTGCAGGTCTGCCGGAAGCCTCCGCCGCGGCCGGCCGCACGGAAGCGGGAAACGGGTAATTTTGCATGACGATTGCGGATTTCCGCAGAATTTCACTAAATTTGTCCGCTTATTATACGGTATCGAATCATTATGGCAAAGGTTATCGCATTAGCCAATCAGAAAGGCGGCGTGGGCAAAACCACGACGGCCATCAACTTAGCGGCGTCGCTGGCCCTGCTGGGCAAAAAGGTGCTGCTGCTCGACGCCGATCCGCAGGCCAACGCCACCTCCGGACTGGGTTTCGACATCAACCTGGAGGGCATCTACGAGTGCATCGCCGGGCAGAAGCGCGCCGAAGAGGTGATCCTCCAGAGCCCCGACGTCAAGAACCTCTGGCTGCTCCCCTCGTCGATCGACCTGGTGGCCGCCGACACCGAACTGCCGAAGATGGAGAACGCCCACCACGTGATGAAACGCATCGTGGACTCGGTGCGCGAACGGTTCGACTACGTTTTCATCGACTGCTCCCCCTCGCTGGGCTACACGACGGTCAATATCCTCACGGCCGCCGACACGGTGCTGATCCCCGTGCAATGCGAATACCTCGCGCTCGAAGGACTTTCGAAGCTGCTCAACACGATCCGCAAGGTCAAGTCGGGGCTGAACCCCGCGCTCGACATCGAAGGCTTCCTGCTCACGATGTACATGCGCAACCGCCTGAACAACCAGGTCGTCACCGAAGTCCGCGAACACTTCGGCGAACTGGCCTACGACACAATAATCCAGCGCAATATCCGTTTGGGTGAAGCGCCCTCGCACGGAAAGCCCGTCATGCTGTACGACGCGGGCGCCGTGGGTTCGGAGAACTACCTGAACCTGGCCCGGGAGTTCCTCAAGCGCAACCGCAAAAGCCGCAGCAAATAAAAAAACACGACGATATGAAACAGAAGGGATTAGGCCGCGGACTCGACGCCATTTTCGGCAGCGATCCGATCGACGCCCGGCTCAAGCCGATGAGCCAGATGGCCGAAATCGCAATCGGCGACATCATACCCAACCCCACCCAGCCGCGCACGCAGTTCGACGAGGAGGCCCTCGACGAGTTGGCCGACTCGATCCGCCAGTTGGGCGTCATCCAGCCCGTGACGGTCAAGAAGGCCGCCGACGGCAAATACGTCATCATCAGCGGCGAACGCCGCTGGCGGGCCGCGCAGCGCGCCGATCTCGAAACCCTCCCGGCCTACATCCGCGAGGTGGACGACGAGAACCTGCACGCCATGGCGCTCGTGGAAAACATCCAGCGGCAGGACCTCAACGCCATCGAAATCGCGCTGGGGATGCAGCGCCTGATCGACGAGTGCCACCTCACGCAGGACGCACTCTCGGAGAAGGTGGGCAAGAAACGCTCGTCGGTGTCGAACTACCTGCGGCTCCTGAAGCTGCCCGACGAGGTGCAGCTCGCCCTGAAGGAGGGGCTGATCTCGATGGGGCACGCCAAGGCCATCGCGGGCGCACCCGCGGAGGAGCAGTTGCGCGTGCTGAAGCGGTGCGTCAAGAAGGGGCTTTCGGTCCGTCAGGCCGAGGAGCTGGTGCGCTCGCTCGCCGAAGCGCCCGCCAAGGGGGCGACGGCCGCCGAGGACGAGGAGTACCCCGAGAGCTATTCGCGGCTGGTCGAGCTGCTGGAGCCCTGCTTCTCGCAGGAGATCGCGATCAAGCGCTCGAAAAACGGCGGCGGACGCATCGTGATCGGCTTCAACGACGACAAGGACATCGAACGTTTCATCGAACGTTTCACGAAACGCTCCTGAGCCGGCACGATGGCAAGCCTCCGGACCAGACTCCTGCTTCTCGCGGCGGCCCTCCTGCTGGGGCTGCCCGCCGCAGCGCAGCTCCATCGCGGCGCCCGGACGCTCGTACGGAGCGGTCTGATGCCGAAACCGGACTCGCTGCGCGCCGAACGCGACTCGCTGCGGCTGGCCGGACTGCTGCTCGAAATGGACTCCGTCGCCGCTCCCGACTACGCCGCGGACTCGGCGGCGGTCGCCGCCCTGCGCACCGACGACCGCCGCACGCTCGACTCCCTCGCCGCGGCCCGCTATGCCGCGGCCTTGCAGGGACTCGACACCACCGCCAAACGCCCCCGGCTCAAGAAGGGCTGGTTCATGAGCGACTCCATGTCGCTCTCGAAGGTGTGCTGGCTCTCGACCGTGCTGCCCGGCTACGGACAGGTTTACAACCGGCAATACTGGAAACTGCCGGTGCTCTACGGTACGGTGGGCGCCGGACTGGCCCTCTTCCTCCACGAAAACAAGACCTACAAGCCCCTCAAACGGGCCTACGAATCCTACACGAACACGAGTCTCGCACGCACGCCCGAACTGGACGCCCTGCAAACCAAGATGATCCGCAGCAACACCCGGCGGCAGATCTATCTGGGCATCACCATCGCCTCGTACGTCTATTTCATCGGCGACGCGGCGGTGAACTACTCGACCAACGAGGTCTCCTCGGTCAAGAAGGCCACCACGCTGGCCTGCATCTTCCCCGGCGCGGGACAGATCTACAACAAGAGCTACTGGAAAGTGCCGTTCGTCGTGGGCGGATTCGCCTCGATGATCTACTGCATCGACTGGAACAACCGCGGCTACCAACGCTTCAAGAAGGCCTACAACCAGATCAGCGACTACGAGCAACACCCGGAAAAGTACCCCGACGGCCCGGTGGACGAGTTCGGGGGCCGCTACTCGGCCTCGTACATCCTCAACCTGCGCAACAACTTCCGGCGCAACCGCGACCTCTGCATCATCATCTCGGGTGCGCTCTACGTCCTGCAGATCATCGACGCGCACGTGGACGCGCACCTGAAGGACTACGACATTTCGGACGACCTCTCGATGAATCTCGAACCGCTGGTGGACTACACCTACGTCCCCACGCTGGGCGGCAACCGCCCCGTGTTCGGGTTCAACATGAGTCTCAAATTTTAGACGATGAAAAAACTCCTCACCCTCGCGCTGCTCCTCGCCGTGGCCGCCTCGGCTGCGGCCGCGGACCGCAATCCCCGCAAGAAAAAACGCAACCGCAGAAAGGCGAAGACCGAGCAGGTAGCGGCTCCCGCCCCCGCGCCGGACACTGCGAAGCCCGCGGAAGAGGAGAAACCCGCCGAGGCGGTTCCCGTCGCCGAAGAGGAGCCGCTCAACGACCTCACGCTGGGTCTCTCGGCCGAGCAGGCCGACTCGCTGGTGGCCGTCTGGCGCGAGCGGCAGCAGGCGGATTCCTTCACGGAGTTCTTCGACCGCTTCGTGCTCGAAGACTCCACGGCCGTGGCCGACGCCCCGGCGACCGACGCGGCGACCGATTCGCTCTACGCCGGACGGCTGCGGGCCCTCGTCTCGCCGATCCCGATGCCGTACAACTACATCGTCAAAGGGTACATAAACCGCTACGTCAATCCCCGCTACGGGACGATCGGGCGCATCCTGGGCTCGTCGCAGTACTACTTCCCGATGATCGAGGACGAGCTGCTCAAGGAGAACCTCCCGATCGAGCTGCGCGCGCTGCCGATCATCGAGTCGGCGCTATCCCCCACGGCCGTGTCGCCCGTCGGAGCCGTCGGTCTGTGGCAGTTCATGCCCTCGACGGGCAAGAGCTACGGACTGGAGGTCAATTCGCTCGTGGACGAACGCCGCGACCCGGTCCGCGCCACGCAGGCCGCCTGCCGCTACCTGAAAGACCTCTACGCCATCTACAACGACTGGACGCTGGCCATCGCCGCCTACAACTGCGGTCCGGGCAACGTCAATAAGGCCATGGCCCGCTCGGGAGGCAAGACCTTCTGGGAGATCTACGACTACCTCCCGCGCGAGACGCGCGGCTACGTCCCGGCCTTCATCGGCGCCACCTATGCCTACGCCTACCACCGCCAGCACGACATCGAACCCCAGCCGGCTCCGATCCCCCTGTCGGTCGATACGATCCGCATCGACCGCCTGCTGCACCTGCAACAGATCGCCTCGACGATCGACCTGCCGCTGGAGACCCTGCGGCTGCTCAATCCGCAATACAAGCTGGACATCGTCCCCGCGACGACCAAAAGCTACACGCTGGTACTGCCGCAGCGCAGCGTCTCGCAGTACATCGCCCACGAAAAGGAGATCATGGCCAAGGACTCCATGTACCTCAAGGAGTACATCAACCCGGCCAACATCGAAAAGAAACGCCAGCAGCGCAGCGGCACGGTCTATGTCGTGAAGAGCGGCGACACGCTCGGCGCCATCGCACGCCGCTACCGCGTGACGGTTTCGCAACTGATGCGCTGGAACCGCCTCAAGAGCGCCCACAAACTCCGCATCGGACAGCGGCTCCGCATCGAGGGCCGTTAAACGACATCCGCGCATGACCGCCGACCACGATACCATCGTCGCCCCGGCGACCGCCCCGGGCGGCGCCATCGCCGTCATCCGCGTCAGCGGCGAACGGGCGCTGGCACTCTGCGACACCCTCTTCCGGGGCCGGACGCCGCTCGCCGAAGCGGCCGGATATACGGTGCACTACGGCCGTATCGCGGACGGAGATCGCACGGTGGACGACGTGCTGGCCGCCGTCTTCCGCGCCCCGCACTCCTATACGGGCGAAGATGCGGTCGAGATCTCCTGCCACGGCTCCTCCTACATCGTCTCCGAAATCCTGCGGCTGCTCATCGCCGCCGGGGCCCGCATGGCATCGCCGGGCGAGTTCACCGTCCGCGCCTACCTGGCCGGCAAGCTGGACCTCGCGCAGGCGGAAGCCGTCGGGGACCTCGTCGCCGCCTCGTCGCAGGCCGCCCACGCGCTGGCCTCGAACCAGATGCGCGGCGGCTATTCGGCGGCTCTCGCGGCGCTGCGCGACCGGCTGCTGCACCTGACCGCCCTGCTGGAGCTGGAGCTCGACTTCGCCGAGGAAGAGGTGGAGTTCGCCGACCGCCGGGAACTGCGCCAAACGATGCGGGACATCGCCCGGGAGATCGACCGCCTGCGGGATTCGTTCGCCTTGGGCAACGCCATCAAGGAGGGTGTCCCGGTGGCCATAGCCGGCGCACCGAACGTCGGCAAATCGACGCTCCTGAACCGCCTGCTCGGTGAGGAGCGCGCCATGGTGTCGGAGATCGCCGGCACGACGCGCGACGTCATCGAGGAATGCGCCAACATCGGCGGGGTCCTCTTCCGGTTCCTCGACACGGCCGGCATCCGCACGACCGACGACCATCTGGAGCGAATGGGCATCGAGCGCACGATGGCAAGCATCCGCCGGGCCCGGATCGTCATCCGCCTGACCGACGCGACCGCCCCGGAACCGCCGGAGGAATTCGCGCTGCGGCCGGATCAGACGCTGCTCCGGGTCGTCAACAAACTCGACCTACGCCCCGACGCACCGCTGCCCGAAGGCGCGGTCGGCCTCTCGGCCCGAAACGGCGAAGGCATCGACCGCCTCTGCCGGGCGCTGCGCGAGGCGGTGGACACTTCGGCGCTCTACCACGGCGACGCCGTCGTATCGAACAGCCGCCACTACGCGGCGCTCACCCAAGCCCGCGAAGCCCTCTCCCGCGCCATCGAAGGGCTCGACGAGGGCCTGCCGACCGACCTGCTAAGCGAAGAGATCCGTCAGGTGATCCGCCACCTCGGCTCGATTACCGGAGGCGACATTTCCGCCCCCGAAGTGCTCTCGCACATCTTTTCGAATTTCTGCATCGGCAAATAGAATAACTTATATTGACAATAAGCCAATTACACACTATGCAATATAAAATACCGATAAATGTCACTTAAATAGAGAAAAACAAGCTATTTCAAGAGTCATATTTTCTCTTGTTTGCTTAATTTTCAGCATTTATGTCCCCCGTTTGTTCCCTAAACGGATACAAGGGACAAAATTCTGTCCCTCTCATACAATTTAACGGTGATAAATAGGCAAATTTTATCAGTACCACTAAAACTTATCCAAATTACAAACAATATCCGAATAGAACTGAATTGTTTTTCCCGCCAAAATTTCTGCTGATAATCAACCGAACAAACACCTTCTTATCAGTACGTCTCCATAAATCAGTCCGTATCTCCTGTGTCGTGGCAGACTCTGCGAGATTACAAAGTATGTAGCGCGTAGCACCCACATTATCTTTATTCCAAACTTCGACGGAATTGCTCATCGGAAGCACAATTGGCAGGTATACTCAGTATGTCCACAACCAGTGTCATTACATCATTGCCAACAGAATTCGACTCTTTTATTTTACTGATAATATCCATAAAGATTCGAGTCAAATCACGTGTATTGGGATAGTCCGTGATATTTCTGCGAACAAAATACTTAGCAAGGAATCGGATAAGTTGGTTGATTTAATCTTCTAGTAACGGTAAGTTTTTTCTTATTTCTCATCAAGTACATGAGAAAAAGGTAAGAAGACGCTCATGCTTTTCCACACGAAATATTCGTCATTCCAATTAATCCGCGACCAAAGCGTTCTCAGGACATAGTCGATGTCACCGACACTGACAGCCTGATTTTAATAGTATATCATATCACATTTTCCCGGAACATCCACCGTCATTGCAGCCCCTTCCATCACGTCCTAATATAGCATTCGTGGTTGCCCGAAACAATCAGCAGCACATAGTTCTCCGAGCCCATTCCCAGAAGGACAGCGGAGCAACCTTGGCTCTGAGATAGAAAATATCCCCAGCCAGCACCAGAACATCACCTGGTACAAGCAATTCGTCATGTTTAAGATATCTGCTGTTCTCTTGGAACTCTATGTGCAGATCTCTCATGTATCGTTCTTCATCTTATTGTCCTTCTTTCTTGATTGTTCAACTTACTTTCACTTACCATTTTATGCTTCGGTTATGACGGAGAAGAGCACATTGTGCAAACGTCACCAACAGACACAAAACAAAAACCGTCGAAAAGTTTGGTAAGGACTCTCCGACGGTTTTCATTTATCTTTTCAGCGGGATACCAACATCATCATATCCTCGAAGTCTGTCAAACGTTCGTCGGAAAATGTCACTGAAAGTACAGAATGCCTCAATACCAAAGATATACACGCGACAGCCCTTCAAGGCATTTTATGCCTTGATCCGATGCGGTTGTCCAGTCGTTCATTCATCTTCGCAGCATTATAAGCGCTATGATTTTATTCAATTGAAGACACGAAATCATGGATTTTATTGAAAACCAGTAGATTTCTTTAGAGTAAGCTTCATATGAACAAGGTGTCTCTCGCCGAATGGAACAAGCTGCTAATCATAAAAAGGGCTCAACCAAATATTTATATCCTTGGGATCTGTCAAAAGAAGTAGGATCTCAGTTTGTTTCTGCGTAAAGACAGGAATACCAAAATTCATAATGTTCACTCCATTCAAAGAATAATACCCAGAAGAATATGGCTTTCCATTGGCTACAACATAATTCCAAAAAATATCTGATTCCAAAATCCTCTTTAGTATTCTAATTTTAATCTCATCATCTGAGACAAAGGACATACCATTGTATAGGAGCAATGAGGAGTCATCAGATATGGTACAGCGCAATGATTTATTAGCTATTTTAGGAAAAAACAACTTGTATTTAGGCATCACCAGAGATTGTGTTCTACCATAGGCATACCAAGCAGGATATGCTTCGGTATGCTCATTATCTCTCTGATCCAATAGCTCTTTCTTACTTTTCAAATATTGATAAGCTAATGGATATTTGGACTGCAATATTTCTTCGTCTATGATTTCAGCTTTCCCCGAAACATTCAAAAAGTACGGATATATCACATATTCCGTTATATCGTTCAAATCAACATCCGAGTTGAATTTATTGGAGTTCACGATCTTCCTGCATATGCTCTTTTCAATTTCAAACTCCGCTCCATCTCTTACAAATACAAGAGTATTCTCCGTTTCATTAACACATTGGAAAATATACACTTTATTACACAATGTAGCTATTCCATGACGTGTCTGACAGAACTTACCTAATGGGACACCAATACTCTCCGAATATTCAGTTTTTGGAGAATGATTAAGTTTCCAACCTTTTTTTGAATCGAGACCAGAATATTCAAAAGTTTTAAACGGTAATCTATCTTGTTGAGATATGTTCCCATTCGACTGTGAACGATATTTTATCGCGACTGAATGTTCTTTCGTTAAAAAGAAAAGACAAGTATAAGTACTCCTCCCTGAAAATATTTGATTCCCTCTAAAATCTATAATTTCAATACGATAAGACGTCTCCTGAAAATATTCTCGTAACGCTCTTCCATTTAAGCTCGTCAGGAAACTATTCATTGTAATTAGCCCGACTTTTCCACCTTCTACAATATTTTCTATAGCTATTTGGAAAAACGGTATATAAAGATCACTATTCCCCGAAGCGGCGACCTTCCATCTGCTCAATAGCTCCCGACTCTCTTCAGACATATTTCTCAGACAAACATATGGCGGATTCCCTACTATAATATCCAAAGGACCAATAGTATTAAAATCAAAAGATAAAGTATTGGCCTTATAGAGATTGAATTGCAAAGCGCAATCCTCGCCATTAAGCAAGGCTAATAAAGACAGCAATAACTTCGTTCTCTCTATTGAATATCCCTGAATATCAATCCCAAATATATTTTCCCGATAAATATCAGAATATGACTTTCTGCAACGTTCATGAAGTATTCTTGCGATAGTCAGGAAAAAACCTCCACAACCACAAGAAATATCCGCAAAACGCTTCTTCTCTAAGTCCGTTGCCAGTATTCCATCTATCACCTGCTCAACAATTCGTTCGCGGATGGAGCTTGGCGTATAAATGGCCCCTGTTACTTTTCTGTCTGACGGAGATATTACGAACTCAAAAAGCTGGGTGAGATCTTCTAAACTATATGTACAACCACATGCATCCAATTGCACGATAAACTTTTGGAGGATTTCCTCTTCGGCATCATGAGGATTGATGGTAAGTTCCTGCAATAAGGGATTATTACGAGACACCAATCCATAATACCTCAAAAATGACGATACAAACAGTTTATTCACAAGCTGTATCGTCGTCAAATTCTGTCTTTTTAGATATGAGAAAATGGTTCGTTTCATAAATAGAGCCGCAAGCTCCTCACATAACTAAAGTAAGCTAGAAGTAGGTCTTGCAATAAATGGTGTAATTCAATATCTTTAGGCTCCTCTATTTTTTGTAATTTATCTATTCGATCTTCTAACCTGTCTAGATTCCACATAATAGCATATCGCGCAAGTGAAAGATGCAATTTGTCAACCATATAACTTACGTTTGCAGTTTTTGCACATATAAACCCATTCTCATCCCGCTCAAAATGGTCATTGTAATCATTATCGCAAGGATCAAGGTAAAGCGGATTATCATCATCCCACTTTGCACGATTTACATATGAACAACAATAAACCAAATTGCTATAATCGCACTCTTTCTCTGGATATTTTGATGCAGGTAAGAAATGATCTATCTGAAAAGTCCGTGCACCTCCGAACCAATGATCACTACAATCCGTATAGCCACATTTATGATTGAAGTCCTCTGCCAACTTATTTTTATATCTATGATAATCAGAATAATATCCTTTAAATGTACGCACTGGCATTTTTATTCTAAAAGGATGATTCATATCAATTGAATTTTTTTAGTAAATCATCCACTTTGTCAATCAGGGTAGCAATATTCTTTAGATTGGATAATTCCTTCATTTCCTTTGGTATTGCATGATAACTATCTAATGATTTTTCCAGAAAATCATCCAAATCTATAAGACGTTGCTCCTCCTGCAATGATATCGATCCAGCCACTCTTTTCTCCAATAGACCTTTTAATTCTGATTGAGCATCAATAATGGAACCTCTATATTTTTGAATCTGTGAATATACTTTATTATAAAATCTAGATTTTATATTAGAGTCTTCCTTAGTAAGAAGGCTCTTCACATAAATCAAATTTACATCATCCGTATCACATACTGCATCATCATCATAAGATGTCAAGACGAAACATGGGAAATTCGGTCTCATGGTACGATATGCAGTAAGCAGTTCAACTCCATTATAACTGATATTATAATTAACATCAGTTTTCATATCATTAAGCAAATAATCTGCAACAATGGCATCTGGATGCTCCTCATCTATTTTGGCTATCATAGCATTAATGTCCGATTCAGGGAATAGACATTTAACCACCATGTCATCTGGAGCTGCATCCATATAATTCTGGAATAAATCGTGTTGCGATTTCTCTTCATCAATAAACAATATCTTATATGCCATAGCGCTTTTATTTAAAATTTTTAATAGGGAATATAATATTCATACCAAAGCCTTCTACCGGATTTAGAAGATTGATAGTTGCATCATTATCTTCCGCTACCAGTTTAACAATCCACATGCCCAGCCCAGTTCCTATCTCTTCTCCTGTCAATTTACTCCGCTTGGTAGTATACATAGGTTTCAAGATATCTTCAGGATTTACAATATCCGGGCTTAATCCAGGTCCACTATCACGATATTCGCAAACAACAGATTCATTTGTGACTTCAAAATTTATCGAAATGATGCGTTCTCTATTTTCCTTCAATCGTATGAAAGCCTCGATAGAATTAGAAAACAGATTATAGAAGATGCTATCAAAATCTATTTCAAAAGCTCTTATCTTTAAATTATTTACACCATTGACATCACATCTGATAGCACGCGCATCAAAGATTGACGCCCATATTAGTTTTAAGTTATGAAAATATGTACTTAATATTATATCCCTACGTTTACGTTTATCTTTTTTTATAATTCCGATAGAAAAATTAAGCCAGTTTTGCATCTTTTCATCTGTCTGCTTGGCTGTATCCAATAGTAAATATGGGTTCTTTCTATCCTCACAGTCCTGAAAAACAGTTTCAGGCAATTTCTCCAGGAACAACGATTTGATCATATCATAGCGATAACCCATGGAGTTATTCAACTTACTCAAATCATGACTAAAGGAAGCCAGCATTAAGCCACTACTGGCCAAAGCCCTAAGCATTTTCTGCTCTTCTCGTAATTGTTCAATCTCTTGAGTCTTGCGTTCATTTAAAGCAGCCAATAAAGTCATAGACCGATAATGAGGGTTTTGCCTATCTTCTTCCGACTCAAAAGAATCACGATGCTTTTCCATTATCCTTCTAGCCAATTGCTCTGCTAGAGCCTGATTTTGGGCATCACCATTCCTATCTAAGTCATCAGCAGCTAACTCTCGTGCGATAGTCGACCGATCCTCCTCAAATATAGATATTATTCCTTGAATCAGCATCTTAAAGACGGAAAACGACCTATTTTCCTGTAATCCCTCTCGGCTAGATTTATCTTCAAAATTTATGTTAGTTAGACGAGATATACAAATTGCCCCTGCAACATTCTCCACTTCCACCCTATACCCACCATTGGACTTTGCTACGCCAGCAGGACTCTTCTGCTTTCTTGCACCCAAACCCAACCAATCAAAAGCTGAATTATTACGTTCGCCATAAGGCCTCACTCTAAATTTGTCCCTAAATAATTTTATCCCCCCGAATTTATCCAGCCACTCTGACCTAAGATTATATGAACAATGTTTGTAAAAGAATCGCATTTCATCCTTTTGGGTAGCGGTTCTCTTCATGAAATAAAACGTAAAATCAAAAGCGCCTATATTCTCAAACACATGAAGAATATCATTGTCCTTATATCCGGGAATTAATTCAGAAAATGTTCTTTCAAGCGTCCAAAATCCGCGAAGGAAAGTCTCTCTAGAATAATTCTCCTTCTGTTGATTGGGTCTCCTAAAGAAAGACTGCGGAATAGACTCAACATTATATTCGTTCCTGTATATAGTTATTTTGACCTTTTGATCAGACGTTGCATGAGCTACTAACTTATAATCATAATCATCACAAAAAGCACTTTTCACCTCACCATACTTCTCCGGGGTCAATGAAGCCTTCAAAATAATTGAATAGTCCTGATCTTCAGAGTATGGTACTAATACACCCAAATCGTCATAAAGCTGGACAACAGTATCTTCATCCCAAATATCTCTCAGATCAGTAATTCTAAGAATTGTACCATGAGCTGCATTATATTTCGTCAACAAATTTTTAATATTTGTTGGAATATTAAGCGACTTTATAGTCTCAAGATATGTAGATGTTAATCCTTCCAAATCTGCGCCAATACTATCGATGGTCGCACCCGTACCGTCAAAATCAGACCAATTTACATTCCATCTATAGCCCTTTACGGCAACATCTTCATCGACACAATCATGTACATTTGGGTCAAAGAATGTTAACATTTCACATTTCTCACCCAATTTATCCAACGCAAACCTTCCAATACCTTTGGCTCCGGCTTTTATTCGTCCATTATGCGTAATGTAATTACTCGACTTATTATCTGTTCCTATGGTCATCCAATAATTTTCAATGATAAGACGAGGCATTCCTTCACCACAATCAATAATATATAATTCGGCCAATTCTTTCTGCCGCTGAACTAAAGTTGAGATATATGAACCGACAGATTCTCTAACAACATATGCATCCTCCTTCTTAATATAAACCCTCTCAAGAAGCGACTGATCTACGCCAGCAAGCAGGAGGCTATTATATTGCTCAGCCGAAAGCAACTCATGAAAGACAGAATTGATATTATCGATATATATAATACTATACCGACTATCTGCATCATATCCATTTTTTACAAGTTCAATAACCGCCCCTTTCGATGTTGCAACATTTTCACGTCCTATCAATCTAGCGGTTCTGGCTGAAACTTTAAAGGGGATCCTTATCATTTTACTGTTACTATATTGGCTTATTTCAATATATAAGGTTGGCTCCTTAAAATATACAAATTTAGCATTTCATTCTTACTTTGCCAAAGTCTCCGAAATAAACTTTTTAAAATGCTATATGCTATTTAACCATTGTACTCCTGTGCCCATAAATTAATCTTAATCAATACACATCCGTATCAGTCTCCAGTTCATCCCCGTCTTCTACACTTATATCCACCACAATAACCGATGACCACCTTAAACTTGAACGGGAACGATATTACCTCAAAAAATTATAAAATCAGGTTCGTTCAACGTTGAACTTTTCTTTAATTATGTCACAAACACTCTCCAGCTACCATCCTTCTCTCCACGCTCCACAAATTTCTTGGAACTCAGTTGATCCGGCAGTTTCTGAATAGCCGTCACGCTGATACCCGTTTCCTCTTTCATATCTGCAAGCGTCAAAGTTAGCTGTGTTCGCATAGCGTTCAGAATCTTCGTATAATTGGGGGTTCGGAAGGCAATCCGCTCTTCATCATACCACCACCCATTCTCATTCCTCTCACACATAAACAGCACATCATTATACACTTCCGTAGCCACTAAATCATTGAAATATTTCAAAAAAGGACGGATATCTTTAATATCTGCACGGGCACCATCACCAGGTATAGGACCGACTTCAAGATCAGCCTGATGTAAAGCTTCCAGATATTCGCTCTTTTTACGACTACGAACCACAATCATTAGATAGTCGTCGCGCGTTAGGATGTAATTTACCATAAACCGAGCAATGCGACCGTTACCGTCCTCGAAAGGACGAATGCGTATATAACGGTAGTAAAACAGTGCGGCCAACTCTACCAGAAATAATTTTCCTTCTTGTTCTGCTGCATTATACCAGTCCACTAAGTCTCTCATCAGTCCGGAAGGCTCCTCGGGCGAGGCATATTCGAATCTGCCTCCATATCGTGTAATAACACTGTTAGGTCATGTTTTATACTGCCCGGCATGAATCTTACCTAACTTACCTGTATACCACCAAGCAAATTACGATATACAATATAATCCTCACGCAGTATAGTCTTATGCAATGTCCGGATAAAATTCTGCATCAATGATACTCCCTTTACTGCAGCCACTTCTGTCATCATCCGTAAACCGACGTTACTTGCGGTCATCTCTTGTACACGTACGTCCGCTTCCCCAATCACCTTGCCGAAAAGTAGCAAAATTTTCGTCTGGCCATAAGTCAACGTATTACCCTCAATATGGTTACTGTTGTAATTAAAGTCCACAGTAAAGCGGCGGCTAAGCCTTTCCCTATCCTTCTCCGAGAGCGGCTGCAAATTCTGCCATGCAGTCAACGCTTTCTTTATATTAAGATACCTCATATTCATATTTATCAACAAACAATGCAAAGATACAAAAAACGCCCAAAAGGTTGTAATGATACAACCTTTCCCTAAACAACCCTACCTGACGACAACAAATACTTATAAAACCAAAATGACAAAATTTGCTGGCCAAAAGAAAAAGAGATGAAAGGTCTTACTACCAATATTCACCATTTAAACGTTGTAAGAAAGTTCAGTTTAGAACTTAAACAACAACAAACAGGACTAAACTCTTATAATTTACCTTTTGCGCGGATCACATTTAATTTTTATATCTTTGGGAAATGTAACCATCGGTATGGATTTGTTTTTCTTCTGACCGGTAAAATTCCGGTTCCAGCTCATCCTTAACCATTACAATAAACTTAATATCAACAATATGCTACGACACAACATTTTCTGCATCGGCAAGTGACCGCCGCAAACGATCCCGGCCGAAACTTCGCCTTATAATCCACAACAACGGGCTGGTACAGAATCATATAAAAGGCATAAAAATTTCGAGCAAAGAAAAAGTAGCCGGATATAACGGCGGAATTCGGAGAATTATCGCTATTTTTGATGTCTCCGATATACGAATCAATATGGGCAAGACGATTACCACCTATCTGATAGACGGAAATCCGCAAGGAACACAATCCGTTTTCATAAGCAATAAAATATGCAAAATGCTGGTTATTCCACGGGCTGCCCTCTCGATAATCAACGAAAGGGAGGAGTTACACAGTCCCGCATTTTACATACTCTTGGGCGAAGACGACGGAATCACCTCCAAAGCGTATCTGGGAGAAACGGAGAACTTCCGGGAGCGCATCAAGAACCACGAATACAACAAGGCTTTCTGGCAAAAAACGCTGGTTTTCATCTCCAAGGACGGCGCCATGACAAAAGCCGATGTCCAGTATCTGGAATATCTGGCCGTAAAAACCGCAAACAAGGCCAAACGCTTTGACCTATGCGACAACAAACAAATCCCGAAAGAGCCGAATCTGCCGGAGCATCAGAAAGATTCCATGAATGAATTTTTCGACGATATCCGATTACTGACATCATTCATCGGTTGTCCCATATTCGACGTGATCGATTCCAGGAACCGCCATATATTTTTCAGTAAAAGCAAAGGGGCAAACATCCGGGGATTTTACGACGAAAACGGGTTTACCGTACTGAAAGGCAGCACATTGGCAAAAGGAAGCGCACCGTTATTCAAAATGAAAGAAAAACGGGACGATTTCATCAAGAAATATACGGCCCCGCAGGACGGAAACATCGTTCTGGAAACAGACTACACTTTCAACAGCCCGAGTATGGCAGCAAGCATCTGTCTGGGCAGACATACGAACGGCTGGAACGAATGGAAAGACAAAAGCGGACAGACACTCGACGAGGTATATCGGAAAAAGCTGGAATAGCCTCCGTCCTACCGGCTCGCTCCGTTTCCCGTCCGCATCCCGCAGGATACACTCCTATCTAAACGAATCCGCCTTCCGACGATCATGGAAACCGTCACGCAATTCTTCATCGACTGGGGCTACTGGGGCCTCTTCGTCTCGGCGCTGGTGGCCGGAAGCATCCTGCCGTTCAGCTCCGAAGCGGTGATGGTCATTCTGGTCGGCATGGGGCTCGATCCGGCGTGGTGTCTCGTCGCCGCATCGGCGGGCAATACGCTGGGAGGCATAACCTGCTACTGGATCGGGACGCTCGGACGCACCGAGTGGATCACCCGGCTGGGCGTCTCGACCCGCCAGTTGGCCCGGGCCCGGAAGTTTCTCGCCGGACGCGGCGCCCTGATGGGATTCTTCGCCTTTCTGCCGACCATCGGCGAGGCGCTGGCCATCGTGCTGGGGCTGATGCGCAGCAACGCGTGGCTCACCGGCGTCTCGATGCTCGCCGGAAAGGCCCTGCGTTACGCCGTCATTCTGGCCTCTTTCGAAGGGGTCGCCACCCTCTTTTAATCCCGGACACCATGCAACTGACGATCGAACGGACAAACGCCCCTTCGCACGAACTGCTCCTGCTGGCCGACGAATCGGAAGCCTCCGTGGCCGACTACATCGGCCGCGGGGCCTGCTATGCCGCCCGCTGCGGCGATACGCTCGCCGGGCAGTACGTACTGCTCCACACCCGCCCCTTCACGGCCGAGGTGGTGAATATCGCCGTCGTTCCCCGGTTCCAGCGGCAGGGCATCGGCACGGCCCTTCTCGCCCATGCCGTCCGAACGGCCCGGGAGGCGGGCTTCCGCCGTCTCGAAATCGGTACGGGAGATTCGGGTACGGGGCAAATCGCCCTCTACCTGCGCTGCGGGTTCGTACGCTGCGGCATCGACGAGGACTACTTCCGCAAATACTATCCCGCCCCGATCTTCGAAAACGGCGTCGAATGCCGCCACATGATACGGATGAGCATGGAGCTGTAACCCCTCGCCGCAACCGGCATCCGCCCCGGCCCGGACGCCGGTCCCGCCGGGCGGTAAAATCCCGACAAGACCCCGAACACCGCACACCCGCACAAATCCGAAAACCATGTCCGTCTCGTGGAATCCCTGGCACGGCTGCCGCAAGATCAGCGAAGGATGCCGCCATTGCTACGTCTATCGGCAGGATGCGCTGCACGAACGGGACAGCCGCGAGGTGGTGCGGACCGCCGCCTTCGGGCTTCCCGTGCGCCGCAGCCGCGACGGGCGGTTCAGAATCCCGCCCGGCGAACGGGTCTATACCTGTTTCACGTCGGACTTCCTCGTCGAGGAGGCGGACGGCTGGCGCGCCGAAGCCTGGGAGATGATGCGGCTGCGCCGCGATCTGGAGTTTTTCTTCATCACCAAGCGGATCGGACGGCTCCGGGAACAGCTACCGCCCGACTGGGGCGACGGCTACGAGAACGTCACGGTCGGCTGCACGGTGGAGAACCAGGCGGCTGCCGACCTGCGGCTGCCGCTTTTCCTCGAAACGCCCCTGCGCCACCGGGTGATCGTCTGTGCGCCGCTGCTCGAACGGATCGACCTCACGCCCTGGCTCGGACCCGCGGTCGGGGAGGTCTCCGCAGGCGGCGAGTCGGGCAACGACGCACGGCCGTGCGACTTCGCATGGGTCCTCGCGCTCCGCGGGCAGTGCGCGGCCGCCGGAGTTCCCTTCACCTTCCACCAGACCGGCGCCCGGTTCGTCAAGGAGGGGCGCTTCTACCGCATTCGCCGGGAACACCAGCACGCCCAGGCCCGCAAGGCGGGTATCGACTACCGCCCGGAACGATAGCCCCGAAGCGGTGTCCGGAACCGGAATGCGGCCGCAACGGGAACCGCACGGAGGGAACCGCCCGAAAGAAGCCGCCTCCGGACAGCGCACGGCAACAGAAAAATCCGGCCCTCCGCCCGAAAAAGCGGAAGAGCCGGAAGCTTAACGGCTATGGCAACCGTTATCAGTCGTTCGACGAAGCCAGCGGTGCGGCCTGCGAATAGGTGCGGGCGGCCAGCTCCTTGTCGAGCATGTACATCCCGAACTTGTTGCCCTCGACAGCCTCGCAGGCGGTAATCATCCCGCGTGCGGACTCCTCCTCCTCGACCTGCTCGTCGATGAACCATACGAGCATGTTCGACGAAGCGTAGTCCTTGTCCTCGGCGGCGATGGCCGCGAGGTCGTTGATCAGGGCCGTCACCTTCTTTTCGTGCTCGAGCGTATCCCGGAACATCTCCAGCGGCGAAGCCCACGACGTGCGGACCTCGGCGATGGGCCGAAACGTCACCTCGGCATCGCGCGAAAGAATGTAGTTCATGAAGATCCGGGCGTGATCCTGCTCCTCCTGGAACTGAATGTAGAACCAGTTGGCGACGCCCTTGAGTCCTTTGGCCTCGGCGTCCATCGACATCGAAAGATAGAGGTACGCCGACCACAGCTCGGCATTGATCTGCGCATTGAGCGCCTCGTGCAGTTTTTTACTCAACATAGCTATTACGGATTTTAAGTCTTGCACTTTCCTTTCTTAGGACAAAGGTACACAAGTTTTCGGAAAATCGTATCGGAAAATCCGGCTATTTTATCGCACGAAACCGCACCGGAGCCTCCGCGGCCGACCGGTCCGCCGACCGAGTCCCGCACATCCGGCCGGCGCGTGCATCCGGTTCGCCGGGCTGCACCGCACCCCGGAATCCGCAGCGGAAATACGGGCCCTGCCGTCCCGAATGACCGGAACGCGGCTTTCCGGCGCCGCCGGGTATGCATCCGCACGCCGCTCCGACACGCCATGCCGGAATTCCGGGCCGCGCAGAGGCGTCAGTCGTCGAAATCGACGAGCCGGAAATCGAGGTCGAACTTCAGCTCGAAGCCGTTGTCCAACTCGATCTCGTAGTCGCGGCGGTCGCGCTCGAGGCACGCGATGCGGCGCCCCGGAAAATGCTTCTCCACATAGGCGCGGATCGGCTGCGGCACGATGCCGGACGGAACCTCGCCGTATTTGCAGTCGATCTCCTTCCATACGCCCCGGCGGTCGAACTCGACCTTCGAGCCGGTGACGAATACCACCTTGTACTCCTTGTCGAAAAGCTCCGTGTCCACCTTGGCGAAGGAAATCTCCACCCCGGGGAAATGTTCGGAAAGAAATCGCTGCGAGGCTGCCGGGAGTTCGGCCTCCGTCAGGGGGCGGCTGTTCTCGCAGGCCGTCGTCAGACCGGCGGCCAGCAATGCGATCAGCGGCAGGATCGGGAATTTTCTCATACGTTTTTTTCGGTTTAAGGCTGAATGTTTTTTCTCGGTACAAAAGTAGGGGCCGAAACTGAAAGGAATCTGAAAAGGCGGCGGCTATTCCGGCGGCAGACGGCATCCTTCCGGGAAAAGGATCGAAAAACAGTGCCTTCCCGCCGCATAGGCATACTCCGCCCGCAGGCCGTAGAGGCGGCAGACGGCATCCACGATCGCCAGTCCCAGTCCGGTCGAACCCTCCTTTTTCGTCCCCTGGTAGAACCGGTCGAAGATATGCCCGGCATCAAGCGGCCCCGCCGCTCCGCCGTTCGAAATCCGCAGTGCGTCCGGCGCGATCTCCACGGCCACCTCTCCCGGCACGTCGCCGTGCACGAAGGCGTTCTTGAGCAGATTGCCCACGACGCTCTCGGCCAGCGAGGGATTCATCCGCACGACGAGCCGCCCCCGGTCGCTCACCGTGCACCGCATCCCGCGGTACGCATAGATCTCCTCCAGCTCCCCGGCCGTCCGCCGCACCAGCGCATTCACGTCCACGGGACCGGTTTCGGGGAACTGCCCGTTCTCGATCTTCGAGAGCAGCAGCAGCGACCGGTTCAGCCGCACGAGGTGGCCCAGCGTCCGCTGCACCTTGGCTATCTCGGCCAGCTGCTCCCCGGTGAGCGTCCGGGCGTCGTCCACGAGCATCTCCAGCCGGTTGCGGCACACCGCCAGCGGGGTCTGCATCTCGTGCGAAGCGTTGCCGATGAACTGCTTCTGCCGCTCGAACAGCGACTCGGCCCGGGCGGCATAGCGCCGTGCGGCATCGTTCAGACGGCGGAACTCCGCCACGGCCGTATCGTCGGCCAGCGGCGGGTTGGGCTTTCCCACCGTATAGTCGTCGAGCCACCGCAGCAGGGCGTAGAGCGGCCGCATGGTGCGGTGAAGCACCCAGGCCGTCACCACGAGCAGCAGGAGCAGCAGGACGAGGTAGAGCGACACGACCCACCGCAGCAGGGCCCGCGTGAGCTCGTTCTTCTCGATCGCGGGCGCCATCACCGTCAGTTCGTGCCATCCGCCCCCGCCGTCGCGGAAAAGCATCCGGAGCACGCGCGCCGGCTCCCGGGCATCGCGCTCGGGAATATAAATCCGTTCGTCGGTGTAAACCTCCTGCGGCCGCACGGCGGCGTACTCGTCCGGAATAGAGCGCAGCAGGCAGCCGTCGTTGCCGCTCCCGGAGTCGGGAAGCGCCCGTCCCGAAAGGAACTGCTTGATGGCCGTCTCGGCCCGGGCCTCGAGCGCGTCGTCCGTCTCGCGGTCGATCCGGTCGGTCAGGGCGAAGTAGAAGAGCACGGCCCATGCCGCCAGCAGCAGCGACAGCACCCACGCCAGGTGGAGCACGATGCGATAGACCAGCTTCATGGGCGGACGAGCTTGTAGCCGAAGCCGTAAACGGCCCGTATCTCGATGTCGGCACCCGCCTTTTCCAGCTTGCGCCGCAGGTTCTTCATCTGCGCATAGACGAAATCGAAGTTGTCCGCCTGGTCGATATGGTCGCCCCAGACCCCTTCGGCCAGCGCGGCCTTGTCGATCGTATGGTTCGGCCGGCTCATGAAATAGTGCAGGATGTCGTACTCCTTGCGCAGCAGCTCCACCTCGCGGCCCGCGACCTCCACGCGGCGGCTGTCGGGCCACAGGCGGACATTGCCCGCATCGAGGCTCTGCCGGCCGTCGTGCCGGTGCCGCCGCAGCACGCTGCGTATGCGGGCGCTCAGTTCGGCCAGATGGAATGGCTTGGGCAGGTAGTCGTCGGCTCCCAGCTCCAGCCCGCCGATCTTGTCGTCGAGCGAGTCGCGCGCCGAGATGATGATGACCCCCGCACGCAGTCCGCGGCGCTTGAGCTCCTCGAGCAGTTTCAGCCCGCTGCCGTCCGGCAGCATGATGTCCAGCAGGATGCAGTCGTAGTCGTAGGCCGCGATCTTGTCGAGCCCCGAGGCGTAATCGGCCGCCTCCTCGACCACGTACTGCTCCCGGCGCAACGTCTGCGCCATGATCTCCCGAAGGGAGGGTTCGTCCTCGACGATCAGAATCTTCATAACTCCATTCAATTATCGTTTCCCGCACGACGCCGGGTCTCCGGCGCCGGACCGGGGCGAAGTTACGCCCCGAATCCGAAAGGAAACCGAAATCGCCCGGCCCGTCAGGCCGGAACGCACACCATCACATACTCCTCCGGATGCTCCCGGACGACCCGGAACCCCAGCCTCCGGTACAGCCGCACGGCGGGATTCGCCTTCTGCACCGAGAGCGAGACGGCCGGATAGCCCTCGTCGGCCAGCAATCGCAGCATCGCCCGCAGCAGCCGCGTCCCGACACCCCGTCCCCGGCAGGCCGGATCGAGTGCCGCCGCAAGCTCCGGAACTCCCTCCGCGACACGGCCGAACCCCGCGCCGCAGCGGACCCAGACGGCCCCGACGACACGCCCCGCCGCCTCGGCGACGAGCGCCCGGTCGTCCCGCCGCGAGCCGAACCCGGCGACATAGTCCCGCAGCGGCGGCGACAGGAGCACCGTCCGCGGAGGCGGGGCCGCGCCCTCCGGAATAAAGATCGCCTCGTACAGGAAGCCGGACAGCAGCGGGAACTCCGCCCGCATCATCGGCCTTATCGTCGCATCCATCTCTCAAAGATACGAATTTCCGGCCGGAAACGAAAAAGCGATACGCCCTTTGAGACGTATCGCTTTCCGCCCGGACCTCCGAAGTCCGGTCATACCGCTCGAAGCTATGCCTTCTCGCCGTCGTAGGCCCACTTCACGTAGATGGCGCCCCAGGTATATCCGCCGCCGAAGGCCGACAGGATGAGGTTGTCGCCCCGGCGGAGTTCCTTTTCGTAGTCGTAGAGACACGAAGGAATCGTCGCGGCCGTGGTGTTGCCGTTCCGGTCGATGTTGATCATGCACTTGTCCGAGGTGATGCCCATGCGGCGCGCCGTGGCGTCGATGATGCGCAGGTTGGCCTGATGCGGCACGAGGTAGCGGATATCGTCCGACGACAGGTGGTGGCGCTCCATCATCTCGACCGACACGTCGGCCATCTTCGACACGGCGGCCTTGAAGACGGCATGGCCGTCCCACATGATCGTGTGCCAGTTGTTCTGCACCGTCTCGATCGACGCCGGGTAGCGCGAACCTCCCGCCTTCATGTAGAGTTGCAGCTCGCCCGAGCCGTCCGAACGCAGGATCGAGTCGATCACGCCGTAACCCTCCGTATCGGGTTCCAGCAGCACGGCAGCCGCACCGTCGCCGAAAATCGGGCAGGTCGAACGGTCCGTATAATCGACGATCGAGGACATTTTGTCCGCGCCGACGACGATCACCTTCTTGCTCGTACCGGCCTCGATGAACTTGGCGCCCGTCGTGAGGGCGAAGAGGAAGCCGCTGCAAGCCGCCGACACGTCGTAGGCGAAGGCGTTCTTGCAGCCGGCCTGGTCGGCGATCAGGTTGCCCGTCGAAGGGAAGAACATGTCGGGCGTCACCGTGGCGCAGATCACCACGTCGATATCCATCGGGTCCACGCCCGTCTTGTCCAGCAGGTTGATGACCGCGCGGGCTCCCATGTAGGAGGTTCCCACGCCTTCGCCCTTGAGGATATGACGCGTCTTGACGCCGATATGCGACATGATCCACTCGTCGCTCGTATCGACCATCCGGCTCAATTCGTCGTTCGTCAGGATGTAATCGGGAAGGTACTCCCCCACACCCGTAATCGCTGCTGTTATCTTGCTCATTAACTTCTTGTTTACCTTGGTTAGTCACTAATTTTGAAACGCGCGCTGCAACTTGGCCGTCAGGCCGGCCTTCACCACCTGCTCGGTCGAGAGGATCATGCTGCGGATCGCCGCGGGCGACGAGCAGCCGTGGCCGATGATGACGGGCGCATTGACGCCCAGCACGGGCGTGCCGCCCACGTTTTCATAGTTCATGGCGTCCCAGAAGGCATTGCCGCCTCCCAGCGCCTTGTTGATCCGGTAGAGACCCTCGGCCATCTTCAGCACCGTGTTGCCCACGAAGCCGTCGCAAACGATCACGTCGGCGACCTTGCCCGAGAAGATGTGCGAACCCTCGACGTTGCCGACGAAGTTGATGCGCGGCTCGGCCTTCAGCAATTCGTAAGTCGCTTTCGACAGGGCGTTGCCCTTGGTCTCCTCCTCGCCGATATTGAGCACCGCGACGCGGGGCGATCCGATCCCCAGCACCGCTTCGGCATAGATCGACCCGATCACGCCGTACTGCGCCAGCACCTCGGGCTTGCAGTCCACGTTCAGCCCGACGTCGAGCAACAGCGCGGGGCGTCCCGCGACGGTGGGCACGATCGACGAAATCGTGGGGCGGATAACCCCCTCGATCGGCTTGACGGCGTACATGGAGCCGACCATCATGGCGCCCGTGGAGCCGGCGCTCGCGAAACCGTCGATGCCGCCTTTGGCCAGGTAGCCGAAGCCCACCGTGATACTCGAATCGGCCTTGGCCTGGAAGGCTTTGGCCGGATGGTCGCCCATCTCGATAACCTCCGAGGTGGCCACGATGCCGAACCGTTCGGCCGGACACCCTTCGGCCTCCAGCACCTCGCATATCCTCCGTTCGTCACCGAACAGCACGATACGGCTGTCCGGCCCGATCGCGTCGAGCGCCATGACGGCTCCCTTGACAGCCGCTTCGGGAGCGAAATCGCCCCCCATGGCATCCACACCTATTCTTAACATACTCGAATGCGATTTGGTTTAATCCCGGTTCCGCACGACCGGATTCCGGAACGGATGGCTCCATCCCGTTCCGCGCCTACGGAACCTCCCGTAAAAAGTAAAAAAGAGGCATTCCCGGGGGATGCACTCTTCGGAGCGCCGAGCTTATTCGGCGGCCTTCTTCTCGATGGCGAGCTTGCCGCGGTAGAAACCGCACTCGGGGCATACGCGGTGGTACAGCACGGCTGCACCGCAGTTCGAACAGGTCACCACCGTCGGAACGACAGCCTTGTAATGAGTTCTGCGCTTGTCGCGTCGCGTCGACGAGACTTTGTGTTTAGGATGTGCCATTTTACAGTGTAATTATAAGTTTAACGTATTTCGTTTCAGTCTTTCGCGTCATCCCCGGAGGAGCGGCCGCCCGGCTCCATGCGTTCGCGCAGCTCCGCCAGCTTGGCCCATTCGCCGCCCCGGCGCTCCTCGCCTCCGGCCCCGGCCTCGATCGAGGCGAACTCCTCGTCCGAGACGATGCGGAACCGTCCGAGCATGTCGGGATCGCACTCCCCCTCGGGATGCACCCGCTGGTAGGGCAGCGACAGGACGATACTCTCGTAGATATACTGCGCGAGGTCCACTTCGTCCTCCCCGGGCACGAGCCACAGCACTTCGCCGTCGTATTCGTGCTCCTCCTCGGAGAAGCGGACCATGAGCCGCCCCTCGAAATCGACCGGAATGCGGCAGTCCTCCAGACAGCGGTCGCACGCGACGACGACATGGCCCGTGATCCGGACGTCGAGAGCGAGCAGCGTCTCCGCACGCTCCAGCCCCACGGACACCTCGCAGGCGCAGTCCCGGATCTCGGTGTTCCCGAAGGCATCGAAGAGCGGCTTCCCGACTTCGAACCGGAAATCGTGATGCCCGTTCTTCAGCCCCTTGAAGGCTATGGAATATCCCTGAGCCACCTCCATTTGTGCACATTTAGTGCGCAAAGTTACTAAAAAATAGGACAAGTGCAAAGAAAACGGCGAGTTTTAGCACCCGCGGTCCATCCCGCGGGGCTCGAATTTGGCATTGCACGCAAGTTGTATTATATTTGCCGGATATGGCAGCACACAAGGGATTCACCATCGAAGTCACGAGCCGCTACGAGGAGTGGTGGCGCTACAACGTCGCGCTCATGTGCGGCTGTTTCGACGCCGAAGAGCGCCGCACGGGATTCGCCTCGGCCGCCTCGGAGGTCGCCGGCGTGGGTTCGAACCTCCCGGAGCGGCCCGCGGAAATTCCCGCGTTCCGCACGGCAAGGCTCACGACCGGACCGTGCGACCATCTGGTGCTCTATATCTACATCGTACCCCACACGCTGCCCGCGGGCAACGACATCGACGCGACGCGTCCCTTCGAGATCGACCTGAAGATCGCCTGCGACGGCCGCCGCATCCGTTCCGAGAAACGGCGGATCAACCAGTGGTCGGGGGCGTCGATCGAGCTGCGCGTGGATTCGCACGAATAGTCCGCCGCTGCCGGATCCCGCCACCCCTTCCGGTCCCGTGGCGGACGGTTCCGAAAGAAACCCGGCCCTTTTTGCCGCCATCCCCGGTCCCCGGAAAAATCCGCTCCCGAAATCCGCTATCCGGCAGGTCCGAACAAAAAAGAAGGACTCCTCGCGGAGTCCTTCCCGTTCATAACCGGAGTGTCCGATTACTTGTTGTAAGCCTTCATCACCGAGATGAGGTCGAGCACCTTGTTCGAGTAACCCCACTCGTTGTCGTACCAAGCAACGACCTTTACGAAGGTATCGGTCAGTGCGATACCGGCAGCCTTGTCGAAGATCGACGTGCGGGCGTCGCCCAGGAAGTCCGACGAAACGACAGCCTCCTCGGTGTAACCCAGCACACCCTTCAGCTCGCCTTCCGAAGCCTCCTTCATGGCAGCGCAGATCTCGTCGTACTTGGCCGGCTTGGCCAGGTTCACCGTCAGGTCCACAACCGATACGTCGAGGGTCGGAACGCGCATCGACATACCCGTCAGCTTGCCGTTCAGGGCGGGGATCACCTTACCTACGGCCTTGGCAGCGCCGGTCGAGGAGGGGATGATGTTGCCCGAAGCGGCACGGCCGCCGCGCCAGTCCTTCATCGAGGGACCGTCCACGGTCTTCTGCGTGGCGGTGGTCGAGTGAACCGTGGTCATCAGACCGTCGGTGATGCCGAACTTGTCGTTGAGCACCTTGGCGATGGGAGCCAGGCAGTTCGTGGTGCACGAAGCGTTCGAAACGATCTTCTGGCCTGCATAGGTATCGGTGTTCACGCCGCATACGAACATCGGCGTAGCGTCCTTCGAGGGAGCCGACATGACGACATACTTGGCGCCGGCTGCGATGTGAGCCTGAGCCTTCTCCTCGGTGAGGAACAGACCCGTGGACTCCACGACGTACTCGGCCTCCACCTCGTTCCACTTCAGGTTCGCGGGATCCTTCTCGGCGGTCACGCGGATGGCGTGGCCGTTCACGATCAACTGGCTCTTCTCGACGTTGTAGTCGATCGTGCCCTTGAACTGGCCGTGCATCGTGTCGTACTTGAGCATATAAGCCAGGTAGTCCACCGGGCAGAGGTCGTTGATGCCTACGATCTCGTACTTGTCAGTCTGCGTGCAGGCGGCACGGAAAACCATACGGCCGATACGACCGAATCCGTTGATACCAATCTTGATAGTTGCCATAACGTTTTGAATTATTTGTTAGTAAAAAACTCGCTCTGTTTTTTCCAGCGCAAAAGTACGCACTTTCTATAATTTACGCAAATAAAAATTTAACTATTTAAAAAATCCCCGCGCCGCGCTTTCCGGAGCCCGGGCTCTTCCTCCGCAGCGTCCCGGAAGCCCGTTCCGGTCTCTCCGGGAGCCTCGCACGCCGTGCGGCTACCGTGCGGCCAGCTTGGCGCGCTTGGCCATGGCCGAGGCGAAGACGAAGTCGTTCAGCTCGCGGTTGTCGGCATGGAGAATCTCCTCCTTCGTGCCTTCCCACCACTTGAGCCCGTCGTGTATATATACAATCTTCTCGCCGATCTCCATCACGGAGTTCATGTCGTGCGTATTGATGATCGTCGTGATGCCGTATTCCCGCGTGATTTCGTGAATCAGGTTGTCGATCACGATCGAGGTCTGCGGGTCCAGCCCCGAGTTGGGCTCGTCGCAGAACAGGTAGCGGGGATTCATCACGATCGCGCGGGCGATGGCCACGCGCTTGATCATGCCGCCCGACAGCTCGGCCGGATAGAGCCGGTTGGCGTTCTCGAGCCGCACGCGCTGGAGGCAGAAGTTCACGCGCTCCATCTTCTCGCGCTCGCTCTTCGAGGTGAACAGGTCGAGCGGCAGCTTGACGTTCTCCTCGACCGTCGAGGAGTCGAGCAGCGCCCCGCCCTGGAAGATCATGCCTATATCCTTGCGGATCTCCTTGCGCTCGCGGAATCCCAGCCGCGTGAAGTTCACTTCGTCGTACCACACGTCGCCCGAATCGGGTTCGTGCAGCCCCACGAGTGTCTTCAGCAGCACGGTCTTGCCCGAACCGCTGCGGCCGATGATGAGGTTCGTCTTGCCGGTCTCGAATTCGATCGAAATGTCGTCGAGCACCCGGCGGCCGTCGAACGACTTGACGATGTGTTCGGTGCGTATCATATCAGCAGCACTTGTGTCAGGATCAGGTCGAAAAGCAGGATCACCACCGAGCAGGCCACCACGGCGCGCGTCGAGGCCGTGCCCACTTCGAGCGAATTGCCCTTGGCGTAATAGCCGTAGAAGGCCGAGATCGAGGTGATGATGTAGGCGAAGAAAACGGTCTTGATGAGCGTGTAGGTGATCGAATAGGGCTTGAAGTCCATCAGCAGGCCGTCCACGTAGTCCGCGGGGATCATGATGCCCGTCACGGCGGCTATCAGCCAGCCTCCGACCACGCCGATGAGGATCGAAAGGATCGTCAGGAACGGGAAGAAGATCATCGAGGCCACGATCTTCGGGAGAATGAGGTACGAGGCGGAATTGACGCCCATGATCTCCAGCGCGTCGATCTGCTCGGTAATGCGCATCGTGCCGATCTCGGAGGCGATGCTCGACCCGACCTTGCCGGCCAGGATCAGCGCCACGACGGCCGACGAAAATTCGAGGATCATCGTCTCGCGCGTGGCATACCCCACCAGCGAGCGCGGGATGAACGGCGAGTCGAGGTTGATGCACATCTGGAGGGTGATCACCGCGCCGATGAAGACCGAAATGATGGCCGTCAGTCCGATCGAATCGACCCCCAGCGCCTCCATCTCGTAAACGATGCGTCGGCGGTAGATCCCCGCCTTCTCGGGACGGGAAAAGACCTTTCCCATCAGCATGAAGTAGCGCCCTATGAGTCCGAATACCTTCAGCATCGTTCACCTGTTTTCTTTTGTCTCCTCGAAATCGACATAGTCGCCCACGTCCTCCGCCACCCGTTTCTCGGGGGCTCCGGAGGTTCTGCGGACCTTCACCTCGCCCTCGCGCGGAGTCCGCGGCGCCCCGCCGCCGAAGCCCTGCCGGAATCCGCCCGGCCGCTCCGGTCCGAATTCCCGGCCGAACCGCTCCTCCATCTCGCGGCGCATCTTGCAGACGCGCCAGCGGAAGAACAGCAGCCCCGCCACGACCAACAGCAGAAGTCCCATAAAGAAATAAAGTATGAAAAGCGCGATGCCCTTCAGCAGCGCCGGAGCGCCTACGGCCAGCACGACGACAAGGAGCACGGTCAGCGGATTGCGCTGCACGAACCCCGCGAGGGCATCGACTATTTCGGTTAGAAATCTCATTTTCGTTTTTCGGTTTACGCCCTTACAAAGGTAGGGAAAATTATGCGGATTTCAATAAATGTCGTAAATTTGAGGCCCGAACAAATCTCATAACCGCTATGCTGACCCCCCTTACCGCCATTTCGCCCATAGACGGGCGCTACCGGAACAAAACGGAAAAACTCGCCGATTATTTTTCGGAACAGGCACTGATCCGCTACCGCATCCGCGTCGAAGTGGAGTATTTCATCGCCCTGTGCGAGCTCCCGCTGCCGCAGCTCGCGGGCATCGACCGGGCGCAATCCGAAGCCCTGCGCTCGCTCTACACGGACTTCACGGAAGCCGACGCGCAGCGCGTCAAGGAGATCGAGGCGGTGACGAACCACGACGTCAAGGCCGTCGAATACGTCATCAAGGAGAAGATGGACGCGCTGGGACTGTCCGCATACAAGGAATTCGTACACTTCGGCCTCACGTCGCAGGACATCAACAACACGGCCATCCCGCTCTCGCTCAAGGAGGCCCTCGCAGGCATCTACTACCCCGCCGCGGAGGAGGTCCGCGACCGTCTGGCGGCTTTCGCCGAGCAGTGGCGCGGCGTGCCGATGCTGGCCCGCACGCACGGGCAGCCCGCTTCGCCCACGACCCTCGGCAAGGAGTTCATGGTCTTCGTCGAGCGGCTCGAACGGCAACTGGCCATGCTGCACGACATCGCCGTTCCGGCCAAGTTCGGAGGCGCCACGGGCAACTTCAACGCCCATCACGCGGCCTACCCCTCGATCGACTGGGCGGACTTCGCCAACCGTTTCGTGAACGAACGGCTGGGCCTCTGCCGGTCGCAGTACACCACGCAGATCGAGCACTACGATAACCTGGCGGCGATCTTCGACTGCATGAAACGCATCGACACCATCCTGATCGACCTCTCGCGCGACATGTGGACCTACATTTCGATGGAGTATTTCAAGCAGCAGATCAAGGCCGGCGAGGTGGGATCGAGCGCCATGCCCCACAAGGTCAATCCGATCGACTTCGAGAATGCCGAGGGCAACTTCGGCATCGCCAGCGCCCTGTTCGAGCACCTCGCCTCGAAACTCCCCGTCTCGCGCCTGCAGCGCGACCTGACGGACTCGACCGTGCTGCGCAACGTCGGCGTGCCCGTGGCCCACGCCGTAATCGCCTTCCAGTCCCTGCTCAAGGGGCTGAACAAGGTGATCCTCAACCGCGAGGCCCTCGAAAGAGACCTGGAGCAGAACTGGGCCGTCGTGGCCGAAGGCATCCAGACCGTCCTGCGCCGCGAGGGCTATCCGAAACCCTACGAGGCGCTGAAGGCCCTGACGCGCACCAACGCCCACATCACGCGCGAGGCGATCGCGGCCTTCATCGAGACGCTCGACGTGCCGGAAGCCGTGAAGGAGGAGCTGCGCGCCCTCTCGCCCGCGACCTATACGGGCGTGTTCGGCCGCTGACGGACGCCGGACACGACATCCCGCCCCGACTCCGCGACGCCCGCGGGAGGCGAATACGCCCCGCAGGCGCAAGGATACCCCGAAACGACGAAAGCCGGCGATCCGCGGATCGCCGGCTTTCGTTTTGGCACCGACTTTGCGAATGACTATGATAGCTGCGGCAAGGAACCGCAGTGAGGTTTCTTCATTTATTTAAGTTTGGGTTAGTAGTTTAGGAGGGCAACCTCCGGGGACAGCAGGCAATCGGGAGATTCCCTGCTGTTTTTTTTCATGCCCGTGCGGCTCCCGCCGCGCCGCCGCGTCAGAACTCCACCGTCACGCCGATCGACGGCAGCAGCGTCCCGCTCTCCTGCCGGAGGAACTTCATCCGGTAGCGCTGCTCGGACGCCGGGGCTTCGGGATTCACGATCTCGCCCGTGGACATCGCCACGTCGGGCTGCCGCAGCTTGCTCACCGTGACGTTCTGCAGGTCGATATAAAGCCCCAGCATGCAGCCGCGGAAATAGAACACCTTGTCGATGCGCAGGTCCAGCTGCGCAAAGGCGTCGAGCCGTCCCTCGTTGTAGCGCGAATAGTCGTAATAGGGGCGTCCCTGCGCATTCCATGCCTCGACGAGCGACGACTTGTCCAGATCGTAGGGCGTATAGGGCGCTCCGCCCACGGCGCTCAGCTTCGCGCCGACGCTCCAGCCGCGCGGCAGGTCGTACGTCCCGCTGACGTTCGCCACGAACCGGTTGTCCCACGCCGAGGCGACCCACGGCGAGGCGCCGTCGCTGCGGTATTCGCTGCGGAAGAGGGTCACCGACCCCACGACGTTCACCCGTCCGGGAATCTGCCAGCGGGCCATCGCCTCAACGCCGTACGCGCGTCCTTCGGCCGAGGAGCGCAGGGCCTCGTTGCCCACCACGCCGTAGTCGTTTCCCTTGCACGAGAGCGGAATGCCGTCGGCGAGCGAAAGCGGCACGTCGCCGTACCCCTTCCAGAACCCCTCGACCGAGACGATCAGCCGGTCGCGCAGCCGCCACGAAGCCCCCGCGCTCACCTCGCCCACGCGCATATAGCGCAGGTCCCGGTTCACGAAGGCGCCCTCCTCCTTGAATCCCAGCGCCGTATAGGGCGGCAGCTGGTAGTAGAGCCCCGCGCTGCCGCTCACCGTCCAGCCGGGGGCGACGACATACGATACCGAGGCGCGCGGCGAAAGCTGGTGCCACGGCCGGGCCATGCGCGCGGAGTAGTCGCACCCGTCGGCCCGCAGGCCCGCCGAGGCGGTGAAGCGCCGGTCGCCCGACGCATAGTCGGCTCCGGCGAAAAGCCCCCAGCCGACGATTCCCAGCCGCGTCCGGTAATCCGAAAGGCGCACGCCGCCGGCGTAGAGCCGCTGCAACGTGCGGTTCGTATAGTGCGAATAGTTCAGCTCGACGCCCCCGCGCAGCGTCCACCGCCCCGCATAGGTGCGGTTCTCGGCCCGCAGCGAGGTCTTCTGCTCGACGGAACGCAGCCGGAGCGTCAGGTTCTCCTCCGACGAGGCGTCGTTGTTGCGGTATTTCAGGTTGCGGTTGTTCAGGTAGTTGTGGCTCAGCGTCACGGTCTGCACGTGACGCCCGGCGTAGTGCCGCCACGAGGCCCCGACGGTGAAGGTCTCCTGCCGGATGCGCGGCAGGTAGCTCAGCAGGTACTTGGCGTCCTCGCCCTTCTCATCGACGTTGAGCTTCATGTTGTCGATGCCGGCGAGCGCCAGCACCGTGAGTTCGTCGCGCTCCGTGAGGCGCGTCTTGACCTTCACCTGCCCGTCGATGTAGTCGGGCAGGAACGGCAGCCCCAGCATTTTGAAAAGCAGCTGGAGGTACGACTGACGGAGCGAGAAGACGTAGGTCGTGCGGCCGCCGATATGCCCGCTGCCGCTGACACCGGCATCCGACGCGCCGAGCGTCGCCTTGAAGGTCTGCTTCTCGGCATTGCCGTCGCGCAGCCGGAAATCCAGCACGGAGCTCAGCGCCCCGGCCCGGTCGGCGGGAAACGCCCCGGTGTAGAAGCTGATCTCCTGGATCAGGTCGGCATTGACGATGCTCACCGGACCGCCCGTCGCGCCCTGCGTGGCAAAGTGGTTGATGTTCGGAATCTCGATCCCGTCCATGAAGAACTTGTTCTCCGAAGGTCCGCCGCCCCGCACGATCAGGTCGTTGCGGTAGCCCACCGGTGAAAAGGCCACGCCGGGATAGGAGCGCACGATGCGCGAAATGTCGCGGTTCGAGCCGGGGCTCTTCTCGATCTCCCGGATGCCGATGACGTTCAGCCCCACGGGGCTTTCGACCGAGGCTCGGAACGGCGAAGGCCGCACCGTCACGGCCTCGACCCGCGTGGCATCCTCCTCCAGCTCGATTTCGACGAAGGGCGTGGCGGCCGAGACGAGGTATTCGGACGTCAGCAGGCTCTTGTAGCCCACCGACGACGCGGCGAAGCGGCAGATGCCGGGCGGCACGCGCTCGATGACGAAACGTCCGGTCGAATCCGACGAGGCGCCTTTCCGCTCGTCGCCCGCCACCACGACGGAGGCGTAGGGCACGGGCTGCCGCGTCAGGCGGTCGATGACCCGCCCCGCGACGGAATAGGTCTCCCGCTGCTGCGCCCGGACCGGCATGCAGCACGCCGTAAACAGCAGGAACGGAAGTATGCGGTTCACGATTCTCATGCGGCAAAGATACGAAAAGTGCGGGAAAACCGGCGGCGACGGCTTCCTGCCGGAGGGAAACGGCAAAATCCGTACCCCTCCCGCCGCGCCGCAGCCGGAACGCCCGGCCGAGCGGCTACCACCTCACTTCGAGCAGCACCGGCAGATGGTCCGAGGCCCGGGAGACGTCGCCCGTCCCGAAGCGGCTCAGCACGCGCGCGTCGGTCACTTCGCAGCGCACCCCGTTGCGCAACTGCAACAGGTAGTCGATGCACTGTTCCGGCTCGTCCGAAGGGTAGGTCCCCCCGTCGGTCGGGGTGAGCACCCGCCACGTCCGTTCCAGCAGCCGGAGGGTCTCGGAACCGGGCTCGGCATTCAGATCGCCCCCGAGAAAGACGGGCTTCGGAGAGTCGCCGTACCGCCGCATCATTTCGCGGTTGATCGTCCGCACCTGCTCCAGTTGCGCTTCGGGCGAAACATGGTCGAGGTGCGTCGTGGCGATCACGTAGTCGGGCAGCTCCACGACGACCAGCACGCGCGGCTCGGCCCCGCCGGCCTCGGGCAGCGCCACCGCCTCCTTCCTCACGGCCCGCTCGCGCGTCATGACTCCCTCGCCGTAGGAGCCGCCGTCGAAGGGCATCGCGGCCCCGAAACGGAAGTCCCAGCCGCCCATCATCCCGGCGATGCGCTCCAACTGGAAGACGCCGCGCGTGCGTGCCGTGCAGCTGTCCAGCTCGTTCAGGCACACGGCGTCGGGACGGACCTCCCGCAGCAGGCCGGCCACAAGCCGGTAGTCGTCCCTGACATACTTGTTGAACACGCCGACATTATAGGTCACCAGACGCACCGTCCGGCCCCCGTCGTCCGCCGCCGCATCCCGCGACGGCTCCGCGCATACGGCGGTGCGCCCCGCGAGGAGGCACAGCGCCAGCGCCATCAGTCCTTTTTTCATCGTTCTCCGTCTTTTCCGTTCCCGGCGGCCGGCCCGGTCCTCCGCAGCGGGCCGCCGCGCCCCGGCACGCACCGGGGCCTCCGCGAAGATACGAAAAATCCGCCGCACGGCGTCCCTTTCCGGCGGAAAAACGGCAGGAGGGACGGAAAACCCGCCCGGGCGGCTGCCGCCGGCTGCACGAGGCCCTTCGGAAACCGTCCGCGGTCACCGTTCCGTCCCGAAGCGCACAGCCCGGCACGAAAACTGCTGTCGGAGAGGGAAACGTCAAGCAAACGAAACTATGGCAAAAAGCAAAAACATCTCGACCTCGCAGCTCGCGCTGATGACCGCGGCCGCGGTCATCAGCCTGCGCGGCCTTCCGATGATGGCCCAGGAGGAGCTCACCATGTTCTTCTACATCTTCTTCGCCACGTTCCTCTTCCTCATCCCCGCGGCGCTCGTGGGCGCCGAACTGGGCAGCGCCTTCGCGGCGAAGGGCGGAGGCGTCTACACCTGGGTGAAGGAGGCGTTCAACCCCCACCTCGGGTTCACGGCCATCTTCCTGCAATGGATTCAGAACGTGGTCTGGTATCCCACCGTGCTGGGATTCGCCGCCGCGTCGATCGCCTACACGATCGGGCTTCCGGCGCTGGCGCAGAACGGCCCGTTCGTCGGACTCTTCTCGATCGCCATGTACTGGTTCGCCACGTGGGTCACGCTGCGCGGCACGTCGGCCATCTCGGGCATCACCAGCCGGGGCTTTCTCATAGGCACGGTGCTTCCGGGCATCGTCATCGTCCTGGCGGCCGCGGCCTGGCTCGCGGGCGGCAACGGCGTGGAGTTCGAACACATTCCCGCGTCCGTCTCGCAGGTGGTCGATCTGGATGCGGCGCACCACGCCCATCCGCGGCTCTTTCCCCACATCACCGGCATGAGCGACATCGCCTTCCTGGCGGGGATTCTGCTGCTGTTCGCCGGCGTCGAGGTGCACGCCGTACACGCCCCGGAGCTGAAAAACCCGCAGAAACAGTTCCCGCGCGCCATGTTCCTCGCGGCGCTCATTTCGTTCGGCCTCTTCACGCTGGGCGCGCTGGCCGTGGCCGTAATCACGCCCTACGACCGGATCAACCTCCAGTCAGGACTCTTCACCACGTTCCAGATCGTCTTCGAACACTACCGCGTCGGATGGCTCACCAACGTCATGAGCCTGCTCGTGGCGTTCGGCGCATTGGCGGGCGTGCTGTCGTGGATCTCGGGCCCCAGCCGCGGCCTGCTCTGGACGGCCAACGAAGGGCGGCTGCCGCGCCTGTTGCAGAAGACCAACCGCAACGGCGTGCAGATCAACATCCTCATCATCCAGGGCTGCATCGTGACGGTGCTTTCGTCGCTCTACATCTTCATGAAGGACGTGAGCGTCGCCTTCTTCCTGCTGAGCGCCCTCACGATCGGACTGTACCTGATCATGTATATGATGATGTACGCCGCCGCCATCCGCCTGCGCTACACGCAGCCCGGCCTGCAGCGCGACTACCGCGTTCCGGGAGGCAATGCCGGCATGTGGGCCGTCGGCGGCATCGGCTTCCTCGCCGTGCTCTTCTCGTTCGCCGTCACCTTCTTCCCGCCGTCGCAGTTGCCCGTCGGCAGCCCCGCCATATATACGACGCTCGTCGTCTGCGGCACGGCGCTGTTCCTCGCCGTCCCCATCGTCATCAGCATCGCGATGGACCGCCGGCGCGGCAGAGGCCCCCGTACCTGAAAAGCGAGATGCGGGCGGGTCCTTTCGGACCCGCCCGCATCGTTCTCCGACCCTTGCCTCAACGCTTCAGGATCGCACCTTCGGCCGTCACGCGAAGCGTCACCTCACGGTCCCGGTCATCCTCCAGTTCGACCTCGTACCAGTCGCCGTCGGGCGTCTCCACGAAATCCGCCCCGTCGATCCCGAACGCCGCGTAATTCGAACGGCGGATCGCATCGGTCACGGCCGCGGGCAGCTCGCGGACGCGCACCTCCCACAAGGTCTTCACCCACTCGCCCGCACCGTTGAACAGCAGCTCCTTCTCGCGGCCGTCGTGACGAATCTCCACCTCCAGGAAACCGTCGTCGGAGTCCTTCTCCAGCACGACCGCGCCGGGGTAGTTCGTGCGGATGAAGGCTTCGACATCCGCACCGACCGCCGCGCCGTCGCCGCCCTCCTGCGGGGTGTAGAGCGACAGCTCGCCCTCGGGAGTGACCTTCACCTTCACGTCGCCGCGGCGCGACTCCAGTTCCAGACGGTAGAACGTCCCTTCGGAGGCCGTCTCGTACAGATCGGCATCGTCGAGCCGGTAGCCCTTCGCCTCGGAGTAGTCGGAGGCCTCCCACGCAGCCGTCACCGCCTGCGGCAGTTCCGAGCGGCGCAGCTCGGTTTTGGTGTACTGCCAGGCGTCGCTGCGGTCGAAGAAGAGTTCTCGCTTGACGCGGTCGGCGTCGATCAGTTCGACCTCCGTACCCTCGTACTCCGCATCCACGTCGATCACGCGCGCCCCGGGATAACGGCTCGCGATGAAGTCCCCGATCCCGTCGGAGGGACGCGAAGGGATGAAATCCCCGTAATCGTAATCGTCGCCCGCGTCGGCCACGCTCTTCACGAGCACGCCGTCCGCCGAGTAGTAAAGATCCATCTCGCGGCCGTCGCGCTCGACCTCGACCACATAGACGACCTCCACGCCGTCACGGTCCAGCATATCGACCTCATCGACCCGCCAGTCGGCATACTCGCCCTCCGCGAAGGCTCTCTTAACCGCTTCGGGCAACTGGTCGAACCGGATGTCCGTTTCGGTCATCGACCATGCGCCGTCGCCGTTCTCGAACCATGCGGCGCGATTCGCCGCGACACCCGCCGCACGCACGCCGCTCCAGTAGAAATTCGCCACGGCGTAGTCGCCCTTCACCTCCCAGCGCACCTGCTCGGCGCCCGGATAGAGCGCTTCGAAAGCCGCCAGCACGGCCGGGGAAACCCGGTCCGGTCCGTTTCCCTGCGAGCCGCTCTCCTTTTCGCATCCGACGGCAAGCAACCCAACGGCCGCCGCACCCAACATATTCCAAACGATTCTTTTCATTTTCATTTTCTTTTTCCGATAAGACTTCGATTCAATTTCGGGAACAAATGTCGCAACCGATTCTGAACGGAAACTGAAATCCGCAATTTTTTCCGCAGCCCCCTCGGAAACCCGGCGCGCGACGGCCGCCCCCCCGGAACGGAAACGAGCCCCGCTTGCCAGCGGGGCCCGGAGAGACGATCGGCCGACGGGGCGTCTCAGCGCAGCCTCGGACGCACGTAATTGTCGGTCGCGGAAGTGAAGCTCAGGCCGGGGACGTGCCGGTCGGAGAGCGGGAAGACGAGCGTGTCGAGCTGCGACAGGTCATCGGCCGACACAGCGTAGTAACGCTCCGCGGCCGCCCCTTCCACGCAGACCGTCCAGTTGAGCAGCGTGCCGACGATCGACATCGCCTCGCGCCGCGGATCGAACTCGACGGTCCCGACGCGGCGCACCCCGTAGCCGGGCATCGTCACGGCGTAGAGGCGGTTCTCCGCATCGGTCAGGAGCGCCAGCGTGCGGCGGCTGTGGAACTCCGTGATGAAGAGGTGCTCCGGACGGACGCCCTCCGGAAGACCGACGGCCCGCACGTAAGGACGCCCCTGCACCATCTTGAGATGGAACAGCCGCCGGTCGGCGTCGAGCAGCACATACCCCTCGTCGTACTCCTTGCGTGCGGAGGGGTTGCCCGAAATCTCCGCCACCGGGAAGCGCACTCCCTTGCGGCGCATCGTCCCGGTGAACAGGGCGCTCTTCGCGGTATCGACCGTATTCGAGGCCATGTCGATGAATTCGATGCCGGAGGCGGTCAGGCGGAAGGCATCGTCGGGCATCGCCAGATCGACGCGGCCCGACATCGACTCCAGCAGGAAGCGGATGCCGGAAACCGGGGTATTGACATCCTGCGGCGTGGAGCGGAACACGAAGGTGGCGGCCTGCGCCTCGCGGGGCGAGACGGCACGGCCCGCGATCGAATCGGGGAAACGGCCGTCGGCCACGAGCTGCCGGGCGTAGAAGAGCGGCAGCAGCGAATCGAACTGGCGCTGTCCGTACCGGTTGCCCCGGCGGTCGAGATACTCGAGCTCCTTCCCGCCGCGGCGGATCATCGCGAAATCGCCCAGCACTTCGCTGTAAAGGGTGAACGGCGTGCCCTCGCTCTTCACCGTGAGGTAATTGACGCCCCACGGCAACTGCCAGACGAGCAGCACGGCGACGAGCAGTCCGAAGAATATTCTGCTGAATCGGGTCATGGATTTTCGGGATTTACGGAAGGAATCAGTCTTGTCTGCCGGCCATGAACCGCACGACCGAGAGCCATGCGAGCGAGGCCGAGAGCAGTGTCAGCGCCAGCAGTACGGGCAGGAAGCCGGCATAGGCCCGCGGAACGGGCGCGAGGAAGAAGATGCGCAGCAGGAGCACGGCCATCAGGATATTCACCGTCCGGCGCTTCCACGTCGGTTCGAGAATCACCCATGCGGCGAACAGGTAGGCCGCCAGTCCGGCCGCATACCACGGCATGAGCGTCCCCACGATATTGGCGACGAGCTCGTGCGGCAGCACCGGCGATGCGGCTCCCGCGACGAGGGCGAGGCTCGTGCCGGAGACGACGGTCAGCGCCGCGACGCCGAACAGCAGCATGGTCCCCGTCGCCCGCAGCGCCGACACGGGCAGGTGCAGCGTCAGCTTGAGGCATTTGCGGTGCATCTCGGGGGCGAACTGCACGACGGCGAGCAGCAGCCCCGCCAGCAGCGGCACATACTCCATCTGCTCGACGAAAACGGCGTTGCGCGTCACCATCACCTCCCAGATATGTCCGGCGCCCATCATTCCCAGCGCGCGGTACAGCCGCAGCATGGCGTAACCCGCGAAGGCGCACGTCACCGCGAAGGCGACCGCCAGATACCAGCGGGACTTGATCCACTCCTTGTACAATATGGCTTTCAACATGGCGTTTTTCAGTATTTTCCGGTCAGACCGATGAAAGCGTCCTCCAGCGAGACGCGCTCCTCGTGCAGCTCTTCGGCGGGAATCCCCGCCTCCGCGAGCCTGCGCGCCACCTCCCCGTACGGCAGGAACGAGCAGAATTCGAGCGTCGAACGCACCACCGAGGGGTGGTAGAACTCCCCGTCGCCGGGCAGCGGAGCCCCCTCGGGCACACGGCACGTATAGCGCCGCACGCGGTCGAGGATCTCCCCGACGGGGCGTTGCAGCAGAATGCGGCCGTAGTCCATGATGATGCAGTCGTCTATCAGGCGCTCCATGTCCTGAATGATGTGCGAGGTGAGGAAGACCGTCTTCCCCTCGGCCTTGGCGTACTCGCGCAGGTAGTCCGCGAACAGCCGCCGGTAGCCGGGATCGAGCCCCAGCGAGAAGTCGTCCAGCACCAGCAGGTCGGGGTCCTGGGCCAGAATGAGCCCCAGCGCCACCTGCGACCGCTGTCCGCACGACATGCGCGAGATGCGCTGCCCGGGGCCGACGTGCAGCTTGCGCATCAGCTCGTAATAGGCTTCGCGCCGCCACTTCGGGTAGAAGGCCGCATAGAACCGTTCGATCTGCTCGATCGACATGAACTGGTACTGCACGTGCCCCTCGATCAGCAGGCCGATGCGCCGCCGCGTGAGGGGCCGCATCCGGCGGATGTTCTCGCCGAAGATGCGGCACTCGCCGCTGCGGGGTTCGAGATACCCGCTCAGAATGTTGATCGTCGTGGTCTTGCCCGTGCCGTTCTTGCCCAGCAGGCCGAGGATGCGGCCCTCGGGGACGTCGAACGAGAGGTTTTCGTAGATTTTGCGCCGCCCGTAGCAATGCGTCAGGTTGCGGCATTCGATAACGGATTCCATGGCGGTGTCAGATGAGGAGGAACAGCAGCGGAAGGAGGATGCCTGCGGCCAGCTCCACGCCGCCGCGGCCCCGCAGCCCCTTGGGGCCCTTCACGATGACCAGTCCCGTGAGCGTGATGAGTATGAGCCCTCCGCCGAAAATGTCGGCGAAGGCGGTCCACCACGATCCCGGATTGTAGTGCAGCTTCGTCAGCGCGCTCCACACGGGCCGCCGTGTCAGCCGCTCGACGACCGCCTCGCCGCTCCGGGTGTCGGCCACGAGCGACGAACCGCCTTCGAGGAAGATTTTGAGCGTATGCCCGTCGGGAAAGTAGTGCTTCACGTACCCCTCCCCGACGCCGGCGCGTTCGAGCAGCGCCTCGGCGTCGGCGCGCGAGAACGCCTCCCTCTCCGGAAGCGGGGCCGGGAGCGTCAGACGCGTCTGCGAGACCGAATAGTTCGGATTGAAGGTGTCGCGGTGGTTCATCGCGATGCCCGACAGGGCGTAGATGAGCACCATCCCCGCGAAGAAATACGAAAGGTCGCGGTGCAGCGTGCGGCTCCAGCGCCGCAGCGCGCTACTGTTCAATTTCATACGAGGTCGCCGTCACGTAGTAGAACGAGAGGTAGTCCTTGCCCTCGGCGGCCTTGCGGGCGGCGATCTTCGCGCGGAAGTCGGCAATGCGCTCCGCGACGGTGGCGCCCGTCTCCTGCCGTGCGGCCTTCTCGGCGTCGCATCCGGCCTCGGTCGTGCCGTGCCGTTCGCCGGTCTGCGCCTTCGTCTGCTCCTCCCAGGCCGCGAGGTAGGCCTCGTCCACGCGCTGTTCGTCGAGCGTACCCGTAACGCGCACGATACGGTTCACGCACTGCGGATCGAAGCTGCCCAGCTCGCCGCTCTCGACACGAACGGTCTGCGTGTCGTCGCTGCCCATGAGGAAGATCTTGCGCGCGCCGTGCCTGCACGTATGGGTGCAGACGCCCTCGATCGTGACGGTCTTGCCGGCGAGCGAGTCGGCCGAAGCCAGCAGCTCGTCGATCTCCAGCGCGGCCGGCCGCGCGACCTCCGTCTGCCGGGTCTTGGCTTTCGTCGAAGCGTTGCCGCCGCAGGATACCGATGCGCAGGCGCCGCATGCGAGGGCGACGGCCAGGGCGCGTAACAGAATGTGTTTCATGACAAATTAGGTATTTTGGTTCGTTCCATTTCCGGCGGCAAAAATAGGAAAAACGGGCGGTCCCCGCCATACCTAAAAATAGGGATTTTCGACCGTTAATTGACGTTCCGGTACTCGTTGGGCGTCTGTCCGGTCAGCTTCTTGAACATGCGCGTAAAGTGCTGCGGGTACTGGAATCCCAGTCCGTAGGCCACCTCGCCGATCGTGAGCGAAGGGTCCAGAATCCGCTCCTTGGCCACCTCCAGCAGCTTGAGCTGGATATACTCCTGCGCCGTGCGGCCCGTCTCCTTCTTCACCAGGTCGCCGAAATAGTTGGGCGACAGGCAAAGCTCCCCGGCGCAGTACTTCACCGACGGAAGCCCTTCGCGCCGGGCCCGGCCGTCGGAGAAATAGCCGTCCAGCAGCTCCTCGAAACGGGTCAGCACGTCGCGGTTCACGTTCGACCGCGTGATGAACTGCCGCTCGTAGAAACGCAGGCAGTAGTCCAGCAGCATCTCGATATTGATGGCGATGAGCCGTCTGCTGTGGCGGTCGATGGCGTGCTCCAGCTCATGACGGATCTTCCCGAAACAGTCCACGACCATCCCGCGCTCGCGCTCCGAGAGGTGCAGCGCCTCGTTCACCTCGTACGAAAAGAAGCCGTATTCCTTCATGTTGCGGCCCAGCGACGTGCCGCGGATGAGGTCCGGATGGAAAACCAGCGCCCAGCCCTTCGGCTGGAACTCCCGTCCGTCGTCCTCGAACCCGATCACCTGCCCGGGCGCCAGACAGACGAGCGTCCCCTCCTGATAGTCGTAATAGTGCCGGCCGTAGATCATGTCGCCGCACTTGATCTCCTTGAGAAAGACCGCATAGAAACCGTAGGTCTGCCGGAAATGCCGCATCGGACGCGCCTCGGACAAATCGACGACGCTCACCAGCGGGTGCAGCGTTTCGACGCCCAGCATCGCATTGTACTCGGCGACGGACTCCAGATGATGAATTTTCTGTTCCATGACAAGGTTCGTTTTCCGCAAATATACGGCTTTTATCGGCTTTGCGCACGGCCGGCAGGCGAAATCCGGAATCGGGGTAAAAGAATCCGTAATCCATCTACCCTCCGGGCCGGCCCCGTCGTACATTTGCACTGCGCCCCGGCACGGCCGAAGGACGAACCCGGAGCGATATGCACACAACGACGACACCGGCGATCCCGCCCGCAACGCCAGCCGCCCCCGCCCTCACGCGGCAGCCGCTGCGTGAAGCGCCGCAGAACGAACAGGGGCGGCCCGGCGGGATTCGCGCGACAAAGGCCCGCCTCCCTGAGAGAACGCACCGCGGCGCCGGTCAGAACTTCCGGGGATAGCGCAGCAGAACGGCCAGCAGGGCCGCGCCGCCCAGAATGACCGGATAGTAAAGATAGCGCATGATCCCCAGCGGCGAAAGCCCCGTGAGCCCCGCCGCCATCAGCAACTGCGCCCCGTAAGGCAGCAGGCCCTGCGTGAAGCAGGAGAAGGTGTCGAGCAGGCTGGCGCTGCGGCGCCGGTCCACGCCGAAACGGTCGGCGATCTTGCGGGCGATCGGTCCCACGGTCAGAATGGCGATCGTATTGTTGGCCGTACAGAGGTTCGCCAGACAGACCAGCCCCGCGATGGTCCCCTCGGCCCCGCGCCGCCCCGAGATGCGGCGCGTCATGCGGTCGATGATGTAGTCGATGCCGCCGTTCAGCCGGATCATTTCGAGCAGGCCGCCGGCCATGAGCGTAATGATGATCAGCTCGCCCATCCCCGTAATGCCGCGCCCCATGCCGCCGCACCACGCCATGAGGCCGAAACTCCCGGTCGCCAGCCCGATCGCCCCCGAAGCGGCGATACCCAGCAGCAGCACCTTCATCACGTTCATCCCCGCGAGGGCCGTCACCAGCACCAGCAGGTAAGGCACGACCCGGATCCACTCGATCCGGTCGGGCTGCGCGGGGACCGCCGCCGCGCTGCCCGTCACGAGGTAAATCCCGAGCGTCAGCAGGGCCGCCGGGGCGACGATGCGGACATTGACGCGGAACTTGTCGCGCAGGTTGCACTCCTGCGTGCGCGTCGCGGCGATCGTCGTATCGGAGATGAAGGAGAGGTTGTCGCCGAAGAAGGCCCCGCCGACCACGATCGCCGTGAGCCACGCCTCGCCGAGCCCGGTCTGTTCGGCGAGCCCGGCGGCCACGGGGACCAGCGCGACGACCGTGCCGACCGACGTGCCGACCGACAGCGAAACGAAGCAGGCCGCCAGAAACAGCCCCGCCGGGAGCAGGCTCCCGGGAAGCAGGTGCATCGTCAGCGCCACGGTGGCGTCCACGGCCCCCATGCTCCGCGCCGACTCGGCGAAAGCCCCGGCCAGCACGAAGATCCAGATCATCAGCATCACGTTGGGATCGGACGCTCCGGACGAGAAGCGGCCGATACGCTCGGCGAAGGGCATTCCCCGCATCAGGGCCACGGCATAGACCGAGGCGGCGACGAAAGCCACCGAAATCGGCATCTTGTAGAAATCGCCTGCCAGAAGCGACACGGAGAGATAGCTCACCAGAAAAACCAGCAGCGGCGTCAGCGCCAGGAACCCGCCGCGGCGAACGGAAGTCGGAGACATATAATATATAGTGAGATTCGGAGCGCAAAAATAAGTCAAATTTTCCACCCGGGCAATCCGTCGCCCGGATATCCCGGTATCCGGAAGCGACGTCCGGGCCGCCGAATCCGGGAACGGCGGCGAACAGTTTAAATGCCTATTCCCGAACGCCTCCGGAATAATAATTTTTTCTTCAAAAAATTGCTTTCATAAATTTTATTACTACATTTGTGTTAAAATAATGTTACATTTTTATTTCGGACCGAATTTTCGGGCCGCAGGAAATACGCAACAAGCTCCTAACATATAAACACATGAGATAGCAACACCCTGAAAATACCGAACAACGGACCAATTAACGAACCTAAACCACACATTTTACAAATCTTAAAATTTTAACTATGAAACGACTTTTTAGCTTAATGACGCTGCTCCTGGCCGGGGGGGGGGTTATTCCTGGCATCCTGCTCGGATGACGACAACGGAGAAAACGACGGTCCTTCCGGAGGTTCGATGCCTTTCGCATCCGTAACGGCCAAGGACGGAAGCAGCACGATGACCGCGACCGTCAATGACACGGACAAGACGATCAAGTTCGGGGAATTCCAGAACACGACCGATCTGACGGCCGTCGAAGTGACCTTCAAGATGAACAAGGGGCATATCCTCAAGACGCCCGCCAATCTGACCTCGACCGTCAATCTGAACAATCCGGTCAATGTCGTGGTGCTGATGAACGGCAAGACGGAGGAAACCTACAAGATGACCGCCGACACTCCCGAGACCCCCGAAGCCATTCTGGGCGCCAAAGTCGGCGACGTGGAAGCCGCGGTCGGCGAAGACAAGAGCATCACGGTCAAATGGCAGGAAGGCATGGAGATCAACCACATGGTCTTCACGCTCGATCTGGTCGAAGGCGCCACGGTGAAATCGCCCGAAAACCTGACCTTCGATCTGGAGTTCGAGGAGGGCAGGCTGGTCGTGAACTACCTCGGCGAAGATATACCCTATACCGTGAAGGTCACCGACTACAAGGATCCGCTGCTTGACATGGGTTGGACGGATGTGACGGCCAATTTCGGCACGCTGCCCGCCTATATCAAGGTGTACAAGACGACCAAAGCCGGCGGTCGCGACAACAACGTCGCCTATGTGGCCATGATCGGCAGCAAGGCCGAGATGGGTTGTGTCGGCGAAGGCATCAGCGGCAAGAAGACCATCTCGGACCTCGAGGCTGACGGGGCCTACAAAGTCTATCTCGTAGGCGTCGATTCCTCAATCTCCCAGTTTATGGCCAGCGACGGGAATACCGTACAGCCCGACAGCCGGATCAGCGGTGTCATCGGTCAGGACGAAGACGGTTCCTACCGGATCGCTTACGGGCATGCCATCGACAACAAACTCTACGCCTTCCCGTTCCGGGCATCGGGAGCTTTCGAAGCCCCGACCGTAGAGAAAGGCACGCCGTGGGCTCCGAAGACTGCTGTAGGAGGCCTGCACATGATCCTCTACGAAGGGAATGTCCTGACGAAGGAAAACGCCTCGACAAACGAGGGTGCGACCATCTACTACGAGGATACCGACTACTACGCCCGTTCGGCTGTCGGCATTACGAAGTACGACAAGATCTTCGCATTCTGCGGCCAGCAGGTCGATGGTAGCAACGGCGTTTCGATTCCCGAGTTGGCCCAGATCATGAAGGACTTCGGCTGTGAGGAGGCCATCCAGTTCGAGGCTTCGGGTACGCCCAACATGCACATCAACAAGATAGAAACCGCCAAGAACTCGAAACTGCCCAATCTGAAAGCCGTACAGTGCGCCGTGGCATTCAAATAGCCATGAGACCGGTCTGCCGGGAAAGCGATGCAAAGACACGGCAGATTCCGATAACAAAGTTCACCCCTGCCGTAATGCTATTACGGCAGGGGTGAAATCGTAAAATCCGCGATCGGCGCGGCGCGCGGAAGGAGAGGGATTCGAACCCCCGGAGCCTTGCGGCTCAACGGTTTTCAAGACCGCCGCGATCGACCGCTCCGCCATCCTTCCGGAGACAAAAGTAGCACGGATTTTCCATTCTGCCAAATCCCGCCGTCTTTTTGTTCCGGAACGTCCGTACGGCATCCGATACGAAAGACGGGATTTCCGACTTCTCCGGAATTTTCGTATCTTTGTTACCGGCTGAAACCGAGCCTCTCCACACACTACGTCTCCTGCCATGAACAAAACGCAGCTTGTCGAGGCGATAGCCCTCGACGCCAATATCTCGAAAATCGAAGCCCGCAAGGCCGTGGACGCTCTGATCCGCGTCACGGTACAGGCCCTGCGCGAAGAGGAACGAATCACCCTGACCGGTCTGGGAACCTTCAGCGTGCAGCACAAGGCCTCCCGCACGGGACGCAATCCCCGTACGGGCGCAACGGTCAAGATTCCGCCGCGCAAGAGCGTCAAATTCCGCCTCTCGGCCGAGATCGAATGACAGGGCCGAACGCGCGCCGGCGATAAGGGGCGCCGGACGGAAACGGCCGCGGAGAAAGGGATGGTCCCGGACGGAATCCGGTTCTCGTCCGGACAGGAAACCGGAACCGGCCATATCGGCCAATGCTCTACCGTTTACTCCAATTTTCAAGACTTTTCGACCAAAAAGTTTGGGCCGAGGGGATAGTTTTTATACTTTTGCACCCGATTTTGCGTGCCGCAAGGCACACCGTATAGAAACTAAACCAACAAGTTATGAAAAAAACACTTCTCCTGCTCGCCGCCGTCGCAACCGCCTCGGGCGCATTCGCCGAAGGTTACCAGGTAAACAACTTCTCGGCCCGTCAGGCCGGCATGGCCAACGTCGGCACGGCGATGAAACTCGGTGCGGAGTCGATCTACTTCAACCCGGCGGCCACGGCATTCCAGGAGTCGAAATTCAACATCTCCGTCGGTGCGACGGGTATCCTTTCCTACGTGTCGGCCTCGACGCTCCCCTCGATGGAAAACGGCTACGAGAGCTCGCTCACGGAGGATTCGGACAACAAAATGTCCACCCCGCTGCACATGTACATCAACTACAAACCCGCCGAGCGCTGGGCCGTGGGCCTGGGTTTCTACACCCCGAACGGCTCCTCGATGAACTGGGGCGACAACTGGTCGGGATCGCACCTCATCCAGCAGATCAACCTCGCGGCCTACACCTTCCAGCCCACCGTCTCGTTCAGGATCTGCGACCGTCTCTCCGTCGGCGCGGGACTGATGCTCACGTGGGGCAACTTCGACCTGTCGCGCGCCATGCTGCCCATCGGCGCCGGCAACAAGACCCTCGCCCAGGGATTCAACACGATCGGCAAGCTGCTGCCCGCGCTGGGTGCGGGCGCCGGCCTCTCGCCCGAGGAGATCGCCCGATACCAGGCCATGGCCCAGCAGGGCGAGACCTACTTCACCGACAACCTGCAGGACAAATCCATCGTCTCGGCCAAGCTGGAGGGCAACGCCAACCTCGCCGTGGGCGTGAACGCCGGCATTCTCTGGGACGTGACCGACGAATGGTCGATCGCCATGAGCTACCGTTCGCGGATGGACATGAAGGTCGATAAGGGCACGGCGCAGCTCATCTACGCCTCGCAGGAGTCGCAGCAGCTGCTTTCGTTCCTCAACCAGATGCTCCAGACGGCCGGTCAGCCCTCCGCGATTCCGGCACTGGACAAGGGTACGTTCCACACCCAACTGGCGCTCCCGACGACCGTGACGTGGGGTGTCTCCTACCGTCCGAACGACAAGTGGCGCATGGGCGTCGATCTGCAGTGGATCGGCTGGTCGGCCTACAAGGACCTGAACGTGTCGTTCAACGAGAAGGAGCTGGGCATCAAGGATATCTACTCGGTGAAGAACTATTCGAACACGCTTTCGGCCCGCTTCGGCGCCGAATACGACGCCCTCGACTGGCTGGCGGCCCGCGTGGGCATCTACTACGACGAAAGCCCCGTGGACAGCAACTACCTCAATCCCGAAACGCCGTCGATGACCAAGATCAGCTACTCGCTGGGTATGTCGTTCCGGCTGGCCGCCTGCGCGGCGCTCGACGTGGCCTACTGCTACGTCTCGTCGGCCGACCCCGAGCGCACGGGTTCCTACCCGGTCTATGACTACACGTCGGGAGACCTCGCATCGGTCTTCACGCGCAACTACAAGCTCCACGCCCACGTACTGTCATTCGGCATGCGTTTCAATTTCTGAAACCGGGAAAATTTACTATCTTTGCGGTGCGCTTCCCTGAGGGAGGCGCACCGCAATGCTTTTCGGCCCTATAGTTCAAGGGATAGAACGAGGGTTTCCTAAACCCTAAATCCGCGTTCGAGTCGCGGTGGGGCTACGAGACGCCGGAACGGATCGCTCCGTTCCGGCGTTTCTCCTCCGCCCCCGAAAAGAGGCGCCGCCACATGGCGCATTGCCGAATTTGCACTATCTTTGCCGCGTCAAACCGCACGAACGATGGAATCACTCAAAGAGTTATACAAAATCGGGAACGGCCCGTCGAGCAGCCACACGATGGGCCCCAAACGGGCTGCGGAACGTTTCGCCGACCGCTGCCGCGACGCGGACGCCTACCGTGTGACGCTCTACGGCTCGCTGGCCGCCACGGGCAAAGGCCACCTGACGGACGTGGCGATCCTCTCGGTGCTGCAACCCGTAGCGCCGACCGAAATCGTCTGGAAACCCGAAACCGTACTACCCTTCCACCCCAACGGCATGCTGTTCGAAGGGCTGAAGGGAGAGCAGGTCGTCGATTCGTGGAAGATTTACAGCATCGGCGGCGGCGCGCTGGCCAACGAAACCTCGCGGCTCGAAGTGCCCCGCAGCATCTACCCCCTGACCACCGTCACGGAGATCAAGGAGTGGTGCTACAACGAAGGCAAAACCTACTGGGAGTACGTGAACGACTGCGAGGGCCCCGAAATATGGGACTACCTCGACCGGATCTGGACCGTCATGTGCGAGACGATCCAGCGCGGACTGAACAACGACGGCGTACTGCCCGGAGGACTGAAGGTCGCCCGCAAGGCCAGCACCTACTGGGTCAAGTCGAAGAGCTACAACGATTCGCTCAAGTCGCGGGCCAAGATCTACGCCTACGCGCTGGCGACCTCCGAGGAGAACGCCTCGGGAGGCGTGGTCGTCACCGCCCCGACGTGCGGTTCGTGCGGCGTCGTGCCGGCCGTGCTCTACCACCTGGCCACCTCGCGCGACTTCCTGCGCATCCGCATCCTGCGGGCCCTCGCCACGGCGGGCCTGTTCGGCAACATCGCCAAGACGAACTCTTCGATTTCGGGCGCCGAGGTAGGCTGTCAGGGCGAGGTGGGCGTAGCCTGCGCCATGGCCGCGGCGGCGGCCTGCCAGCTCTTCGGCGGCACGCCTTCGCAGATCGAATACGCCGCCGAGATGGGCCTCGAGCACCATCTGGGACTGACGTGCGACCCCGTCTGCGGCCTCGTGCAGGTCCCCTGCATCGAACGCAACGCCGTGGCCGCCGCCCGCGCCCTCGACGCTAATATCTACGCCACGCTGTCGGACGGCTCGCACCTGGTGTCGTACGACAAGGTGGTGGAGGTGATGAACGAGACGGGGCACAACCTCCCGAGCCTCTACCGCGAAACCTCGGAGGGCGGTCTGGCGAAGCGCTACGAGCGGAAATAGCCCGTTCCGACGCGACGGTTCCCGTTTTCCCGTCCGCTCCCGCCGACAACGAAAAACCTCCCCGGTCTTGCGACCGGGGAGGTTTTTCATAAGAAGTTGCGTCACGCGGCTACTGCGCCTGCTGGAGCGTTTCCAGCTCGGTCTTCGCAGCGACGACCAGATCGTCGTATTCGCGCAGACCCGTACCGCCGGGGATCAGGTGACCGCAGATCACGTTCTCCTTGAGGTTCTCCAGCGGATCGACCTTGGCCTGGATGGCCGCCTCGTTGAGCACCTTGGTCGTCTCCTGGAACGAAGCCGCCGAAATGAAGCTCGAGGTCTGCAAAGCCGCACGGGTGATACCCTGCAGGACCTGCGTCGAAGTCGCGGGAACGATATCGCGCACCTGCACGGGCCGCAGATCGCGGCGCTTGAGGCTCGAATTCTCGTCGCGCAGCTTGCGCAGCGAAACGATCTGTCCGGGCTGCAACACGGTCGAGTCGCCGGCATCCGTCACGACGACCTTGTCGTAAAGCTCGTCGTTCACGTCCATGAACTCCCACTTGTCCACGATCTGATCCTCGAAGAAACGGGTGTCCCCCGGATCCTCGATCTTCACCTTCGACATCATCTGGCGCACGATCACCTCGAAATGCTTGTCGTTGATCTTCACGCCCTGCATACGGTACACCTCCTGCACCTCGTTCACGATATACTCCTGAACGCGCGTCGGGCCGAGGATGTTGAGGATGTCCGAAGGCGTGATGGCTCCGTCCGACAGCGGGTCGCCGGCCTTCACGTAGTCGTTCTCCTGCACGATGATCTGACGCGACAGGGGCACGAGGTAACGCTTCACGTCGCCCTGCTTCGAGGTGATGATGATCTCGCGGTTGCCGCGCTTGATCTTGCCGAACGTCACCTCGCCGTCGATCTCCGAGACGATGGCCGGATTCGACGGGTTGCGGGCCTCGAATAGCTCCGTAACGCGCGGCAGACCGCCGGTGATGTCACCGCCCGACTTGCCGACGGCGCGCGGAATCTTGATGAGGATGTCGCCGGCCTTGATCCGGGCGTTGTCCTTCACCACGATATGGGCCGAAACGGGCAGGTTGTACTGCTTGACCTCTTCGCCCTCCTTGTTCTGAATCTTGATGACGGGGTTCTTGGTCTTGTCCTTCGACTCGATCACCACCTTCTCCGAAAGTCCCGTCTGCTCGTCGCGCTCGTCGCGGTAGGTCACGCCCTCGATGATGTTCTCATAGGCGACGCGGCCCTCGTACTCCGAGATGATCACGGCGTTGTAGGGATCCCATTCGCAGACGAGGTCGCCCTTCCTGACCTCGGCGCCGTCCTCCATGAAGAGCGTCGCACCGTAAGGCAGGTTGTGCGTGTAGAGCACGATGCCGGTCTTGGGATCGACGATGCGGAACTCCGACTGGCGCGAAATGACGATGTCGATCGCCTCGCCGGCGGCGTTCTTGCCCTTCACGGTGCGGAGTTCGTCGATCTCCAGGCGGCCTTCGTACTTCGATACGACATTCGTCTCGACGGCCGTGCCGCCGGCCACGCCGCCGACGTGGAACGTACGGAGCGTCAACTGCGTACCCGGCTCGCCGATGGACTGCGCGGCGATCACGCCGACCACCTCGCCCTTCTGCACCATGCGCGCCGTGGCCAGGTTGCGGCCGTAGCACTTCGCGCAGACGCCGTGGCGCGCCTCGCAGGTCAGCACCGAACGGATCTCGACGGACTCCAGCGGCGACTTCTCGATGGCCTCGGCGATCGACTCGGTGATCTCCTCGCCGGCCTTGCAGAGCACCTCGCCCGTCAGCGGGTGGATCACGTCGTTCAGCGCGACGCGGCCCAGAATGCGGTCGTAGAGCGTCTGCACGACGTCGTCGTTGCGCTTGATAGCCGTAGCCGTCAGGCCGCGCAGCGTGCCGCAGTCCTCCTCGTTGATGATGACGTCCTGCGCCACGTCCACCAGACGGCGCGTCAGGTAACCGGCGTCGGCCGTCTTCAGGGCGGTGTCGGCAAGACCCTTGCGGGCGCCGTGCGTCGAGATGAAGTACTCGAGCACCGAAAGTCCCTCCTTGAAGTTCGAGAGAATCGGGTTCTCGATCACCTGCTGACCGCCCTCGACGCCCGACTTCTGCGGCTTGGCCATCAGACCTCGCATACCGCTCAACTGACGGATCTGCTCCTTCGAGCCGCGGGCTCCGGAGTCGAGCATCATGTACACCGGGTTGAAGCCGTCGTCGTCCTTGATCAGCGTGTCGATCACGGCCTTCGTCAGCTTCGTATTGATATTGGTCCAGACGTCGATGATCTGGTTGTAACGCTCGTTGTTGGTGATAAGACCCATGTTATAGTCGTCCATGATCGCATCGGCGCGCTCGTAGCCCTCCTGCACGAGTTTCTCCTTCTCGTCGGGAATGATCACGGCGTCGAGGTTGAACGACAGACCGCCCTGGAATGCCATGCGGTAACCCATGTTCTTGATATCGTCGAGGAAGGCGGCCACCTTGTCGGCTCCGGCCTTCTTCATCACCACGGCGATGATGTCGCGCAGCGAACGCTTCGTCAGCACCTCGTTGATATACCCCACCTCCCGGGGAACCACCTGGTTGAAGAGGATGCGGCCGATGGTCGTCTCCTTCAGGACGCGCACGGGATTGCCCTCCTCGTCCAGATCGTCCACCAGACACTTCACGATGGCATGCAGATCGGCACGCTTCTCGTTGTAGGCGATGATCGCCTCCTCGGGACCGTAGAACGTGTGGCCTTCGCCCTTCACGCCCTTGCGGGGCTTGGTGATATAGTACAGTCCGAGGACCATGTCCTGCGAAGGCACGGTGATCGGAGCGCCGTTGGCGGGGTTGAGGACGTTGTGCGAACCGAGCATGAGCAACTGCGCCTCCAGAATGGCGGCGTTGCCCAGCGGCAGGTGCACGGCCATCTGGTCGCCGTCGAAGTCGGCGTTGAAGGCCGTACAGGCCAGCGGATGCAGCTGCATGGCCTTGCCCTCGATCAGTTTGGGCTGGAACGCCTGGATACCGAGACGGTGCAGCGTCGGGGCACGGTTCATCAGCACGGGGTGGCCCTTGATGACATTCTCCAGAATGCCCCAGATCACGGGGTCCTTGCGGTCGATGATCTTCTTGGCCGACTTCACCGTCTTGACGATGCCGCGCTCGATGAGCTTGCGGATCACGAACGGCTTGTAAAGTTCGGCGGCCATATCCTTCGGAATACCCATCTCGTGCATCTTCAGCTCGGGACCCACGACGATCACCGAACGGGCCGAGTAGTCCACGCGCTTACCGAGCAGGTTCTGGCGGAAACGGCCCTGCTTGCCCTTGAGCGAATCGGAGAGCGACTTCAGGGGACGGTTCGACTCGTTCTTCACGGCGTTCGACTTGCGCGAGTTGTCGAAGAGCGAATCGACGGCCTCCTGCAACATGCGCTTCTCGTTGCGCAGAATCACCTCCGGAGCCTTGATCTCGATCAGACGCTTCAGACGGTTGTTGCGGATGATGACGCGGCGGTAGAGGTCGTTCAGGTCCGACGTGGCGAAACGGCCGCCGTCGAGCGGAACCAGCGGACGCAGCTCGGGCGGAATCACCGGAATCACGCTCAGCACCATCCACTCGGGCTTGTTCTTGCCCTCCGAAGCACGGAACGACTCGATGACGTTCAGGCACTTCAGCGCCTCGGACTTACGCTGCTGCGAGGTCTCGGTCGAAGCCTTGTGGCGCAGCGCATAGGACATCGAGTCGAGGTCCACCTGCTTGAGCAGCGTGTAGATCGCCTCGGCGCCCATCTGGGCGACGAACTTGTTGGGGTCCGCATCGTCGAGCGCCTGGTTGCCCTTCGGCAGCGCGGCCACGACGTCGAGGTACTCCTTCTCCGAGAGGGTCTGCAACCGCTCGATGCCCTGCTCCGAGGCCGCGCCGGCGTTGATGACGACGTAACGCTCGTAGTAGATGATCGCCTCGAGCTTCTTCGACGGAATGCCCAGCAGATAACCGATCTTCGAGGGAAGCGACCGAAAATACCAGATGTGCACCACCGGCACGACCAGCGAGATGTGGCCCATGCGCTCGCGGCGCACCTTCTTCTCGGTCACCTCCACGCCGCAGCGGTCGCAGACGATGCCCTTGTAGCGGATGCGCTTGTACTTGCCGCAATGGCACTCGTAGTCCTTCACCGGACCGAAGATGCGCTCGCAGAACAGACCGTCGCGCTCGGGCTTGTAGGTGCGGTAGTTAATGGTCTCAGGCTTCAGCACCTCGCCGCTCGACTGGGCCAGAATCTCCTCGGGAGAGGCCAGGCCGATCGAAATGCGGCTGTAACCATTGTTCGGTTTATTGTCTTTGGTAATTGACATATTTATTGCTTTTTTCTTTCCTCAGTTAAACACACACCTTACTCGAGTTTGACCGAAAGGGCCAGACCGCGAAGCTCGTGCAGCAGCACGTTCATCGCCTCCGGGATACCCGGCTTGGGCAAGTTCTCTCCCTTGACGATCGCCTCGTAAGCCTTGGCGCGGCCCATCACGTCGTCGGACTTGATGGTCAGAATCTCCTGCAGGATATTGGCGGCGCCGAAGCCCTCGAGCGCCCAGACCTCCATCTCGCCGAAACGCTGGCCGCCGAACTGCGCCTTACCGCCGAGCGGCTGCTGCGTGATGAGCGAGTAGGGACCGATCGAACGCGCGTGCATCTTGTCGTCGATCATGTGGCCCAGCTTGAGCATGTAGGTGACGCCCACCGTGGCAGGCTGGTCGAAACGCTCGCCCGTGCCGCCGTCGTAGAGGTACGTGCGGCCGCTGTGCGGCAGTCCGGCCTGGGCCGTGTACTCGTTGATCTGGTCGAGCGAGGCGCCGTCGAAGATCGGCGTGGCGAATTTCACGCCCAACTCGCGGCCGGCCCAGCCGAGCACGGCCTCGTAGATCTGCCCGAGGTTCATTCGCGAAGGCACGCCCAGCGGGTTGAGGCAGATATCGACGATCGTTCCGTCCTCGAGGAACGGCATGTCCTCGTCGCGCACGATCTTGGCCACAATACCCTTGTTGCCGTGGCGTCCGGCCATCTTGTCGCCCACCTTCAGCTTGCGCTTCTTGGCGATATAGACCTTGGCCATCTGGATAACGCCCGTCTGCGGCAGCTCGTCGCCGTTCGTGAGGTTGTACTTCTCGCGCTTGATGGCGGCGTCGGCCTTCTTCCACTCGATCGTGTAGTTGTTGATCGTGGCCTCGATCAGGGCGTCCGTATGCGCGTCGCCCGTCCAGTTGCACGAGCCGAGGTTCAGGTAGCCCATCACCACGCCCGTCTTCTCGTCCGAGGACTTGCGGGCGATCTCCTCCAGCAGCTTCTGCGAAAACTTCGTACCGGCGGGATAGAGCTCCACACCGAAGTAGTCGGTGATGCCCGTGGTGGTCTTGCCCTGCAACAGCGTCCAGAGCTTGGACACGAGCCGCTTGGTCAGCTCGGCGATCTCGGCCGAGAACTTCTCGTCGAGCTTGTCGAGCTGCATCTTCTCGGCACTCTTGCCCTTCTTGCCCTCCTTGCTGGCGCGGCTGTAGAGCTTCGTGTCGATCACCACGCCGTGCAGCGAAGGCTGCGCCTTGAGCGAAGCGTCCTTCACATCGCCGGCCTTGTCGCCGAAGATCGCGCGCAGGAGCTTCTCCTCGGGCGACGGATCGCTCTCGCCCTTCGGGGTGATCTTGCCGATGAGGATGTCGCCCGGGTGGATGTTGGCGCCGATGCGGACGATACCGTTGGCGTCGAGGTCCTTCGTGGCGTCCTCCGAAACGTTCGGGATGTCCGAGGTCAGCTCCTCGACGCCGCGCTTCGTGTCGCGCACCTCCATGATGTACTCGTCCACGTGCACCGACGTGAAGATGTCCTCGCGCTGGATGCGCTCCGAGATCACGATGGCGTCCTCGAAGTTGTACCCCTTCCAGGGCATGTAGGCCACCTTCAGGTTGCGGCCCAGCGCCAGCTCGCCGTTCTGCGTCGAGTATCCCTCCGTAAGGATCTGCCCCTTCGTAACTTTGTCGCCAGTCAGGACGGTGGGACGCAGCGTGATCGAGGTGTTCTGGTTCGTGCGGCGGTAACGCGGCAGCGTATAGGTCGTGACCTCCGGATCGAACGACGCGAGGATCTCGTCCTCCGTGCGCTCGTACTTGATCTGGATCTTCGTGGCGTCGGCGAAAACCACCTCGCCGTCGCCCTCGGCCACGATCTGAATCCGGCTGTCCGAAATCATGTCCTTCTCGATACCCGTGCCGACGATCGGGGCTTCGGTGGTCACCAGGGGCACGGCCTGGCGCATCATGTTCGAGCCCATCAGCGCACGGTTGGCGTCGTCGTGCTCGAGGAACGGGATGAGGCTCGCGGCGATCGAGGCGATCTGGTTCGGAGCCACGTCCATCAGATGCACCTCGGAAGCCGTCACCACGGGGAAGTCGGCGCCTTCGCGCGCCTTGATGCGGTCCGGCTCCAGGAAGTTGCCCTCCTCGTCGATGGGGGTGTTCGCCTGCGCGGCGACCAGATCCTCCTCCTCTTCGGCCGAATAGTAGCGGATATGCGCATTGTCCATATCCACCTTTCCGTTCTCCACCGTACGGTACGGCGTCTCGATGAAGCCCATGGGCGAAATCTTCGCATAGACGCACAACGACGAGATCAGACCGATGTTCGGGCCTTCCGGCGACTCGATCGGGCAGAGACGTCCGTAGTGCGTATAGTGCACGTCGCGCACCTCGAAACCGGCGCGGTCGCGCGACAGACCGCCGGGACCGAGGGCCGACAGACGGCGCTTGTGCGTGATTTCGGCCAGCGGGTTGATCTGGTCCATGAACTGCGAGAGCTGCGAAGTGCCGAAGAAGGAGTTGATCACCGACGAAAGGGTCTTGGCGTTGATCAGGTCCACCGGCGTGAACACCTCGTTGTCACGCACGTTCATGCGCTCGCGGATCGTGCGCGCCATGCGCACGAAGCCCACCGAGAACTGGTTCGACAACTGTTCGCCCACGGTGCGGACGCGGCGGTTCGACAGGTGGTCGATATCGTCCACGTCGGCCTTCGAGTTGATCAACTGGATCAGGTATTTGATGATGGCGATGATGTCCTCCCGCGTCAGGGTTCGGATAGCCGGATCGATGTCCAGGTCCAGCTTCTTGTTGATGCGGAAACGGCCCACGTCGCCCAGGTCGTAACGCTTGTCCGAGAAGAAGAGCTTCTCGATGACGTCGCGCGCCGTGGCCTCATCGGGCGGCTCCGAGGCGCGCAACTGCCTGTAGATGTAAACCACGGCCTCCTTCTCGGAGTTGCAGGGGTCCTTTTGCAGCGTGTTGTAGATGATCGAGAAGTCGATGCCCGAGAGGTTCTCCTTGTGCAGCAGGATCGTCTTGGCGCCGCTCTCGATGATCTGGTCGATATGTTCCTCCTCGAGGACCGTCTCGCGGTCCACGATCACGTTGTTGCGCTCGATCGACACCACCTCGCCCGTGTCCTCGTCCACGAAGTCCTCGACCCACGTCGAGAGGACGCGTGCGGCGAGCTTGCGGCCCACGGCCTTCTTCAGGGTGGCCTTCGACACCTTCACCTCGTCCGCGAGATCGAAAATCTCGAGAATCTGCTGGTCCGCCTCGTAACCTATCGCACGCAGCAGCGTGGTGACGGGCAGCTTCTTCTTCCGGTCGATGTAGGCGTACATGACGTTGTTGATGTCCGTAGCGAACTCGATCCACGAACCCTTGAAGGGGATGATACGCGCCGAATAGAGCTTGGTGCCGTTGGTGTGCATGCTCTGTCCGAAGAACACGCCCGGCGAACGGTGCAACTGGGATACGATGACACGCTCCGCACCGTTGATGACGAACGTTCCGCGTTCGGTCATATAGGGGATCGTCCCGAAGTACACGTCCTGAACGACGACGCCGAAATCCTCGTGCTCGTCGTCCGTGCAATAGAGTTTCAGCTTGGCTTTCAGCGGAACGCTGTACGTCAGACCGCGCTCCAGGCACTCTTCGATCGAATAGCGCGGCGGGTCGATATAGTAGTCGATAAACTCCAGAACAAAGTTGTTCCGGGTATCGGTGATGGGGAAATTCTCCTGAAACACCTTGTACAGCCCCTCGTTTTTGCGATTCTCGGCCGTGGTGTCCATCTGGAAAAAGTCCCGGAATGATTTAAGCTGTACCTCCAGCAGATCCGGGTAAGGAACCCGGTTCTTGACTGTCGAAAAGCTGATTCTTTGTTGTGTTTTTGCTGTGGACATCGTAAAATCCGAATTAGTTGAAGTGTAATTGGGTGGGTTACGCTCCCCAAAATGCGCGGGTCCCTATCCCGCCAATGCCCCCGTATGCGGGCATACTATGCCCCGGGAGCATTCGACTTCCAAAGAGTGGACACAGCTCCTGCTCGGCACTTCCAGTCTTTAGACCAAGAAAAGGCATAGAGCTTACACGCCGGTAAGCCCTATACCTGATCGTCTGATGCAGCGTTAAGCAGCAATGCTACTTAAGCTCAACTTCAGCACCTGCCTCCTCGAGCTGGCCTTTGATCTGCTCGGCCTCCTCCTTGGAAACACCCTCCTTGACAGCCTTGGGAGCGCCGTCCACGAGAGCCTTGGCGTCACCCAGCGACAGGCCGGCAACATCCTTCACAACCTTGATGACCTGGAGCTTGGCCTGGCCTGCGCTCTTCAGGATCACGTCGAACGACGTCTTCTCGGCAGCGGCAGCCTCGCCTGCGCCTGCAGCGGGGGCTGCAACGGCAACAGCGGCAGCGGCCGGCTCAATGCCATACTCCTCCTTGAGGATCTGTGCGAGTTCGTTTACCTCGGTCACCTTCAGGTTAACCAGTTCTTCAGCAAGTTTCTTTACGTCTGCCATAGTTGTAAGCTTATTAATTTGTTTTTAATTTCGGTTTGTGATTAGTTGTTTCTCGATTCGAGCGTCTTCACGAGGCCCGCAATCTTTTGGCCTGCATTAGCCTGCAATGCAGAGATAACATTCTTCGCCGGGGACTGCAACAGGGCGATGATGTCGCCGATGAGCTCTTCCTTCGACTTGATGTTACACAGAGTGTCCAGTTGATTGTCGCCGATATAGACGCCCCCTTCGGCGAAAGCCGCCTTCAGAACGGGTTTGTCCGACGTCTTGCGGAACTCCTTGATCAGAACGGCCGGAGCTTTCGCAACGTGGGCGAACATGACCGAGGTGGGACCCTCCAATACTTTCACCAGTTCAGCGTCCGCCTTCTCCGCCTTCTCGAGCGCCTTCGCGAGCAGGGTGTTCTTCACGACCACCAGCTTCACGTCGCTCTCGAAGCACTTGCGGCGCAGGGCAGCGGTCTGCTCGGCGTTCAGCGCCTCGATGTCGGCGACATAGAAGTGAGGATAAGCCTGGAGCTGCTCGGCGAGGCTGTTAATAACAACCAGTTTTTCTTCCTTTGTCATCTCTATCTATCCTCCCTCTTATTTGGTTTCTACTGATTTGGAATCAATCTGCACGCCGGGGCTCATGGTGGTCGAGAGATATACGCTCTTCACATACGAACCTTTGGCAGCAGCCGGTTTCAACTTGAGAATCATGTTCAGGACCTCCTTCGCGTTTTCCACGATCTGGTCCGCAGAGAACGAGATCTTGCCGACGGTGGTGTGGATGATGCCGAACTTATCGACCTTGAAGTCGATCTTACCGGCCTTCACCTCGCCGACGGCCTTGCCGACCTCCATCGTCACCGTACCGGTCTTGGGGTTCGGCATCAGGCCGCGCGGACCCAGAATACGGCCCAGCGCGCCGACCTTGCCCATCACGTTCGGCGTACAGATGATGACGTCCACGTCGGTCCATCCGCCCTTGATCTTGTCCACGAACTCGTCCAGACCCACGTAATCGGCGCCGGCGGCCTTGGCCTCGGCCTCCTTCTCGGGCGTGCAGAGCACCAGCACGCGCACCGTCTTGCCGGTTCCGTGCGGAAGCGTCACCACGCCGCGGACCATCTGGTTCGCCTTGCGCGGATCGACGCCCAGACGGACGTCGATATCAACCGAAGCGTCGAATTTCGTGAACGTAATTTCCTTCAGAAGAGCGGCAGCCTCGGGAAGTTTGTAAGCCTTACCGGCTTCCACCTTTGCGTAGGCGATCTTTTGATTTTTTGTCAATTTACTCATCTCTTCAAGAATTACAAGTTAGGAAATTCACCGACAACGTTGATACCCATGCTGCGGGCCGTACCGGCAACCATGCGCATAGCGGCCTCCAGCGTAAAGCAGTTCATGTCGGCCATCTTGTCCTTGGCGATCTCCTGAATCTGCTCCCACGTCACCTGACCGACCTTGTCGCGGTTGGGCTGCGCGGAGCCTTTCTGTACCTTGGCTGCTTCCTTGAGCTGAACGGCTACAGGCGGCTGCTTTACGACGAAGTCGAACGACTTGTCGCTGTAAACCGTGATGATGACCGGAAGAACTTTTCCCGCCTTGTCTTGTGTTCTGGCATTGAACTGCTTGCAGAAGTCCATAATATTGACTCCTTTTGAACCCAATGCTGGTCCCACCGGGGGAGAAGGATTGGCAGCACCACCTTTGATCTGCAATTTGATAAATGCAGCAACCTCTTTTGCCATAGTTTTCCTTGGTTAATTATTCTTTTTCAACTTGTGTGAAACTCAACTCCATGGGAGTCTTGCGCCCGAATATCTTCACCGATACCGTGAGTTTCTTGCGCTCGTTATCGACGGCTTCGATGGTACCCTGGAAGCTTGAGAAAGGACCATCGGTGACCTTGACGGTCTCGCCGACGAAGAATGGGACTTCGTTTTCCTCCTCCATGGCGTTCATTTCATCGACGCGGCCGAGAATGCGGGCCACCTCCTGCGGACGCAGGGGCGTGGCGATCATCTTGCGGCTGTCCTCTTTGGTGTCGCCGAGGAAACCCAGCACATTGGGAGTATTGCGAATGATCATCGGAATCTGACCTACGAAAGCAGCCTCCACCAGCACGTACCCCGGATAGGAAACCTTCTCTTTCGAGACTTTCTTTCCGTTGCGGATGGTGTACACCTTCTCGGTGGGAATCAGGACCTGGGAAATGTAGTCCTCGAGGTGGTTGTGACGGATTTCGGCTTCGATATACTCCTTGACCTTACCCTCCTTGCCGCCGACGGCGCGGACCACATACCACTGTTTCTTAATCTCGCTCATCGTTCCGGTTCGAAATTAACGGCCAAGATTACCCAGGGTCTTATAGATGAAGGCCATCATGTTCTCGAACGTCAGGTCCATGGCAAGCACGATCACGGCGAAGATGACCGAAGCCACCATCACGACGATCGTGGAACTCTGGAGCTGCGGGAACGTGGGCCACGTCACCTTGTTTACAAGCTCGTTGTAAGATTCTTTTACGTAATTGAACATACTTCCGTCTTTTATTCTCTGGCAGGAGCAGAGAGATTCGAACTCCCATCAACGGTTTTGGAGACCGCTATTCTAC
>ENA-ORUF01000137-ORUF01000137.1-human-gut-metagenome-genome-assembly--contig:-NODE-137-length-109531-cov-8.534044_pt1 | contig 109531 bp, 83 predicted proteins | sample MGYA00242077_ERZ509203 | MGnify/ENA primary metagenome ERZ509203 (study PRJEB26280, sample SAMEA2338834) | human gut metagenome | biome: human gut; feature: human-associated habitat; material: faeces... | reverse complement strand
GCACGTCCGGTGGTGTGGGAGGGAGCGAGGTGCAAACCCGCTCTCTACCCGATAGGGAGATTAGTACTTGTCAAAGTACTGCTGAACTTCCTTCCAGTCGGCGGTCTTCGTGAGCGAGAGCTGGAGAAGGACGCGAGCCTTCTGGGGATTAAGGGACTGAGCGGCAACCCAATGCATCTTCTCGTCGTCGACTTCAGCATCCTTCGTTGCAGAGCCGGTCGGCACACGCGAAGCACGAACCACCACTAGGCCGTCCTGCGCAGCCTTTTCAAGGACCGGCCAGACAGCCTTGTGGATGTTGCCGTTGCCGACGCCCGCAGAGACGATGCCTTTGTAGCCCGCCTTCACGAGTGCTTCAGCCTGATAGCCCTCGACGCCGGCGTGGTTGTAGACGATGCCGACTTTGGGCAGCTGATCGAGCTTCGTCACGTCAAACGGCGCTTTGAGCTGAGCGCGCAGACCGACGGCTTCATAGGTGACCTTGTCGTTGAAGATCCAGCCCACTTTGCCGAAGTTCATGGCTTGGAACGTTTCAGGCTGCGTGGTATTTGACTTAAAGACGTCGCGGGCGCCGATGACAACATTGTCCATTGCAACGACGACGCCCTGTTTAGCCGTGTCAGGCGTGGCAGCCGTCAGTACGGCGTTGTAGAGGTTGCGCGGACCGTCAGCAGAAAGACCGGTGGAAGGGAGCATGGCGCCAACCAAAACCACAGGCTTCTTGCAGGCCGTGGTGAGCTGCAGGAAGTAGGCGGTTTCTTCCATCGTATCGGTGCCGTGCGTGATGACGAACCCGTCATATTTGCCGCAGTCGCTCGCAAGCGTCTTGGCGAGTTTGAGCCAAACTTCGTCAGACATATCCTGAGAGCCAATATTGGTCACCTGGATAGGCGTCACGTTCGCAATCTTGGCGAGCTGCGGAACAGCGTCCACGAGGTGGTTCACCGACACCGCACCGGCCTTGTAGGCCGAGCCGGTCGAAGATGCGCCGGCGCCGGCAATCGTGCCGCCCGTGGCGAGAACGGCGATATTGGGCAGAGCGAGCGCAGCGGTCGAGGCGGCAGCCAAAGAGAGCGCGAGAAGCGTTTGCTTGAACATGAAGATTGCTCCTATGTGGTTTTGGCGGCGCTTCCATTGGGTTTGAGGCGCCGTACTTTTATAGGCAGCAGCGGGCGGCGCCTCACTAGGCGCCGCCCTTTACTGCCGATTGGTCCTGACAAACTCACGGTCCGGTTTGTATCCGCAGCGCCCCGTCAATGCCGCTCTTGGTCCTGAGCGCAGTGACAGGAAAAGGGATTAACGCTAAAGATATTTCGTTTACCGAAAGCCCATCTGTTGGTTTTTGAAGTGTATGACGGCTGATTCAAAAGTAGGGGGTTGCGACGTAATCCATTGACCTGATAATGGTGGCGTGCACGAACTTAGTGTTGATACTGATGTGCAAATACATTCAGACGTGCACAATCAAATATTTCATCTTTCGCGCGGCCAAAACAACCGCACGTCATCCGTCTCCGCAGCTCGGCCGCCCGCTCAGCAGTGGGCTTAATGAAAAAAAACAACGATGACGATTTTTCATCCTCAGCTTGATGAAAACGGCGAACCCGTCGCCGTGTCTCGTCCGACAAGATCGAGTCATGTCTCTGCTTGGGGCGATTCTGGGGCAGCAGCTACTTTCTCCATAACCGATCCGACGCTTCTTCCAGCCGTGCTTAACGGCATTGCACTCACGCATGCGCCGTTTGAATGCTTGGATTGAGTGCGCTTTGCGCATGAACTGCCGGCCGTAGCGGAGCCGCCTTTCCCGGCAACGGATAAGCGCCGAACGAGCGGCCTTGTCATCATTGAACCCGATCGGCGTATCTGGCTGGTCCACCCGACCAATCAATTCGGCGGAGTGGAGGCGACTTTTCCCAAAGGTCGGTTGGAGCCCGGGCTGACCCTCGCGGCAAATGCCGTGAAAGAAGGCTGGGAGGAAAGCGGATTGGATGCTCGGCCGCTTGAATGGCTCTGTGACATTGAACGCACCAAAACCATCACGCGCTACTACCTTGCGTTTCGGGCGGCGGGAACGCCTGCTGATATGGGATGGGAGAGTCAGGCGGTGAGTCTTGTGCCGGCGGATCAACTGGCAGCGTTTTTGAATCGGCCTAATGACCGCAAGGTGCTGCCCGCTCTGCAGACAGCGCTCAAACGGCTCTTTTGAAGTTGGGCGCAGCCGACTCCAAACGCAGCAAAAATCATTCGCCCGAATGCGTTAAAAATGCCCGGCATCCGTCGCCTTGGGTGCACATAATTGTCGACAAATCACGGACATTCGCACAAGTGAGGTAGGGTATATGCCTTATCGACTTTGCGGCCGTGTAAGAAAGGCGTGCGTCAGGTTTTCTGGGATGTTTTTTCACGAAAAGCCTGCACATAATGTGTCCGTCCCGAATTCGGGTTGAATACGAACAGATTTCTCTACGGGTTAAGAAGAACATGTCTCAAACGATTCTGCAAAGCGTGCCGGTTGGCGAAAAGGTCGGTATCGCGTTCTCTGGCGGCCTCGATACGAGCTGCGCGCTGCGCTGGATGAAGACCAAGGGCGCGCTTCCCTATGCCTATACGGCCAACCTTGCTCAGCCCGATGAGACCGATTACGAAGCGATTCCCCGCCGTGCAATGGAATACGGCGCCGAAAAAGCCCGTCTGATCGACTGCCGTGCGCAGCTTGTGAACGAAGGCATCGCTGCTATTCAGTCCGGTGCTTTCCATATTTCGACGGGCGGTCAGCTCTACTTCAACACCACGCCGCTCGGCCGCGCTGTAACGGGTACGATGCTCGTTGCCGCCATGCGTGAAGACGGCGTGAACATCTGGGGTGACGGTTCGACCTATAAGGGCAACGACATTGAGCGCTTCTACCGCTACGGTCTGCTGGCCAATCCGAGCCTGAAAATCTACAAGCCCTGGCTCGACGTTACCTTCATCAAGGAACTCGGCGGCCGTGCTGAAATGTCCGCCTTCCTGCAGAAAGAAGGCTTTAACTACCGCATGAGCGCTGAGAAGGCCTATTCGACCGACTCCAACATGCTCGGCGCCACTCATGAAGCCAAGGATCTCGAACATCTCGACTCCAACGTCAAGATCGTCGATCCGATTATGGGCGTGGCCTTCTGGCGCGACGACGTCAAGATTGAACCCGAACTCGTCAAGGTCTCCTTCAAGGACGGCGTGCCGGTTGCGATTAACGACAAGACGTTCAGCGATCCGGTCGCCCTCATGATGGAAGCCAACCGCATCGGCGGCCGTCATGGTCTCGGCATGTCCGATCAGATCGAAAACCGCATCATTGAAGCCAAGAGCCGCGGCATTTACGAAGCCCCGGGCATGGCGCTGCTCTTCATCTGCTACGAACGTCTCGTCACCGGCATTCACAATGAAGACACGATCGAGCAGTACCGCATCAACGGCATCAAGCTCGGCCGCTATCTCTACCAGGGCCGTTGGTTCGACAGCCAGGCAATCATGCTCCGTGAAAGCGCCATGCGCTGGGTTGCTTCCGCCATTACCGGCGAAGTCACGCTCGAACTGCGCCGCGGCAACGATTATTCGATCATGAATACCGTGAGCCCGAACCTCACGTACGAACCCGAACGCCTGACGATGGAAAAGGGCGACTCGATGTTCTCCGCCGAAGACCGTATTGGTCAGCTTACGATGCGCAACCTCGACATCGTCGATACGCGCCAGAAGCTGGGCATCTACTCGAAGGAAGGCCTCCTTGCCGGCACCGACATGACGCCGCTGCTCGGCAAAAACGCGAATTAATTTCATTTGCGTGAAATAAATTCTTGCAATTCAATTTAGCCTGAACGTTCACTTCGCGCTAAACTGCATCGCGTTCGAAAACGGCTCCGTTCCCGCCTTGGGAAACGGAGCCGTTCCGCTATGGGGATTACAGAATGGCAGTGATTCTCATTTGTTAAGGAAGAACTGAAGGACAAAGCCGCAAAAATACATTGACTGCTCTCCAAGGGAGAGACGCATATGACGAAGATCGAAACCCAAACGCCGGCGACCGCAGGCATTCAGAACGAAGCAATTCTGGAAGCGGACACAAACAATCCCACGGCCTTGGAATCTCCGAGCGAATTCTTCAGTCATGGGGAAGGAGACAGCCCGCGTTCGCACGCTGCCGAGAAGACCCGTCTGTCGGTTCTTGGCTTTGCCGTGCTCCTCACGCTGAGCTTCTCAGTTATTGAGTTGGTCGGCGGCTGGTGGGCGAATTCACTCGCCCTGATCGGTGACGCCGGCCATATGGTCACAGACTCCATGAGTCTCTTGTTCGCATTGGTCGCCAATCGTCTTGCAATGAAGGGTGCCGATGAAGCGCACAGCTTCGGACACGGCCGCGTTGAAGTGATTGCGGCCTTTGTCAACGGTCTGACGCTTTTAGGCGTTACCTTCTGGCTCTTTTATGAAGCGATTGAACGTATCCGTGAGCCGGCAGCCGTTGCGGGCGGCAGCGTTATGGTGATTGCCTTTGCGGGACTCTTAATCAACGTGGCTGTCGCTTGGTCCTTGTCGCGCGACCGCCAGAACGTCAATACGCGTGCGGCGCTTCTGCATGTGCTCGGAGATCTGCTGGGTTCAGTGGCGGCTATCGCCGCGGGCGGCATCATTTGGGCGGGCGGTCCGGCTATTGTCGATCCGCTCCTTTCGATGTTTGTCGGTCTTTTGCTCCTTCGCGCAACCTGGAAAGTGCTCAGCGAATCCGTACGAATTCTGCTTGACGGCACGCCTGAACAAACGAACTTTGATGCTGTCGGCGAATACATCCGCTCAGTGCCCGGTGTGGATGAAGTTCATGATCTTCATATATGGACGATTACCCCGGGGCATGATGCTTTGCAGTGCCACGTGCGCATTGCTTCGTACCAGTGCTGGCCGCGGATCCTGCACGCCGTTCGCGAAGGCATCAAGGGGCGCTTTAATATCGACCACGTTACGGTTCAGCCCGAGTGGGAAGGCATGGGACCGTGCTGGAATTGTGAAGGTACGGAGCGCGTGATCCGCCGCGCTGACTGCTCGAACTGCTCAGGATGCCGGCATGCAGCGCCGGCGCCGCAGCCGGCAGCGCTTCGCGTCTGATGCGGGTGCCCGGAGAGCGCTTCAAAAGGCTGAGACTAGGCCGCCTCAGCCTTCATGCTCTTTTAGTCAGCAGAACACTGCAGCGGGCAGTCCGAAAAAATCTGCTCGAAGAAAACGCAGTAAGTTCATTAAAATAATAAGTTAACTTGCAGTGCATCCCTAACGCATGGGAATACTTGGCGAGCGATCCGCTGCGTGAATTGGCGGCAAGCTTTTTGCCGCCGCTTATAATGCCCGCTTTAAATTTTTTATCTCTCCGTCTTCTCTCATCGGTTGGAAGGTTATGACCAAGTACGTATTTGTCACCGGCGGCGTCGTGTCCTCGCTCGGCAAGGGTATTGCCGCAGCTTCGCTTGCGGCCATTCTCGAATCTCGCGGCCTCAAGGTTACGATGATCAAGCTCGACCCGTACATCAATGTGGATCCGGGTACGATGTCGCCTTTCCAGCACGGCGAAGTGTTCGTGACGGAAGACGGTGCGGAGACTGACCTTGACCTCGGCCACTATGAGCGCTTCATCTCCTCGAAGATGCATAAGCCCAACAACTTCACGTCGGGTCAGATCTACGAGAGCGTTCTGAAGAAGGAGCGCCGCGGCGAATACCTCGGCAAGACCGTGCAGGTGATTCCGCATATCACCAATGAAATTCAGGAATTTATTGCCCGCGGTGCGGCTTCTGCCCACGGCGGCAAGCCCGATGTTTGCGTCGTGGAAATCGGCGGTACGGTGGGCGACATTGAGTCGCTGCCGTTTGTGGAAGCCGTCCGCCAGATGTCTTTCCGCGTGGGCCGCAACAACACCTGCTTCATTCATCTGACGCTGTGCCCCTGGATCAAGTCCGCCGGCGAACTCAAGACCAAACCCACGCAGCACTCTGTGCAGAAGCTGCGCGAAGAAGGCGTCTACCCCGACGTGTTGCTCTGCCGCGCCGAATGCATGATTCCCGAGAATGAACGCGCCAAGATCTCGCTCTTCTCGAATGTTCCGATGGAGAACGTGATCAGCGTGGCCGATGCTTCGACCATCTACGAAGTGCCGCTCATGCTCCATGCTCAGCATCTCGACGAAATCGTCTGCAAGAAGCTCGGTCTCGAAACCAAGCCGGCTGACCTCTCCGCCTGGGCCGACATCGTGCATAAGCTCAAGAACCCGATCCATAACGTCACAATCGGCATGGTCGGCAAGTATGTCGATTACGCCGACAGCTACAAGTCTTTGAACGAAGCGCTCACGCACGCCGGCATCCATACGAGCACCAAAGTTTCCATCCGCTTCATTGACTCGACCAAGATCGAAGAAAACGGGACGGACTGCCTCAAGGGGCTCGACGGCATTCTCGTGCCGGGGGGCTTCGGCAAGCGCGGTACGGAAGGCATGATTCAGGCGATTGAATACGCTCGCGTCAATAAGATTCCGTTCCTCGGCATCTGCCTCGGCATGCAGTGTGCGGTGATCGAATTTGCCCGTCACGTCTGCGGTCTCGGCGGCGCCAATTCGACAGAGCTCGATCCCGGCACGCCTCACCCCGTGGTGGCGCTCCTTACCGAATGGAAGGATCATTCGGGTGCGGTTCAGCGCCGCGACGAAAGTTCGGACCTCGGCGGTACGATGCGTCTGGGCCGCCAGGAAGTGCCGGTTGCGCCCAATACGCTTGCGCACAAGATTTACGGCGATGTTGTGGCCGAACGCCATCGTCACCGTTATGAAGTCAACAACTCCTACGTCCCGCAGTTCGAAGAAAAAGGCATGGTCATCAGCGCCAAGACCCCGCTCGAACACTTGCCCGAGATGATGGAGCTCCACAATCATCCGTTCTTCTTCGCGGTACAGTTCCATCCGGAATTCACCTCGAATCCGCGCTTCGGCCACCCGCTTTTCAAGGCTTACATTGAAGCTGCTGTAAAGCATCGCGAAGCTGCGGAAGAAGCTGAAAAGGCTGAGGCCTAAAACCCGCCTGACAAAAAAGCCGCCCGGATTCTCCACCGAACCTCGGGCGGTTTTTCTGAAATTCATTCACCCTTCAAGGAGACGCGCTTTGCAGCTCTGCGGATATGAAGTCGGCAACCGCCGTCCGTTCTTTCTCATTGCCGGTCCCTGCGTGATCGAATCCGAAGCGATGGCGCTCGACATTGCCCATCAGATGAAGGAGATCACCGCCGAACTCGGTATCCCGTACATCTTCAAGGCCAGCTACGACAAGGCCAACCGCACCTCCGGAAAGAGTTTCCGCGGTCTGGGCATGGAAAAGGGGCTCGAGATCCTCGCCAAGGTGCGCGCTGAAGTAGGCGTGCCGGTCCTCACGGACGTGCATACCGAAGCGGAAGTGCCGGCGGTCGCGGCGGTCGTGGATGTGCTTCAGACGCCGGCTTTCCTTTGCCGCCAGACGGACTTCATCCGGGCCTGTGCGCAGTCGGGCAAACCCGTCAATATCAAGAAGGGGCAGTTCCTCGCTCCCGGCGACATGGCGAACGTGATTGCCAAGGCCCGCGCGGCTGCTCAGGAAGCCGGACTTGATCCCGATCGCTTCATGTGCTGCGAACGCGGAGCGTCCTTTGGCTACGGGAACCTGGTAAGCGACATGCGCGGTCTGGCCATCATGCGTGCGACCGGCGCGCCGGTTGTCATGGATGCGACGCATTCCGTGCAGCTCCCCGGCGGCAACGGCACGAGTTCCGGCGGTCAGCGTCAGTTCGTTCCGGTGCTCGCGCGCGCGGCCTGCGCAGTGGGCGTTGCGGGGTTCTTTATGGAAACGCATCCGAATCCTGCAGAGGCACTCTCTGACGGTCCCAATGCCGTTCCGCTCAATCGCATGAAGGAACTCCTTGCTGAGCTCGTTGAGATCGATCGTCTGGTTAAGGCGCATCCCTACCTTGAAGAGAGCTTTGCGTCCTGATTTCCTGCCGGCTCGCTGATCCAAAGGAGTGCGGTGCCGGAGAGCTCTTTATCAACCCAAGCCTGACGGGCTGAATAGCGCCGTCAAGCAAACCATCATTTCCACTCGTAAATAGATCTGAGAGGCACATACATGAGCGCCATTATCGATGTCATCGGCCGTGAGATTCTCGACAGCCGCGGCAATCCGACCGTTGAAGCGGAAGTTTGGCTTGAAAGCGGCGTTGTCGCAACGGCGGCGGTTCCCTCGGGCGCTTCTACCGGCGTGCGCGAAGCGATTGAACTCCGCGACAAGGATCCGGCTCGTTTCGGCGGCAAAGGCGTTCTCAAGGCCGTGGAAAACGTTTCGGGCGAAATCGCCAATGCCGTGCTCGGCGCAGAAGCGTCCGATCAGGTCTACATTGACCGCCTGATGATTGATCTGGACGGCACGGAAAACAAGAGCCGTCTCGGCGCCAATGCGATGCTCGCAGTCTCCATGGCCGTGGCGCGCGCTGCCGCTCAGGAAACCGGTCTGCCGCTCTACCGCTACTTCGGCGGCATGGGGGCCGTAACGCTGCCCGTTCCGATGATGAACGTCATCAATGGCGGCGCGCATGCCAACAACAACCTCGACCTGCAGGAATTCATGATTGTGCCGGTCGGCGCTCCGACGTTCCGTGAAGCGCTGCGTTGCGGCGCTGAAACCTTCCAGGCGCTCAAGAAGCTCGTCAATGCCCGCGGCTTGTCTACGGCTGTCGGCGATGAAGGCGGTTTCGCTCCGGTGATCGAGTCGCACGAAGAAGCGCTCGATCTGATTCTGGACGCCATCGCCGCCGCCGGCTACGAGCCGGGACGCGATGTCTGTCTCGCACTCGACTGCGCTTCGTCGGAATTCTTCGACAACGGCCGCTATGTGATGAAGAAGTCCACGGGCGATTCGCTTACCGCTGAAGATTGGATCGGTGTGCTTGCCGACTGGTGCGGCCGCTACCCGATCGTCTCGATTGAGGACGGCATGGCCGAGGGCGACTGGGAAGGCTGGGCCAAGCTGACGGCTGCGCTCGGCGACCGCATTCAGCTCGTGGGTGACGATCTGTTCGTCACCAACCCCAAGATCCTCAAGGAAGGGATTGAGCGCGGCATCGCCAATTCAATTCTGGTGAAGGTCAATCAGATCGGCACGCTTTCGGAGACGTTCGAAGCCGTCAATATGGCCAAGTGCGCGGCTTACACGGCCGTCATTTCGCACCGCTCCGGCGAAACGGAAGACAGCACGATCGCGGATATCGCCGTGGGTCTCAATGCGGGTCAGATCAAGACCGGCTCGATGAGCCGCTCGGACCGCATGGCTAAGTACAACCAGCTGCTGCGCATTGAAGAGCACCTTGCCGGTGCCGCCGTCTATCCGGGCCGCACCGCATTCAAGGCGCTGCGCGGCTGAAGGGCATAAAACCCTGCCGGATCCCATTGTTGACGGGCTCCCGGCAGCAAAGATCCTTGCCGCGCTGAATATTTAAGGCTCGGGAAGACCTTCCATCACCGGACAGCTATCTACAATAGAGAGCTGTCCGGTTTGTTTTTTTGAACTGCAAAATCAGCAGTCACTGCTTCCACGCCGCTATGGTCCGCTTATTCATCTGCATTCTGCTTCTCGGCATCTGCGCCGCGCAGTACCAGCTGTGGCTTGGGCGGGCAAGTTGGAGTAGACTGTCTGAGTTGAGAGTAGTACTCAATACGCAGCGCGAGGAGAATGAATCGCTTCGCCGAACCAATGAAGCGCTGCAGGCCGAATTCAATTCGCTCGCCAACAATCAAGATGCCATTGAAGAGCGCGCCCGCCGCGAGCTCAATATGGTCAAGCCCAATGAAATTCTCTTCCGCATTGAGACGACGGAAGAAGCGGCACGCAAATCCGATGCAGCAGCATCCATGCCGGACGTCGACGCTCCGGACATTGCCGCAGGGGCTAAACCGACCTTTACGCCTAAGAAGTCGGATCTTTATTCCGCGCCCAAGAACCAGCGTGCGCCGAAGGCTCGGGATCGACGTCAGTAGATTGACGCCCCGGGCAAAACAAACGGCGCGGAGCCATCCCCGCGCCGTTGGTGAGCATTCTTAGTCTCAGAAAGAACGAACGTTATGCCTTCTGCGTCTGCACGCCCGGCGTGAAGAGCGCTGCGGCGTCGATGGCGTCGTAGTGCGCTTTGGCGCCGCAGAAGCGGCAGGCGACGTCAAGAGCGCCTTTTTCCCGGATGATGGCGTCGACTTCTTCGCGGCCGAGTGAACGTACCAGATCGTCGAAGCGGGCTTTAGAGCACGTGCAGGCAAAGTGCGGCGCCGCTTCGTGCGTGACGAGCGGAGACTCTTCCCAGAAGAGCCGGCGGTTGATGTCTTCGGGTGAGAGCGTAAGCAGTTCGGCGCTCTTCACCGTGCCGGCAAACATCGTGAGCCGCTGCCAGCCTTCCGGGTCATAGTCAGCGGGGAGTTTTCCGCCTTCGGCGGGCATTTTCTGAAGGAATACGCCGCCCGCCGTCTTGTCGTCGGCAGCCAGCACGAGCTTCGTGTCCACCTGCTCGGAATGGCGAAAGTAGTTTTCAAGCGCTTGGGCAAGCGTGTCGCCTTCGAGCGCCACAACGCCTTGATACGGCGCCTCATCGGCCGGGCGATGCGCTCTGTCGAGAATGAAGGCGCAGCGGCCGCGGCCGGAGACATTGACGAGATCTTTGAGCTTGGCGTTGGGGTCGAGCTTCGCCGGATCCGTGCCGGCCGCAAGCTCCACCATCACGCGGAAGGCATAGCCGGGGCGCACTTCCGCCAAGGCACGGCGAACGGGACCGTCGCCCTCAATTTGCAGGGCAACTGTCCCGTCAAATTGCAGCGCGCCTGCAGTGAGAAGCGCTGCGGCGGCCATTTCGCCCGCGAGGCGGCGGGCCGCAACGGGAAGGTTTTGATTGACGACGGCCTGTTCAAGGGCGTCGCCTAATACAACCGTTTCACCGCGCACATTTGCGCGCGGGAACAGCAGTTTTTGGAGAGCATCCATGACAATGACGAAACCTATTAATGAAAAACCTGAGGTTCATTATTTTAGCGGTGCGGCTAAATCGATAAACTTTTTAGACCGCAACGCATCTGCCTCAATTGAGGCAAAACGTGTCCAGTCTTTCAAGAGCTTTGTCGTGACTATTGATCTGCATATGCATTCCAATGCGTCGGACGGAATTCTTCCGCCCGCAGAAGTTGTTCGTCTTTGTGCCGGCAACGGCGTAAAGCTGATGAGCCTCACCGATCACGACACGATGAAAGGCATTGAGGAGGCTCGTGCAGAAGCCGAACGCCTTGGCATCGCATTCGTGCCCGGCATTGAAATTTCCACGCGCTGGGGACAAAAATCGATTCATGTGGCGGCCTATAACCTCAATCCGAATACGGAAGCCTTCAAGGCTTTCTTCAAAGGCGTTGACAAAAAACGCATTGAGCGCGGGGAACGGATGGGAAAACTCCTTGCGGCCTGCGGCTGCAAGGGGGCCTTTGAAGGCGCAATGGCGCTTGCCGTTCATCCGGGATCGCTTTCCCGTACGCACTTTGCACAGTGGCTTCTGGATGCCGGCTATGTGGAGAATTACGCCCAAGCCTTCGATAAGTACCTCAAGCCCGGCAAGCCCGGCTACGTGCAGATTGAATGGCCGGAAATCCGCGACGCCGTGCGTTTTGTGAAAAGTGAGGGCGGCACGGCTTCTCTCGCTCACCCCGGGCGCTACAACCTCAAAGAAGGGTGGATGATTGACGAACTGCTGACGGCCTTTCAGGGAGCCGGCGGAGAGGCGATTGAAGTGGCCTCGGGTTCGCAGACCCGCGATGATGATGCGCTCTTTGCGGCCAAGGCCAAGCAGTACGGGTTTCTCGCGAGCACCGGGTCAGACTGGCATTCGCCCCGCTCGCCCCGTCCGACGCCGGGGAGTCAGCCGCAGGTGCCGGCTGATCTGACGCCGATTTGGACGAAGTTCGGCTTCCCAAAAGATTTCTGCGGTCAGCATTGATCGCAGCAGCACTTCTCCCAGCGGCGAAAATAAAGCTGCCCCCGAAGCATTGAGAAATACTTCGAGGACAGCAGGAAGATTGGTGTATCAAGCCTTAATTTTGATGGGCTGTGACTTCCAGACCCGCGATGTGTCCAAAGACCAATAGGTCGGTGAGCGCATTGCGTCCGAGGCGATTGCCGCCGTGGATGCCGCCGGTGATTTCACCTGCGGCGAAGAGCCCCGGAATCGGGTTGCCTTTGTCGTCAAGCACCTGCGTTTTTTCGTTGATGCGCAGACCGCCCATCGTGTGATGGATAGTGGTCGTGAGCGGAACGGCATAAAAGGGTGCCTTTGTCACAGGCATGCCAATCAGAATCTTCGGAACCGAAAGCCCTTTGGTGTCTTGAGCTGCTGCGGCAGCGTTGTAGGCCTTCATGGTCTGGGCGAAGCCCTTTTCGTCAATGCCGGCGGCTTTGGCCAGATCTTCGAGGGTATCGGCTTTATAGGCATAGCCGTGCGAGAGGGCAATCTGTATCAGATCGTCACGCACTTTCTTTTGGTTGATGGTTTCCTGATCGAAGATCGAGTAGACCACCTGACCGGGCTGCTCAAGGATGCCGTGAGAAATTTCATCGCGCCGGCCCGTTTCATCCACGAAGCGCAGTCCGAGCTTATTCACGTAGGGCGTATCCTGCGGACGGCCGGCAATGGCGGATTCGAGTTCTCCGTTTTTCGGATTGCCGTGAGGATGGATCTGAATCCACTGCATGCCTTCGAGCGCAGCGCCGGCCTTGACGGCGGCTTCAAGCACTTCGCCCGTCGTGCCAGGCTGGTTCGAAGTAGCAATAACGGAGATGTTGTTGTACTTCTTCACCATCTGGAGATTGGCGCCGTAGCCTCCGGCGGCGAGGATGACATTTTTACCCGAGAAGATATGCGGCGCACCCTTCACATCAACGGCTTTCACGCCGGTCACTCGGCCCGACGGATCACGTTCGATCTCGGTCACCTTCATAGAGGTGTAGATCGTGCTGCCCGCGGCTTTCACTTTTTTCGCGAGCGGAGCGATGTAGGCATCGTAAGTAGAGATCGGTGTTTTGCCGTCAGCCTGACGCGGCCACTGTCCGCGGGGGTAGAGGCCGCCGATGCCCACATCAATCCAGTGACGCGGGACGTGGAACCACGTCATGTCAGACTGTGATTCCAGCCAATTCATAGCGGCTGTGGCGTTTTGGGTCATTGTCAGAACAAGCTTCGGGTCGCTGTGGCAGTCACCGCCCTCGATCGTCTGCAGCGCAAAGAGTTCGGGCGAGTCGAAGATGTACTTTTTACCGGCGGCATCATGCGCGGCAAGCTGCTTTTTCACCGTTTCCTGAAGGTCGGCTACGGCCTTGCTGCAAGGCTTCATCGAGGTGTACTTTGTCACGATGTCGCGAACGGCCTGCGTCATGTCAAGAAGCTTCTCGGGATTAGGATCCATGGCGGACATGTTGCCTTCAGAGCGGGCGGTGTTGCCGCCCAGCATGGCCATCTTCTCGAGCACGATCACCTTGGCGCCGCGCTCGACGGCGGTGGCTGCAGCCACCATGCCGGCTCCGCCGCCGCCCACAATGATGACATCAGCTTGTGTTTCCAGCGGCAGCGCTTTGTCTGAAGACTTGGCGTCGGTTTTCTTTTTAAAGAAAGACGCGTCGGCGCCGGCCTGCTTAAGCGCTTCGCTGACGGCCTTGATGATGGCGTTGGAAGTCATCGTTGCGCCGCTCACGACATCCACCGAACTGGTTTGTTGGGCGACTATCGCGGCAGGGAGCGCTTCAACAGCAAGCGACCCGATGCCCGGCGTTTCCTGCTGACGGACGACTTTGACGGATTCGATGCGGTCGGCGGAAACCTGCACTTCTACGGCAAGTTCACCGTTGCGGGCGGGCACAGCGGCCGAGTAGACGCCAGGCGTCATCGCTGCGGCGGAAGCGGCTGCAAAAGTAAGAAGAACGGCGGCTGCCGCGGCGGAGAGTACGGGTTCAGAAGGATGAATCATTGGCCGAATTTCCATAAAACGTGGAATTGCTCTAAAGAAGTCGGACAAATTCTAGGGATAGCGCTGTCTTCGGAAAATGAGGTAATTTACGTGTTTGAATGTCAGATTTCGGAGCCAATCAATGTCGGAACCGGTTCTTAGTCGGAAACGCCAAGGTGCTCAGGATGCCGTCGATACGCTCGAGACGTTCGAGGCGTTCGAGGCGTTCGAGGCGTTCGACAAGCATGGTCTGCCGGCCTTTGTCCGCGGCGTGGATGCTGAAGCGCTCTATTTTTTTCTGGCGCTTTTTCGTACCGGAACGCTTCCGCGTGCGGCCGAGCAGCTCGGCATCAGTCTCTCGAGCGCCAACCGCATGCTCGCGAAGCTCCGCACCTATTGGGACGATCCGCTTTTTGTGAGAAGCGGGTTTCTGATGCAGCCGACCACAGCTGCCAAACGCCGTTATGACAAGGTGCTTTCCCTCATGCATGTGCTTGAGGATCTGCGGCGCGACGACGAACTGGATCCAAGAACTCTTTCGCGCACCGTTCGCACGGCCTGCTACGACAATGCATTTGCGCTCTGCATTGCCTCGATTTTTGCTGACTTCACGGCCCGCATGCCGCATGTGCGGCTGCGCGCCATGCAGGCCGATGAACATCTCTTTGATTATCTGCGTGAAGATCTGCTCGATCTGGTGTTCTTTGCCCGGCAGGGACTCCATCCAGATGTTCATTCTGTGGCGCTTCTTACCAGGCCGTACGTCTGTCTGGTGCGGCGCGGACATCCTCTCTCTGAACGTGCTGCGGCTTTGGGGCCTCTTGAACGCGAAGATCTTGAAGCCTTCCCGCAGGTGCTCATCAATGCCCAGCCCGACCGCTACCGTGCTCCCAACAGTCCCGGCAACGGCTGGTTTAATCCCAAAAATCCAGACCGCATCGCACTGGTGACGCCCTTCTTTCTTGCGGCATCACTTTGTCTGGAAGAGACGGACTGCTACGCGATTGTGCCCAAGGCAACGGCTGAACTTGCACTCGACCCGCGACGCACAGCGATGCTTCAGCTTTCTGATGCCGCGCCAAAACTCACCGTTCGATTGGGCTGGCACGAGCGTACGCACGCCGATCCGGGATCGCAGCTGATCCGCGCGCAGCTCTTGGCGCTGATTCAAAAGCGCTTTGGGCGGCCGGTAGGAGAGTAGCTATGCTGCATTCGCTATGGATTCTTGCGGCCACTTTTTTTTACGGTGCTCACCTATGTGTTCGTGAAGTGGGTGCCGCCGCAGTACGAAATTTGGGACATTTTCTTCGTCCGTTCCTGCTACATGGCTTTCTTTGCCGTTCTGATGGCGGCGGTTGCTAAGACGCCGCTCAAAACAAAGATCCCGAAGGCGCATATCGGCCGAGCGATATGCGGCATGCTCGCTTTGCTGATCAACATCGTGACCGTACAGCATCTGCAGATCGGCACGGCTGAGACGCTCTTTTACACCATGCCGCTTTTCGTTTCGCTCTTTGTGATCATTGAAAAGATGCGTCTTGGCGAGCGCACCGACTGGGTGCTGGTCGGTTCGGTGCTTTGCGGTTTTGCGGGCATTTGCATGGTGCTGCAGCCTTCCTGCGGAAGCCATGAACTGCCCTATGCCGTGCTGGCTGTGCTTTCGGCGATTTTGGCGGCAGGTTCAGCGATGTTCTTGAAGCGTCTCGGCGCGGCGGGCGAACCGATTTTCCGCACAGTCTTTTGGTTTTCTGCGGCAAGTCTGGTCATTTCTGCCGTGGCGGAGGCGTTCTTGAGCAGAGCCTCTATGAAGGACCTTTTTACGGACCCCATGCTTTTTGCCGTGGGCATCTGCACGATGGGCGCTCAGCTCGCACAGACATTAGGATGGGGACGCGGCCGGCCGCTGCTTTGCGCCTGTCTGCAGTTTTCCGCCATTTTGTTTGCCGTCTTTTTCGGCTGGCTCTTTTTTGACGAGAAACTCGAGTCTTTCGCCACGGTCGGCATCGTGATCATCATCGCTGCTGAGCTCGCTGCTGCTGTTATCGGTTTGCGCAGCCGAGCGCGTCGCGGTTCATCAGCGTGAACAATCTAATGAAAAACGCCGCAGACGGCATTGGTCTGCGGCGTAGATGACCAGCATGTCAGAACGCTAGTGAGAATGCTTTTTTACATAAAGAATGATGCCGAACAAAATGACCGGCATAGCAACCCCTGTGACTAATGTCGCGATCCAAACAGTCATTTCATATACCTTTCACGCAAGTAGACGACAGCAAATGCTGAAATAAGCAGCACGCCGCCAATAAACCACCCTAACAGCACACCGTTAAAAAGCCCAACAGCCATTGAGGCAACCGACAAATTCACCAGCCAGGCTCGCATCGTCTCGGCGTACGGTTTTAAATTATTCAAACTGAATTGCATTAACACCTCTTGAACCCATTATACAAAAGGTTAATTCCCCTCAGACTTATCGCTTCGAGAGAAGAAGAATCGCTGGGATTGCAATGATGAAGAGTCAGCTATGCTAATGCTTGGCTTGAAATGACTCCCTGAAACTCTCCGCGAATATGTGGATCAGTTAGCCGGTGCTGGAGCCCAACGAAAAACGCCGCAGACGGCATTGGTCTGCGGCGTTGCGGATCTCCAGCATTGGGACTTTTCAGCAGTCTGAATGCTTGAGACCGAAGTTTTTAGAACCGGTCGAGACCGCGTTCCTTGAGCTGATCCATTTCGTCGAGATTGACGGGAGGCGTCTTCTTGCGGCGCAGGCGGAGCTTCAGACGGCTGAAACGGCGGCCCTTGCGCGGCGAGGGTTCGAGCGAGAAAGGTTCTCCGCCGCTCGGCGAAAGCGCCCCGTATTCGGGGGTTTCGCCCAGCATGAACTTCGTGTCGTAATCCTTCAGAACTTTGGCGACAAGGCCCGAGAGCGCAAGCAGAGCGATCACGTTCGGGATCACCATGATGCCGTTGAAGAAGTCAGCAAGTTCCCAAACCAGCGTTACGTGGAGGAAGGAGCCGAGCATCAGGAAGCACAGAACAAGCACGCGGTAGCTCTGCACCCAGCGCAGACCGAGGAGATACTTGACGTTTTGTTCGCCGAAGAAGTACCAGCCGACGATCGTCGTAAAGGCGAAGAAAAAGAGGCAGATCGCAACGAAGCCCGGACCGATGTCGCCCAGACCGGCTGTAAAGGCGGCCTGCGTGAGGACGATGCCGGTGCTCTTGCCGTCAAGCACGCCGGTCGTGAGAATGACGAGTGCGGTCATGTTGAGCACAATGAAGGTGTCAAAGAATAGGCCGACATAAGCCACGAGGCCCTGTTCGCACGGGTGCTTAACCTGTGCGAGTGCATGTGCGTGCGGGGTGGAGCCCATGCCGGCTTCATTGGAAAAAAGACCTCTGGCAACGCCGTAGCGAATGGCTTCCTTCAGACTCGCGCCAATGATGCCGCCCGTCGCTGCAGACGGATCGAATGCGCCGACGATGATCTCCTTGAAAGCAGGCAGGATCATGTCGTAGTTGCTGAAGATGATGGTGAGAGAGCCCAGGATGTACACCACAGCCATGAGCGGCACCATCTTTTCGGCAAAGCTCGCGATACGGCGCACGCCGCCGATGAAGATGAAGCCGGCAATGGCAAAGACGAAAATGCCGGTAGCCCACTGCGGAATCTCAAAGGCTTTGTGGAAGCCGTCGGCAATGGAGTTGGCCTGAACCATGTTGCCGATGAAGCCGAGCGCGATGATGATCGAGACGGCAAAGAAGGCCGCAAGGGGCTTGTTGTGGAGGCCGCGGCTGATATAGAAGGCCGGGCCGCCCATAATTTGGCCGTGTGCGTCACGAGCACGGAACACCTGAGCGAGCGTAGCCTCGGCAAAAATTGTAGCCATGCCGAAGAAAGCGGCAAGCCACATCCAGAAGATGGCGCCGGGACCGCCCATGGCAATGGCCGTGGCAACGCCGGCGAGGTTGCCGGTGCCGACCTGTGCGGAAATCGCAGTGGCGAGCGACTGGAAGGAACTCATACCGTCCTTGCCCGCCTTATCGCCAAAGAGTGTGATGCCGCCGAAGACCTTGCGGAAGGCTTGTCCGAAGCGGCGGATCTGAATGAAACGCAGCTTGATGGTGAGATAAATGCCAGTGCCCACCAGAAGCGGGATTAGGCAGTACATGCCCCAGAGCAGTCCGTTGACACTCTGAACGAGCTGGGTAAAGTCGTCCATTTCCATGGGCGATTCCTCCTACAGGAGCGATGGTCGAAGAAAGCAATACCCGCGGGCTGCCGCCCGTCCGAGAGATTGGGGGCATATCCGCTGTGCCGACATGCAGAGGCATTCTTGGCTGGATATCTCATGCGGCCGACCGCCGCTCTGGTTTTATTGATAGTTGGCGCCGGCTCCCAGTTGCAGCCGGATCTTTGATTGTAGGTGGAGGTGCAGATGTGTTTTCTCTTTGCTCATCCCCTGTATAGGTGAGGGATATATTGCCTAGAAAAGTGAAAAATAGGCAATTTGAGAGTGCTCTCCCAATCTGCTGTTAGACGTGTATGATGCGGTTTTCTCCACAAATCTTGGCTGATCTCATGGCTGCCCGCATCATTAGAATTCTTATTTGGCTCTGCCTTGCCGCCTGTGCTTTCTGGATCATCAATGCTGTCGTAAGCATGATCTGGTATGTCTTTCGATAAGTAAAGCCTTATTCGGTGAAGTCTTCGGGAAGAAGGAGCATCGCGCCTCCGCGCTCGGCAGCCCTGAGCTTCTTAGCTGCTTTTCGCAGCAGTTTGTCCCGAGTGATGAGCGCCGTGCTGCCGACGCCGCAGATATTGGCTGCGGCTTTCGTGAGGATGAGAAACTTCTGATCCTCGGGGTCTCGGCAGCGAACATTTTCAGAGTCAAGCGCCTCAGCAGCCTCTGTGAGCATGTCTTTGGAGGGCATGCGTATGAGTTTTCCCCAGCGTTCAAGCATGGTGAGTGCGCGCGCGGCCGCTTCTGCTTCGAGCATTTGTTTGACCGGACGAGCGGCGACGCCCGCAAGTTCCAAGAGCGTTTCATGGGAAGCAGCCGGCACGATCCGCCTAGCTTTGAGTGCGCAGCCGAGCGGCGAATCCGCTTCGCTCTCATCCCGCCAGAGCGTGCATTCAAGAACGACGTGCGTGTCAAGGATGACAATGCGTTCTGCTGAGCCGCGCAGGAGCGGCGCCGCAGAGGCTTCGATCCGCTTGACCGCGGCGTAAAGCTCGGGAGGAAACATGGTGCGGGTGAGGGGTGCGAAACGTCAAAAGAAGGAAAAGGCTTCGGCCGTATCGGTCGAAGCCTTTGGCAGGCGAAGCGAGAGGACTCCAGTCTGCCTGCGGCAATTCGGAGTCTTTCGCCGTCAGTCCTCAGCCGAGGAGCGCTGCTACGTGAGCGCGTTCGCTTTCAAGCTCCGCGACGGACTTGGCGATCGTCGCGCGAGCAAAGTCAGAGAGTTCAAGTCCCTGAACGATTTCCCAGCGGCCGTCCTTCGTCGTGCAGGGGAACCCGAAGAGGAGCCCCTCGGGAATGCCGTAAGAACCGTCGGAGGGAACCCCCATCGTTACCCAGCGGTCCCCCGAACCGAGGACCCAGTCACGGATGTGGTCAATGGCGGCGGAAGCGGCAGAGGCCGCTGAGCTTGCGCCGCGCGCTTCAATGATGGCTGAGCCGCGCTTGGCGACGATCGGGGTCATCGTTTCCTGATAGTAGCTGCGGTCGACGAGTTCGAGCGCAGGGCGTCCCTTGATGAGCGCATGGTCGAGATCCGGGAACATCGCCGGGGAGTGGTTGCCCCAAACGGCAGCGTGCGTGATGTCGTTTACCGACACCTTGGCCTGCGTTGCCGTCTGAGCCATCAGGCGGTTCTGATCAAGACGCAGCATGGAGGTGAAGTTTTCGGGCTTGAGATCCGGAGCGCTCTTCATGGCGATCCAGGCATTGGTATTGCAGGGGTTGCCGACCACGAGCACCTTGCAGTCGCGCGAGGCGGCTTCGTTGAGCGCACGGCCTTGAGCGACAAAAATCTCAGCATTGGCATTAAGCAGATCAGCACGCTCCATCCCTTTGGAGCGAGGGCGGGCGCCGACAAGCAGCGCGACATCGGCGTCGCGGAAGGCGGTCGTCGCTTCCGGGGAATTTTCCAGTCCGGCCAGCAGCGGAAAGGCGCAGTCGTCAAGCTCCATCATGACGCCCGTCACCTTTTGCTGGCTTTCAGGGGAGGCGCGGTCAAGCAGCTGCAGAATAACGGGCTGGTCGGGCCCGAACATGTCGCCGGCGGCGATGCGGAAAAGGAGAGAATAGCCGATGTTGCCGGCTGGTCCGGTAACGGCAACGCGGATGGGTTTCTTCATGGTCAAATCTTTTTTTTAAAGTTGAACGGCCGGCAGGGACCCGGCCTTCTTTTTCATCGCGCAAAGTCTAGCAACTACCATCATCAATAGGAACTCTCTTTGCGCAGAAGTTCAAAGCCATAAGCCTCTTTCCAATCAAGACATAGGCACCAGACTTTCGCTCAAGCCGTCAAGCAATCTCGTGATACAGAAGAGTTCGATCGACGTCGAACTAACAACATTGTCTTGTGCTAAGGTTTCCACGAATGTTTGAGGCTGCTGGCGTTTCTCATGATGCTTTGTCGATTGCTTCCAATGAAGCGCCGGCGTCCGCGAGGCGCAATGCGCTTGAGCGGACCGCAGAGCAGCATCCCAACGACAATTTTCAAGAAAAGGACATCCCATCATGCAGAACAACGTTTTCCTTCGTCTCGCGCAGGAACGCTATACGACTAAGCATTACAACGGTCAGCAGATTCCGCGCGAAGAGTTTGATACGCTGCTTGAAATTCTGCGTCTGACCCCCCACTTCGGTCAATGCTCAGGCGCTTCATTACTTTACGGCGACCTCACAGGAAGCCCGTGAACGTCTGCTCCCCGCCTTTCCCGAATTCAACCGCGACCGCATTACCGGTGCGAGCGATGTGGTGGTCTTTACCGTACCCAAGACGCTGACGGAGGCGCATCTGCGCCGCGTACTGGATAAAGAGGAAAGTGACGGACGCTTCCCCAATGCAGAAGTGAAGAACGCTCAGGATCAGGGGCGTCGTTATTTTGCGGGCCTGCATCAGGGGTCTGAAGCAGAGCTCGTGGCATGGGAGGCTCGTCAGGCTTACATCGGCATGGGGTTCCTCCTCTTCGCCGCAGCCGGCATGGGCATCGACTCGACGGCGCTCGAAGGCGTTGATTTTCCAAAGCTCAATGAAATTCTCGGGCTTGACGAGAAGAATCTGACGGCGATTGCTGCCGTGAGTCTCGGGTACCGCAGCCCGAAGGACGGCAATGCCCAGCGTCCGAAGTCCCGTCTGACCCGTGATGAGCTCTTCACGTCGCTTGACTAAGTCCAAACTCAGCGCGAAGGCGTAGAGTGCCTTTATGCGCAGGGAACTGCAAAAAGCCGGCGTCCGTTCAGTACGCCGGTTTTTTGATGTCTGAGATCACACCTCATAAGAGAGAGGATGCCATGAATTCGATGCTTGAATTGGTGAAGCACCGCTATACCGCGAAGCGCTATGACGCGAATAAACCCATTTCCGATGAGACGCTCAATGATCTTCTGGAAGTGCTCCGTTTGTCGCCATCATCGGTGAACATCCAGCCGTGGCATTTTTATGCCTTGAAGACGAAGGAAGCACTCCATGCCATTCGTCCGGCCGTCAAGGATTTCAATCTCGAGCGTACGGAGCATGCGCCCGTCATTATTGTTTTTGCCATCGAGAAGCACCTCGACGATGCATATGTCCATCGCTTGATGGCTCAGGAAGCCGCGGACGGGCGCTTTCGCGGACAGTTTGCTGATCCCGAGTTTGCAGCGAAACTCGAGGCTTTCCGCTGCGCAAGCGTCAAGGCCTATTGCTCCGGCGCGGACCGCGGTGAATGCTGGGCCGCCAACCAGTGCCATATTGCGCTCGGTTTCCTGCTCTTGGCAGCTGCCGGCATGGGCGTTGACGCCACGACATTGGGCGGCATGCATTTCGAGAAGGTTGACGAAATTCTCGGACTTGCCGCCAAGGGACAGAAATCGGTGATGGCCTGCGCGCTCGGCTATCGCAGCAGCGACGATTGGAATGCGGACGCTCCGAAATCCCGCTTCCCGCTCGATGCCGTAGCAACGATTCTTTAAAAAGCTGCCCGTCCTCTGCTGCCGCAGCTCAAAGACGCGGCAGCGTTCTCCTGCGGCATCCGATGGATCTCAGCGTCTTAGATTGACGTGTACTCGGCTAAAATGGCGTCGCCCGCACTCATACGATGGCCTTCTTTGAGGAATTTGGAATGAAGCGCTACGCTCTTCAATCGCTTTGCAGCTCCCGCTCCCTGATTTCGGTTTTCTGCGCTTTGTACGCATGGACCGCTGGCGGGGCTTTGGCCGCATCCGCGCCCGAAGATGAAGCTGTGTTGGAGGCGCGCGCAGCACAAGCCGAGAAGGTGCTCGCGGATCGATCGTTTTATGAACGCTGGAAAGAGCCTTCAGCGATCGATTCAGTGAAAACGGCTGCTCAGGTGAAGAGCGATGCTGAGGGCGTGCTCAAGCAAATTGAAGAGGCGCTGGCTGTCCAGCGCAGCTGGTGCGGCAAAAAGTTTTTTGTCAACAGCTGCATTGATGACGCTCGGCGCGCTTCATTTGACCGCGAACGCGAGGTCCGCGAGATCATTGTGGCGGCAGACGAAATCATCCGTCTCGACCGAGTGGAAAAGATGCGCGCAGAACAGGAAAAGAATGCGCTTGAACCTCGTCGGGAGCCCATGAAAATAGCGCCTAAGACGGTGAAAACCGATCCTCCGGAGCCTATGCACATTACGCCTAAGTCTGTGAAGGCACCCAGCCAGCCGATAGATATTGCGCCCAAGACCGTCAAAGAGCCTTCCGCTCCCGTGGAATGGGAAAAGAAAACGGTTAAAGACGCTTCGGTCCCTCACGGCATGAACGGGAAGACGGTTAAAGACGTCGCGGCGCCGACGCCGATTCCAGGCAGTGAAATGCCTCACGATGCGGCGTCTGAGCGAGCCGCAGCCGAAGCGGCCAACGAGGCCTACTACGCGCAAAAACAGCTCGAAGCTCAAAAGCGCATGGAAGAAGCCGCAGAGCTCGCAGCCAAGCGCAAAGCGGATCGTGAGGCCAAGCAGCAGCAGTTCGAAAGGAGCTTGGATGAGCGCGAAGCTGCGCAAAAGCGCTATGAGGCCAATCAGAAGGAACGCAAAAGCAACCTGATGCAGTATTTCTGACGCTTGTCCATGACCTCTCCAAGCCAAAAAAATCAATGGGCGGAGCTCTTTGACGCTGCTCGCCCGCTCGAAGAGCGCACCGCACTCGCTTTCTCGGCTGACGGCCCTCTGGCTCGCCGTCAGACCAACTTCACGCCTCGTGAGGGGCAGCTTGCGTTTGCACAGGCCGTGGCCGAAGCCATTCAAAATAAGGAAACGCTTCTGGCCGAAGCCGGCACCGGCACCGGCAAAAGTTTTGCGTATCTGGTGCCGGCGCTGCTTTCGGGTTCGACGGTCGTGATTTCGACCGCAGGCAAGCCGCTGCAGGATCAGCTTTTCAACAAAGACATACCGGCGCTTTCGGCCGCGCTCGGCGTCAATGTGCCGACAGCCGTCCTCAAAGGCCGAAGCAACTATGTCTGTCCTTATCGGCTTGAACGGACGGAATCCGAAGGCCTTCTGCCTGAGCGCGACAGCTACCGCAAGCTTCGGGAGATCAAGCGGTTTGCGGCGATTTCAGCCACGGGTGACCGCGCGGAGCTTCCGACGGTGCCCGAGGACGATCCGCTCTGGCCGCTGGTGACGAGTACGCGGGAAAATTGTTTAGGCAAAGAGCGGTGTGAACATTGGGAAAACTGCTTCGTGCGCGCCGCCCGCGAAAAAGCGCTCAAAAGCCAAATCGTTGTGGTGAATCACCATCTGTTTTTGAGTTCGCTTGCGCTCAAGCGCGAGGCGAATGGGCAGATTGACGGCATGCTGCCGGCCGCTGATCTCACGGTCATTGATGAGGCGCATCAGCTCCCGGGCATTGCGACGGACTTCTTCGGCACTACTTTTACCACCTGGCAGCTCGAGTCGATTGCCGACGAGGCGCGTGCGCTCGGACGCGGTCATGCCAATGACGGCGCGGATTGGGATGCGCTCTGCCATGCCGTTCAGAAAACAGCCCGCGATCTTGTCATTGCCGCCCGAGGCATCGGCATCGAGCCGGGCGACCGGCTCGCCGTCAAGACCATTGAGCGCTTCGAGGAGCTGACTGAGCCTTTTGGCAAAATGCTCGCAGCTTTCGGTCAGCTCATTCGAGCGATGAGAGCCAATAAAGACCGCAGCGACGATCTCGATGCACTTTGTGAATATGCCTGCGAAGTGGATCTGGAGATGGCGAAGTGGGAAACGCTTTTTAAGCGCTTCGCGCACTCGGAGGGAAAAGCCGAAGATGCTTCTGAAGAAGCGGCTGACATTCCTCTGGAAGGCTTTAAAGGCTTTGAAGATACGTTAGTAAGCACTGACTCTCAGGGTGATGCAGACGCTGCGCAAGGGGCTACCCAACGCGCCTTCCGATTCCAGAAAGACGCCGTGCAGTGGATTTCCGCAGCGCCTTCGAGCCTGCGGTTCAACAATACGCCGCTCAAGTTTGCCGATGAATTCCGGCAGATGCGGGAAGCCGAAGGCGGTGCGTGGGTGTTCACTTCGGCCACTTTGTCGACTGCAGGAGACTTCACGCACTTTGCGATTGAGACAGGGATTCCGGAGGCCAAAGCCGGGACGTGGGAAAGTCCTTTTAACTATTGGGAGCAGGGCTGCTTTTACCTGCCGCAGCTGCCGCCGCCCACCAATACCATTGAGCATGCCGGACGGGTGGTCGATGCGGCCTGGCCGCTGGTCTGCGCGGCCAAGGGCCGAACATTTTTTCTCTGTACTTCACTTGCGGCCGTCAGCAAAGCGGCCGAGGAGCTCAGGGCGCTGCTCGACCATGCAGGGAACCCTTATCCGCTTTTCGTGCAGGGCGACATGCCCAAAGCAGCACTGATTGACGCCTTTCGCGAGCACGGCAACGCCATTCTGGTGGGCTCCATGAGTTTCTGGGAGGGAGTGGATGTGCAGGGAGAGGCATTGTCGCTGGTGGTGATTGACAAGCTCCCCTTCGCACCGCCCGATGACCCGGTCTATGCCGCCCGATCCGATGCGCTTCGTGAACAAGGCAAAAGTCCCTTTGCCCTGATGGCGTTGCCCGAAGCGGTAACGGCACTTAAGCAGGGCTCTGGGCGGCTGATCCGCTCGGAAACTGACCGCGGCGTCTTTATGCTCTGCGACTCTCGAGTGGCGGACAAAGCCTATGGACGGACGATTCTCAAGAGTCTGCCGGATTTTTTCCGTACGCGCAGTCTGGAAAAGGCGCTGGAATTCTTCCGCAGTCCGCAAGCGTGGCATAAGACGATCTATCGTCAATAGCCGCTGGCGCCGGCGGGGGCAGAGCGTGCCCGCACGTTCGCCTCAGGATACGTCAGGCTGCGGACAGCGTTTTTTTTGAGGAAAACGCTGCAACGAGTTCAAGATGCATGGCGCCGGGGAAGAGGTCTACGGGAGAGATGCTTTCCAGCGTGAGTCCCGCGGCGGCAAGTTCCTTGGCGTCACGCGCAAAGCTCTTGGGATTGCAGGACACGTAAGCGAGCCGCTTGGGGCTGTTTGGAAGCGAAAAAAGGTCTGCAAGTGCTTTTGCGGCTCCGCCGGCCATGCCTTGATAGGCCGGGTCGACGATGATCTTGGTGGGTTCGAATCCGTCGGGGAAGCCCTCTTTGAGCGCCGCCGAGAGGAAGGTTTCTGTCGGCTCAGCCGCAAATGCCGCCTGCGGGATACTGTTGCGCGCTGCATTTTCGCGGGCGCAGACAATAGAGGCCTCTACGCGTTCAACGCCGAGCGCTCGGCCGTGCGGACCCGCGCGTCTCGCGGCAGCGAGCGTAATGGTGCCGACGCCGCAGTAAAGGTCGAGAATCTGATCCCCAGGCTGTACGTCCGCGGCGTCAAGCGCTTTTTCATAGAGCACCGGCGTCTGCGGCGTATTGACCTGCAGAAAAGTCTGCGGTCCGACGGTGAAGGCGAGGTCCATCAGCTCGGCCTCAATGCTCGAGCGCCCCGCCCAGATAACCAGCGCGTCCGGCGCAAAGCTCAGTACAGCGCTCCCAGGGGTGGGGTGGACATTGACGAGGAGCGATTGAAGCTTGCAGGGGGCGAGTGCCGCGATGAGCTTCTCTTTAGCTGCGAGCAGATCGGCCGTCAGCGCTCGAACCACGAGTACTGCCATCCGCTCGCCGCTGCCCGGTGCTTCACGAAGAAGGAGGCTGCGAAGCACCCCAGTGCCGTTGGATACTGCGGCTTCTGGAGCAGGCGTAAGTGCCGGTTCGCTGAGAAACGGCGCAAGTGTTCGAGCCGCTTCTTCCATCCAGACGGGCGTTTGCGGACAGTCTTCTGCCGGGACAAGTATTTGGCTGCGTGCAGCGTAGTAGCCAAAACGACCGATGCCGTTGATGACGCTCGGATAAAGCACAGCTTTGTTGCGAAAATGCTGAGCAAACGCTTCGGGCTGCCCCGAAGGCGGCTGAATCAATCCTTCTCGCCAGAGTCCGGCCTGGCGGAGCGGCTCTTCAATGAGCAGTTTGGTTTTGAGAGCAAGCTCTGCGGAATACTTCAGGCTCCCTAAAGGACAGCCGCCGCAGACGGGCTGGCCGTTAAGCGACGCAGCATGCGGGCAGCGGGAAGGATCCGCGTCGGGCGAAGGAGCGCTTTCTCGCCATTCCACGGCGAGTCCCCAATGGCCGCCGGGTTTGGGCGGGTTCCAGAAAAGATCGCCTCGCGCACCGGGAAGTGCGCCGGGCACGAGAATTTCCGTGACATCTTTGCTCTTGGAGTTGTCGCTCAATCGCGCGATGCCGGCTCCCGAAGGGTGGATGCCGGTAATGAGCACATCGGTGAGTACTTCAGGACGCTCAGCGGCCGCCCCCGGCGCATGACGGCGGCCCATCAGCGGGCGGCCCAAAGGCGCAGCGCGTACATGACGACTTCAGCCGCAATGACGACGCCGACGAGCACCCCGGAGCGTCTGAAGAGCGCTCGGGAGGCTTCAAGCTGAAATTTGCCGCGCACTTCAAAGTGAAGACGCTCAGACATGCGCTTCACCGTGCGCCAGACCAGTCCCAGCGCAGCAAAGCCGCAGAGCGCCGCGAGGAGCACCACCGTACAGAGGTTATAGAGTGCGCCGGCCCAGTATGGGTCTGCTCCCTGCAGCCAGGCGCCGACGACGGCCACTGCAGCCATCAAGGCAAAAGCGCCCAGCCACAAAGATTTGTGCGCAGTCCATTCGCGCTGGAGCAGTTCCCTCACGGCGTCGCTCGCATCGGGCACCGTTCGTTCGCGTTCAGGCACAGCGTCCGCAGCGGGCGGTTCAGCCGCAGCGGACGTCTGTGAAGATGGAGTCGAGTGAGAAGTGGTCATTCGCCGTTCATCAAAGAAAGTATTTTTCGACGATTACAATATACCGCCCAGCGCCACGATCGCCACGAAGACCGGCGCAAGGACACCGATGAGCAGGCGTGCAGCTTTGAGCGAAGTGTCCGAAAGCGGCTTCACGGACTGCAGCTCGCGGCTCGTGACCGGCCAGGCTACCCAAGCGGCGGCAATAGCAATGCCGAAAGTCGACAGCGGCATGCCGACGTTGGAGGTGATGTAGTCGAGGATGTCGAAGATGTTCTTTCCGAAGAGCTTGACGTCACCCCAAGGGCCGAACGACATGTTGGCGGCAAAGCCCACGATGGCGCAGCCCGCGAGCGTGAGCAGAATCGCGTTCTTGCGCGAAATATTGGCCTCCTGAGTAAGGAGAGCCGTGCAGGCTTCGAGCATGGATACGGAACTCGTCAAGGCGGCAACCGTCAGACAGGCGTAGAAGGCTGCGGCAAAGCCTTGCCCCAGAGGCATCTGAGAAAAGACCGCGGGCATCGTCACAAAGGTGAGGCCGGGGCCGGCGGTCGGATCCAGATGAAAGGCAAAGACCGCCGGCATCACCATAAGACCGCCCAGGATGGACGAAAGAATGGCCAGAAAGGCAACCCAGCCTACGGAGGACGGCAGATCGGCCTTCGGGTTGAGGTAGGACCCGTAGGTGATCATGGTGCCGGCGCCGAGCGAGAGCGAAAAGAAGCAAAAGCCCATGGCATTAAAGAGCGCTGTGCCGTTGAAGTCTTCCCAGCGCGGAGTGAAGAGAAATTCCACTCCGGCCCACCCGCCCGGCAGCGTCACACCGCGGATGATGAGGATCACCATCAGGATGAATAGAAGCGGCATCAGAATCTTGGCGATCTTTTCAATGCCCTGCTGTACGCCGTTCATGACAACGTAGGCTGTCAGGCAGAGAAAAAGCAGCAGATAGCCGTAGGAGGAGACCATGTCGGAAACGAAGCTGCCGAAATTGGCGTTCAAAACTTTGGCGTCAGTGGTCAGACCGATGCCCAGCATGGCATCCCAAAGATATTTGATGCACCAGCCGCCTACCACGGAATAAAACGAGAGGATGAGGAACACCGTAAAGACGCCGATGCCGCCGAAGATCCCCCAAGGTTTGCCGGCAGCCCGATTAAGGCTGCCCACCGCACCGCGGCGGCCGGCTCGGCCCATTGCGAATTCTGCGAGAAGGAGCGCCACGCCCACCGTCAGCGTGAAGAAGATGTAGGGGAGCATGAAGACACTCCCGCCGTTCGTACCGGCCATGTAGGGGAACTTCCAAATGGCGCCGAGACCGACTGCGGAGCCTGCGGAAGCCAGAATGAAGCCGAGGCGCGTGCCCCAGGTTGCTGGCGTATGGGTGGACATGGAGAAGCAATTCCTAGTTGTTTTAAGGCTTGTCAGAGGCACAAGCGTTCTCACGCACCGAGGTTCTCTGCCGTTAGGCGGATCTGCGTGAGCGTGCTTATGTTAAAAGAGTCCGGCGCCTTTGGCGGCGACAATGAGGATGAGAATGGGGGCTGCGCACCCCGCAAGGATCCTGAAGGCTTTGAGACCTGCCGCAGACCATTTGGCGTTCATTTCGAGCTGCTTGCGGATGGTCGGCCAAGCTACCCAGGCGGCCACCAGACCGATGCCGACACAGCCGATCGGCATGCCGATATTGGATGTGGCGTAGTCGAGCAGATCAAAAAGCGTGCGCCCAAAGAGCTTCCAGTCTGAAAGCGGCCCGAAGGAGAGCGCGCAGAAGACGCCGATGATGCCGAGCACCGTCGAAACGGTGAGCACGGCGGTGCGACGCGTAAATCCCCAGCGGTCGACGCAGTGCTGCGAAACCATTTCCAGAATGGAGATGGCCGATGTGAGCGCTGCTACAAAAAGGCAGCCGTAAAACGCCACGGCGAAAAGTCCGCCCATCGGCAGGTGACTGAAGACGGCAGGCATGGTGGCAAACGTCAGTCCCGGACCGGCATCCGGCGTCAGACCAAAGGCAAAAACGGCCGGCATGATCATCAGGCCGCCGAGAATAGAGGACATCACGGCGAGCACTACAATCCAGGCGGTGGAGGTGCCGACGTTCACTTTGTCGGACAAGTAGCTGCCGTAGTTCATCATCGATCCGGATCCCACTGAAAGTGAGAAGAAGGCAAAGCCCATGGCATTGAGGAGCGCTTCACCCGTAAAAGCCTCCGGGTCAGGCATGAAAAGAAACTTCACGCCCTCAATGGCCCCGGGAAGCATTAATCCGCGCACGATCAGGATGAGCATCAAAATGAAGAGGAGCGGCATGAGAATCTTGCCGACTCGTTCAATGCCGCGTTCGACGCCGCAAAGCACAACGCCTGCGGTCGTGGTGAGAAAGATGACATGCCCCATGACGGACTGTACGGGATCGGCTGCAAAGGCCTCAAAGGCGCTGCGCATTGCGGCCGGATCGTCCGTGATGCCGCGGCCCATGATGGATTCGATGAAGTAATGCGTGCACCAGCCGCCCACGACGGAATAAAAAGCCAGCACCAATGCGCCGGTGGCTACTGAAATAAAGCCGATCACTGACCAAGCGCGCCCGCCCAGCTTTAAGTAGGCCGTTCCGGCGCCGCCTCGTGCGGCGCGGCCCATGCTCATTTCTGCAATGAGGAGCGCAAGACCGATCGTGAGCGAAAAAGCAATCGTCGGCAGCATGAAGATCGAGCCGCCGTTCGTGCCCGCCATATAAGGGAATTTCCAGATGGCGCCAAGCCCCACGGCAGAGCCTGCTGAGGCGAGGATGAAGCCTAATCGCGAGGTCCAGGCGGAGCGTGAGGATGTCTGAGGCATGAGAATAATCTGCGGGAAAAATAAAAAACGGGAGCGGTGATGAGCCGCTCCGCGCCTATCCATCATTGATCTGGCGCACGGTCTGCAAAAGCAGACAATCTGCTTGCAGGCCGTACGCAGAAGTTTGATTTTAGATGAGTCCCGAGATAAGAACCACGAGAACGAGGATAGGGGAGAACACTCGAAGCATGAGTTTCAGCAGCCACTGCCACTTTTCCGGCGCCGTATTCTTGACGCGGTCCCAGCAGGTGTAGCCCGCCAGATAGAGGATCACCAAGCCGCCAAGGGGCAGCGACAGATTGCTCGTAAAGAAATCAAAGACGTCAAAGAAGGTACGGCCGTTGAACATCTTTACGTCGCTCAGCAGGCCAAACGAGAGGCAGGGCAGAATGCCCACGACGGCGAGAGCAATGGTGGAGAGCACAGCAGCCTTCGGCCGCGACATCTTTTGTTCGTCAACGAGGTAGGAGACGAGAATTTCAATCATCGACACTGACGACGTAATGGCCGCGACTGCAAGGCAGAGATAGAACATCACGGCAAAGAGCTGTCCCATCGGCATTTGCGCGAAGACCGCAGGCATGGTGATGAAGGTGAGGCCCGGACCGGCAGTCGGATCCAGCCCAAAGGCAAAGACCGACGGCATGATCATGAGGCCGCCCATGATGGAGGCGATCACGGAAAGGAAAGCAATCCAGGAGCAGGAGCGGAGCACGTTGGTCTTGTCATCCAAGTAGCTGCCGTACGTCATCATGCAGCCGCAGCCCACGCAGAGCGAGAAGAATGTGAAGCCCATGGCCTGCAGGAGCGCGGAGAAGGTGAAGGCCTGCGGGTCAAACTTGAAAAGGAACTCCACGCCGGCCCATGCCCCGGGAAGCATGAGACCGCGGATGATGATGGCGAGCATCATGAAGAAAAGGAGCGGCATCAGGATCTTGCTCACGCGCTCAATGCCCTTTGTGACGTCAAAGGCAACAATCAGACCGTTGAGGAGTAAAAAGAGCCACTGAAAGCCGAGTGCCAACACAGGGTTGGCAGTGAATTCGCCAAAGTGAGCTCCGAGCTGCGACTGGTCGGTGATCAGGCCCTGTCCCACCAGTGCTTCGCAGAAGTACGACAAAGTCCAGCCGCCGATGGCGGAATAGAAGGAGAGCACCAGAAAACCGGTCAGAACGCCCAGATACCCTGCCGGCAGAAAGGCGGGTCCGGCTAAGCGCCGGTAGGTTGTGACGATGCCGCCCTTGCCGAGACGTCCGAGAACGACTTCAGCGATAAGGAGTGCAAGTCCGACGGTGAAGGTGAGCAGAATGAAGGGCAGGACAAAGACGCTGCCGCCGTTCGTGCCTGCCATATAGGGGAACTTCCAAATGGCGCCGAGACCGACGGCGGCGCCCGCAGAAGCGAGAACGAAGCCGATTCGGCTCGTCCAGGTGATGCGTTCTTGAGCCATGATGTTCTTTGGATGGTTATTTGAATTGCATAGACAGAATCAAGGCGTTCCGAGGCGGAGCCGGCCTGATGATGGTCTCATGCGTGTAGGCAATATTAGGCGACTTTATGCTCAGGGAACCTGAACCCATTGGCGCTTTAGTCTTAGAGAAAGAGTTGTCGGGACAATGGTTGAGAAACTTTCTCTGCTTGAAAGGATTGCCGGCAGTCCGTCATAAGGGGCCGTGAGCGGCTGAACTTCTTCACGCTTCAAGCCCCTGCCAGCACGATGCCAGCACCATGAGAGGCGCAAGCCAGCGCAGACCGAAGCCAATGGCTGAAAGCGTGCCTTTGGTCACGACGCCGTTTTCCGGCGAACAGGTGCTCAGTTCCTTCATGGCCTTGGGCCAAGCCTTCCATCCGACCACAAAAGCAACGGCCAGTCCATTGATAGTCATCAGGAAGTTTGTGCAGACGTAGTCGAGAAAGTCAAAGATGCTGCGCCCGAAAATGAGGCAGTCGCTCCAGGGGCCAAAGGAAAGCGCCGAAACGGAGCCCAAAATAAAGAGCGCAGCAAAGCAGAGAAAAACGGCGGCTCGACGAGAGAACCGGCATTCGTTTTGCAAAAAGGCGACGGCCACTTCAAGCAGGGAGACGGCAGAGGTAAGCGCAGCCACAAAGAGGCAGAAGTAAAAGATCACCGCTACGACGCTGCCGCCCGAGAGCTGCGCAAAAATCATGGGCAGCGTGATGAAGACGAGGCCGGGCCCGGCATCGGGCTCAAGGCCGTAAGCAAAGACAGCGGGCATGATGACAAGCCCTGCCAGAATGGCTGCCTGAAGAGCAAGAATCGCTACCCACATGGCAGCGGCAGGCAGCCGCGTGCTTTTATTGACATAAGCGCCGTAGGTGACGAGAACGCCGGCGCCCAGAGACAGCGAAAAGAACGTGAAGCCCATGGCGTTCAAGATGGCCTGCGGCGTTACGGTCGACCAGGAAAACTGAAAGAGATATGCGAGTCCTGCCTCCGATCCGGGCAGCAGGAGTGAATAGGCGGCGAGTCCAATCATCAAGAGGAAGAAGATCGGCATCAGGCAGGTGGACAGCCGCTCGATGCCGCGGTGAACACCAAAGACAGCGGTCAAGCAAACGGCAGCCAAAAAGGCAAAAAGCCAGGCAATATTGCGCCCGCCCGAGCTCACGAGCTCACCGAACCGCATTTTGAGCACTTCAGGGTCCGAGGATGCAGCCTCTCCCATCAAGGCTTCCGCGAGATAGGCCGCACACCATCCGCCCACCACGGCGTAATAGGAAAGGATCAGAAACGACGTGAGTACTGCCATGCCGCCGCACCACGCAAAACCTCTGCCGCCGGCACGGCGCATGGCTTCAACCGCGGAACCGCGGCCGGATCGGCCGAGCGCTAGTTCTGCCATGACCAACACGACGCCCGCCGTAAAGGTGAAGAGAATGTAGGGCAGGATGAATGCAGCGCCGCCGTTGGCACCTGCCCAATATGGGAATTTCCATATGGCTCCGAGGCCAATCGCTGAACCGGCAGCGGCCAGGATAAAGCCGAGCCTGGAGCTCCATTGGGCAGAAGAGGTTGGGACGGACATGGTGAACGGCAAAAGCAGTGCGTACAGATAAACGAGGTCGGCAATTGTAACTAGACCATGCAGAAGCGTTGTTGCTTCAGCCCTTGTCTATTGAAGTTTCATTTGCAAACGATAAGCGTCACAGGACTTCGATAGGATGAATATAAAGAGATGCGCTTGAGTCACTTATTTCGCACTCTGCTTTACCACCCAGTTTGAAAGGCCATCAATCATGCAGAAACAATGGATGAAGGTTTCGTGTGCAGCTGCGGCTGCTTTGGCGCTGGCTGCGCCGCTTTCGGGTTATGCCATGCCGCGAGTGGCTGACGCAGGACTCGTTATGACGGTCACGGGCGAAGCCAATCGACTGCTGGCCAATGATCAAGCGGTGATCACCTTTACGGCGGAAGCTCAGCGCCCGCAGGCACAGGACGCCAGTGACGAAATCATTAAGGCGGGCAACGCCGCGATTGCCGCGCTCAATGCCATCAATGCGCCTGCCGGGCAAGTCGAGGTTCAGACCGCGGACTTTTCAACTTGGCCGGTGAGAACTCGGGCCAAAGAAGGAGAAACCTCTGAAATCGCAGCCTGGGGTGCACGGCAGACGCTGCGCGTCACTGTTCGCGACCTGAAGCTTGCGTCGGCGGTGATGAGCGCTGCGGGCAAGAGCATGAATTATGACGGCGTCACTTTCTCCGTCTCTCGTGCGGTTCGGGAAGCCGCGCAGGATGAGCTCCTTGCCGAAGCGGTGAAGCGTGCGACGGAGCGTGCTGTGACAGCAGCTCAGGCACTTGGGCTCGAAGAGAAAAACGTACGTATTGAGGGTATTCAGGTTTCCGGCGCAGCCGGTCCTTCTCCGCGCTACTATGCGCAGCCCATGATGATGCGTGCTGCGGCGGCCAATGATTCCGCTGAAGCGGTGGTGAGCGCAGGTTCTGCAGACACCGCTCTGACCGTCAGCCTTACCGTGCGTATCACGCCTTAATGCTTAGCGCTGGAGCAATTGGGAGATGGCAAAGTTCACTGCACAGGCCGGTATTGATCCGCTTTTGCGCGTTGACCTCGATCCCGGCGACGAAGTCGCCGCGGAGCGCGGATCAATGGTGATGATGGATGCAGGATTGATCCTGAAAGGCAAGACCCGCGGAGGCTTTTTCAAGTCGCTCGCGCGCAAATTCCTCAACGACGAAACATTTTTTCAGCAGTGGATTGCCGCCGAGGATCAGGCCGGCACCGCTTATTTAGCGCCAAGCCTGCCGGGCGGCGTCAAGGTCCTGGATGTCAAGGATGACGGCGTGATGATTGCCGACGGCTGCTTTCTCGCGGCAACTGCCGGCATTGACATTTCAGCCAAGGCTCAGGGGCTGGGACGGGCGATTTTGTCCGACAGCGGCGGCTTCTTTATTATGAAGGCCGAAGGTGCCGGCACGCTGGCAGTCTCGGGTTTCGGCTCTTTGGAAGAAGTGGAGGTGACGCCCGACCGTCCGCTTTTGATCGACAACGGGCATCTGGTTGCTTGGGACGCATCGCTAGACTATGAAATCACGCTTCAGACGGGAAGAAGCGGTCTTGCCGGCCGATTGATTGGCAGTCAGCTTACCGGAGAAGGTTTTGTACTTAAGTTCTCCGGCAGCGGCCGAGTTATTCTCAGCTCACGCAGCCAAGGCAGCTTCATTGACTGGATCTTCTCGCGCCGGCCGATTGATCGAGAAAAGGAAAAGACGGAATAAATTCAAGCTAAGTGACAAAACTCGGTATGATCCGCCGCCCGCACTCTCATTTTGGCTGCGGGCGTTTTTTCGATTGAACGCTAATTGAATAATTCCCGGGTCGAGACGACGTTGCGCTTGACCTTTTAAAATAGTGAATTACTAAACTTATCCATCAGGAGCTCATCCTTGTCCAACCGCATTTATCCCCATCCGATCATTGCCCGTGAAGGCTGGCCTATTCTCGCGGGAGCTCTGATCGCCGTCATCGTGAGCTGGATGCTTGACCTCGGAATCATCACGTTCCTTTTCTTCGTGTTCCTGGTGTTTGCTTTCCAGTTTTTCCGGGATCCGGCTCGCGAAGCGCCTGAAGATCCTCGGGCCGTCGTGAGTCCTGTGGACGGACGTGTCTGCAAAGTTGAAAAGTGCACGAATCCGGAAACGGGTGAAGATGCTGTGAAGGTTTCCATCTTCATGAACGTCTTCAACGTGCACAGCCAGAAGTCTCCGGTTGCGGGTGTGGTCGAGAAAGTGACCTATACGCCCGGTCTTTTCGTGAATGCTGACCTCGACAAAGCCAGCACAGAAAACGAGCGCAACGCCGTGACGGTGCGTATGGCTGACGGCCGCCGCATCACGTTTATTCAGGTGGCGGGCTTGGTGGCTCGCCGCATTATCTGCTATGCGACGATCGGCCAGGAACTAGCCCGCGGCGAGCGCTATGGCTTTATTCGTTTTGGTTCCCGCGTTGACGTGTATCTGCCGGCTGACGCCGAAATTGTTGCTCAGATCGGCGACAAGATGACGGGGGTTTCCTCCACGATCGCGCGTCTTTGATGTGCTTGGGGCTTGGTGTCTGTCGGCACACCCGTTTTCATTTATGCAAAATCCCCGCCAGTGATGACTGAGCGGGGATTTTTGCTGGATACGGCGAATGCTCCTTTCAGGGGTTTAAGAGCATCATTTGGCCGTTGCTTCGTGATCTTTGATGTTGAATTCGGCTTTCGGACTCTTTAAATCGGCCGGAACCTCCAGACCAAATTCTGCGCCGGAATTGAGCGCTGCCGCAGCTACTTCGTAGGACTTCTGTACCGGCGCTGTCAGGTTGATTTCTTCGCCTGAAGGCGTGCGAGCGGCACGCGGTCGGCTCGAGCGCTTTTCTGCGTTGTTTTCAGCCTGCGGCGTCAAGAGCATCGCAGTGGCTTCTTCCTGCCGCAGCGCAGTCTTGGTCGACGAGATGATGGAGCCGCGGTGCTCGGCGAGCCAGCCGTCAAGAAGCAGAGAATCTTCAACGACAGCCGTGATCACCCAACTGCCGGTCTTGCCGGGTGCATCTTCAATCTTTTGCGTCTGATTAAAGGGCGATTCGGAGAGGATGCGCACAAATTCAGGGTCATCAGACGTAATGGAAAGGCGCATCGCTTTGCCGCGGGCATCGTTGAGGCGGATTTTGGCCGAATAGTCTTCCAGGTCGAAATTTTCCGGACGTTCAAAAGCATCCTGCATCAGTTCGGCCGCATCCAGGCGATTAAGCGCTATGTGCTGAAAGTCGCCGGCATCGGTTTGGTAGACGAGGTAGGTGCGCACGCCCTTTTGGATAATGGCGAGCGGGCGCACGATAACTTCGGTATTGCGGCTGCGCGCCGAACGGCAGCGCAGCAAAACTTTGTGATCAATGAAGAGCGCGTCAGCAATGGCAGATAAAACGCCGGGACGAATGACCGGCGGCTGGAAGGACTGAGCGTCTTCGAGCACCTTGACTTTACGCAGCCATGTGCCTTCCGTTTCATCATCGTACTTAATGACACGGCGGGCTGAACGCAGAAGAGGCCGAATCGGGGTGATGGCTTGCGGCGGCAGATGGCTCTGAAGCCGCTCCTCAGCAATGCGAAGCAGCAGCATTTGCTCCACGCCGAGCTGGGGCAGATGAAACCCTGCGCTCTGCGGATCCCAGCAAAAGCCGTACGGTTTCCCTGAAGTCTCTACATGAATGGGGAAAACATCGCTGTGATCTCTGATCGTCTTCAGGTAGCGCTGAAGTGTGCGGCGGTGTATCTCAACACCGCGGTCTTCAAGTTCCTGATGTATTTCGGCGACAGTGGTCCATCTGTCCTGAGGGATCAGGCTCAGAATGCGGATCATTGTGACCACATCTTCAAACATTGTGGAGGAAGCGGTGTCTTCGTTCATTTGGTGACTTCGGGCGTTCGGTGATTTGTAAGAAGTTCCGTCCTCTCTGTCTTTGGTGGCTCAGATAAGCCGGAGCGACAGCGCTGGAGCATCGCTCATGGTTTACACCGTGCTGCAGGGGCAAGTCAAGCTACAGCACGGAAAGAGGCGCGGAGTTGTGAAAAATCACTGCTTTTGCGCAGTGCTGCTGCAGGTTGGACAGGATTCGTTTTCTGCTTCAGCGTCAAGGGCTGCCTGCTGGGCGGCAAGGTCAGCCTGAATCGGATTCGGACGACCGCGCCACCAACACCAGAATTCATAAACGAAACCGGAAAGTGCGTAAAGACAGAAAAGAATGAAGATCGACAGCGACGTGTTGCTGGAAATAATGATGAAAAGCACTGCGCAGACAATGATCACCCAGAAAGGAATCGTGCGGACGACGGCATAGCTCTTCCCAGAGAAGAACGGCGCATTGCTCACCATGGTCAGACCAGCGTAAAGCGTTACAACTGCAGCGATGGTGCCCTGCTGCGGCAAAAGCCAATCGGGCAGACGGTTTTCAACCGCGAGCCACACAAAGCCGCAGACCAAGGCAGCGGCTGCAGGGGAAGGGAGTCCCTGGAAATAGTTCTTGCTCACCACGCCCACATTGCAGTTGAAGCGGGCCAGGCGCAAAAGTGCGCAGAGCGCATAAACGAAGGAGACTGCCCAGCCGATTTTGCCCATTTCCACGAGTGCGAATTCATAGACGATGAGCGCAGGAGCGATGCCGAAACTCACGGCATCGGCGAGACTGTCCATCTGAACGCCGAATTCGCTCTGCGTATGCGTAAGACGAGCGACACGGCCGTCCATGCCGTCAAAGAGCATTGAAAAGAAGACCGCAATGGCGGCTTCTGAAAAATGCCCGTTCATGGCTTGGATAATGCCGTAATAAGCCGCAAAGAGCGCTGCGGCAGTAAAGGCGTTGGGGAGCACATAGATGCTCTTGGACTTCACCGCCTGCAGGCGGCGTTGACTAATCGAGGCGAGGCTTTCGCGGCGCGGCATTTGCGGCGATGTCATCTTTTTGAATGAATGTCCGTTTCAGGGGAAAAACGCTGGTCCGAGTAAACGTTTATGCCCGGCAGAGCGTCTAAATTGAAGCATCCTGCATTGTAGCGGCCGCAGAGCATTGTGCTCATTCGGATTTGTCGCAGTAGTTTGCCGCCGATGCGTGATAGTGCGAAAGACTGAGGTTTCAGCCGCTTTTTGCGGTGAACGGCTGATCCCCGAAATGTGCGCCAGGCCGACTGCGGGAATCGGCTCGCGGAGCGCCGCCGCGCAAGTGCTGAGCCGGTCTAAAATGATGTTCCTCAACTTTCAGCCGTCCTATTCGAAGGATCGCATCCTTATGCCATTTCTCTTCGCTCCGCCGCCTCAAGCCGTCATCCCTGTGCAGGATGAACGTTATGAATTTTTCCCTGTCAACCGCGTCTACGGCGCCGCGAAGAACTATGCGGCCGATGAAAAGCAGCGCGCAGCGGCTGCGGGCTTTGTACCGCCTCTTTTTATGAAGTCGTCCGATTCCATTCACCCCGTTGCTGACGGGGAAGTCTATCGCTGGCCCATGCCGGCTCGCACCGCCAGGATGGTGCCGGAGCTCGAATTGGTGGCGTGCCTCCATAAGGGCGGACGCAATCTTTCCGTTGAAGAAGCTCAAGAGTGCATTTGGGGATGGTGCGTAGGGTTTGACTTCACGCGCCGCCTTGCGCCTGAAGATCTTCCGGCGGGCGGTCCCTGGGACTTAATGAAGACGCTCGACGGAGGCGCCCCTGTTTCACATGTGCGCCCAGCCTATCGCACGCCGATGCCGGCGCCGGCCGAGATTTACCTTTATCAGAACAATCAGAAAAAGCAGTCGGCCAGCACGGCTTTCATGATTGTCCCGCCCGCGGAGCTCATTGCGCTCATTTCCCGCTATTGGGAAGTTCGTCCGGGCGACGTTATCTTCACCGGCGCTCCGGTCAATGTGCCTGAAGCACAGGTGGGCGACCGTCTGGAGGGCGGTGTGAACGGAGTGGGCACACTTAAGGTGGAGATTGCTGCCGCGCTTTGATATTTGCCGGCGGCGGATGACCAAGTCCAGCCAGCGGCTCGAAGACTGCGGCTTAGGCGCTTCAGATGGGATGCGCCAATCAAAAGAGGCGGGATGGATCCATTCCGCCTCTGAAGTTTCTCAAGAAGAGCTCGGGGCAGTTAATTGTCGTGGGTGCCTTCCGCCTGAAGTTCGGCATGGTTGGCAACACCCGCAGTCCTGAGAGTGTGTTCGGGGGTATCGTCGGTCGAGGATTCCGTGTGCTTCTGGAAGACGCGAAGCGAACCGAGCACGCCGCCCATCAAGATAACGAAGCCAATCGTCATCGACAGCGTCGGCATTTCGCCGCGCCACATCAGGGCATAAATGACCGCGAAGACGGATTCGAACACGATCAGCTGTCCGCCCAAGGCTGCAGGCAGAATCTGGCTCATCTTGTTCCAGCAGATCATGGCGACCCAAGAGCAGAGCAGACCGATGCCGAGCGCTACGGCCAGAAACTTCATCGGCGCAGCGCCCATCAGCGTGATGCCGGTATCCATCAAGCCCGCCGGCCAGGCGAGGATGCCGAAGAGACAGGCGGCAAAAGGCAGCACCGTCACGCCCTGAAGCGCCGTCCACGCTGCGGCATTGTGCTTGGGGTGATTGAGCAGCCATTCGGCATTCATGATGGAGAACCACGTCCAGGAGACAACGGCAGCCAAGCCGAAGCCCACTCCAATCCAGTACTGCATGCCGCCCTCAGCAGAGGCGGCAGCAACGCGCTCAAACTCGGTCAGATTTGCAACGATCAGACCAAAGAAAATCACAGCGAGCGGCGGAAGAATTTTGCTCCAGGCAACGGCTGACTTGGAACCCGCATAGCGGATGTTGGAGGCGATGGCCACCAGCACGGGAATGACCGCCATAAACATGCCGGCCAGCGGCGCGCCGGCCAGACGAATGCAGATCGTCAGCAGACAGTAAAAGAGCACATTGCCTAAGAGCGGCAGCTTGAAGGACTCCCAAATGTCGGCGCGCGTGAAAGCTTTCAGTTCTCGGCGGAAGACCCAGAGGAAGGGGAGCGAAATAACGCCGAATGCAATAAAGCGGCTCAGTGCCACGAGCACAGGGTTGTACTCGGGGACTGCAAGCGGGGCGATGTAGATGAGCCCCCAGAGGGCACCGGCGGCAACGCCGAGCAGGACGCCTAACAGCATGATTGAGAAACAGCCAGTTTTTCCGAATGCATTCGCCTTTCATTCGAATGCGGATTTTGTGATCAGCGGTCCGCTTTGAAAAGCGGGAAGTCATCGCGGTCCGCTGCCGCAGGGCTGAGCCTTCGCCTCCGGAAGACCTCACGGAGATCTTCGGTGAAGCTGGTCATGAAGCCTCAGCCGCAGCATTCACCGGCTGATTTGCCGGGAGCCGCAGTTCATCGAGTTGGGCAGACGGTCAGACCTGCAGTTAAAGGGGGATGTCAGTCTGCGGCGCCTCCGACTCCTCAAGAGTTGCCCCGTCGTCCGACTCTTTGAACTTGAAATGATGGTATCACTCAGTCCTACGCATAGAATAGTAGGGAATAATGTTTACTTCATGACTAAATGCAAATCTATCCATTGAGCCATACAAATGGAAGACTGCAAATGCAGACTTATATACGTATATATACTAGAAATAATGTTATCAATAAACTAGTAAAAATAGTATTTGCATATCACAGGAGGTAACTCATCTTCAGCCCTATAGGAACAGCGCAAAAACGGTAAATTTATTCAATAGGATGAATCCCGGCGCTTAAAAAAATCAAACGCATGTGGCTCTCAAACCGTTCTTAAGCTCTAGAAATCCGGTAAAGAGTTCAAAGGCTGCCGGAAGACTTTCCTCATCCTGAATGGCAAAGTCAGAACGATGGTGCCCGTTTTGATTGCAGCCAAAAAGGAAATAGCCGGATTTGCCGCCGTGCGCGCGGACTCGATTGATGAGAATCGTGCAGTCGTCGCTGCCGCGGATGTCGTCCCAGAGCTCGACGGCTTCAATGCTTGGGGCTGCGCGCGCAATGCTCACCAGGTCGTCTGTCACGGCCTGATCGGTGATCAGTTCAGAGGCTTCGCCGACTTTTTCAATTCGGGATTTGACGTCGTATGCGAGCGCAGTGCCTGCCGTGATGCGCTTCACGCAGTCAACCATATAGCGATTGACATCTGCAGTAGACCCGCGTGTTTCGATTTGCAGGCGTGCATGAACAGGAACTACATTGCGGCCTTCGCCTGCTGTGAGGCGTCCCACAGCGATGCGGGTATCGCCTTCGCCGGATCGAGGGATGCCGACGAGCATCATGGCGGCGGAGCAGGCTGCCATGAGTGCGCTGCGGCCTTTTTCAGGATTAGCGCCGGCATGGGCCGGCACGCCTTCAAAATAAATATCAAGTTTGGTCGTCGCCAGATAGCCGTGCGTGCAGACGGCAACCTGATGCAGCGGGACGCTTGAGCCGATGTGCGTACAGACAATGAAGTCCACATCATCGAGAATGCCGCTCTCGGCCATGGGCTGAGCACCGCGGGTTCCTTCTTCGGCCGGTTGAAAAACCAGTTTGATCTTGCCGCAGAGTTGGTCTGCGTGGTCCTTAATCCACTGTGCGACGCCAAGCCCGACCGCAAGATGACCGTCATGACCGCAGGCATGCATGAGGTTGGGGCGTTGCGAGGCATAACCGCCGGCATTGGCTTCGTGAGCCGGATCGGATGTTTCGCCGACCTGCACGCAGTCAATGTCGAAGCGAAAAGCGGTGACGGGGCCAGGCCGCCCAGAGTCCCAAATGCCAACGGCGCCGGTAAAGCCGTCGAGTTCGCTGAGCAGCTCTTCACTGACGCCTTGCCTTTTGGCTCGGGCAATCGCCTCGGCGACGAGAAGAGGATCGCGTCCCATGACGAAGTCTGGATGGATGACGGCACGTCCGCAGCGGACTTCGAATTGAAGGCTGCGCAGATGATTGACAATCAGTGCTGTCGTCTCAAATTCGGTCCAGCCTTCTTCGGGGCGTCGGTGAACACGGCGGCGAAGCGCTGACATTTGGTCTCGGTAGACGGATACGCAATGCATGATGGACCTCTGCAATGAGTTTCGCGGCGCGGTGCTGCGGTGAAGATCTTCTGGCTTTAATTCATGCCGGACGATTGTGCTAATTCTGTTGGTCGTTTGGCGGAAGGACTGGCTCTAAGGGCTTATCGGCTTCGGGCGCTGCGGGTGATTCACCGATCGCTTGGCGAGCGCGCTTCTGGACGGCCTCAAGGTATTGGGCATCGCGGTCTTCAAGCTCTGAGGCGAGCAAAGACACTGCCGCAGCATAGAAGTAGCTTCGGTTGTAGCGCAAAATGGCTGCAAAGGAACCCGTGCCGAGGTAGTAGTCGACGCCGCGTTCGTTGTTGCTTTTGATCCAAGGCAGATCAACGAGAAGCGCCGGTTCATCATCTTTGAGCGGAATGGCTTCGAGCGGCTTTACGCCCGCCTTATAGAGCGCGCCGGCGGTGGTATGCGTTTTAATGCCGCCTGAGCCCGTGGCTTTGAATATGGCGTCAGTAGCGGATACCCGATAGAGCGGCCGTTCACCGCGTACCCAGCCGTGCACCGCCAGGTAATTGGCTACTGAAGCGATGCCGTCGGCAGGGGAATTCACCACGTCGATGTGACCGTCGCCGTCACCATCCTTGCCGTAAGCGCGAAGCGACGCCGGCATGAACTGACCGAGCCCCATGGCGCCGGCGAAAGAACCGGTGACGGAGACCGGAGAAATCTGCTGCTTCCAGCAGAAATCGAGGAAATCGGTAAGTTCCGAGCGGTAGTACTTGGCTCGCCGCGTGTAGTCAAAGGAGAGCGTCATCAAGGCGTCGAGCACGCGGAAGCGCCCCATATTGCGGCCATAGATCGATTCCACTCCGATGATGGCGGCTACGGCATAACGGCTGACGCCGGACTCCTCTTCAATGCGCGCAAAGACTTCTTGGTGGTCGCGCAGAAAGGCGGTGCCGCGCTCAATGCGTTCGGCATTGACGATATTGCGTTCGTAAAGCAGAAAGTTCTTTTCCGCCGTCGTCTTCTTGTCTGCATTGGGACGCGGCGTCGTGTAGCGCTCGGACAAAGGCGAATAGCGAGCGAGCGCCACTTCATTCATCAGCCATTCGAGCGGAATGCCTTGTTTATTCGAAATGTCCTTGAGGTATTCCTGCACATCAGTGCGTTCCACATAGTCGCTTGCTGCGGGACTGCCCTTTACGGACTCGGCTGCGGATTTTGTCGGCATGCGCGGCGCGGGCGCTTTTGGCGCTTCAGCGGGCTTAGAAGACGTCGATGCTGCCGGCGCGGCTGCAGGGATAGAGGCCGGTGTTTCCTTCGGCGCGGCAGCGGCAGCCGCAGGCGCTGCTCCTGTGTCTGTCGTCTCAGGAGTGGGTGGAGCTGACTTCACCGTGGTGCAGGCCGACAGCGCGCACAAGGTGGTGAAGAGGAGCATGAGGCGCGAGGCGTAAGGCAGCGGGCGCAGAATATTAGACATCAGCGGAACTTCAAAGAAGACGGAATACTTCGGCGCATTGTAGCGGGGCAGCGTGAAGCGGCTGTTATACGTTTCTGGCGAAAATGTTTCGGAGCTTATGCAGATTTGAAGTCTTTTGCGGTGTTTCAAGAGCGGCGGCGCTCATGTGCTAGCCTTTCGGCACTACCAACTCTTTGCAGAGCGAAACTGCATCCGCGCAGCTCCACCCGAAGCGATGATGCAGATTCCTCAGCTCCATAAACGCATGCCAGATACGCTCCCAAAAGACTGGAGACTCCTGCCGACAGGTTATTTCACGCATCAGCTCGTCGGGCTGCCCAATCCCCTTGATGATGCGCCTGAGTCACCGGATCGTATTGAAGCGATTGAGGCCCGACTGATGCTTGCAGGCTTGGAAGGGCGCGTGCGGCGTGTTGAATGCGGTCCGGCTCCGCGCGAAGCGGTGCTGCTCGCGCACGATTCCCAATACGTTGACGATCTTGAACACGCTTCGCTGGGCGACCCCGAGGCGCTTAAGCGCTTTACCGAACCCGATACCCGGGTGGGTGAGGATACCTTCAGCTGTGCGATGGCTTCAGCGGGCGCCGTGGCGCGTGCGGTGGATGCTATCTACGGAAGGTCAGTTAAAAATGCCTTCTGCGCCGTTCGGCCGCCCGGACACCACGCGTCCCGCAGCCGCGCGAGCGGTTTTTGCTACCTCAACAATGCGGCCATCGGCGCGCTCTGGGCGCAAAAGCGCTGGCGAGCCGAGCGCGTGATGGTGCTTGATTTCGACGCACATCACGGCGACGGCACGGAAGAAATACTGGCGGACCGCCCTGGGGTTCGGTTTTTGTCGCTTTTCCAATGGCCGCTTTTTCCGCACAGACGCATGGAGCCGACGCCGAGCAATGCCGTCCTTTCACCGCTCCCGGCCGGTGCCGGCGGAGAGGATATCCGCAATGTGGTGGAGAACGTTTGGCTGCCCGAAATCGATAAGTTTCAGCCGGATCTGATGATTCTCTCGGCCGGATTTGACGCGCATTGTGAAGAGCGGATTGCACAGCTTAAGGCTGGTGAAATGGACTATGCCTGCGTGACGCGTCTGCTCGTTGAAGCTTCGTTCGCTTATTGTGAAGGGCGTCTGGTCAGCGTGCTCGAGGGCGGCTATGAGCTCCGTTCACTCGCGCGAAGCGTCTTTACACATCTGCAGGGACTGATTCGCAATCCGCTCCCGGCGGAAACTTGCAAAGACCCCAATTGAAGATGACTCCAACGATATTCTCAAAAAATGATTGATAAAAGCGCATTGATGCCGGGGGTGTCCCGCAGAGAAGTCTGGGCTTGGTCGGCCTTTGACTTTGCCAATTCGGGCTACACCACGGTGGTGCTCACGGCGGTCTTCAACGCTTACTTTGTGAGCGTTGTGGCCGCTGATGCCCCCTGGGCGACCTTTCTCTGGACGCTCATTATTGCGGTGAGCAATGCGGTCGGCATTTTCGTGATGCCTGTCGTAGGCGCCATCGCTGATGCCTCGGCGCAAAAAAAGCGCTGGCTTTTCGGGGCGACGGCGATCTGCATTCTCGGCACTGCAGGACTCGCCTTCTGCGGACCGGGAACGATTGTTCTGGCGGCCGTGATGGTGATTCTTTCGAACCTTGGCTACAACGTCGGCGAAACCCTTAATTCGGCTTTCCTGCCGGAAATCGCTCGTCCGGAGGCCGTCGGCAAAGTGTCCGGCTGGGGTTGGTCGTTCGGCTACTGCGGCGGACTGGTTACCTTGGGTGCATCGCTCGCTCTGGTGCAGCTGGGCGGCAGCTGGGGACTCACTATGGATGAGCGCATCGCGGGCACCATGCTCATTACGGCCCTTGTTTTCGCCGTTGCTGCCGCGCCGATTTTCCTCTTTCTCAAGGAGCGGGCTCAGCCGCGAGCGTCGAGCTTAGGGGCATTAAAGTCCGCGGATGGTCTCTGGACGCTCGCCGGTCAGAGCTTTCGAGAAATTTGCAGCACGCTCAAAAGCCTTGGACGCTTCAGAGATTTTGCCTGGCTTTCGCTCTGCGGCTTTCTCTATCAGTCGGGCATTGCCGTCGTGATCACGCTCTCGGCGGTGTATGCCGCTGAAGTGATGGGGTTCACGACGGTGGATACGCTGATGCTGGTGTTTCTTGTCAACATCACGGCTGCCGTCGGAGCCTTCGGTTTCGGTTATCTGCAGGACCGCATCGGACATAAGCGCGCTCTGGGCATCACGCTGATAGTGTGGGTGCTGATGATTGTGCTCGCCGCCATGGCTGTGAATCGGCCGGTCTTTTGGACAGCTGCCAATCTGGCCGGTCTGGCCATGGGATCTTCACAGTCAGCGGGGCGTGCCATTGTGGCGATTCTGTCGCCGAAGACCCGCTCGGCCGAATTTTTCAGCTTTTGGAATATGGCGCTTTGGCTCGCAGCTATCGTGGGGCCGCTCGCCTATGGCTCTGTGACTTGGATCACCAACAATGATCATCGTCTGGCGATTTGCGTGACGGGGCTCTTCTTTGCAGCGGCCGTTTTGGCGCTTATTCCTGTCAACCTTGAGCGCGGCCGGCGAGTTGCTGAGGAAACAGATGCCGCTTCACGCGGCACGACGTCTGACCATTAATACGGTCGGCCGTCCATATCTGCCGAAAGGCAGGAAGGACGTTCGATCCTTTGCGGGCAGCGGCCGATCTCGCCCGAACGGAAAACGACAGGGGACGGCGTGATCCGTCAGCCGAATGCAAAGAAAGCGCGTTTTTTGCCTTTCTGCGATCAATAAAAAGGCGCAGTCAGAAAACAATCTGCTGCGCCTGCGGATAGGGTTCAGAGCAGTTAACGCGAGGGCTGAGCGATAGTGCCGTTTTTATTAAGTTCGATGATGCGGCGGGTGTCCGCAGCCAGCTCGGTAAGCTTCAAAGCTTCGTAGCTTTGTGCAATCAGCTCGAGCGCATCGTCGCGCATCGGTGTGTTTTGGAATTCGCGCACGACGCGCTGCGCGCGTTCAATGGCCGCCACATAGGCATTGCGTACGAAGTAGTAGCGGGCGGTCTTGAGTTCATGCTCGGCCTGAGCGAGCACGAGTCCGTGCATGCGGCGGCGCGCTTCCGGCGTGAAGCGGCTGTCGGGATAACGCATGACGAGTTCTTTGAAGATGTCAAAAGCTTCGCGCGAAGCGTTGGCATCGCGTTCGGCAAGATCTTCGCCCGCGAGCTTATTGAACCAGCTGTCGGTTTCGTTCAAGGTCGCAAGCGCCTTCAAATACATCACGTAGTCGGCGTTGGCGTGGTTCGGGTAAGTCTGCAGGAACCGGTCGGCAGCCTGCACGGCGCCCGGTGCGTCGCCATCCTTCCATGTGGCATAAATCAGTTCAATCTGCGCCTGCTGGGCGTACTGACCAAAGGGATAGCGGGCTTCCAACTTCTGATAGTAGTCCTTTGCCTGCGTCCAGTTGCTATCATCGAGGGCTACGCGCGCTTCGCTGTAGAGCTTCTCGGCGCTCCAATCGAGCGTCTGATCCTTGTCAAGGCTCTGCAGCCATGAGCAGGATGCCGTGGCGAGCGTCACGGAGAGGAGCGCGCAACCGCGCATCAGGAGCCTTTTGAAGGGATTGGCAGAATTCATGACGACAGAAAAGGTCAATTTAGGATTGGACGATTATAACGATGAAGATTTTGAGGATGGTTTCGAGGAAACGCAACCTCAAACTCTGTCACAAGTAGACTTGCCGAAATTCAGGGTGGAAGGGTTCTGGGGAGAGCGGCTCGACAAGGTGCTGGCAGCGCATCTGCCCGACGTTTCACGCGCGAGATTGGCAAAGCTTATCGAAAACGGCTCCGTAAAGCTCAACGGCGCGGTAACGACGAAAATCCGCGCCAAGGCTACCGAAGGAGACGAAATTGAACTGCTCGAGCCGCCGAAGCTCGACGAAGCGCTCGCATTCGAGCCGCAGTCATTCGTTGAGTTCGAGGTGATCTATGAAGATCCCTCGATCATTGTCGTGAATAAGCCTGCCGGCCTCGTGGTTCATCCCGGCGCGGGCAACCCCGACGGAACGCTTCTCAATGGCCTCCTTTACCATTTCCCAGAATTAAAAGACGTGCCCCGTGCGGGCATCGTGCATCGGCTGGATCGAGATACCACCGGCCTCATGGTGGTGGCGCGCACGCTCGCCGCGCAGACGAATCTGGTCCGCCAGCTTCAGGAACGCACGGTCAAGCGTGAATACTGGGCGCTGACGATGGGCACCGCGGCGGAGGATTTCGTGGTCGACGTACCGATCGGACGCGATCCGAAGAGCCGTATTCGCTTCAAGGGGTTCCCGGGTTCCACGGGCGTGCGTGCCAAACCGGCGCGCACCCGCGCCCGCGCAGTGGGCTGGTCGTCGGTGGACGGCATTCCGGCCTCCTGGGTGGCATGCCGCCTGGATACCGGCCGCACGCATCAGATCCGTGTGCACCTTACCGGAGAGGATCTGCCGCTGATCGGGGATCAGCTCTATCGCGGCCGTGCGCCCGGCATCGCCGTGAAAGTTGAGAACTTCCTTGAATTTCACCGCCAGGCGCTTCATGCGTCTCGTCTGGGGCTGATCCATCCGGCCACCGGTGAAGAAATGGAGTGGTTCGTCGAGCCGCCCGAGGACATGATTGATCTGATGGAGCAGCTCGGCTTTGGTCCCTGGGATCGGCCGGTTACCGTTTTTGAAAAGAAGTAGCGGATTGCGAGGACAGTTGTCATGGCGGAACTCTTTAAGCCGGAGCTTGAAAGCATTCTTCCCAATTGGACCAAGGGTGCTCCGAAGCACGTGAAGGCTTTTTTCACCTGCCGTACCGGCGGGGTTTCAAGCGGCCCTTACGGCGGCCCGAACGGCATCATGGGACTCAATCTCGCGCTCCATACGGGCGACGTTAAGTCCTGCGTGATGATGAATCGTTCGATTGTGACGCAGTGCTGTCCGAGCGAACCAAAGTGGCTCACTCAGGTTCACGGCACGACAGTGCTCTGCGCCGACGATATTGATTCGGCGCAGTCTGCGCCCGAAGCCGACGCGCAATGGACTTCGACGAGCGGGGTTGTGGCCTGCGTGATGACGGCAGACTGTCTGCCCGTCTTTATTGCTGACCGCAGCGGCCGCATTGTTGCTGCTGTGCACGCTGGCTGGCGCAGCCTTGCCGACGGCATTCTGCAGAGAACCGTTGAAGAAGTCCGCCGCCACTGTTCCGATCTGAAGCCTGCCGTTTGGCTTGGACCGCGAATTGGGGCAGATGCCTTTGAGGTGGGAGAAGATGTTCGCGAAGCCATGTGTCAGCACCTCCCCGAGGAATCGGTCGCCCGCGCTTTCAAACCCGCTGCGGCGGAAGGAAAGTTTTATGCCGACCTGGGCGCATTGGCTTACGCCGCGCTTGAATCGGCCGGCATTGATGCTTCAGATATTGCTGACTGCGGGCTTTCTACTTATAGAGATCCGAAACAGTTCTGGAGCTTTCGCCGTGATGGTGAACGCTCAGGCCGTCATGCCGCACTGATTTGGATCGATCCGAAGCCTTAAGCAATGTCTGCCTTTGGTGATGAAGGGCGGTCATTGATAAAGAGCGTCTGAATTCACTGCAGCGCCGCAGATCTTCAACTATGATCCGCGGCGCAAAATTTTTCATTCCGGGCTTTTTCCCCAAGGCCCGCTGACTCCCATAAAAAAACATGACCTCACGCCATATTCCCGTCGTCGGCTTCGTTTCACTCGGATGCCCCAAAGCCTTGGTCGACACCGAACGGATCGTTACCGAACTGCGCGCCCGCGGCTATCGCATCGGCTCGACCTATAAAGATGCCGATGTGGTGATCGTTAATACCTGCGGGTTCGTGAACGAAGCGGTTGAAGAGTCTCTGGGCGCCATTGCTGAGGCACTGAAAGAAAACGGCCGCGTCATCGTCTGCGGCTGCCTCGGCGGCCGAACGGAAGCTGACGGGTCGAACTTCATCATGGCGCGTCATCCGAAGGTGATCGGTGTGACGGGACCGGACAGTGTGGATGAAGTCCTCGCCATGGTTGAGGGCGTGCTGCCGCGCCCGCACGATCCCTGGGATGATCTGGTGCCGGCGGCAGGTGTTCGTCTGACGCCAAAGCACTACGCATATCTGAAGATCAGCGAAGGGTGCAACCATCACTGTACTTTCTGCGTGATTCCGCACCTGCGGGGCTCACTGAATTCGCGTTCGATGGATTCCATCATCCGCGAGGCGATGAACCTCAAGGCCGCGGGCGTCAAGGAACTCCTCGTCATCAGTCAGGACACGGCTGCCTACGGCGTCGACAAGCGCTACAAACTCGACTTCGCCTGCGGCCGGCCGGTGCATACGAAATTAATTGATCTTTGCCGCGAACTGGGCAGACTCGATCTTTGGACGCGTCTGCACTATGTCTACCCGTACCCGCACGTTGATGACATCGTGCCGCTGATGGCTGAAGGACTGATTCTTCCCTACCTCGATGTGCCTTTCCAGCATGCCCATCCGCGGATTCTGAAGCTGATGAAGCGTCCGGCCTGCGGCGAAAAGAATCTTGAGCGCATTGCGGCCTGGCGCAGAGCCTGCCCGGACATTACCATCCGTTCAACCTTTATCGTGGGCTTCCCCGGAGAGACAGAGGCGGAGTTTGAGTATCTGCTCGACTTCCTGCGTGAAGCGGAGCTTGACCGTGTCGGCTGCTTTGCTTATTCGCCTGTCGACGGAGCGGCTGCCAACGATCTCCCCGGCGCGCTGCCCGACGAAGTGCGCGAAGAGCGCCGCTGCCGCTTCATGGAAGTGCAGGCGGAAATTTCGCTTCGCAAACTCGCCCGCCGCATCGGCCGGATTGAAGACGTGATCATTGACGAAGAGCCTGATGAAGACGGCGTGGCTGTCGGCCGCACCAAGTCGGATGCGCCGGACATTGACGGCGTCTGCTACGTCACGACTGACCGCAAGCTCGTTCCAGGCGATATCGTTCCGGTGCGCATCACCGCCAACGAAGAGCACGATCTCGTCGGGCGAGAAGTTGTGGCATAAGCGTTTCTAAAATCCCAAATCGCAGGGCCCGCGCCTCAAAGCGCGGGCTTCATTTTTTCCATCAAAAAAGCCGTTTCGCAATTAGTAAACCGATTGACTTGAGCCCTGGCGGCGCCGACCGCGAGAGAACGCACGGCTTTTCTGGGGTGAAGTGCCGCTCTCGAGGGTGCAAGGCCCTGCGGTATCATTCACAGGATCTCCTGAAGGCGCTTTGCAGCAGTTCTGCAAAGCTCAAAATTTTCTAGGCTGTTCTGTTCAATGTTTCATCAGAAGCTCTCCATGCTTGCTGCGGCTGCGGCCGCAGCGCTTGCCGTTTTCCCTTCACTGAGCCAGGCCGTCGAACTCGGCGACCTTAAAGTGGTGAGTCAGCCTGGACAGCCGCTTGAAGCGGTGCTCGATGTCAATGACGTCGACATCACGATTTCGCCCCTTCTGGTGCGCGTGGCGCCGCCAGCCACTTATCTGCGTGAAGGCGTGGAGTGGCCCCGTGAAGCGCAGGACTTGAAGATGGCCCGCATGGGCGGCGAAGCCGGCAAGGTCCGCGTTAAAGTCGTGGGCGGCCAGAGTCTCTCGGAAGGTTTTCCGCTGCTTATCGAAATGAATGCCGGCGGAAAGGTCACCGTGCGCAGCTACCGGCTTGATCCGGTCAACGGCACCTTCCGCGTTTCAGCTGCAGAGGAAATGCCGGCATCGGAGCCGAAGGCGGCCGCCGGGGGAGAGTCGTCTGCTGTGCCGGCTGCGAAATCCGCCGAGACCGCTCCGCAGTCGATGAAGGCTGTGGATAAGTCTGTTGAAAAGGTCTCTGAGACTGCCGAAAAGCCTGTGGAAAAAACGGCTTTTGCGGCTGCTGAAGCCCACCCAAAGACGATGCAACGTATTGAAGAAAAAGAAAAATCGGTTAAGTCTTTTGAGGCCGGCAAGAAGGGCGGGCATCGTACTGGACGTTATGCACCGAATGTTGTCCGCGAGTATGTGGCTTTGAACGGATTTAATCCCAATGATGCGTTCACGGTGCAGCGCGACATGACGCTTTGGTCGATTGCGAAGCTTTACTGGCCGAGCTGCCCGGGCGCCCTTCTCGAACAGGTTGCGGTTGCGCTGACGCAGAAGAATCCGAGTGCTTTCGTTGACGGCGATCCGTCGCGCATTGTGATTGGGCAGTCGCTTTCGGCGCCGCTTTCCGACGAAGTCTTTGCCATTGATCCCATGGAGGCGTTTCGCGCTGTGCACGGCGCTTCGGCAGCGGTGCCGGGACCGACACAGAATTTGATTGATGCGCAGCACCGCTCCCGCGAAGCTGCCGGCGAAACGGCTGCGGCGCAAATTGCTGCACTGAGCCGCGGTGAAAGTGTGGAGCAGGTGGCGGAGACCGGCCGCAAGGCGCTGGATGCTTGGGAAAGTAACCAAAAGAAGGCGGCGGCTGCAGGCGCTCCGACGGCTGCAGTGAATGCTCCGGCTGAAGCCGCTCCCGCTCTTCCTGAAGCCGCTCCCGCTCTTCCTGAAGCCCCTGAGTCAGCGGCGCCTGCCCAACCCTCAGCCGAAGCTAATCCGCCGTCGGCCGCGCCCGTTTCGGAGGCCGAGACAGCCGCGGCCAATACGGGTGCTGCAGCCCAGCCGACAGCAGAAAACGACTCGAAGACGGAGGCGGAGGCTCCGTCGCCAACCGAATCGGCGCCTGCTGAGGACGCCAAGCCGGCTCAGTCTGCCGCTGATGCGCAGCAGCCCGCAGCCGAAGAGAAGCGCCCCTTGATTTCATATCTCCTCATTATTGTCGGCATCGCCATCATTGCTTCCATCGCCTGGCGCAAGCGCCGCGAGAAGGCCGTTAAAGAGGCCGAGGAAGCGGTTGCCGCGGCCAAAAAGGGACAAGGTGTCGTGGCTTTTCAGCGTGACGTGGCGCCCGCGGGCGAAGCTCAGTTGAAAGCGGTGGAGGCCACCGTTGATGAAGCCGTGAAGAACGGCACGACGGCCGGAGCCATGGGGGTGGGCGCGATGGCCTACACCGAGGCGCAGATGAAGGCCGATGCGCAGGCCGCAGCTGCCGAAGCCGCTGCTGCCACCGCGAAAAAGCAGGTTGAGGAGCAGCCGTGGCTCAAGGCTGATGATAACGATCAGGAGCTGCCGCCCCTTTCCGACGAAGAGCGCGAAAGCTCAGAGCGAACTGCCAAGCAGACGGCAGGCATGACCGCAGAAAAATTAAAGCGTGTCGACCTCAACCTTGATGCACAGACGCCCGCCTATGTGCCGCCTTTGGCGCCGGAACCCATTCCGACGGAAGCTGCCGCCGCACCCGTCAAGGCGGCGCCGGTCCCGCAGCCCGCGGCTCAGCCGGCAGCGCCAGTGCCTAATGAGAAGGAGCGCGCGCGTCTCGAAGCCATTGATGCCAAACTCAATCTGGCGAAGTCTTTCATTGGTCTGGACGCCAAGAAGGAGGCGCTCGAGCTGCTCGCGGAGGTGAAAAAGGAAGGCTCGGAAGTTCAGCGTGCCGCCGCACAGCGCCTCCTCGATGAGGTGAACGGCAAATCTGCTGGTGCCCGCTGATGGCCTTGGTCAAGAGCGACCCGAAAACGCTGGCGCTCGGGATTGAGTATCGGGGTACCGCCTTCAATGGCTGGCAGGTGCAGCCAGATCACCCGAGCGTTCAGGCGGCGCTTGAGGCGGCGCTTTCGCAGTTTGCAGATCATCCGATCTCTGTAATCTGTGCCGGACGAACGGATACCGGCGTTCACGCCACTCACCAAGTGGTGAGTTTTTCTTCCGCTGCTCGCCGACCTTCGGCGGGATGGATCCGCGGCGTCAATGCCATCCTGCCCGAGAGCGTTGCCGTGCGCTGGATGCGCGAGGCGGACGAAAAGTTTCATGCGCGGTTTTCCGCGCGTTCCCGCACCTACGAATATTGGATCTGGAACGATCCCGTCCGTTCGCCGCTCTTTGAAGGCTCTGCCGGGTGGGTGTTTCGGCCGCTCGACGAGGCGCTCATGCAGCGGGGGGCGGCGGCGCTCATCGGTGAGCATGACTTTACGAGTTTCCGTGCGTCAGAGTGCCAAGCCAAGACGCCGGTGCGCACGATCAGCGAACTCAAGATCGTGCGGCGCGGCGCATTGGTGGGCGTACGCATTACGGCCAATGCTTTTTTGCAGCACATGGTGCGAAACATCGTTGGCGCGCTTATTTATGTGGGCACGGGGCGGGAAAAGCCAGAGTGGATTGCCGAAGTGCTCGCCGCCAAATCTCGTGATGCAGCCGCGCCCACCTTCAGTCCGGCCGGGCTCTATCTCACCGGAGTGGGCTATCCCGAGCATCCGCATTTGCCTCAGCTTTCGTCGGGACCTTTTGGCAAAGTCTTTTGACGGAGGCGTTTGGAGGCGCATCCGAACGCGGGATGGTCGACCAAACGTGCTAGCCTCAAGCGGCACTCAATGACGCGTGTTTGAAGGTCTGCACCTCGTATAATTTTTGCTTCGGTTTTCTGTTTCGAGCAAACGTCGATGAGCTGGATCAATCACATTCTCCCCAAAATCAAGCGCGAAGAAGCCCCGAAGAAGCCTAGCCCCATTCCGGAAGGCGTATGGACGAAGTGTCCGGGCTGCGAGCAGGCGCTCTATACCGAGGAGCTTGACCGGAGTCTGCGCGTTTGCCCCAAGTGCGGGTATCACTTCCGCATGGGCGCCCGCGTGCGTCTGCATGCCTTTCTGGATCCCGCTACGGCGGTGGAAATCGGCGCGGAGATCCGCACCAAGGATCCGCTGCACTTTGTCGACAGCAAACCCTACCCGGCGCGCCATGCGGCTTCGGAAGCTTCGACGCACGAAACAGATGCGCTTGTCGTGATGTCGGGTCTTCTTCGTCGTGAGCCGATGGTGGCTGCGGCCTTTGAATTCGGTTTCATGGGCGGCTCCATGGGCAGCGTCGTCGGTGAACGGTTTGCGCTCGGCGTGGAAGAAGCGATTCGCCGCCGCGCACCCTTCGTGGTGTTCTGCGCTTCCGGCGGAGCCCGCATGCAGGAAGGGCTTTTCTCCCTCATGCAGATGGCCAAGACGACCAACGCTGCGCGCCGTCTTGCGGATTACGGCCTTCCGTTCATCACTGTGCTGACGGATCCGACGATGGGCGGCGTCTCGGCTTCCTTTGCCTTTATTGGCGACGTGGTCATTGCTGAACCCAAGGCGCTCATCGGCTTTGCCGGTCCCCGCGTGATTGAACAGACCGTGCGTGAAAAGCTCCCAGAGGGTTTCCAGCGTTCCGAATTCCTGTTGAAGCACGGTCAGGTGGATAAAATCGTCGACCGCCGCGATATGCGTGCGCAGATTTCTGTTATTACGCAGCTTCTGATGAAGAAGCAGCCGATCAACGGGATTTGACGCCGATCGTCTGCAGCGGCGCTGTTCCTCGATTTCAAGCGGCAGGCACATCTCCCGCCCGTTCGTTGGGCGGACGCAGCTTTTTGACGGGTTTCTGAATACGTCAGACATTCGCTGAAGCGGGATACGGCTGCCGATGCGGTAAGTTTCTTTGACACGGGCATGCATCCGCAGCCCGTGTCTTTATTGTTTTTTCGATGAGTTGGATTTCACTGCTATGACTATCCCCGTAGTCTCTGTTTCTGCGCCGCATCAGGCGCCTGCTGCCGGTGCTTCGCTTAATCAATGGCTCGAGTTCATTGAGAAGCTCCACGATAAGCCCATCGATATGGGGTTGGAGCGCATGCAGACGATGATCGCCCGCATGGGGATTAAGTTTGAATGTCCCGTCGTCACGGTTGCCGGCACGAACGGCAAAGGGTCCACCTGCGCCGTCATGGAGCGCATTTGGCGCGAGGCAGGGTTCCGTACGGCCATGCATACGTCGCCGCACCTCATTCGCTTCAATGAACGCGCGCTCCTCAATGGGCAGGAAGTCTCGGACGAGGCGCTGATCGCTGCCTTTGGCGAAGTGGAGTCCGCACGAGGCGGGATGACGCTCTCGTACTTCGAATACACCGGCCTCGCGGTGCTCAAACTTTTTCAGAATGCGCATCCAGATGTGGTGATCCTCGAAATCGGCTTGGGCGGCCGGCTCGATGCCATGAATGCCGTCGATCCGGACGTTTCCATTGTGGCGGCGATCGGCATTGACCATACGGCATTTCTGGGGAACACTCGAGAAGCAATCGCCCTCGAGAAGGCGCATATCTACCGCTTAGGGCGGCCGGCTATCTGCTCGGACCCCAATCCGCCGTCAACGCTGGTTGGCTACGCTGCCGAAATCGGCGCGAAGCTTCTGCTCATCAACCGCGATTTCAGTGTGACGGAACATCCTGACGGTTCGTTCCAATTCCGCATGGGCGACCTCAGCTGGCAGCTGCCGCGGCCTGCGCTCAAGGGCGAAAATCAATACCGCAACGCGGCGGGCGCCCTTGCGGCGATTGTTTCGCTCCTCAATCGTCTTCCCGTTACGGAAGCCGCCGCCGCTGCCGGCCTCACTGAGGTACGCATCACGGCGCGTTTTGAAGAGATTACGACCCAGCCCTGCACGACGCTCCTCGATGTGGGGCACAACCCTCAGGCGGCGGGTGTCTTGGCAGAAAACCTTCATGCCTCCCGAAAACCAGGAGAAAAGACCTTGGCCGTTTTCGGCATGCTCGAAGATAAGGATCGTGCTCAGGTGGTCCGACTGACAGCGCCGGAAATCGATCGCTGGTTCATTGCCGGCTTGCCTGGTCCGCGAGGGGGCTCGGCCGAGGCGCTCAAAACGAAGATGCTCGAGGGCGGCGTAGGGGAGCGTGCGATTGAGTCCTTTCCGGCCATTGCCGACGCGCTCTATGCGGCTCGCCTCTTCGCCGAGGACGAGCCGGCCGCGCCTGTGCGCATCATTATTTTCGGATCCTTCGTGACGGTCGGTGAAGCGCTTGAGGTCTTTGCTAAGGAAGGACTGCGCCGGTGATCATCAGCGTCCGGGGTCCTTGAAGATTCTCCGCGAGTCTGCCCGAGGAAGCGCAGGTTCGCGGAGAAGATATTTATCTGTTGACAAAAGTTCGATATCGAACTAACATAACGATCGAAGCCGCTCCCACCACAGAGCGGCTTTTAACGAAATAAATAATTCGATGTCGAACCACTTTGGGATCTTCCCTTTAGTTAATGAACTTCCCTGCTCTTACAATCAATGGATAAAAATCATGAATTCATCCAAGAAGAACTTCACGCTCAATCATGCTTCTGGCGACGCCCGCACGGAGCTCCATGACGAGCTTGGTCTAACGGGCTGTGAAGTCTCTGTCAATGACTTGCCAGCTGGTGCTGCCGTACCGTTTGTGCATGCGCACCGGCAAAATGAAGAGCTCTACGGGATCCTTTCCGGCGCGGGAGAAATCTGGCTTGACGGCGAGGTGATTGCGCTTCGTGCCGGCGACTGGCTCCGTGTGGCGCCGGCAGCTAAGCGCGCCATTCGGGCATTGCCGACCGAGGCTATGCGCTTTGTCTGTATTCAAACGAAGTGCGGCAGTCTCGAGGGCTTTACGATGACCGACGGGATGCCTTGCGAAGAAAAGGCGCCGTGGCACTGAAATTTCTTCTTATCGAAAAGTTAGAACGACAGGGCGGCCGACAGGACCGCTGATAGAATTTTGTGAGCTTCACCATTGTCTTCGGTCATAGAAGAGGACGAGCGGTGAAGCTCATACTGTTTCTATTGCTTGTAATGCTCGAGGCGTTCCCATGTCGTTCTTTAATCCTTTCCGGAAAAATCAACGCCCTGAAGGGGTGAAGCTCGCGACGATGCAAACACCGGAAGAGGCTGGTACTGCCGCGCCGCATGCCGAACCCACCTTTGGACCGAGAACGGAGCCGTCATTAGGACGATTCAATGAGGGAACGCAGACGGGCGGGCAGACGGCACCGTCCGCTCAGCCGACGGAACCTCCGCCCTTTGACTTTGCTGAACCTGCGGCTCAGACCGCTGGGGAGCAAAGTGCTCCTCCTCAAGCTCCTCAAGCGCCTCAGCCGCCGGAACGCCAAGCCGCAGCGCCGACTGCGCCTAAAGCAGCCCCCTGGGATCCGTATGGTATTCAGGCGCCGACGACGGATAAAAAAGAGCCCCAATGGGGGGCTTCAGCCGAAAGCGTCTCTGCACCGGAGGCCGCTCAAATTCTGGCGCCCGAGGCCGCAGGCGCTCCGGCTGCGCAGGCGCCTTTTGTCATGCCTGAACCTCGCCAGGAACCGGATCCGTCCCCTGCGGCGGCAGGTGAGAGCGAAGATGCTGAAGTTCTTAAACCGGCCTTGAAGCCCGTGCCGCGCGAACAAGTGCGCGCTCAGGCCGAACGTGAACGCGCCGCTGAACGTCCGGCTCGTCGTCCGCTCACGGATGCGGAGCTGCTTGCCCGCCGACGCACTAAGCACCGCATGGTGGGAGCGGCTGTTCTTCTGATGGCCGCGGTGGTTGCCGCGCCTTTCGTGATCGATAACGAACCGCCGATCGACACGTCTAAGCTCGAGAGTACCGACATCAATATTCCTAAAGAAAGCGAGACGAGCACAACGCTGAATGTGCCGCCGGCGGCTCACGGGGATCGTGCTCAGGCGGGCGACGTGGATGTGTCGGATACGTCTATGGGCCGCGCGGAATCGACGGCGAAAGCCAATCTTGAGCGTGAAGCGAAAGGCGCCGCCGAGGCGGCTGCGAAGCAGTCCGGCAAGACGGCAGCGCCAACGCAGGCGGCAAAATCTGAAAAGGCCGAAAAAACGCCTGCTAAACCTGCCGAGAAGACGGCGGCAAAGCCCGATCCAAAGGCTCAGAAACCGGCTCAGAAGCCGCAGCCGGCCGCGAAGTCAGCCGGCATCGCGCCGCCGACGGGGAAGGGCTGGTATGTGCAGGTTGTCGCTACGAGCAACGAAGCCGCCGCGGAGCGCACAGTAAAAAAGCTCGCGCTCCTGGGACTCCCCGCCTACCGTACCAATGAGGGCGGCGCACTTTGGAAGGTTCGCGTGGGGCTTTATGCTGAGAAATCTGAAGCCGAAGGCGTACGGGGTACGATCATGCTTAACGGCATCGCTCAAAAGCCTTATCTGGCGAAAAAAGATTAATGCTTTGAGGCCGGACAGCAGGTGGCTTCGGGGTCACAAAACCTCCGAGGGAATCGAAAGTCCGGCAGACAATTTTCGGTACAATGTAGCCCTTTTAAGAGAAGTCCGGCGTCGCTCTTGGGGCAGCCGGAAACGGGCGTCGTAAAGCTCCCCATTTTCTCTAACTCATTTCTCTCCCGCCTGCAGCGCACTCATGACGGAAATCGACTGGATCATCATTGCCGTTCTCGCACTTTCCACCATCGTTGGAATCATGCGCGGCGTGCTGCGTGAAGTGCTGGCCATTGCCGGCTGGGTTGCAGGCATCTTTCTGGCGATGAACTATTCCGCGGTTGTCGCCGAACACATTCCGCTTGAAAGCATCGGATGGCTGCCGCGCGTCATCATTGCGGCTGTCCTGATCGTTGTGGCCTGCCTCTTTGTGGTGGGACTGCTTTCGGCCATTATTCGGCGTCTGCTTGAAACGGCGGCGCTGCGCTTTGAAGACCGCGCTCTGGGCGCCGTTTTCGGCTTCCTGCGCGGCATTGTGGTTGTCTGCGCCTGTGTCTTCTTTTTCGGTATGCCCGCTTCCATCCATGAAAGCCGTATGTGGCAGCAGTCCGTGCTGATCGGACCGACGGAAACGATCATCAATTGGTCGATGCCTTATCTGCCGGCATGGCTCGCTGACATGCGCCGGTCTTATCGCCGCAGCTGATAGAGGCAGGGCTCATTCATATCATGTGCAAGTTTTCACTCAAAGCCGCTCCGAGACTCGTCCGGGCGGCTTTGCGCATTCTGCCGTTATAGGCCATGCGCGCAAAGTTACTGTTTTTCCCTTTTTTCCTATTTTCTCTTCGGGCGTTCACCCCGGCCTAATCGAGGATTACATCCATGTGCGGCATTGTTGCCCTCCTTTCCAATGAACCTGTTAATCAACGCCTCTACGACGCGCTGCTCCTTTTGCAGCATCGCGGTCAGGATGCGGCGGGCATCGCGACGCTCGACGGTCTGCAGTTCCACATTCATAAGGCCATGGGCCTGGTGCGCGACGTCTTCCGTACGCGCAACATGCGTGATCTGACGGGCAATGTCGGCATCGGTCACGTGCGCTACCCGACGCAGGGTTGTGCGAGTTCGAATCAGGAGTCGCAGCCCTTTTACGTCAATGCGCCTTACGGCATCATGCTCGCTCACAACGGCAATCTGACGAATGCCGAAGCGCTTAAGCAAGATCTGTACGAGCACGACCATCGTCATATCAACACGACGAGCGATTCGGAGGTGCTGCTCAACGTTTTAGCCAATGAAATCTCCCGCGTCTGCGAAGGCCGGGGGCTTGACGCTGACGGCATCTTCAAGGCCGTCGCGGCCGTTCATAAGCGCGTGCGGGGCTCTTACGCCGTGGTGGCGCTGATTGCCGGCAAGGGGCTCCTTGCCTTCCGTGATCCGCATGCTATTCGGCCGATCTGCTTCGGTTCGGCGATTGCTGCCAACGGCGAACGCGAATGGATGGTGAGCTCGGAATCGGTGACGATGATGGGGCTCGGCTTTAAGCTCGAACGCGATCTGGAACCCGGCGAAGCGCTTTGGATCGATTTCAAGGGGAACGTTGAAACGCGTCAGTGCGCCGAAAATCCGGTGAAGAATCCCTGCGCTTTCGAATACGTCTATTTTGCGCGTCCGGATTCCCTCATCGACGGCATCAGCGTCTATGGCGCCCGCCTCAATCTCGGCGTTTATTTGGCCGAAACGGTGAAAAAGGCGATTGATCTCAGGGATGTTGACGTCGTCATGCCGATCCCGGACAGCTCTCGGCCGTGTGCGCAGGAGCTTGCCAAGCAGCTTGAGCTCCCCTACCGCGAAGGGTTCATTAAAAATCGCTATATCGGCCGCACCTTCATCATGCCTGGGCAGACGACCCGCAAGAAGAGCGTGCGTCAAAAACTCAACGCCATGCCCGTGGAATTTGAAGGCAAGAACCTGCTGCTCGTTGACGACTCCATCGTGCGCGGCACGACGATGAAGGAAATCGTCCGCATGGCGCGCGAGTCCGGCGCAAAGAAGGTCTATGTTGCTTCTTCTGCGCCCCGCGTGATGTTCCCGAATGTCTACGGCATTGATATGCCGACGAAGTCGGAACTGATCTGCGGCGACGGCAAGGATGCGGACGCTGTGGCTGAAGTGATCGGCGCCGACAAGGTGATCTTCCAGACGCTTGACGGCCTGAAGAATGCGCTTTCGGATTTGAACCCGTCGATTCCGGCCTTCGATTGCTCGTGCTTTGACGGCGTTTATGTCACGGGCGACGTGACGAGCGAATATCTCGATCGCCTGAGCCAAGCTCAGGCCGCTCCTCAGCCCAAGGCTCAGGACGATGAAGAAGGCGAAGGCGCAAACGAATAACGCCGAATGCTCTTGTCGGAGCTAAACGATAGCCGTTTGGGTTCATGAAAATGCCCGCCGGGAATCATTCAATGATTTCGGGCGGGCATTTGCCGTTTAGGGAGCGGGCGGCGCGGGAGGCGTTGTGCTGCTCGAACCCATCACGGTCTCCCAGCCGAGCGGGCAGGAGCGAACGGTCGGGAAGTATCCTTGTTCGCTCGAGCACCAATACCACGGATAGCTGCCGGATCCGGCAGCGCCCGATGCCGCGGGAGCCGCGGCCGCATAGGACGTGCTCGGCGTGACGGGAACCGTCTGCACCGGGACCTCAACATAGCGCGGCGTCGAGGAGCGATAGAGCTCTGCGCCGAGGATCGTGCCGACCGTAATCGTCGGCGCCCAGAAACCCCAGCTGCGGTACCAGGGACGAGGGTGCCAGCCGCGATGGTATCTCGGCGGGGGCGGAGGCGGGCCGGGGCGGAAGCCCGGGCGATGACCAGGACCGCCAAAGCCGGGCCCGGGATGGTGCATGCCGGGCGGCGGGCCGGCCAATGCCGGTGAAGGCAGGGCTGAGAAAGCGGCAAAGACGCCGCAGGTGAGCATCAAAGCCAAAGCGCCGAGCGAGCGTCGAAATCCGGAGCCGCTGCCGGCGGCTGCAGCAAACCTCTTCTTCATAACAAAGCTCCTTTCTTTGCAATAGCCATTGCGGCGATTTCTGAATCACTGTTCAGATATGACAAGGTTAGTGCGGGAACGCTGAGGTCAAACATAGGAATTTATAAAAAAGTGTTAGACCTTGCGGCAATCGATTCTGCAGACCCTTGGCCGGCAGACAGCCGGCCGCTCCGGGTTCACCGGCGTCTGATCGTCAGCCGCATCGTGCTCGTGCGTCCAAGATCATCCGCAACGGCGAGTTCATGCGTACCGGCGGGTGCAGACCATTCGAGCGCCTTGCCGACTCGGCGGGCACCCAGAAATGCGCCGTCGGCATACCAATAGAGAATGGCAGCGTCCGGATCGGCCCCCGCAGCAAGCAGCACACGGGCTGCGTCAAAGCCGACGGGCGAGTAAATGGCGGCTCCCGCTTTGGGAGAGGTGATCACCGGAGCGCGGCCCCCTGGGACGCCCAAGCGTTCAGCACATTGGGCCGTGTATGGCGGTGGCGGCTCCTTGGCGATGCCCGCCGCCAGAAAGACCTTTTGAAAGTGCGTCGGCCAAAATTCCCAAACGCGTCTTTCAATGCCGAGACCGGGGCCGCAGGCCCGAAGCCCGGTTTCTTTGTCAATCCAAATTTCGCGAAAAACACCCGAATCCCGCACGGATGTGCGGCCGGGAAGGATCCAGGCGTTGGTTCGGCGGCTGCAGAGCCGAATATCCAGGTCGCCCGTTGCCGCGCAGACCGGTTCAAGAGCGACTTTTAGATGTTTGTCTTCGGCTTCTTGCTGTGCACTGACGGCGGCCGGCCAGTCGAGTGCGGGGATGCTCCCCAGACGCAAAGCCGCCGCGCGGAAGAGCGGAGCGGCAAGATGCGCTCCCTGAAGCTGCGGGTTGGGACGTCCGGCAAAGTCTCCGAGCCACACGACGATGACATAGGGACCTACCATGCCGGCGGTCCATGCATCGCGCCAGCCGTTGCTGGTTCCGGTTTTATAGAGGAGCTCGCGTCTCGTACCGCGAATCGTCACCGATTCACCGCGCGAAGCCAGCATGCGGCGAAGGACAAACTGCGCTTCACGCGAAAGCGGATCGGCCTCGGCCGGGGAGGCTTGAGCTTCGAGGAGCCTAAGCGGCCGGAGGAGTCCTTCCCCCGCGACCATGGCGTAGAGCTTGGCGGCGTCGGCCATGGTGATTTCTGCGCCCCCCAAAACAAGGGAAAGCCCGTACCAATTTTTGTCATGGGGGAGCTCGACACCGGCGCGTTTGAGGAATTCATAGAGCCCGGGGCTGAGGCGCTTTTCCAAATCGACCGCCGGAATATTGCGCGAGAGCACCAATGCATCTTCGGCGGAGAGCGGCCCCCTGAAGCTGCCGTCTGCATTGTCTGGGGCCCATCCGCCGACGGCGATCGGGCTGTCGATCAAGACCGTCTTTTCGTGAATAAGCCCTTGATCGAGTGCGAGCGCATAGGTGAAGGGCTTCAACATTGAACCGGGGCTTCGCTTGGCTGTCCAGGCATTGACCTCTCCCTGAATCGAGGGGTCAAAGAAGTTTGCCGAGCCCACCATGGCGAGCACGGAACGGTCGCGGGCGTCAACCACTGAAACGGCGGCATTCTTCACGCCCCAAGGGGAGAGCCGTGCAATGGTTTCGCGAACGAGCGCTTCCATTGCCGATTGAACATCGAGCGAGAGCGTGCCCTTGAGTTTTCCCGCTTTGAAAGCCGTTTTGTCAGCGTTGGGTTCTGACCGCTCCGAGGTCCCCACTATGCGGTTCAGAACCGTTTGCGCGTAGTGGGGAGCGAGAAAAGGGAGGTGTTCCGGACCGAACACCTCAAGCGGTGCTCGCAGCGCTGCGGCGGCCGAGGGCGGATAAACGCCTTGCTCCACGAGGATGCGTGCAAGCCGCAGCCGCGCGGTATCGAGCGGCGTGCTGCCTTGGGTGTAAGGGCGACGTTTGACGGGATTCTGCGGAATGACGGCGAGCGCCGCGACTTCTGCCGGCGTGAGATGGGAAGCCTCTTTATGGAACCATACGGCTGCGGCGGCTTCTGCGCCCTCCACATTGCTGCCGTAGGGCGCGAGGTTGAGGTAGGCCTCAAGAATCTGCCGCTTCGTGTAATGCGCTTCGTAGCGCATCGCATGCCAGATCTGCCGAAGTTTTCCGTCGGGCGTATCGGTCTGCAGATGGAGCCGCATGCGGGCAAGCTGCATGGTGATCGTCGACGCGCCGGTGCGCCAGCCGCCGATGTAGGTGCTGGCGGCCGAGCGAATCAGCGCCAGAAGATCAAAGCCCGGGTGCTTATAAAAGTTCCGGTCCTCATAGGCGATGGTGGCTTCAACCAGTTTGGGATCGATCGATTCGAGGGGCGTTTTAACGCGGAAAATGCCGTCAGCGGCCGGTACGATGCGAAGGAGGACGTTTTCTCGCGAGTAAAGCACGCTCGAAAATGGAATACCTTCGAGGAGCGGCGGCGCAGCTTCCGAGGCCGCGCGATTTTTGAGAACAGCGTACCCGCCGTATAAACCCACGGTCATGATCGCCGCAGAAAGAACGACATAGGCCGTGCGGCGCAAAAAAACAACGGCAGGGCTGCGGCCGACTTCTGAGACCTGGGGAATAGGGGAGTCCGCCGTCGCCTCTTCGCTTTTGGCGGATTCTGCGGGGGCAGAAGACTGCGGCGACGCTGCGGCAGGCTGCTCAGCCGGCGCAGTATTCGCTGCGCCGGCCGCTGGTAATTGTCCGCTGGCATCGACGGGTTTGTGTGAAAGGTCGTCGGTCATTGGACTGCGCTCGCAGGCGTTGGGGAAGTGGCCGGCTGAGGAGCGTTCGTGCCGGAAGGCTCTTCAGGCGCCGTGATGCGGATCTTGGCACTGCGGCTCTGAGCTGCCAGCGCGGGGTTGCTCAAGGACAAGGCTGCTGCGGAGCCCGCTCTATAAACGCCCGGATAGGCTGCCCGCACGGTGTAGGTGAAAGTGAGCGGCTCCCAGTTGGTGAGCGCAGGCACGGCCCACTGCACACGGTCTTCGGCACGGCGGCATTCGAGTGCGCCTTCGGGGCATGCCCCCGCAGGCATGGCCCAGACAAAGCCGCCCGGCAGGAGGTCGGTGACAACGGCGTCGCGTACGGCGCTTTCGCCCGCAAAACTCTTCACTCTGACGCGGACCGTCACGCGTTCGCCGGCGGTGAATTCGGTCTTGGCTTTGCCGTCGGCGCCAAGGTACGTGCGTTCGACTTCAAGCGCGGATCGGTCGGCCGGCTGCGTGTCATCGGGCACGATGTAGCCCGTTTGCTCGACTTGCCACCAAACATAGGGCGATGCTGGGAGACCAGATGCTTCGGCAGCCAGACAGCCGGGGGCATCGAGGAGCGCGCCCCAGGCGCCCAGCACGAGACGATCCTGGTCGGCAGGGAACCCGTCCGCACGTCGAGTGCAGACCAAATCAGGGGATGCGGCCGATTCGCCGGCCGTGAGACCGCCCACTTCGGGCGTGAGCGCAGCACGAGCGGCCGCAGCGGCATAGAGCGGCGAAACAATGCCGGCAGCAAAGGTGCGGGCCAGATCTTCACCGGCCATGCTCACCAAGAACCGTGCAGCGGGTTCCTGTCCCAAGCCGGCTTCGGAGAGCGCCGAGGCAGCCAAGGCGGCAGCCGTTTCCGGCGTCCACGCACCGGCGGCACGAGCCGTCGACGGCGTGGACTTCACCAGTGAGCGAGCCTCGTCACGAAGGCGAAGCCGTGAATAGGCGGCAGCCAGGAACGAGGCGGCAGCATCACGCTCCCAGCCTTCAAAGCGCGACGTCATGGAGGCGCGCAGGGCTTCGAGCTGCGCGGTGGTCATGGTGCCCTCACGAGTGAGCACCCAGAGCGTGTAGGCGCTCGTGCGGGCGTCATCAATCGTCTGAGGATCCAGATTGACTGAACGAACCAGGCGGCTCCGCAGGAGCTGCAGCGGTTCGAGCGCGCTCGAGTCAAGCCGAAGAGCGTCGACCAGATAGTCGAGCACTAAGGCGCTGAGGAAGGGATCGAATTCGCTCCAAGGCATCGCTTTAAGGCCTTCGCGAGTGAGGGAGCTGCGCACAGCGGCATAAACCTTTTCGCGGCGTTGGGCAGCATCTTGAGCGGCCTTCTTGGCGGCCGAGGCGTCCGTTGTCAAAACTGACTGCGGCAAAAGGCGTGCGGCGTCCGTGTTGAGCGTAAGCAGCACTTCCGGCAGCGATGCAGCCAGCCGGGGAAGTACCGCTCCGAAATCGTTGTCAGCCGTCTGGAAGGGGCGGCCAAGTTCGGGAGCGAGCGCTGCAGGGGTGGAAGCTGCAATGAAGCGGGTGCGGTCATTGATCGGGTAGAGCACCGTCGGAACTTCGTATGCCGACTTATCCGCTGAATGCTCAGCTCGGCCTGCGTAAAGCCTTGTCTCTAGCAGCGATGCGGGCCGCACGACAATGGATTCGCTGCGCTGGGCGGAAAGCGTCGCTCCATTCTCTTTTGCGCGCGCGTCAGCCTGGAGGATAAATGGATGTTCGCCGAGCGCACTGGGCTGATTGGGAACCGTGAACTGAGCCGAGGCCGATATGCCGCCGACAGCCGGGAAGTTAAGCGGAAGAACTTCGGGCTCAGCAGCAAATGCCGCAGGCGGCGTGATCGTTAAGCTCGCGGCTTCTGCGGGCATGTTCGGTGTGACGACCGCTCCCGCACGGAATACATCGCCAAGCGACAAGACCCCGGGAAGAGCGGGAGTGAGAGCAAGCGGGGGCGCAGCGACAATGAGCGCCTGAGCAGAACCTGCAGAGGCTTTGGCCGCTCCCACAGCGCTCACGCGCACTCGGCCGGCATAGCCTTCGGGCAGTTCGACAGTAAAGGTTTGAGCGTCAGGCCCCACTTCAACCAGTCCGCCCCACCAAACCGTTGACGGTCCGAAAGAGCGCTTGAAGGGGCTCCCAAAGCCCGCAGCGGCTTTGGCGCTCGCCATGAAGTCGCCGCCAATCGGGGCTTTGATGAGGTCCTTAAGCGATCCGGCGTCGGGCATGAGGAGTGAAAGCGTCTCACGGGTGTCTACTTCGAGCGCTCGATCGAGCAGCATCGTCTTAATTGGGTCGGGTGTCTGCCAGTTGGTGAGCGAAAGCAGTCCGTCATCGGCCGCAAAGAGGAAAACTTTCGCCTTGGCAGCCGCGGAAACTTGAATGGGTATCCGGCGAGCGTTTTCGACTTTTTCGGGCGCCTTAATAGTGACGGGCAGAGTCTTGGCGGAGGCGTTGAGCTCAATGGGAACGGCGGTTTCCGCAAAACCCTTTAGGAACTTCTTGGCGTCAGTTTGGCCGCGCACGACAGAGAGCCGCAGCCATGCTCGCCCGGTGAAATCGGCAGGGGCTTCAAGCTCGAGCAGGTTTTCGCCTGCATTGACGCTCACCCACTTGCTGGAAATCACTTCTGCCGACTCAAAGCTCGCCAGCGCAAAACCCGATACCGGGGAGAGCAGCGAGACACGCACGGTGTCGCCGGCATTGAGATTCGTTTTTTCGAGCTTGGCGCGAAGCTCTGCCGTCGGCAGCATGCCGTCGGCAAAATCAGCCAATCGGCCACCGGCAGTGCCGTAAGGAATCACGAGGAGTTCTTTGCCGGACTCATCGGCCGCACGAACAATCCAATTGCCGGGCTCGCCCGTGAGCAGTTTGATCCGAGCAATGCCCTGATCATCCGCGGTGACGTCAATCGTTTGCCGAACTTCCGGGGCTTCATCGTCCGAATAGGTAAAGCGCCCCGAGCTGTCTTCACTCAGGGTAGTAATCCAGCGGCTTTTTTCAATTGTGACTTTGAGCCGTGTGCCAGCTTTGGGCTTGAGATTGCGGTCAATCACGGCCAAAGCCATGGAGGCCGGCTCACCCGTCAAAAGGAACCAGGAGGGCTGCGGCGTTTCTTCGATCCGCCAGCCCACGGCGATGTCGTTAGGCGAAGCAATGAAGGAGAGATGCCGTTCAACAGCGCCGGCCCCTTCGGCTTCGGTGCCGGTAAGCGTGAGGTCCACGTCGGCAAAGCCGTTTAACTCTAAAAGCGAAAGCGGAACCATCGCATCTATTGAACCAGAGCCGGGCGTAACGGCCGCTTCAATGTCCAAGGTCCGGCTTGTCGGCAGCGCCTTCCAAGGCGCGGCGCCGGGAGATGGGAAGAGCCACCCGTCCCATCCGGGCAATTTGACTTCAGAGACGGGCGTTACTTCTGCCGTGCCGGTTACGCGCCGACCTTGAGCGCCTGCGCCAAAGAGGCTCGTCAGCGTTGCTGAAATCGGCAGATCGTTTGGCTTGACCCAGCCGGCTTTAGCCTCATCAGCGGGAAGTTCAGCTGAGAGTGAAAGCGTTTCGGGGGAGAAGTCGCCCACAAAGACGCTCGTAGTGGAGAGCGCGGAGCGTTCTTCGCCGCCCGCGAAAAGATCCAGACGAAGCGTGCCCGGAAGCGTTCCGTCGGGAATCTTCCAATCAAAGGAACCCAGCCCTTCGTCATTGAGTTTTACCGTGCGCCTCTCCAGTACTTGGCCGGCATCATTCGTGAGCTTGAGTTCAATGGGAGTGCCTTCCGGAAGACGGTCAAAATCGAGTTTGCGTACGCCGAAGCCGAAATGCACGGTTTCGCCCGTGCGGAAGATGCCGCGGTCGGCGAAGCTGAAAGCCGAAAGCCCCGTGCCGCCCGTATAACGGCCGCCGACATCCCAGCGAAGCGTTCCTGCAACGTTGGAGCCGTCTTTGAGCGAAAGCCATGCGAGGTCGGTGCCCTTGGAGCGGAGTGCGGCGGCGGCAGGCTTCTTTTCACGCTCCCAGCCGCGGGTCGATTTGAAGTGAGCACGTCCGTCCGCATCGGTTTCCGTGGTTTCCAGCACGGTGCCGTTTTCTGCCAAAAGAAAGGCTTTGAGACCTGCTGCGGGCTTCCCGTCAGCGAAGTTTGCTGCAAAGAGGTCCAGTGCGCCGCTCGCCGAGGTCTTGGCGATCATCGCAATATTGGTAATGAGAATGCGTTTGGAGGCATTGGCGACGGTTTCAGGCTTCCCGTCCTTCATGCGTGTGCCGGTGAGCTCAATTTGATAGAGCCCAGGCCCGCTGCCCATGACGGCTTCAGAGAGGTCAAGCGCTGTGAAGCGCGCTTCGCCCGGACGCTTGGGATTGACTTCTCCGAGGTCAGTGCTCCCCGATGAAGCCGTGACCCAGCTGTCAGGCGCAATCGACTTCATCACATTCCAGCCGTCGGCGGCGAGTGAAAGGAATTCATTGCGTACACGGGCAATGCGCCAATTGAGCTTGTCGATGCCGGCTGTAAAGAGGGAGAGTTCCCAGGAACCCGCCAGCGTGAGCATGTTTCCGGGCTGCAGGAACGTGATTTCTGCGGAGGGCTGCGGCAGGAGCAGTACGCTCTTCCAGCCGTCCTCCAGCCCCGGCATGCCGGCAGGGCCAAAGCCTTTGGGGAGCTCAAGATAGATGTAGTCGCCCGGCGTCGCTTTCAGGCGCAGCTTTACGCGCCCGGTGGTGCTCCATTCCAGATCAGGGCGAACTTCAAGCGCGGAAGCTCGCTTTAAAACTTCATCATCGATCAGCGGCGCAGCGGTCCAGACAGTGTCGGAGGCAGCCGTCGAATCGAGTTTTTTCGGCAGCGTCAGCACTCGGATACGCTTGGAGAGCTCTGTTGGGTCAAGCGCCAAAGACGAGGCGATAGTGATTTCATACTCGGCGTTGAGCCCGTCATCCTTCGCCGGCAGAATGGAAGCTTCCGTAATTTGGAAGAGCGTGGAAAGCCCGGGAACAGTTACAGAAGCTTTAGCTGCTTCAAATCCTTTGGGAACGGTAAAGCGGCCGTCTTGAAGCTTTACCCGCCCTGCAGCGCCTTTAACCAAAGCGGAAGCAACGACCGGACTGTCGGCGAGTTCAATCACCGGCACCTTAACGTAGAGGCTCTCTGAATTGTCGCCCCAGACAAAGCTCGGCTTGCCGAGCTTCAAACCAGATTTCGCATCAAAGTCAAGCGTGAAGTTCTGCTCAATGCGCGTCTTGACTGCCGCAGAAACGGAAGTCGTGAAATCAAACTCAAAGGACAGAGCACGGTTTTTCTGCTCAAGCGGGTCGATCCAAACTTGAGCACGGGAGGTCACGGCAGTGAGCGGAGGTGTTTCCACCGTTAGGAAATTGGTCGTCAGTGAGGCGCGAAGCGGCATCGGCAGGCCAATCAGGGAGGTGCGGAAGCGCTTACCGGGCTGCCAGGCCTCTTTCGGTGTGAAGACAATAGTGCTTGGTGACGCCCATCGCCATTCCCCTGCCGTTTCCGGTGTGAGCTGCGCGCCTTGAACTCGAGTTCCGGGTTTCCCGAGCGTCAGCTGACACCGTTCATACCATTCGTCCCCGTAGGCGGCACGGCATTGACTTTCCGCTGGGGAAATCTCAATGCGCAGCGGCGCTTTGGCGCTTAAGGGTGAAGTCCCTGTTGGAGCAAGCCAAATGCTTTGTACGTCATTGGCTGCCGGAGCGGCTGACGCCGCGCAGGCAAAGGCGCCGGCGAGGGCGCAGACGAGAAGCGAAGGAGAAGAATTCAGAGGCTTGAAGCAACGCATGCGCGGACTCCACGGAAAGAAAGCACAAGTCCTTCAAGCTTAGCCCGCAGAGATTAAACCGTCGAGGCACGGATGCAAGGAATGGACATATAAGCATGCTTTCCAAGCATCTGACCTGCCAATATCGGGTTTATGACAAGACATCGTGAGCACTTGTCATGAAAACAGAGTTACTGGGTTTATATACGTTTGTGCAAACAAATTATTGTGAGTATTTTTATAAGCGAAAATTGAATAAAGCGAAATCGTGAATGAAGGATGTCCTATTTGTTGTGTATATAGCAGTATTCTCTGAATGAATCAGAGGAAAAGGGAGAAGGTTTACACAAAGAAAAAGAAGATCCAGTCTTTGCGGATGGATGCTGTTGAGAGCAGATCCGAAAGTGTCTGTCGTGATCTCATGCTTACCAGAAAAGAGGGCATAAAACTCAAAAGTCAGCGATAAAAAGCTATCTTGGCTAACCCTTTTTGCGCAAGAATGGATGAAGCTCTTCATGGAGGCTCTCCCATGCGGTATGCCAACGTACTTCTCATCCTATTCCTCTGTGCTATTAGCTTTGCGAGCGAGTCGGCCCCGCTTCGCTTTGCGGCTGCAGAGATGCCCAAACCGGATCCGTGTTTGCCGTTTATCACGGAGACCTACAAATGGGTAGAGAAACATTGGCCTGATGGCGCCACATTTCGTTATTACGATGTCACATCGCTTGAAAAGGCCGTGCAAAACCGCGAGATCGATATTGTGCTGACAGAAGCTGGTGCCGCAGCTCGACTGCGCAGTGAAGGAGCACGGCCGTTTCTTACAGCCGTTTCCAAACGGCATCCCAATCCAGCGAGCAGTCAGGGTTCCGTCATTTTTGTTCGTTCGGACAATGAAAATGTGCAGAAGATTGCCGATCTTCAAGGCCGAAAACTCGCGGCGACATCATTAGGTGATTTCACAGGGTATCAGGCTGCGATGGGGGAAATCTTCAAACGCAACTACGATCCGGAGAAATTTTTCTCTGCAGTTACGTTTGTAGGAAGCAGCTCGAAGCTTGCTATGCAACACGTTGTCCAGGAAGTGATTGATGGACGAGCTGATGCAGGCGTTGTGCGCACCTGTTTTTTAGAAGATCTTACGACGCATAAAGGAATGCTTCTTCCGCTGAAAGTCGTGGAACCTTATTCCGACTCGAAATTTGCCTGCAGCCGATCAACTGAGCTTTATCCGAATTGGACCATCTCATCTGTCCCTTCGCTAACGGCGCCAGAGTTGCGGCGTATGTTTGAAATCCTTTTGCAGATGCCGCCGACATCAAGCGGAATGTTCTGGTCCTTGGCGCCTGACTTCAGTGCGACGGATCGTTTAATGAAGGATCTGCGCATAGGTCCTTATGCGTTTCTGCGGGGCTGGACGCTCTCACGCTTTTGGAAGGAATATCGGCTCTATATTTTTGCGGGACTGCTGCTGGTTGTCGGACTCTTAATCCATGTCCGCAGAACTGAAATTCTTGTCGAGCGCAGAACTCGAGAACTCAAGGATGCCTTTTTGCGAGAGGAAGCGCTTAAGGCCCAAACGCAGGAAGCAGAAGCACGACTTGAGCAATTTCAGCGGGCGGCAATTGCGGGGCAGGTTTCTAATATTTTTGCGCACGAGATTAAGCAGCCGCTGCACTCTGTATCCTGCTTCAGCCACGGATTACTTCGATCACTTGATTCAGGCAGCGGCTCTCCCGATCTGATGAGGCGAGGTCTGGAGAAGATTGAATCCGAGGTGCACGAAATCGGCCGCATTGTTGACCGGGTACGCAGCTACGCTAAAGGGCATGCAGGCGAACGTCAATGGCTGAACGCCTCAGCTGCTCTGGAGGGAATCCTTCTCAGGGAAACGCGGAAGCATGACGTGGTAGCACGTTTTCATGTACCTAAAGGTGCCGTGCAGATTCATGCCGATGAGTTGGAGCTGCGTCTTATCTTCCTTAACCTTATCAAGAATGCCTGTGAGGCGGTGGTTGCTGCAAAAGCACCAATAGTCTCCGCAGCCATTACCACATCCGGTGAGGACGTTATCGTTGAAATAGCGGACAACGGCCCCAAACTTTCCGAAGATGACTTGAAACACCTCAATGCCCCACTGTCATCAACTAAAAAAAGCGGTCTAGGTCTTGGACTGCCGATTGTTCAAGGACTCGTTGCGCGTTGCGGCGGAACGATCGCTTTTAAGCGGATTCCAACGGGCGGACTTTTGTGCAGGGTGCACCTTCCCGTTTCACCATCTGAACAACAAGAGCTCCAATTATGAAGAAGCCCCTTCAGCCTCCCTTGATCCGAATTATTGATGACGATGCACAAGCGCTGGAAGCAGTTGATTTCATGCTGAAGTGCGAAGGCTACTCAACGGTCGCTTATTCTTCTGCAGCCGAATTTCTTGTGGACGATATCCCAAGCCGCCCGGGGTGCCTGCTGAGTGACATCCGTATGCCCGATATGATGGGGACGGAGCTTTTTGATGAACTGCTCAATCGCAATTATCCTCATCCCGTTTTATTTATGACTGCCTTCGGTGATATTGAATCCGCTGTCACCGCTATGAAGAAAGGGGCAGTTGACTATCTCGTGAAGCCTGTTGCTGCCGAAAAACTTTTTGCCGGCGTCGTCAATGCACTGAAGATAGATCGCAAACGAAGAGAAGGTCTCGTGGGAAGTCCTTTTTGGTCGGATCGATGGGTTTCTTTGACTGATCGAGAGAGAGAAGTCGTCAAGCTCGTAGCCAAAGGGCTCATGAGCCGACAGATTGCCATTGAACTCGATATTAGTCAGCGGACCGTCGAAGTCCATCGGGCATCTGGACTTAAAAAACTCCAGATTCAAACGCCTGCACAAGCAGCACTTGTGCTTTCCGAAATTGAGGATCAGAACCGGACGCTCTAGGCATAAACCCGCGGCTCATGCTTTTGCTTTGGTTCTTCTCAACCTACGTACGTAGGTCGAAAGAACTATTTTTTCTATTCTGACCGCACGGATCCTTTGGAAGGTCAATGCCGATCTTCGAGAGTCAGGATCCACGATCAAAGGAGATGCACCATGAGCAAGAAAGGGATTTCTCGCCGTACACTGTTCGGCTCCACCGCACTTATGGCCGGAGCAAACCTGCTCATTCCCAGCGCTGCTGCCCAAGTCGTCCCAAACAGCTGCGCGCCGCTTCCGACGAAGTGGGATTTTGAGGCCGATGTCGTCGTGATCGGTGCAGGTGCCTGCGGTATGGCAGCCGCTATTCGTGCGGCGGATTTCGGTGCAGATGTACTTGTCGTCGATACAAATTATGATGTCGGCGGTCATGCCATTCTCTCAGCTGGCTCTATTGCATTGGGTGGAGGAACGGCTTTACAGAAGAAATACGGTATTCAGGATGATCCGGAAACATATTTTCAAGATTTGACTGACTGGTCTGTCACTGAAGTTGATGGCATGCCCGACTATCGCTTCGCAGACCGTGCCGTACAGCATGCTCTCGCATACAACGGTCCTGCCGTGTATGACTTCCTCGCTGCAAATGGACTGCCCTTTGAAGATGAGGCTCCAGACAACTTCCAGGCAAACCACGCCAGTGGCGTAACGGCACTGCGCTCTCATCACGTCAAGTGGAAGAACGGCGTGGGCGGTCCTTCACCTACTGGCACTAACGGCACCTCCGTTATGCGGCCGCTCGATGAGTCAGCACGCAAGCGGAAGAACATCCGCTTTCTCTTTAACTATCACATGGATCGGATCTTCCGCGAACAGCCGCTTGAAGGTCGGGTCCTCGGTATCGAAGCGCATTACACCCCAACCATTCTGCCAGGCCAGACAAAACCTCTTGTGAGTTGGAAGACGGACGGCAATATTGACTTCCATGAACCGTCCGTCACCGTTAAGGCTCGCAAAGGTATTGTGATTGCTACTGGAGGCAATACAGGCAACGTTGAATTCCGTCGAATGTTTGATCCCCGCCTTACCTCAGAATTCCAGTTGGGCGGCGGCGAGTGGTCCCCGCAGGATGGTTCTGGCGAATTGGCTGCAATGGCGATTGGCGCCGCACTCTGGGGATGCTGCAATCAGGCAATGAACCGCAATGGCGCACTGCGCCGAGGCGCTTTTGTCGGCTCGCGTACGAGCTACGTTGCCTGGAAGCCGCAGAGCCCGATCTGGGGAAAGGTTAAAGCGACAGGACTCTTTGTTGGCAATTGGCAGGACTGCATTGCTGTCAATCAGGCCGGCAAGCGTTTCTATGATGAAACCAAGCCAGCTTATCCGAACGGCACTTGCTTTGGGTTCTTCGATAAATCCGGCGGATACGTGCACGGAGACTGGCGCAACTCTTCGAAGATCAAGCCGCAGTTTAGGAACTACATCGATGCGGCTTGTGCCATCAATGAAGGTTCTCAGGGACCGGATTGGGAAGCAGGTCCGCAGTGGGCGATCTTTGATAGTGCAGCTATTAAGCGTGAGCAGTGGAAAATCGACGAAAACTCAGGTGAAGAAGGCTACTTCTTTAAGGCTGATACGCTCGACGAACTTCAGGAAAAACTGACTCAAAATCCTTATCAGAAATTCGAAATGCCTAAGGGACGTTTAGCGGAAACGGTCGCACGCTACAACGCTTTTGTTGAGAAGGGAGTTGATGAGGACTTTGACAAACCGAAGCCTCGTTACAAGATCGAGCAAGGACCGTTCTATGCCGCATGGTGCACTGTCTGCACACATGATACGTATGCGGGCCTGCGTGTTAACGGTAAGAACCAAGTTGTCGATATGGCAGGCAAAGTGATCCCCGGTCTTTACTGCGGTGGCGAATCTGCTGGCGGTGCAACACAGCACGGTATGGGACGCTGCTTCACGGCGGGCTACATCATCGGCGCTGAAGTCGTCAAAGGTTAACGTTCGCTGAGAAACTTGCGTTCGCGACGGAACGGTCAGATCTGATCGCTCCGTCATTTCTTAAGGAGACCCACCATGAGACGCGTTTCCCCCGTGCTTCTCGTTTTATTCTCCATCCTCACGTTCTGCGGTACGGCTGCAAGTGCCGAGCACTTTGGTGCCGATCGGCATGCAGCGGCAGGCGTTAAGTGCTCGGCTTGTCATGGTTCGGATGCTGCAAATCCGAAAATGCCCACAATTGAGACCTGTACGCAATGTCATGATCTCAAAAAGCTTGTTGCAAAGACGGAGACTGTAAAACCGACGAATCCTCACTTTTCGCCGCATTATCAGGACCAATTAGACTGCACAAACTGCCATCTGCAGCACGGACCAACAGAGAACTATTGCGACCAATGTCATCAGTTCAATTTCAAGGTTCCATGATCAGATTGAAGGAAAATCCATCGAGAACAGTAAGTTTTACCTATTGAATAAGAGGTTGAGATAAAAAGAGCCACTTAAGTTGTAAGTTTTTAAATGAACTTAATAGTGGCTCTTGCTTAAAATACTTAAAACGAATTATCTTTTCTGTATTGATAATTGAAAAATTAATATGGGCACCATAATCAGATGAAGAAACGATGGTGAATTTTTATATTTCGTACATAAGTTATTTCAATATTGAATTTTCGATGAAATATTAGAGATGTCGAAATCAGAGCATGCAGCAACTATCGTCGGTGGTACATATGCATTTATGTATGGTACTTATTCGCGCAGAAGGCTGTGTTTGAGTCATGTGTGCGCCTGTCTTGCAATGAAAGCTGTATATGTCCGTTCTTTTATTCTATTTGTACGCAAAGGACATAAGGCTATTCCATTGAAATTTAAAACATAAGTAGTTTGGCATGAGGTACTGCAATGTGACTTCATGCAAGACATAAGTTCGATTTGGTCACGCTGATGGGCCTTGTCGTGAAAAATCTCCTCACCTTAAAGCTTGTTTCTTGCCTTAAACGGGAAGAGCAAACAAAAGTTGATTCTTTAATGCATGAAGGGAGATTTCACTATGCCGTCCACTGCCATCGATTCTCAAATTCACGGCTGCATGTTTTCCACTGATGAAATGCGTCGGATCTGGAGTGACCAATCTTGGGCTCAGAAGTGGCTTGACACGGAAGCGGCTTTAGCCAAAGCGCAGGGAGAGCTCGGTGTCATTCCGCAGGAAAAGGCGGAGCTCATCAATAAATATGCAAAGGCTGAACTGCTCGATATTCCTTCAATCGGTGAGTTCTATAAATCTTCAATCACGATCGTGCCGCTGTTGAAGGCTTTTAAGAAAGTCCTTCCCGACAATGCTGGGGAATTTGTTCATTGGGGTGCGACGAGTCAGGATATTGTCGACACTGGCATGGTGCTTTTGCAGCGTGATGCCTATCAGGTGATTTTGCGCGATATGAAGGCATGCTTGGGATACTGCCTTGATCTCGCCAAGAAATACAACCACACAGTGATGGCTGGACGTACTCACGTTGTGCATGCTATTCCGATCACTTTCGGCTACAAGGCCGCAGTTTGGGCCGATGAACTAGGACGAGACATCGAACGTATTGAAGCCATGGCTCCGCGCGTTTTCGTGGGTGAAATGTCTGGTGCAGTCGGTACGCTTGCATCACAGCCGGAAAAAGGCCTTGAAACCCAAAAACGCATGATGGAAATTCTCGGACTTGGCGTACCGACGATTGCATGGCATGTTGCCAGAGACAGTCAGGCAGAGTTTGCGACCGTGCTCGCGCTTTGTGCTGGTACTCTGGGCCGCATCAATCACGAAATTCTGACGCTGCAGCGCACGGAAATCCTCGAACTCGAAGAGCCCTTTTTTATGGGCAAGGTCGGTTCATCCACGATGCCGCACAAGCGCAATCCGGCAGTGTTGGAAAACGTTCTGGCGCTCTGCCGAAATGTGCGCAGCATCGCCCCGTCGATTGTTGAGTCCATGGTGAGCGAAAACGAGCGGGACTGGGGCTGCTTCCTTTCTGAGTGGGAGGCTATTCCGCGTGCCTGCCACATGCTTGGCTGTGCTTTGGAAAAGAGCAAAAACATTCTGAAGAATCTCATTGTCTACCCCAAGCACATGGAGCGCAATCTCTTCGCGCAGAAGGGACTGATGATGAGTGAGTGCGTGATGATGCACCTCGCCCGCAAGCTTGGTCGTATGACGGCACATTCAATCGTCTACAAGTCCTGCATGGAGGCCTATGAGAAGGAAATTCCCCTCAAGGATGTGCTGATGCGTACACCGGAAGTGACAGCGGCCTTCACTGAGGACGAGATTGACCACATGCTCAATCCCCACACTTACATCGGTCTTGCGCCGGAGTTTGTTGACCGCGTTGTCGAGAAGTGGGCGAAAACCTGCTGACCTATTTCGCTTTTGAGGGTCGAACGGAACCGCTTCCTGGGAATCCATTGATTTTCCATGGTTCCGTTCAATCTTCCTAAGGCCTCAACTTCACCGCAACGGCAGTGCTTTTAAGCATCGTTTTGGGTGTGAAAGCCCCATTGTCTGCGGCTGAAACTGCTTATCTGCAGGAGTCTTTCGCATCATGAATAAGTCAAAACTCATTCGTTGGTCCGTGCCGATCGCTGTGCTTGTTCTTCTTTGGGTAATCCCGACGCCCGAAGGACTTACTCCCGCTGCATGGCACATGTTCGCGATCTTCGCGGCAACCATTGCCGGCATTCTCGCCGCTCCTGTTGCTTCAGGTGCGCTGATGTTTATCGCGTTGGCGATAACGTATTTCACCAATACGCTGCCGCTAAACGATGTGCTCAAAGGTTTTGCATCCGGCACTGTTTGGATGATTTTTTCGGCCTACGTGCTTTCACTTGGCTTCGTACAGTCTGGTCTTGGGCGACGAATTGCTTATCGTGCACTATCACTTTTCGGCGGATCCTCATTGGGTGTTGCCTACGCGCTTGGTATTGCCGACCTCATCATGGCTCCTGCGATGCCGTCTGTTACGGCTCGTTCGGGCGGCATCATCCTGCCGGTTGCAAAGTCCATCAATGAAGTGTTGGGTTCTCAGCCGGGACCGACAGGGAAGCGCATCGGGGATTTCCTAATCATGACGTGCTTTCAGTTCACGCCGATCACGGGTGCGCTCTTCATGACTGGTATGGCAGCTAATCCGCTTTGCGCACAGCTGGCGAAAGACGGTCTTGGTGTTGAGCTGACCTGGGGGTCTTGGTTTCTGGCAGCACTCGTTCCTGCGATGATTTGCTTCATCGCACTTCCGCTGCTGACCTTCAAATTCATGGACCCAGAATTAAAGCGCACGCCGCAGGCTCGAGTCATGGGACGTGAAGAACTTAAGAAAATGGGACCGATGGGACGACAGGAGCTGCTCGTTGCGGTCGGATTTATTCTCGCGCTGATTGGTTGGGGAACGTCTTTAATTACGGGCTTCAATGCCAATGCGATCGGTTTGGGGCTTGTCGCTTTCCTCTTTGTTTCAGGTGCTGTTCAATGGAGGGATGTTTTGAATGACAAGGCGGCCTGGGATACGGTTGTTTGGTTCGGTGCAATCATTTCGCTTGCTACGGGACTCACGAAACTCGGATTTGTGAAGTGGATGTCACTGGGTTTTGCTTCTTCTTTGGGCGGTCTTGATTGGGTGACAACCTTCTTAATTCTTGGCTTTGCGTACATTTATCTGCACTATGTATTCGCTACGGCTTCGGGTCATGTTGCTGCAATGTACGTTCCCTTCGCATCCGTAGCGATCGCAGCCGGTGCACCCGCGCCGATGGTGGCCATCTGCTTCGCAATCTTCTCAAATTTCATGTGGGGAATCACGGAGTATGCGGGCGGTCCGGGGCCGATCTATTTCGGACAGGGCTATTTCGAACGCCCGAGGTTTTATAAGATCAATTTCTGTATTGTCACTTTCTGCGTGCTCGTTGTCTTTTCAAGCGGCATGCTCTGGTGGAAGGCGATTGGTCTCTACTGACCACAGTCTGTTAGCTTTTGGATACGCCACCGGATGCTGCGGAAAACATAGCATCATCCGGCGGCGTTTCTCTATCCGACAAAATGGAGACACCCCATGACGCGCGAACTCCTTAAGGACAAACTGACCGAGAAACTGATCGAAGGTATCTCCTCGGGACGCTATCCGGTTGGTTCATTGCTTCCCAAGGAGCTTCAGCTCGTCGAAAGTGAAGGCGTATCACGTCATACAGTGCGGGCTGCTCTCGCAAAGATCGAACGCCTTGGACTCATCCAAAGGACGCCGCATGTGGGAACGCGTGTGGTAAGCCGTGGGAGAGTACAGACATTTGATCAGGAACTCTCCACGCTCTCCGATTTGGGACGGCTTGCAGCACATAATCCGCGTCATATCCTCGATATCAGAGAAATCGTTGTGAGCCGCGAATTGGCTGCACAGATTCAGTGTCCGCCCGGAGAGACGTTTATTCGATTTTCTATGATCCGCATGGGTTCAAAACGAGGAGCTCCGCCCATCGCATGGACGTCGGAGTATGTTAATCGAGAATGGACCAAATTAGTGGCTGAAGCCCCTAAACATCCTGAAAAACTCATGATTGAGTTAATTGCTGAGCTGTATGGCAAAACATGTGTTGAAGTGAGGCAAAGCATTGAGGCCACAACGCTTACAGCGGAAGCGGCAGCTAATCTCAATGAATCCGAAGGAACACCTTGCCTGAGGATTCGCCGCCGTTATGTTTCAGCCCGCGGAAAAACACTCTTGATCACCGTTTCTTATCATCCCGGTGACCGCTACGCCTTTAATTTGAATGTTCGGCTTGACCGACAAAAGCAGTGTGTGGAATCCGATTTGATGGATTGATGCGCCTCAGCGAGCGGCTGCTTGCAGAGGCGGCCAAATGAAGATGCTTATTTGAAAAAAAAACATCATAAATATGCTCGCTTTGCGAGAAATATTTTGAGAATGTCGTTTATCGGGTTCTCAACATTTCCTGATGCGCAGCTTCACCGGCTTCGGATCCGGAACTTGGTTCCCGCGGATAAAGCTTTTCGAGCGCAGGAATCATCAGTGCAGCGTAGTCCGAGGCGCTGATGCCCGGGCGTCCCGCACCTTCACTCGTGGAGAGCAGAAAGCTCTCGGCTTCCTGGACATGAGCCGAAAGCAGATTTTTGAGTTCGTTGGTCGGGCGCAGGAAGAAAACGGCATTGGTCGTCCGAAGCACCGGGGCAGCGGGGCGGCCCGCAGCGACGGAAAGCGCTGCGGCGGCGAGCACCGTCTGGATCAGGTCTTTGGTGCGCATGGTTTCAGCCCAGCGAAGCGGATCGTCAAAGCGCCCGCCTTTAGATTTGTATTCCAGTGCAATGAGACCGGCCGGGAGCTCCAGCACAGCATCGGGCTGCGCGCAGAGTGCGCCGGCTTTGAACGTTTCGCGGTCCGATTCCGTCAGAAGAAGCTTCGCCGCGTTAGCCGGAAGAAACGGCACCAGTCTCACTGCGTCTTCATCCAAACGGGAAACCGGTTCCGGATCAAAAAAGACCGCCTCCACGCCAATCCCGCAGAGGTCAGCATGAGCCATGGATAAGCCCGATCGGCGTTCAAAGGGAAGCGTGAGGAGAAAGCGAGTGCCGGCGAGCGGATCGGGCGCCTTCGGCTGCAGTTTTGCCGGGGATTCCCAAAAAGCCGGTGCAGCAGCTGCAGGCATCGGCGGCTGCACTTCTGCGGCATAAGCCGAGACGGCGGGGGCGGATTCCGGAGCTGCAACAGACTGAACGGACGGGTTTTGTTCCAAAACGGGCTCCGGCAGCTTGGGTTCGGCAGCGGCGGTAATGTCAGGACCGGCAGCCCGCAGACGGGCGAGCGCAATAGGGGCTTTGGATGCGGCTCGGGCAGATTGTTCTGCGGCTTCACGGTCAAATGCGGCCAGCGGATCTTGAGATGCGGCCTCGTCCGCAGCGGGAGAGCTGTCAGCGGTCTCGTCGTCCGTATCGGGCGTCTGATCGATCTTGACGCCGCGGCGGCGCAGGAGCGATCCAATCCAGAAAATGAGCGCCGTGAGGAGCAAAACGATGCCGATGAAGGCAACACCGACAACGATGAGCATGCCTTCGGGCGTTGATGCGTATTCGATGATGGCGTCCATCAACGACCTCCTTTGGGTGTCTTGACGGGCGATCCTTCAGGCCGGTGCGTTTTATTAGCTTGCTTCGGCCGATTGTTGAGGACCGCAGGTTTGGAGGACGGTGCGGTATGGGCACGCTTGCCGCCGGCACATTCCGGGGCATACCGAGGCGCAGTTTTGCCTGGCTTAGCGAGGAAAGCAAATACAGTCGGGAGCTTCGGCAGCGTGCGCATTGCTTTAGGAATCGCCTTCCAGGCAGCAGCTGTTAATGTGCGGATGGATTCGTTTTGTCCCGTGACGTCAATCGCTACCGTGAGCCGTGTGTCGGGCGCCAGTGTTTCAAGGAGCGCATCGAGGAGCGCAGTGTTGCGGTACGGTGTTTCGATAAAGAGCTGTGTTTCGCTTGCGCGGCTCGCTTTTTCGGCAGCCAGAATGGCAGCGCGCCGTTCGGCATCGTGCTTAGGCAAGTAGCCCGAGAAACGGAAGCGCTGACCGTCGAGCCCCGAAGCCATGAGCGTTAAGAGAATCGAACTGGGGCCGGTGAGCGGTACGACGCGAATGCCCAATTCATGCGCCCGTGCGGCAATCTGCGCACCGGGATCGGCAACGCCGGGGCAGCCGGATTCGGAAAGAACGGCCGCATCGGCGCCGTCAAGCACCGGCTGGAGCCATTCGCTGATCAATTCGGGGGCCGGATCATGACCAATTTCAACAATGTCAAGTTCAGCAATGGGTTTGGGATGACCCATGGCTTTAAGCGTTGCGCGGGCCGTTCGGGCCGCTTCAACGAGAAAGTGATCAATGCGGCGGGCCGTTTCAACGGTCGACGCCGGAAGCGCATCAAGTGCTGGTGCTTCGCTGATGGGGCATGGCAGAAGATAGAGCTGACCAGACATCACGGCGTCCTTAGAAAAACGGAAAAACGAGCGGGCAGAATGAAAGTTTCGGGCAATGACTGCGTTTATAGGCCGGGAAGCACCTCGATGCCGGCCTCTTTAAGCAGTGTCGTGAGCTTCATCAGCGGAAGCCCAATCAACGCAGTGGGATCGTCCGAGGATACGGCAGACATCAGTGCAATGCCGAGCGATTCAATTTTCGCTGAACCCGCGCAGTCAAAAGGTTTTTCGCGGTCGATATAGGCTTCAATTGCGCTTTGGCTCAAAGGACGCATGCGCACCCGTGTGAGGCTTTCGGCGGTGTGAGCATGCCCTTGGGCGTCGATGACGCAGAGTGCCGTCGCAAAGACGGTCTCTTCACCCTGCATGGCGCTGAGCTGCTTCACCGCATTTTCGCGGGTATGGGGTTTGCCGAGCCGCACGCCGTGCAGGTCGGCCGTTTGATCGGAGCCGATAACAACGGATCCCGGATGCTGATTCCAGACGGCACGCGCTTTGAGTTCGGCCAAACGGAGGGCTGTTTCTCGCGGCGTTTCGCCGGGCTGAGCGCTTTCATCCACATCCGGAGAAATGGATTCATAGGGCAGACACAGTCGATCCAGGAGCTCGCGCCGGTAGCGGGAGCTTGAGGCAAGAATAAGGAGAGGCTTCATGGTGTAGTGGATTGTAGTCGCAAGCCTCTATAGACACTGCATTTAAAGAGCGATTCGATGCGGATAGGCTAGACTTGGTGCCGCTCGAACCAAAGAGCCATATACATACCAAGGCTCGATGGGGAGTTCGCTGTGCGAAGGCAGACTTTTGTTGAGGAGCTATTGAGCCATGCCGCAGTTCATTAACATCTTTGAGCTCGCCCGCCGAGGTGAGACGATTGAAGGCGAAGTTGCCGTGAAGGATCTTCCCAATTTGCTCGGCTTCACCGCCACGGAAAACGGCACGCTCCGATTCGTCGCGACGGGGCTCGGCGAACGCCGCGGACTTCCTGCCGTGGATCTCGATATGGAAGGCGACGTGGACATTTCCTGCGCCCGATGCTTGAAGCCCATGTCCGTGCACATTGCTTCAGGAGCAGTCTTTCGTTTGGTAAGAACGGAAGCAGAAGCCAATGCGCTTCCGATTGAGGATGACGAAGAGGACGAAGATGTCCTCGTAGGATCGCGCAACTTCGACCTCGAAAAGTGGGTTGAAGAAGAAGCCATTCTGGCGCTGCCGCGCATGGTCGTGCATGATGCCTGCGAAGAAAAGCGCGAATGGAGCGATGGGGAAGAACCGCAGGAAAAGAAGCGCCCCAATCCCTTCGCAGCTTTGGCGGCTTTGAAGAAATAACCTTCAGCGAGTTCGGATAACAATCGGCCCGTCAGCATCGAAATGCGGCGGGCCGATTCGTTGTGGTTTCGTACAGATCAAGAAACTATTTTTTCAGCGCCTTTGAAGACGAGTTCCAAACCTTCAACATCCTGCACTTCAACTTTACGGTAGCCGTTGGCGCGGTGATTCTCCACAGTTCGTTCTGTAATCCCCAAGCGTGCACCAATCTCTGCATTGGACAGTCCGTCCAGAACTAAGCGAAGCACTTGTTCTTCACGCGATGTGAGCTTCAAAAGCCTGCGATGGGCTTCCTTAGAGTCAATTACGCCTTTCTTCCGGCGAGCGTCTAAAGCGACTGCAGCTCCTACAGCTTCGAGCAGTTTGAGCGGGCGAATGGGTTTCGTGATGAAGTCGAAAGCGCCGACTTTCATGGTATAGACGGCTGTTTCAATATCACCATGAGCAGAAATGAAAATGACTGGAGTAGTAATCGCCCGTCTGGCAAGCTGCCGTTGTACTTCAAGTCCATTGAGCTGCGGCATTTTAATGTCGAGCAAGAGACAGCCGGGACGGCTAGGCTGATCTTCGCAAAAGTAAGTGAGTGGATTGGCCCAAGTTTTGACTTCGTATCCTTCCTGTCTCAGCAGGAAAGAAACGGAGGTAAGGATAGCGTCGTCGTCATCAACAATCCGGATCAGCGGTGTTTCAGTCGAGTGATTCATCTGTAACCTCCGGAAGCTCAATGGTTACGGCAAGTCCTCCGAGCCGACTCGATGAAAGCGTCATGGTTCCATTTTGTGATTCGATGATGGATTGAACAACCATCAAACCCATGCCGAATCCTTGTGGCTTGCCGGAACCGAAGTTGCCGACGAGCTCCTGCAGGGCTTCCTTTGGCAGTTTGGGCCCATTGTCCGTAATGACAAGGCATAAGCTGTGTTCTTTTTGGGTCAGGTCCAGCTGTATTTCTGGCTGGTCAATGCTTGATTGCGCTTGAGCAGAGTTGCGAAGCAGATTGACGATAACCAGCTCCATTTCAAAGGGATCGGTTAAAACACGACCATCAGTTTTATTGATCCATCGAACAGGTATGGGAATACGTGATGAAGTCTTAAAGCTGGCGATGGCATCGTCAATCAAAATATCCCATGGGCAGCTCTTTAAACGCCGTTTATGTTCTCGTACGTAAGTGCGGATGCGTTCAACGATGGCCTCTGAACGATCGGTTTCTTTTTCAATGGCTTCTATGGCTTCGAGCATGTCTTGCCTGCTCCCTCGGCGTTCAATAAGACGACGGAGTGAATAGGCAAAGCATCCAATCGCTGAAAGAGGCTGCCTGATCTCATGTGCAAAAATGCTTCCCATTTGATTGATGATGCCTATTCGCTGAAGTTTCTCGAGTCGTGTGGATGCGGATCGAGTTTCCATTTCGAGTTCGCGTTGTCGATTCAGCGCATCAGACAGTTCCTGTGTACGGTGGCGCACAAGATAAGAAACGACAAAGCTATGCAGGCATAACCCTAAAAGCGAAAGAATGGCGACGATGAACCACGAGAGATATTCGTTCCATAAGCGCGGAAGCGACCATCTTCTGAGTTCAGCATTTTCGTCAAGGTCAAGTTTTTTAAGCAATGCGTCAATACGGCTGTAATTTGAAGCTACGCTCCAGAGCAGTCCGTTTGAGGTCGGCGTCATTGCAAGCACTGCAGAGGTAATGGGGCGAATAATTCCGCTCGGCGCAGCGGGTGTTATGGCGATTGTGGTTCCTGGGTATAGCGACGTGGAGTTGAAGCAATGCAGCTGTGGGTACTGTTTGGAATCAAGCACTCTAAGTCTTGAAGTGTTAAGAGCACTGATCTCGGCAAGTTCCTCCAATTTACAGGCCGGCAAAACGAGAGCATCCGCCTGACCGAGAAGCAAAGCGTCAATAAGCTGAGGGATGGAGGTTCGCTTTTCTACGATTCGTCCGATTTTTGGGCTTTCATCTTCGCCAAAGAGGTAATGAAGATATGATGAGCCGAATGTCGGGTTGACTAGAAGTGTTTTGCCGTTTAATTGCTCCAGATGCTGAAGGCCTACCCTTTGGGTGTCAACAAGAATGACGGAGCCGTCAACATGGTTAGGATCCGGAGCCTGTTTAGAGATAAGTGCCGCAATGTCCCGCACTCCCTGCATTTTGTTCTGACGGAAAAATTCTGCTGAAGAGATGAAGAGCTCAACTTCACGTCCAGAGATCTTTTGATGCAGTTCTCTTTCAGACAACGTGATAATTTTGATTGAGGTTTCCGGCAGGTCTGCAGATATGCTGGAAATGGTCTTCTCTAAAAGATCTTCGGGAAGGTTGTTGGCCGTCACGGCAGAGATGCCTATCGAGAGGGTAAGCGGCGCCGGCTCAGCCAATGAAGATGCTGCGGCTAGTGATGTGGCACATGCAGAATGAACCAACCATCCAATGATGAGGAGTCGAAATACTGCACGCATATCCGGCAGACTCCTTAAAGCAGCCGGCGGGCCATTGCCAGTCCGGCAATTCGACCAAAAGCATGTGCCTTGGCAAATGCCGTGCCGGTGATGTAGCTTGCACCATGGAACCCTCCGGTCACTTCCCCGGCAGCATAAAGACCGGGAATAATCTGCTTTTTTTGATTAAGTACTTCAGCATCAGGCGTGATGGTAAGACCGCAGTATGTTCCCATGACGGCGGCAATAGCGGGCATGATGAAAAACGGCGGTGATTTGATCTCTTGCGGGGTTCCCCATCCCGAGGAGAGAGAGGTTCTTCCCAAGGGATCTTTACCGTGCGGGGCAAGACGGTTGTATTCATCCACCGTAGATGTGACGACTGCTGGGTTAAGACCGGCGGCGGCTGCGGCGTCTTCAATACTGTCGGCCTTATAAACGTAATCAGGCACTCTGCCTTGGTCAATTAAATGCCAGAGGCGCCAGTCGTTAGGTCTTTGCCTCATCTGCTCGCGCCTCATTGCGTCATCAAACAGGATGTATGTTGAATAGCCGGGTTCGGTGAGTGAGGCTGTACCGAGTTCTTTATACGAAAGCGATTCATCAACGAAGCGTTTTCCTGCTTGATTGAGAATAATCCCTCCCGCATAGTAGATGAGCGTCATATCGGAAATTCTGGCCGGCGTGCGGACAAAACCATAGGATGCACTCACAAAATTCATATCTCTCAAGGCAGCACCGACAACCTTTCCCATCAGCAGGCCGTCACCGTCGGAGCCAATGCCGCAAATTTTGGCGGCTCGCTGCATGTTTGGAGCATATTTCGCCATCAATTCAGTGCTTCGCGCAAACCCACCGGATGCCAAAAGAACAGCATTGGCTTGTACTCGCTGATGAGAACCGGCATATTCAACCGCGGCACCATGCACTGTCCCGTTGCTCATGAGAAGCTCTGTTGCTCTGGCGCCCGTGATGATGGGAATGTTGTGTCTGGCCGCCATTCTGAGGAGCAGATTCATGACGGCCACAGCATCAAATGTGTGCGCACGCGGTCTGCTCATGCCTGAAGCTGCACTTAATGCCAACGGAGCAACGCCGTGCTCTAGAACCCAGTTGTATTGTTCGCGGCTGACCTGAATGAGTTTTTTAACAAGCTGGGGATCATTGCGGTTCTTCCCAATACGAAGCATGTCAGCGTAAAAAATGCTGTCCGTATCCAAAATGCCATTGCGTCGCTGTAATTCTGTTTCGGATACAGCCCACTGGCCGCCGCTGATCATCGAAGAACCGCCGACAATGGGCTCCTTTTCGAGTACAACGATGTCTTTAATTCCGGCTTCGGCAGCCATGACTGCAGCCGTTAAGCCAGCCGCTCCAGAGCCGATGATCAGAATTCGGCATCGCGGCGGCAGTTGAAGGTTTAAGGACCCACTGTCCGGCATGCAGACAACAGCTTTCGCCTTGGAGGTGATCAGGCTGCCTAAGGGACCGATCAAGGACAGGCCAGCTAATGGAAACAATGTGCGTCGCTGCATCGGGGAATGACTTCACAACGTGATGATCGATGCTTTCACTGTAACGGATTCCCAAAGCGTTGATTCACTTATCGAATTTCCGTTGATGGCAGTCACTGTACCTAGGTACAGCAAATTTGAGACTCGATTGCAAAGAGGCGGAGGTGAACCGACCAATTATCAGCTCCGCTGTTTGACGTTGTGCAATTGCATAAACATGTTCATGCCAACCACCAAAGGAGAGTCCGTTATGACGAACCGCAGAAACTTCTTGAAAGCAAGCTTTTCAGCAGCCGGAGCCGCCGTGGCCGGCAGCGCCTGGGCTGTGCCGGTCAAGGCTCCTTCCAAGTGGGATGAAAGCTTTGATTTTGTAATTATTGGGGCAGGCGGTGCGGGACTAAGCGCGGCCTGTCATGCTGCAGAAGCTGGTCTTAAAGTGCTGGTTCTCGAAAAAATGAGTCTTGTGGGCGGATCTTCACTTATCTGCGGCGGTGCTTGGTCTGTTGGAGGAACCGAGCTTCAGAAGTCCAAAGGCATCGAAGACAGCGAGGAAAAATTCTTTGCCGATATGATGAAGACAGGACAAAATGAAAACGATCCAGCACTTGTGCGTGCGTTTGTACGAGCCTCAAAAGAAGAGTATGAATGGATTCTTAGCAAGGGGGTTAAGCCTTCGACGGTAGCTATTGCGTCCGGAATGAGCGTTCCCCGAGCTCACCGCTTTGATCCCGCAGCAGTGATTGCGTTTTATTTGAACTACGCCAAGAAACTTGGCGTAGATATTCGACTCAACACACCGGCAGATCGGCTTGTTTGGGATGCGGACGCCGGGCGAACCGCAGGTGTTCGAGTCCGCAACGCCAAGCAAACGGCTTTTGTTGCTGCCCGCAAAGGTGTGCTGATAGCAGCGGGAGGCTTCTCTCGCAACCCGCAGCTCTTGGCTAAATATGCGCCCCCAATGAAATGGGCGGCCGTCATTGCGGGTATGGGAACCACCGGTGACGGCATGTTGTTAGGACAGGATTGCGGAGCGGACGTGCTGGATACCAATTACGTCAAGGCGTCTTATGGGTTCAAGCTCAATCCATCGAGCATCTCGGACATGACAACGATTTATTACGCCGGCGCCATTATCGTCAACAAGGATGCTAAGCGTTTTGTCAACGAATCGCTTTCCTACAAACTCCTTGGGGATGAAGCGTTGTCGCAGCCTGAGCATAAGTCTTGGCTTGTTTTTGACGATGCTATTCGTCGTTCACAAATGAAGCTCCGTGCTATCGACAAGAAGCTTTGGGGCGGATTTGATGAAGGAAAGACTGCTGACTACTATTTCTCAGGTGCAACGATTGAAGAAGCTGCTCAGAAAGCAGGGTTGAATCCAAAGGTTCTGGCCGAAACCATTCAGCAATATAACGAGACGGCGCCTCAGGGGAAGGACCCGATTGGACGCACATCACTTTCTTCAGGATACGGCAAACCTGTAGCGCTTGATCATGGGCCGTATTTCATCATGCCAGCTACCGCCGGCATGATTGGCACATACTGTGGACTTCGCATTAATGACAAGGCACAAGTTATCGGTGTGTTCGGAGAAGTTATTCCTGGACTCCTTGCTGCGGGGGAGGCCACTGGCGGCGTGCATGGAGCAGCCTACATGACCGGTACTGCATTTGGCAAAGCACTGGCTTACGGCCGCATTGCCGCTAGAACTGTTGCGAGTTGATTGCCCGCTAGAGTTGCTCAATCACTATGCCACAGCTGTAAATAAGGTTTGAGCGCTTTTTTCCAAAAAACCAGCCCGAAGAACAAGAAGTCCTTCGGGCTGGTCTTCGTTAAGAGACTAACAGGGAGGATTATTTCGTCTTAGTTTCATCAGGCAGTCTGGCGCCGCATACTGAACAGAAGAGCGATTCGCGTGAGAACGCAGGTGTGCCGCAGGCCGTGCAGCGCTTAGGCACCGGGGCGAGTTCGACAATCAGTTCGCCTTCCTCCACCGGGACCATGCGGCGGGTCTGAGCGAAGTCGGCGCGCTTAAGCACGCGCTTGACGATCCCGTCGACGGCTGCACAGACAGCCTTTTCCTGCTTCATGATTGAGACATTGAAAAGCTCCTGACCGGCTTTGACAATGTCGCCTTCGGTTACGTGCACGATCCAAAGGTCGGCCTTGCGCGGGCTGGCCACCTGATAAACGTTGCCGGGCTCTGCGCGAAGCACGGTCGACTTCGGTCCCGTGCCTTCCTTCACCTTCACGGCACAGGTGAGGATTTCGCTGTCGAGCACATAGCGCACCGTGGAGAAACCCTCTTCGGTCACCGGATCAATCGACAAAATGTGCATCTGGTGGGGTTTGCCGTCTGAACTCGAAAAGTTGAGCGTTTCGCCCGACCGGAGCCCCTCAAACCATACGTCAAGCGGCAGCGCGTTGGGGTCGCCGAAACGGCGGCGGAATTCGATGGTCTTGAGCGCGTCGGCCGGATGATTCATGTACATCACGAATTCTTCTTCGGTGGCCGGACGTTTGATCAGACTTTCGAGCTTCACGCGCTCGCCGGCAAGGTCTGCGGGCGCGAGCGTCAGGAGGGGCGACTCCGCACGGCGGTCGCGCAGGGCTTCGCGCCACTTTGCGCCGAAGGCGCTTTCATAGACCCAATCCTCGGGGAAGCCGAGCGGAAGCCGGCCGAATTTGCCTAGCAGCAGATTGCGGAACGCTTCGTTGCAGTCCATGTAGATGATCAGGCGTTCATCGCGCTCGGCCTGAGTGAGGTTCGTGCGCTTGCTCCCCGCCGTGCGCACGGCGTTGAGGAGCCGCTCCACTTCAGGCATTCCGCCGCGCTTCCAGGCCCCAGTAACGGCCAGGAAAGCGGTGTTCCAGGTGATTTGCGAGCCCGGCGTGACGTCGTGGTAGCGCACAATGCGGCGTGAGCACTCGAGGAATTCAAGCATGAAGGGCAGCAGCTGAATGTAGCCCTGCTTGACAGCGCCTTCCTGCGAAGAAGAGGTGGCTCCGCCGGGCATTTGGTAGCGCGTGACGTCATAGTCGACGCCCTGGAAAAAGGGCGAGCAGTAGCGGTCAAACCACGGCATCACCTGCTTGGCGGCAAAGTTGGCTTTGGCCACGGCCTCGCGGTCCAAGAGCGTCTTCATGCCGAGTTCGTCTTCAAGATAGGCGGCGAGCGACAAGAGGTCGCCCTGGCCGTAGCTGCGCACCGAGGCGCCCAGCCCGGCGTCGAGAATTTCGCAGCCCGCAGCGGCCGCGGCAGCACAGGCCGGCAGGAAGAGACCGTCGACGGCATGACGGTGGTAGTGAAGAACGAGTTCGGGCCAGCGTTTTTTGAGCGCCGTCACCAAGGCCGTCATGAAGGCGGGCGAACAGACGCCCGCCATATCTTTGAGGCCGAGCGTGATGCGGCGGACGGCGGTCTGTTCGGGCACGCCCATGATCTTTGCGGTCATGTCGACCACGGCTTCGGCGGACTGCAGGCAGTAGTTGACGTCAAACCACGGCGCGCGCGAAAGTGCGATGGCGGGCTCAAAGAGCTTATCGGGACGGCTGAGAACCACTTCGGCGATCGGCGCCATATTGTCGGCTTCATTGAGGAAGTCAAAGCACCGCACGACGTCGTAGTGCTCGCAGATCATCTCGCCCGTAAGCTGCATGAGATTGCGCGGCTGCGGGGTGTAGCCCAGCACATTGGTCGAGCGCACGAGGAGCTGCTTCAAAGTCTTCGGCGCAAAAGCGTTCCACTCGCGGGCTTCCTCGAAGGGATAGGTCATGTTGGCGAGCATCGCCACATGAAAATGCGCCCCGCCGCCGTTTTCGATGGAAAAGAGCCCTGCGCTGTCCAGATAGGGGCCTACCAGCCGGTCCTCAGCAAGACGCATGCGGTTGCCGTGGTTGGACTGGGTCATGTCGCGCGTGGTCGTATCCGTAAAGTGGATGCGGCCCGTGTCGCGGATGAAGGCGAGGAGGTCTTCTCGGTCTCCCTGCGGATAGGGCGAGGGGCGGCTTCGCGCTGCTTCAGAGAGCTCGGGCGAGAAGGGCTGAAAGTGCGCCAGTTTGGGCGTGGTCTTCGAGCGGTATTCGCCGAGCGAAACGTAGGGGTTGAAGCCGCGCGCAGAAATTTCCGCGACGAGCTTGGCGAGCCGTTCGCTTTCGGGCTCCAAATCCGTGTAGCGCAGAATCTCTGGGTGCTCTTTGATGAAGGTGGTGGTCACTTCACCCGCGCGGAAGCTCGGATGGGCCACGACTCGGCGCAGGAAGGGAATGGTGGTCTTCGGGCCGCCGATCACGTATTCCTGCAGCGCTCGGTCCATGATCCCAAGCGTCTTTTGCCAGTCACGGGCATAGGTGATGAGGAGCGCGCCGGCGGAATCGTAGTTGGAGGGGAATTCATAGCCGGCGGAGAGGTTCGAGTCGAGGCGCACGCCCGGTCCGCCCGGAGAGACGTAGCGGGTGATGAGGCCGGAATTGGGGGTGAAGCCTTCCTGAGGATCCTCCAGATTCACGCGGACCTGAAGGGCATGGAAGGAGGCCCGCGTATTTTCCTCGGTAAAGCGCAGGGTGCTCCCGAAGGCGATAGCGATCATTTCTTCGACCAAGTCGACGCCGTAGCGGCTTTCGGTAATGCCGTGCTCGACCTGCAGACGCGTGTTCACCTCGATCATGTAGGGTTCGCCCGCTTCGGTCACGAGGAACTCCACGGTGGCAACCGAGTGATACCCCACAGCCAGCACGAGGCGGCGGGCATAGTCTTTGAGCTCTGCGCGCAGTTTTGGCGTCATGCCGCGCCACGGCGACGGCGTGACTTCGAGGAGCTTCTGGTTGTTGCGCTGAACCGTGCAGTCGCGTTCGTCAAAGGCAAACACATTGCCCCAGCGGTCAGCGATCACCTGAATTTCGATGTGGTGAACCTTGGGGAGATATTTTTCAACGAAGAGCCGGGGGTTGCCAAAGGAGGCCTCCGCCATGGCAGAAGCTTTTTCAAAGGCGTCTTCAAGTTCATCCTCGTTGGTCACGAGGAAAATGCCGCGTCCGCCGCCGCCCTCGGCCTTGAGCATGATCGGAAGACCAATTTCATGAACGATCTTTCTCGCGCCCGGAACGTCGACAGATTCGTCGGAACCCGGGACCACCGGAATGCCGAGGCTGCGGGCTACGCGGCGTGCTTCGACCTTATTGCCGAGAAGGTGCATGGCTTCGGCCGTAGCGCCGATGAAGGTGATGCCGGCCTCGGCGCAGAGCTTCGGAAAGTTATTGTCTTCGCTTGCAAAGCCCCAGCCCGGATGGATGGCGACGCAGCCGCGTTCGCGGGCGAGGCGGATGATGCGCGGAAGGTCAAGATAGGCGCGCGGGTCCGCTCCGAGCAGAATCAGTTCCTGTGCGGAGGCCGCTGCCGGTTCGGTTTTGTCGATGTCGGTCGCGGTAATGGCGGCAATCGCTTCAAATCGCTCGCGAATCGAGCGGCTGATGCGGCGTGCGGGGATGCCGCGGTTGGCGACCAAAATCACCTTGCCGCGCAGACTCTCGCGTACTTCCTCAAAAGTTCGTTGCTGCATGGATGGAATTCCTTCCCTTGAGTTGTTTTAAAGGCTTGCGTTGATTTTGTGCTGCGTATGAGACTTTATTTTTAAAGCGTGTCTCACGCGCGGCTCTTTTGGGGATCAAGTTTCCGAGACTTTTCAATCCCCTTAGAAGAATTCATGCCGCCCGGGGCGGGAGCGTTCAATGCGTCTCCGGCGCCCGGGCACTCAATTTCGCGGTGCCGCTGATGCGGCATGCAGTGCAGGCGCCGCTTTGATGAGACTGCCGCGATCGAGGGTGACTATTTCGCCCGACGGGGTCTCGAGGAGGAGCTCTCCGTCGGGTGCGAGGCCAATGAGTCGGCCCGCGGTCATGGCGCCCTCAGCGCTCTCAATCGCCACGTCGCTTCCGAGCCAAAGGAGGTGAGCTTGCGCGAGCGCTCGCCAGAAGGCGGTGAGCCGGACGGGGTCGGCTTCGCGCAGATGACGGAGAATGCGCCGCCAAAGTTCATAGGGATCCATTGCGGCTCCCCCGCGAGGCACCAGGCGCCCGGGCGGGAGCGCAGCGCCCTCTCGGAGCGCCGACGCTTCGGGCGACCAGTTGACATTGAGGCCTATCCCCGCAGTGAGGAGCCCGTCGGTTTCTTCGAGCAGGATGCCGCCCACTTTGGCCGGCCCATTGGGCGAAAGACAGATGATGTCGTTAGGCCACTTCATGAGCACCGGGAAGCCGAGACTGCGCAGCGCTTCAGCTGTCAAAGCCGCCGTCGCTGCGGCGGATGCCCGAGCGGCATAAACCCCTTCAAGCGGCAGTCTGATGCCGGCATGAAGATTCCCGCGGGCGCTCTCCCATGCGCGGCCGTACTGTCCGCGCCCTGCTGTCTGCAGGTTTGCAAAGATCGAGCCATAGACCGGCAGGCGGTCTGCAGCATAGAGCGATCGGGCGAGCGTGAGAACTGAATCCGTTTCGTCAATACGGTAAATGCCGTCAGGATCAGGTTCACCGAGCGCAGACGCCGGATCGGTCGATTGAAGCAATGGTGCTGGGATCATGAAGCGGAGGTTCGAAAAGGACCGGAAGTTGTTTTCTTTGAGCCTATCAGCCTCATTGGCTGTTGGCGGCGCTCATTGCGCCAAACCTGCGCCGGCGTGCACGGCTTTTGCGCCTTTCCTGCACGTGTTGGGAGATATGCCGTACAGACTAAATGCTTAGTTCGGGGGTTCGGGCGGCTGCTTTCGATTCGCCGGACCGGCGTACGTCCATGGGGTCGATGTTGTGCTGGGCGCCTCCTTCAGCGCAGAGTATTTGACAGATATGCCTGCGAAAATTCCGTTTAAACAATATATCTAATTGATTAATAAAGAAAGATCCACGCAATTATTAAAAAATTGCAGTGAATATCGGGGAAATTTGAGAAATATGCCGTTCTCCTAGGCTGATGTACTTAGATGCGACAAACAAAACCATCGAGGAAAAGTGCACTATTACTGCACTAGAGATGGAAACGAAAAGAAGTTTCCTTAAAGCTCAATCAACTACGTCTTTTATTTCGGAGATTCTGCGATGAAATTCACTGCCTTGCATATGAGTGATGCCGCTTCGGCAGCATCTGCTGCAGGCGGGCAGAGTCTCCGGCTTCCGCCCCTGCACCTAGGGCTGTGCCTGCCGCCGCGGTCGGCGCTGCACCTTAGGGTGGAGGACGGTTTCTGCTGAAGCTTTGTGCTTCAAGCTTTTCGAGGCCGCCCTCCCGCCCCGCCCCAACGCGCAGAGGGTTGACCTGACTGCATGACTGCATTTATGGCGGTCTGCGCTGAGCGCATCCCGATGCCTGCAGTCTTTCTTCTGAAAGACCGCATCAAACGATTTCCAGCTTTTTTTTCTGAGGATGCCGTCATGTTCCAGTCCTTTGCCTTCATGTCCCGCCGAGACTTTATTGCTGCCGCCGCTATGGCCGCTGCCGGGATCGTCTGCTCGTCGCCCCGCGGCGTTTTTGCCGCCGAGCCCGAAAAGCGCTCGGTGACCATTGCCGTCGGCGGTAAGAACCTCTACTACTACCTGCCGATGGCGCTCGCCGATTGGATGGGCTTTTATAAGGACGAGGGACTTGACGTCAAAGTCGTGGATTTTCAGGGCGGATCGAAATCCCTTCAGGCTGTGGTCGGCGGCTCAGCGGATGTGGTTTCTGGAGCGTTTGAGCACACGCTTTCGATGCAGACCAAGCGCCAGTCCATGCAGGCCTTTGTGCTTCAGGATCGTGCGCCGCAGTGTGTTTTTGCCATTAACCGCCGCACCATGAAGGGTGTCAAGGATCCCGCTGCGCTCAAAGGCCGCCGCATCGGCGTCACGGCGCCGGGGTCGCATTCGCACGTGATGGCCAACTTCGTGATGGCGCGTGCGGGCGTGAAGCCTAATGAATATTCGGCCATCGGCATTGGTTCGGGCGCGGGCGCTGTGGCTGCGGTCCGTTCTGGGCAGGTGGATGCTTTCGTCGGGCTCGATCCGGTCGTCACGCAGCTCGAAGAAGCCGATGCTATTGACATTGTGGTCGACACCCGCCGTGTGGAAGAAGGCGACGCACTCTATAACGGCCCGATGGTCGCGGGCTGCCTCTACGCGCCTCAGACCTTCATTGACCGCAATCCGGAAACGGTTCAGCGCATGACGAATGCGGTTATTCGTTCATTGAAGACCATCGCCGCGATTACGCCCGAGGAGCTCATGAAGTCCGTGCCGAAGGCCGCCTTCCTCGGCAATCCGAAGCTCTACGCCGAATGCTTCCTGCGCAATCGCCCGGCCATGTCGATTGACGGCCGGTTCCCGGAGGGGTGCGTTGAGACCGCCGCCAAAGCGCTCGCATCGGTGAAGCCCGAACTCGCTGACTTCAAGTTTGATGCCGCGGCTGCGTACACCAACCGCTTCGCGGATGCCGCAAAGAAGGCCTGATTTCTAACCCATTATCAACACTTTCAACACTTCGCCCGGGGGAATAACCCCTCGGGCCGCGCCCATCATCCAAAGCCGCTCTCATGCAAATGCGGCAGAGGCGCAAAACCCTAAAACAAAAAAGAAATTCATAGAGGAAGCGGTCTGATGTCGAGCGAGACAAATGAACCGATTGGTGCGGCTCGAAACCCTGCGCCGGCCATTGCATTTGAAAACGTCACCTGCAGTTTTGAAACGCCCGAGGGCGTTTATACCGCCACGAAGGATGTGTCCTTTTCGATCGGCGACGGCGAGTTTGTGAGCGTCGTCGGACCGACGGGCTGCGGAAAGTCGACGCTGCTTAACGCTGCGGCCGGGCTCTTAAAGCCCGCTGCCGGGCGCGTCTTGATTTACGGCGAAGCCCTGAACGGCATCAACCATCGGGCCGGCTACATGTTTCAGGCTGAAAGCCTGATGCCCTGGGCGACGGCGATTGACAACGTCATGATGAGCCTGAAGTTTCGCGGCGTCCCGGAAAATGAGGCGCGTGAGGCGGGCTTTGACTGGCTCGAACGCGTGGGGCTCGAGCGTTTTGCCGACCGCTATCCGCATGAACTTTCGGGCGGCATGCGTAAGCGCGTTGCCATGGCCCAGACCATGATTGCCGACCCGGACATTCTCCTCATGGATGAATCCTTCTCAGCGCTCGACATTCAGACGCGGCAGCTGATGGAAAACGAACTGCTTGAACTCTGGCAGGCGAAAAAAAAGGCCGTGCTCTTTATCACCCACGATTTGGATGAGGCCATTGCCATGTCCGACCGTGTGGTCGTGATGTCGGCAGGGCCCGCTTCGCACCCCTTGGGCAGTTTTCCCATTGCCATTCCGCGTCCGCGCAACGTTGCCGAAATCCGTACCCGCGCTGACTTTAACGAATGCTATTCGGCCATTTGGGAGGTGCTCCGCGAAGAGGTACTGAAGAGCTACCGCGAACACCGCGCGCACGTCGGCTCGATGGCGAGCTGATTAGAGAGAGGGAGACACATCATGCAGCGCAAAGGTTTTCAGATTCGAATTTGGCAGTGGGGACTCCTCGCGGCGATCTTCGTCTTTTGGTGGGCGATGACAAAGCCCGGATTTATTCCGGCGTTTTTCTTCTCCGACGACAGCCAAGCCGCCTTCTTTTTCGGCGAACCGGTGATCATTCTTCAGCGTATTTGGGAGTGGTTTGCGGGCGGCGAAATCTACAGCCACCTCGGCGTTACGCTTTATGAAACCGTCATGGCCTTTGTGATCGGCACGATTGCAGGGCTCGCCGTCGGTCTATGGCTCGCGCTCTCGCCGGTGGCGGCAGCCGTGGCGGACCCTTTCATCAAGGGGTTCAATTCCATGCCCCGCGTCATCCTTGCGCCGATTTTCGCCGTGTGGTTCGGACTCGGGCCGGCCTCCAAGATTGCGCTCGGCTTCACGCTCGTCTTCTTCATTGTCTTTTTCAATGTCTATCAGGGCGTGCGCGAAGTGAATCCCAATGTTCTCGCAAGCGCCAAGATGCTCGGCGCCACGCGCCGGCAGCTCCTGCGCTACGTCTATCTGCCGAGCGCCATGAGCTGGGTCTTTTCGAGCCTGCATACCTCGGTGGGCATGGCGTTTGTTGCAGCCGTGATCGGTGAATATTTGGGTTCGGCAGAAGGCGTGGGCTATCTGATTCTGCAGGCCGAAACGACCTTTGACATGAATACCGTGATGGCCGGCATTTTGGTGCTGACGGCCTGTGCGCTGATCCTCGACCGCATCGTGACGGAAGTTGAAAAGCGCCTGATGCGCTGGCAGCCGACGGTTTGATGGGGGAGCGGGCTCCAACCGCTTAACACCGCATTTTTTAAATTCTTCCTCTTTGGGCTCTCTAGGATCAGCAGATCGCGAGAGCCCTCTTTTTTTGTGGTTTTCTCGACCCCAAGGACATGGGACGGAGGGAGAAAAACAACCCGTCAACAACACGTCGATCAGTCAACCATCTGTTGACCAGTATATAAGCACTTTGACTGCCGCCCTAGGCATTAGAACAAATCCTCTGGCTGGAAACGGGGCTCGACGCTTACGCTTGACTGATGCGTAGGTAACTTTTAAAGGAGCGTCAAATGATCCGAGTTTCTCTGCTTTCTGTCGCTGCGGTACTGGCTTTTGCGGCGGGCACCGCACCCTCGGCTTTTGCAAAGGACGGCGTGTACACGTCTACGACCTTGGGCCGCAATGGTGACGTCACGGTCCAGACGACCATCACGAACGGACGCATCGCGGACGTGAAGGTGCTCGATTGGTCGGAAACGCATCCTATTGCAGACCTGCCGCGAGTGAAGGTGCCGGCAGACATCGTCAAAAATCAGAGCCTCGGCGTTGATGTCGTTTCGGGCGCCACGCTCACTTCGTTTGCCATTATCAACGGCGTGAGAGATGCGCTCAAACAAGCGGGACTCAATCCCGCTGACTACTCAAAGAAGATCGCTCCGCAGCCGAAATTAACCGACACGGTGGAGGAAACGGCCGATATCGTCATTATTGGCGCCGGGGGCGCTGGTCTTTCGGCAGCTGTAACGGCCGCTAAAGCCGGCAAGAGCGTCATTGTGATGGAAAAGACACATTACGCCGGCGGCAACACCAGTGTTGCGGGCGGGTGCTACAACGCTGCCGATCCCGCTCTGGAAGCGAAGCAGGAAATGTCTCCTCAGCGCCGTGCATCAGTTGACGCACTGCTCGCGGAACCGGTGCGCAGCAAGCTTCACGGCGAACTGATTCAGAAGGTTAAGGAGCAGCTCGCTCAATATGACGCCAAAGGCGGGAAATACCTTTTTGATTCGGTAGAGCTCCATGCGCTTCAGTCTTGGAAAGCAGGAGATTACGCCGGGAATCTCGATCTCGTTTATGAGCTCGCCAAAGGGGCGCCGGAGATGCAAAAAGAGCTTGCCGAGATGGGATTCAAGTGGAATTCGGGTACGGAGCAGGTGGTCGGCGCCTTGTGGCCGCGCTCCAACCGCGCGAGCAACTATAAGTCCGGCGTGGGTTATATCGACACCTTTTTAAATGAAATCAAAACAAAACATCTGCCCGTCACCTTCATCATGAATACGGCAGCATCTGACATCCTGATGAAGGATGGACGTGCGGCCGGTGTTGTCGGGACTGCAGAAAACGGCAGAACTTTTAAAGTATTGGCCAAAGACGGCGTCATCCTTACGACGGGCGGGTTCAGCGCCAATGTCGATATGCGTGTCCATTACGACACCATCTGGGATAAAAAGATTGGGAACGGCGTCATGACGACCAATGTGCCGTCGATTACGGGCGACGGCATCAAAATGGCCCAGAAGGTCGGGGCGAATCTGATTGATATGGGCTACATCCAGCTCCTTCCGACGACGGATCCCTATACCGGCGCCACCAATCATGCGGTTTCGCTTACCACGGGCATCTATCTCAATACGGACGGCAAACGCTTTGTCAATGAACTCGGGCGCAGAGACGAACTCGCCCGCGCAGCGCTTGCTCAGCCGGGCCACAAGTTCTTCATTTTGGCAACGAGCGATGCCAATAAGATCGATAAGGAAGGACGGAATCAATACGGCATTAAGGTGGCTGATCTCATCAAATCAAAGAAAGTCTTTGAAGCGAACACCTGGGATGAATTGGCTGAGAAGGCCGGCATCAACAAAGAGAACATGAAGAAGACCATTGCAGATTGGGATGCTTTCTGCCGCAATCCGGTCAACGATCCTTTCGGCCGTGTTTCCTGTGACTCAGGCGTGCGGCTTGACGGCAAGGGGCCGTTCTATGCCACTGTCTTCACGCCTTCCGTGCACCACACGATGGGGGGCGTTCAGATTAACGGCAAGGCTCAGGTTCTCGATACCAAAGGCACGGTTATTCCCGGACTCTATGCTGCCGGCGAAGTAACGGGCGGCGTGCATGGGAAAAATCGAGTCGGCTGCAATGCAGTGCCGGATGCTTTGGTATTCGGGCGCATTGCCGCACTCAACGCGGTGCACTGAGGTCGGCAACGGTCAGTAGATAAAGACTAAAAAGAGGAGACCACGCTGATAAGGTACCCCCAAAGGCGTGGTCTCTTCTTTTGCTCCTATTCTTTTGATTCTTTTCTTGGAGTCAGTTTGCTGATGGGGTCATTTCAAAGAAAAGGGTTCTCTGACAAAATCAATTTATTAGGCTTTTGATTTTGTACTGTGAACATGCCTCACAGAGCCATATCCTCTCTGAGGCCGGTTCTTTTTTCGATGGAAGGTGTCGCTATGCCGGCCATGCCGTTATTTATTTCCGTCAGTGAAGCGGCTTCGCTTCCTGACCGTTCTTTCATTGATGTTCGCTCACGCGTGGTTCACGGATGGGATGCCCTCGGGGCTTACAGCAGGGGGCATATTGCCGGGGCTCAGTTTCTGGCTTTTGACCGCGTGTTTGCTCGCGACCCGATCTTTGAGCTGGGACGCCATCCATGGCCAGATCGCCGCACCGTTGCGGCACATCTCCTCGGTGTTTTGGGGCCGGCGGGCAATGCTCATCATCGCGTGATCTTTTATGACGACGGCGGCATGAATTTTGCTGCACGGGCGGCGCTCTGCGCTCGTTGGGCGGGTTTCAAGAATGCCCAGATTCTCGACGGCGGTCTTTCGGCTTGGGCGCGGTGCGGCTTGCCGCTCAATGATGGCGCACCGGCTGCTGCAGACTATCCAGCGGCCGAGAGGGTGAACGATTTTCTGCGGCAAACGATCGCTGGCGCCGTTCCTCAGATTCTCGGCAAGGCGGCGTTTTTTAACGCTGTAAAGCAGGATGATCGACTGGTGATTGACGGCCGGCCGAGGGAGCGTTTTGCCGGGCGAACGGAAAATCTGGATGCTCGGCCCGGGCATGTGCCGGGTGCGGTCAATCGTCCGGCCACAGAGAATCTCGATCTTGACGGCTCTCTCAAGTCCCGAGAAGCGCTTCGCCGTGAATGGGGCGCTCTGATTGGCGGCAAGGATCCTCGAAGCATCGTTCAGATGTGTGGTTCGGGTGTGGCGGCGTGTCTGAATGCGGCAGCACTCGATGCGGCCGGCATTTTGCCTATTGCTGAGGCAGTGCTTTACCCAGGCTCCTGGTCGCAGTGGGCGGCAGACTCTAATTTGCCGGCGGAAATCGGTTATCACGATACCGCGGAATAACGCGCATTTTGCGGTTGATCTCCCAGTCTTTGGAGAAGATGCACTTCAAAGGCTGGGTAATGTCTCGTTTACATAAATAAAATGCGATATCCAATAAAGGATCTTTAAAAAGACAGAATTATTCAAATAATTTTCTTTCTCATTTCGAGAAAGATTCTTGCCAAAAAATAAATATCGGTTTGGCATTGCTGACAGTGAAGCAGCTCTCAATCTCAGCGCTCTATGAGTGTTGACAGCAGGACGGCGTCAAGCACCAAAAGCAAATGAAGCTCTCGATGCACAGAGCGCCAGCTTCAACGAGGCAATCGGCGTTCGGATAGCCTGCCGTCCTGTTTTGTGACCTGTTGGGGTAGGTCATTTTTGCGTTCGTTAGGTAGGTAATTTATGCGTTCGCGTAACACTTTCGTGTGCGCGGGGCGGCAAAGATGGCTGCTGTTCCTGTAATGCCTTTCCGTAGATGATATTGCTAACCAAACGGGTGAAGGCAGGCGAGAGCGGTCAAGACGTTTTGCCGACCCACCCAGGTTGTAACGTCCTTCCTCCTGGTCAGAAATGGCGTCGTAAACGACGTAAGCCCCACCAGGGAATGCTGTCGAGGCCTCCAAGTCAACTCGTTTTGAGGATCGGCTAAATGCGAATAAGGAAGCTTTCGGCAGGCAGAAGGAAGACGGCGTCCATTCCGGTGCACCTTTTCCCTGATCCTGCGCAAGATCCTCGAGTACCTGATCAATACACGCCCTGTCCGCACTCAAATCACTCGAGTACCAGAGCTTAATAAAGTGTCTACATCCAAAGAACATGCTCTGGAGACCGCTTAAATGCCTAAAGCCTCGCGACTTTCGCTGCTGGGTGCAGTGCTCATCACCTCATTGGCGCTCCCGCTTACTGCTTCAGCTGACGCGTATCTCGCCGACCGTCATGTTGCTGGCGGCATGAACTGCGCAGCCTGTCATCGGGAAACACCGCCATCAAAGCCAGTTCCGATGGCGCAGTGCCTTACCTGCCACGGTTCCTACGACAAGTTGGCGGATGCAACGGAAAAACTCGACGTAAATCCCCATGACTCTCATCTTGGCGACGTTGAATGCGCTTCCTGCCATAAAGGTCATCAGCCTTCAGTACTGATGTGCACGCAGTGTCACTCTTTCCCCTCTCTTCCCAAAGTTCCGTAGAACTCGCAAACAAGGAGAATTCTCATGTCTGAATCCCTTCAAACCACGCGCCGCAATCTTCTGCGCGTTAGTCTGGCCTCTGCCACTGCTGCCATGCTTCCCGTCGGTATGAGTCGTGCGGCTGAGTGGAATGAATCTCAGCCTTGGGACGTCGAGACCGACGTCGTCGTGGTTGGATACGGCGCAGCTGGCGCCGCAGCCGCCATTGAGGCCCGCACTCATGGCGCGGAGGTTCTCGTTCTGGAAAAGATGCCACAGGGCGGGGGAAACACGGCATCCTCTGGCGGCGGCTTCATCATCCCGTCCGAAGCTGAAGGCGCCTTCGAATACCTCTCGAAGACCTATGCCTTTGCCGACAACGATTGGGATCCAGAACTCGTCAGAGCCTTCTGTCAAGGCGCGGTTGGACTGCACGACTACTTTGCCGGTCTTTCTCCCGATATCCGGCTTCGCGTCTACGGTCATGCAAACTATCCCGAGCTCCCTAAGGCTGACACGATTACGAAGTACGGCGTGCGAGGGCGCGGCGCTACTGGTGGCCAGGTGCTCTTCAACACGCTCAGCAAATGCGCAGAGGAGCGTGGCGTAGAGGTCCGCTATGGCACGCCCGCAAAGCAGCTTATTTCCCGCAAAGGTGAAGTCATCGGCGTTGTCGCACTTCATGAGGGCAAGGAACTGCGCATCAGGGCGCGCCGCGGCGTTGTACTTGCCACGGGTGGGTTCGAATACAACGAAAAGCTCCTGCGCAACTATGCTCAAGGCACGCACATTCTCGGTCTCGGCAATCCCGGCAACACCGGCGATGGTCTTTTGATGGCTATGAGCATGGGCGCCGAACTCTGGCACATGACGTCCTATTCGTGCTCTCTCGGCATCCCCATCCCCGGCAAGCAGGCCGCGTTGCCCTTTGCAGTCTTCGGGCAGTCTTACATTGTCGTCGACCAGTCCGGCAAACGGTTCATCAATGAAGCCGGCGTCGACTTCCACGCGTGGCTTTATGGCGTCAACAAACTAGACACCGTCGGACACAAGTACCCGGCGATTCCCTGCTACGTAATCTTTGACGAGGCTACTTTGAAGGCCGGCCCTCTTACCTACGCCAATCTGGGTTATGCGACGCTGCGTGAGGGCGTTAGGTGGAGCAAAGACGGTGAAGAAGAAATCAAGGCCGGCATCATCAAGAAAGCCGACTCTATTGAAGAACTCGCACACACGTTGAAAATCCCCGCCGACGCGCTTGGCGCCTCGGTGAAACGTTGGAACGAAACCATCGCAGCCGGTGACGATCCCGACTTCGGCCGGCGCCAGAAGAAGCCTGAAAATCAGAAGTCCACTGGTCTCGCGACGAGTGCTTCGCCCTACCTGTCGCTGCCGCTCGCCGAGAAGGGACCGTACTACGCGATTGAACTCTATCCCACGCTCCTTAACTCGCAGGGTGGCCCGAAGCGCACCGTGAAGGCTGAAGTTCTTTCGACGGAAGGGAAGCCCATCCCGAGGCTTTATGCCGCCGGAGAGCTCGGGTCCATCTGGGGCACGATTTATCAGGGATCGAGCAACATAGCCGAGTGCCTGGTCTTCGGGCGCATCGCCGGCAGGTCGGCAGCGGCGGAATCGGCCTGGTCTTAACTTCATCCTAAGGACCTCAACCATAAGGCCGCCCGTGATGGGCGGCCTTTCTGTAGCATTTCTAAATCCCTTCCTTCTACTACGCTGCGAGATGTTTCGGCTCTTTTGCATCAGCTCGTTCGCATGGTTGTGTGTGTTGCCGCAGCCCTCGTGTTCCTCTTCGGTGGCTTCGGAGCTTCCGGTAGAGACGGTTCGTCTCGCAATCACGACCTACCCGGGCCCCAACCTTCATGAAGAGATTCTCTCGGCTACTGTTGCCGAGCTTGAGCGCAAGCTTGCTCCTAGGAAGCTCAGCATCCTGCGCGCAGACCTACCGGAACTCACCGACGCCATTCTCGCCAAGAAGGTGGAGCTCGTCATTCTGACGGCCGGCCAATATAGGCAACTCAATCGAGTGGGGCTGCGCGACCTCGTAGCCGTTGACATCCCCGGATTCTCGGACCTCAATCACACGGACGGGGGGACTATCGTGGTGAGAAGCGACCGACAGGATCTGAAACATCTTTCAGATCTTAAGGGCAAGACTCTCGCGGCCAATGTCCCCGGAGGTTTTCACGGCTTTCAGATTCAGATGGGCGAGCTTGCTGCGCGCGGGTATGATCCGGAGCATTTCTTCCGCAAAATCGTCTTCAAGGGAGAAGCCGACCATATGGCCGATGCGGCTCTTGACGTTGTTCAGGGACGTGCCGACGTAGCCTTCCTCGCTCTCTGCTACCTTGAATCGTTGGAACGCCGCAATGTGATCCCCGAAGGCGCTCTTCGTGTCATTTCCGAATACCATGACGACCCTCCGCTTCCCTGCCGCCGGTCAACTGCACTCTATCCTTCCTGGGTTCTTGCCACGACGCCTATGGCGTCGCCCGACCTCTCGAGAGAGGTCGCGGCTATCGTACTCAACCAGCCAAAGACTGCAGGCGGCCTTCAATGGGGCGTCGCTACGGATTTCAGTCCGGTGGACGATCTCTTCCGCACGCTAAAAATCGGTCCTTATGCCTACCTGCGTGAGTGGAGCCTCAAGCGCATCTGGGCAGAATATGCAGGCCTCATTACGATAGTCCTTTGCGCATTGATCGGAGTATTCCTTCACTATTTGCGCATCAATGCACTTGTGGACCGCCGTACTGCGGAACTTCGCGCCGCCATGAAGGTTCAGGCCGAGTTGGAGAGGAAGCAGCGCGCGGCAGCCGCGCGCATCGACGCGTTGCAAAAGGCCGGTGCCGTTGCTCAAATTTCGAGCATGCTTGCTCATGAGATGAGTCAGCCGCTGAACGCCATCACCTGCTTCGTGAGGGGGCTGCTTCAACGTCTGGAGGATGAAAATCCTGCGGAAGTGCTTCCCACGGCTAAGCACGTGCTCGAACGCATTCTTGGTCAGACTGATCAGGCTACGAAAATAGTCAACAATGTTCGTGCCTACGCCCGCTCACAGAAGCACCGCAGCGAACCGATGAATCTCGCCCAAGTGGCTCGAACGGCTTTGCGCAACTTCGAACTTTCTGGGCGACGCACTGCCGACCTTCAAGCCGACCTCAACGAGGTTGGAAACATTGCCGGCAACCCCCTGGAAATCGAACTCCTCATTCTCAACCTCATCAAGAATTCAAATGAGGCGCTCCGAGACAGTCCCGACGGCGTCATCAGCGTCGCAACCGCGTCGGCAGACACTGTGGATGGCATCACGATGGTCGCCATAGTGGTTCGCGACAACGGGCCCACCTTGTCTAACGATGTGTTCAAGCACATGACGGCTCCACTCTTGACCACCAAAGAGCAGGGACTCGGACTCGGCCTATCAATCGTCGCCTCGATTGTTGAGGCCCACCGCGGTAAGCTCATCTTCTCGCGAATCTCACCTCACGGCCTCGAAGTTAAGGTGCTGCTCCCGGCCTGTCGCCTCGAGCCTTCTCACTCTCCAGGTAATTGACGCAATGACTCAGCCACCCGTTGATGAAGATCCCGTCGTCCGCATTGTCGATGATGATGACGGAGATCGTGAAGCACTCGCCTTCATGCTTGAAAGTTCCGGATGGAAGGTCCAGGCTTATTCGAGTGCGCGGGACTTTCTCGTGAACGATGCGCCGTCGCAGCCAGGGTGTGTGGTTCTGGACGTGCGCATGCCCGGCATGACTGGGCTCGAACTTCAGGAGGAAATGAACCGCCGTGGTTTCAGGCTCCCTATCATTTTTCTCACCGCTCATGGTGATGTAGCCATGGCGGTCGGAGCCATGCAGAAGGGCGCTGTGAACTTCCTGCTCAAACCTATTGATCCAGCCGCCTTTGCGCGTGCCGTATCTCAGGCCGTTCAGTTGCAGGGACGTATTCAAAACGACGCGCTGGCTCCTGGAGAGTGCATCGCACGCTTTGAATCCCTGAGCGAACGGCAGCAGGAAATCGTGTCGATGATTGCCGACGGATTCCTAAACCGCGAGGTAGCAGTTAAGCTTGGAATTAGTGAACGGACCGTGGAAGGCCATCGCTACAACGCCTTCAAGCTGCTCGGAGTGAAGAACCGCAGCGAGCTCGCAAGATTTCTCAGTCGAGTGAGGAAAATCCGCCGCTGACGTTTCTTCGAAATGGATATGGTGGGCCTCGTCAAAGAGACGGCCTGAGAGATCAAACACGTTCGATGAGGTCCCTTGGTTCGTGTAGACGAACCATGACTTAAAGAAATGGCCCCAACCGGAGATCCGGCCAAGGCCGTGGTGATAGGAACCCGAGGAAGGTTATTCCTCGGTCTTCTTCTTAGCAGTCGTTCTGCGCTTGCGCGGTTTCTTGACCACCGGTTCGGACGGCGGGTCTGCTTCAGGAGCAGCCGCGTTCTCGACCGCTGTCGTCTTCTTCGAGCGGACGGTCTTCTTCGCGGGTTTTATCGTCACGGCTTTTGCCTTGACAGCGGGCTTCGCATCCTCGCCAAGCGCAGCTTCAGGAGCTTCAGCGGCTGCAGGCGCAGCCTTCTTCCGAGTCCTCTTGGGCTTGGCGGCGACGGCCTTCAGTTCCTCATCGGCGGGCGCTTCTTCAGCCGCCGCAGCGGACTTTGTCTTCCTGGAAGACTTCGCAGTCTTGAGAGCCTTCGGCGCTTTTGCGGTCTTCGGAGTCTTGGAAGTGCGCGACGTCTTCTTCGCCTTGGCGGCTTTGACGGGCTTGGCCGGTTCGGGCAGAGCTTCAGGCTCTTCCGAAGCATCCGGGAAAGCATTGGAGTCGTCGGACGGGAAGAGATTGACGCGCACGGCCTCGATGGGCGTGACGCCGGGAATAAAGTCCTGCTGCGCCTTGGCGAAGATGTCGTCAGGTTCGGACATGCCGCCCGGGCCGCGAAGAAGCATTGCGAAGATCTTGTCCGCAGCAGAACGAGCGGCCTCAGTTCCCTTGGCGTCGACGGCAAGCGAATTGAGAATCTCGTCGAGGTTTGCTTCCGCGGACACGGCTGCAGGCGCAAGAGCCGCTTGCCCGAGTTCGGAAGCCTGACGTTTTGCTTCCTCACCAGAAGAAAGTTCCTCTGCTGCAGCAGTGCTTTCAGGTACAGCGGCCGCGGTCTCTTCAACTCCATCAATCGGCAGGTCGAGGAGGGCGGGATTGATGTCGGCTGAACGGACATCGTCCTCTTCAACAAACGACGACTCGAGCGTCGGATGCGGAGGCACCGGCGGCGTAGTCGGATCCTCTGCATCGAAGGCGGACGGCACCTGCGTGCGGAGGTTCTGCTGCTCGGCGGAATAGGCCTTCGAGACGGCATCAATGACGGCTTCGGCCATGCTGTCCAAGTCGTCGCCTTCCTGGCTGGACGCAGCCTCAGCTTGATCGGTCTTCTTGGGGCTTCTCTTCTGCTTGAGTTCGACCGGCTTGGCGTTCAGATCGTCGCCGAAGATCGAATCCTGTTCGGGCTCTGTGATCATCTCAGCCACCGTCGCTTCCGCATCAATGGCATTCTCGCGCGCAATGAGCTTTTCTCTCGTGGTGAGGGTCCTTAATGTCTCTCGCATGCCGGGATAGCGCAGCTCGGCGTCGAGCTTGAGCGCAGTCGTTCTCGAATCCTTTCGGAAGATGTAGAGCACCTGACAAGCAGCATCCCTCGGGCGTTCATCGAGCGCCAATTCATAAAGCGGGACAGCGTGATCATCTCGGAGACTCCTTGGTTGTGAGAGTCTCCACAGTTTCTTCACTGCGACCGCGCCCGTCCATGAAGCGATGGGACGCTTACTTTCGTGGTGACTTCCCCAGCGTGATGAGGTTCGCTTGTTTACATTACGAAGGCAGGCCGCTGAGAAGGAAATCGAATACATCAACCATATGTTTACAGCATCTTAACTGAGTGTTGCATATGAGCAAACTGCATTATTTAAGCGTTAACACTACCCATTTCAATCAATAAAGTTTACGCATTTAGACCGTTTTCAAAAAATCAACATAGGGTTTACCCACCCCCCCCCACGATGTTGACACATCCATTCCTACACTCCCGTCAGTGCTTCGCGCACTTGTTCTGTTTATGGCGTGTAAACGCTGATGCAGAAAGAACCTCATTATTCTTGGAGTAAAAGAATGAATCGTAATTTCAAGGTGGTCTTCTCTAAAGCACGTGGTGCGCTGATGGTGGTTAACGAAGCCACATCCAGCGTCCAGGCTAAGGGTACAAAGACCGTTATCGCCGCCGCTGTTGCTGCGCTCTCTCTCGGCGCTGGCGTGGCTTCGGCTGCGGAGTATGTTTCCGCTGAAATCGGCTCTGGTGCTTCTTTGACAGTGAATGCTGACGGCAACACACCGTCTGGTGTTGTTGGTACGAAGTCTGATGACACGACCGGTACGCTGACGAAGGACGATACCGTTACCGGTGCCTATACGCTCAGCGGCGGCGAACTGATCATCAACGGTACGACCTTTGCCGGGACGATTGCCGCTGATGCCGATGCCAAGAAGGCCAACGGTACGATTACTCTTAACGCTACCAACAAAGATGCTATTGGCACGAGCGTCACCTACACAGGTCTTGATGGTACTTACAGCACCCTCAACCTTAACCTCAATGTCTTCAATGCCGCAGCGACAGGTGGTACTCCTGGCAGCGTGACGATTGGTGATGACAACAAGAACCTTACACTCAAGGCTGGTACTCTCACGACGGGCACTATTGCTTCTTCCGTCTCAGGTTCTACGAACAAAGCCACTGCAGAAATTAAAGGCAATACTCTCGCATTCGGTGTTCCTGCTGACACTGTTGGCACCAACAAAGAACCCAGTGCCACCAACCCCGGTTCTGCTTACGATTTCGACAATGCC